>Ga0209980_10001434_pt1 | contig 13092 bp, 9 predicted proteins | sample CR02metaG_FD_183611 | JGI IMG/M metagenome (GOLD analysis project Ga0209980, IMG submission 183611) | Deep subsurface microbial communities from Mariana Trench to uncover new lineages of life (NeLLi) - CR02 metaG (SPAdes) (version 2) | ecosystem: Environmental > Aquatic > Marine > Ocean trench >... | reverse complement strand
AATTCAGCGGATAGGGCTAAGCACCTTACTAATAATGGCGTATTTTCTTAAGCTAAAAGCCTGGGAACTGTTTTTGATGGTCGTGTTGCCACTGATACTGACTTATATGCTGCGATTCGAGTATACCGCGACCTTGATCGGCAGCCTCGTATTTTTTGTGGTAATTGTTGTTTTTTCCTGGTTATTTTCGATCGGTAGGTGGGCGAACCAGCATTTACCACAGGATCGACAAAAGAACCTGTTTCCACTTGCGCTGGGGTTTGCCATACCGTTAATTTATATACTGTTATTGATTCTAGTTTACCTCCCAACCCTGAGCCCGGAATCGAGGCCGCAACCACCCGGCTGGATGCTGCCGATGCATATTCTGTCGATGATTGGCATATTTTACAGTATCTGGTTTAGCGCCCGACAATATTTAGCGCTACAAAGAGAACGCGAAGTCGATACCACAAGATTCAGTAACATCTTTTTCCTGATGTGGGTATTTCCACTTGGCATCTGGATTATTCAGCCAGGAGTGAATCGACTGTTCGATAAGCTCGACAATAGCAATATCATATCGCGGGATGGCGGTTAACTACTTCGCTTACGGCTCGAATATGGCAAGCCACAGACTGCTTGCCCGGATACCCGGCGCGACTAAAATCAGTACCGCAACGCTGCCGGGGCACCGGTTGAGATTTCGAAAAAGTGACCGGGGTAGATCGGCAAAATGCGATATCGAAATGACCGGCAATTTGCTAGACCGGGTCCACGGTGTGGTATATCAATTCTCAAATCAGGACAAGCAAATACTGGACCGGTACGAGGGGCTGGGCGTTGGCTATAACGACAAGCTGGTCGATCTCGACACTAAAACCGGTCAGGTGATTTCAGCTTTTACCTACTATGCACTCGAAGTCGACGAGGGCATGATTCCCTACCACTGGTACAAGGTCCACGTATTACACGGTGCGACCGAACACCGGTTACCTGCCGATTACATCAGCATGATTGAAGCAGTACCGTCTAAAAGAGATCCAGACACTACCCGCAGTGAGCGCGAACTAGCTATCTATGGTCTGGAAAAATCCTCTGGGTAAGAAGATTCTGTTTAGAATAGACCTTCGACCTGACCCTGATCGTTGAGCCTGATATTGTCAGCCGAAGGTGCGCGTGGCAAACCTGGCATCGTCATAATGTCACCACAAACTACAACAATAAATTCGGCACCGGCCGCTAGACGAACTTCTCGAACAGGTACCTCGTGACCCCTGGGAGCGCCGAGTAAAGCCGGGTCGGTAGAGAAACTGTACTGGGTTTTCGCCATGCAAATCGGAAAATGGCCGTAACCTTCCTCTTCAAATTTAGCAAACTGGTTGCGTACCTTCTTGTCGGCGATTAAATCCTCGGCTCCGTACAGGGTTCGTGCGATGTGACGGGCCTTGTCCCAGAGCGACATGCTGTCATCGTACAGGGTATGGAACTGTGCCTGCCCCGAATCGGCCACAGCCGCTACATGATGCGCGAGTTCCTGCACCCCTGCACTGCCCTCGCCCCAGTGATTACAATTAAATACCTTCACATCAAGGTCAGCACCGTATTCTTTAATGGCCAAAAATTCATCTTCGGTATCCGCCGAAAAGCGATTCATCGCAACCGTAATCGGCACACCAAACTGGCTTAGGTTACGGATATGCTTGCCGAGATTTTCACAGCCCTTCCTGATCGCTTCAACATTTTCAACCATAAGCTTGTCCCTGGCGACTCCGCCATGCATTTTGAGCGCCCGTGCGGTGGCAACCAGTACTACTGCATCGGGGTGCAGCCCGGCCTTTCGACATTTGATGTTAAAGAATTTTTCGGCACCGAGATCGGCGCCAAAACCCGCCTCGGTGACGACATAATCAGCGAGTTTCAATGCGGTTTTCGTCGCGATTACCGAGTTACAGCCGTGTGCGATGTTGGCAAACGGGCCACCGTGGATAAAAGCCGGATTGTTCTCCAGCGTCTGTACCAGGTTCGGCATGAACGCATCTCTTAACAGTACTGTCATCGCACCCGGGGCATTCATGTCTCTGGCGTGTACCGCTTTCAGGTCACGTGTATATCCGATCACGATATTACCAATTCGGCGGCTCAGATCGTCGAGATCGGTGGCCAGGCAAAAGATTGCCATGATTTCTGACGCTACGGTAATATCAAATCCACTCTGTCGCGGGGTACCGTTAAACGGACCACCGAGGCCAACGGTGATATCGCGCAAGGCCCTGTCATTCATATCGATCACCCGTTTCCAGGTAACGCGCCGCGGATCGATCCCCGATTTATTTTCCCAATGGATATGGTTATCGATCAAGGCTGACAGCAGGTTGTGTGCAGCGCCAATGGCATGAAAGTCACCGGTAAAATGCAGGTTGATATCTTCCATCGGCACCACCTGGGCGTAACCACCGCCCGCGGCGCCTCCTTTCATACCAAAACAGGGACCAAGGCTGGGTTCGCGCAGACACATCACCGCGTTTTTACCAATGCTGTTGAGGCCATCGCCGAGACCTACGGTGGTCGTGGTTTTCCCCTCTCCAGCGGGGGTTGGAGAAATCGCGGTAACCAGTATCAACTTGCCATCTTTTCTGTCGTCTAGAGACTCGATGAAGTCGGGGGTAATTTTGCCCTTGTCGTGCCCATAGGGTATTAACGCGCTGGCAGGAATTCCGAGTTTTTCAGCGATTTCTGTGATCGGTTTCAGTGTTGCTTCACGAGCTATTTCTATGTCACTTTTAGCCATTATTTTCTCCAAATAGCGATATATTATTGGTATGGATTTCAGTTAGCGATCAACCGTTAGGTTGATCCAGGAACCTGTCAGACTTAGGACAAACCTGTGCGAGAGGTATCATAATTCCACTGCTGGAAGATAATATCTTAAAAACGACATCCTCACTGACTAAATATACAAGAGGTATCTCCTGTCCAGGCCTGGTCATTCGTTCTGCTCCTGCTCTACCGTCTCAAGCAAAAATTTTTGACCAGATTCGTCGACTAATCTCAGTAAACAATTCGGTCAGGCCGGCGAGTACTATCAGAACAACCCCGATGAATTCCCGCCAGCCAAAGGGTTCTCCTGCCCAGATAGCAGCGGTTACTGTACCAACGCCGACCTCAATCATGAATAGCAATGCGACGACCCCTGGATTCAGGTGCGGCGCACCCCAGATAACCGCCCAGGCGGCGGGAATCACCAGTATCACCGCAACGACCGAAAACCAGGGCAATACATCCCAGACAGAACTCATAGTCGGTAACTCAATGTCACCGGCTACCGGCGATACCGCAATAATGACTGCAGCAACGCTGCCCCAGAAAAAATACGCCAGGGTAAATTCCATCGCGTGGCTGCCATCGTCCCGACGCAACAACACTGCGGCAACAGCCCAACCTAATCCGCCGAGCAATCCCATCCAGTCACCGATGTTTCGCGGTAACGGAACCCCAACATCGATCCCCAGCATCACCAGCATGCCCGAGAGACCGAGTATAATAGCGATCATCCTCGGCGGCGTTATGGCTTCCCCGAGAACAATCCTGGCGAGAATCATCGACCATACCGGTGTCAGGTAAAATAACAACAGTCCTCGTACGACCTCGGTATAGATCAACGCATCCGCGTAAAGGGCCAGTGCGGTACCGCTAGCGATGCCTATAAAATGTAATGGCAGGCCGCAACGTAAAATTTTATTCCAGTTAAAAACCAGGTAGGGAAGAAAAAATAATAAAGGAACCACGTAGAATAGTACCGTGGCCCAGGCGCCATAGATTCCCGACCTGTCCAGTATGCGCAGCGGAATCCAGAACAAACCCCAGGTGATGCCGCTATAAACACAGGCGAGCCTGGCTCGTGAAACTATATCAAGGCTTGAGATAATGTTCATCGGGAGTAAAAAACCCCCGCCAATTCACACAGGAATGGCGGGGAATGCTGGCCGAGGAGTAACGTTCCAGCCTAACAATCAAGTGTATTATCGCGTTCCCAATCGCTTAGATGCGCGGCATAGCTGTTCCAGTCATTCATTTTCAGTTTCACGTAGGCGTCGATCAACTCATCGCCGAGGCCCGCCCGTATTATCTTGTTGTTGTCGAGTTGACGCAATGCATCGAGCAGGTTCGAGGGTAGTTTTTTCGCATTTTTGACCTTGTGCCCTTCTTCGTACATATTGATGTCCAAAGGATCACCCGGGTCGCGATTGTTCTCTACGCCGTCCAGACCCGCCGCCAGAATACTGGCCTGTAGCAGGTATGGATTGACCGCACCATCCATCAAACGCAGTTCGAACCGCCCGGCCTCGGGTACACGAACCATATGCGTACGATTGTTACCACCGTAGGTGACCGCGTTAGGCGACCAGGTCGCACCCGATAAAGTCCGGGGCGCATTAATACGCTTGTAACTATTGACTGTCGGGTTGAAAATTGCTGCGAGGTCATGCGCACTATGCATGATACCGCCGAGGAACTGGTAGGCCAGCGGCGACAGACCCAACCCACGCGGGTCTTTCTTATTGGTGGCGAACAGGTTCTTTTTACCTGTTTTATCCCAGATCGATACATGCGCATGACAGCCATTACCGGTCAAATGGCGAAACGGTTTCGGCATGAAAGTGGCGCGCATGCCATTGTTCTCGGCAATGGTCCTGACCATGTACTTGAAGAAAACGTGCTTGTCAGCGGTTTTCAGTGCATCGTCATAATCCCAGTTCATTTCAAACTGGCCATTCGCGTCCTCGTGATCATTCTGGTAGGGATTCCAGCCAAGCTCGAGCATCGCATCACAGATCTGGCCAATCACTGGATACTGACGCATTAGCGCCTGTTGGTCATAACAGGGTTTTGCCTGGGTATCGGCTGTATCAGCGAGTTTGGTGCCATCGGCAGTAATCAGGTGATATTCGCATTCAACACCGGTTTTCATGCGGAAGCCTTTTTTCGCCGCTCTCGCCAACTGTCGCTTCAAGGCGACCCTGGGCGAGGCTTCGACTTCTTTGCCATCCATCCATAAATCGGATGCGACCCAGCCTATCTCCGGGTTCCAGGGTAGCTGGATCAGGCTATCCGGGTCGGGCACGCCGAATAGATCGGGGTGTGCCGGTGTCATGTCGAGCCAGGCGGCAAAACCGGCAAAACCGGCACCGTTTTTTTGCATATCCTTGATCGCCCTCGCCGGCGCCAGCTTGGCGCGCAGCACGCCGAATAGATCGACCCAGCTCACCAGAAAATATTTGATCCCCCGCGCTTTCGCAATCTTCTCAAGATCTTTCGCCATTGATATGTCCCCCGGGATTTAATTACCCTTATTATTTCATCTACAAATCTGGAATAGACCACATCTTGCACGAAGGCAACGAGCTGTGGCAAATAGATTGTTTATTCCTGTTTACCTACCAGCGGAATCCCGCTCGCCGCTGCCGTGGCAATCGTCACCGCCCGTAAATCCTCAGGCTCCATATTGTGCAGATTTGTTTTGCCGGTACAGCGCGCCATCATCGATGCTTCACCGACACTGGCCTTGATGATGTTGATGGTTGCCGTGGTTCGATCCTCGTCGTTGAAGTCCGAGCCAAATTGCAACCCATCGTCGGTCATTACTCCGCCGACTGCAAGCCCCACCGCAACACCCAACACCAGGACATTCGCGCCCAGACCGATCAGCTTGGCTGCATCTGTACCGGATCGCACACCGCCGAAATAAATTATGTCGAACTCTTCTTCCCGCCGCAGATCGCGAAGTATAGCAATGGCGTCGCGCAAAATATTGAGGTTGGGGGCGCCTTTTAGCTCGGCCCAGACACCGCCGACATCACCGCTACCATCGAGCAGCAGAAAATCCAGTTGTTCATCGAGTACCTGGTCGATGGCAGATTTCAGATTGGCGATCGAAGAGACACCCAGGCCGACCACTTGCCCCTCGTGTGCGCGACTTACCGGTACAGGTTCGGGGCCAGCCACCATGTAAATCACACCGGCAGCGGCAGCGTCGGGCGGGGTGCTGGCATTCGCGGCTACGAGTTGCAACCATTCTATATTATCCCCTGGCCGTTCCCGCCCGATATAACAGGCGCCCATTTCCTGGGCACCCGCGGCCACTGACGCGCGAACTTCCCTGGGCGCGCTATCGAAACCGGTCAGCATAAAGGGATGCGATAACGACAGCTTACCAGCCAGAACGCTCGCTACATTGCAGGCCTCGCGGTAGGGATCTATGACCAGCCGCGACAAATTGGCTGGCAGGAACACCAGGTCGTCGAAGGTCGCAGCGCGTGTTTTCGGAAACGGATTTTGACGCATCCGCATGCGTTTATGCAGCATGCCGCGGAGTTTGGCATGGTCGAGTGGATTGGTACGGGCCATCGAAAATATATCCTCTCGATGCTGCACTGAATAATCGGCGGAACCGGTTTCGGCATCGCATCGATAGCAGCGCGATGCTTCCACGCGCGCGGTTTCCCAGTCGTAGGTGGACTCGATTTCCGGAAATTCTATCGGCTTTTTACCCACGCCGAAGAATTGCGGATACTGGGGCGGAAACTCCTCCCACTTGATGTCCTGCGCAACCGGAACCTGTCGGGTTCGGTAGGGAGTTCGATAGGCCATCGGGTTCTCATGTCCCTCCAGGAACGCTTTGATATAGTAGGCCACGCGCTGGCCATGATGCATTGCCATCACCAGCGTCGAACCGCCGAAGGCACCGTCTCCCGCGGCGAATACTTTGGGGTCTTCGGTGCGCATGCTGTCCCAGTCGGTGCGTACACGGTCACTAGCCATCAGCTTGTGTTGCGCGATGTCATCGCACTCGCTTTGCTGACCGACCGCCGCGATTACCATACCGCAGTCGATCCTGTGCTCGCTTCCCTCAACTGCGACCGGTCGGCGGCGGCCGTCTTCGTCGGGCTCACCCAGTACGGTTTTCACACAACGCAATGCCAGGCCACTTTCGCCGGTCTCCACGGCGACCTGCTGCGTGTGGTAGATAAATTCGACGCCTTCCTCGATGGCACCCTCCAGTTCGACCTTGCGTGCCGGAATCTCTTCAGGGCCACGCCGATAAATCACCTTGACTTTTTTACACCCGGGCAGCCGCAACGCCACGCGGCAAGCGTCCATGGCGACATCGCCGCCACCGATTACAACCACGGTTTCGGGTAATTCCGGGCGTTCGCCGTCGTTCACTCGGCGCAGGAATCCGACGCCATCGACTACACGATCGTCGTCTTCTCCGGGAATACCCATACTCTTGCCCCACCAGGCGCCGATGGTGAGCAGCACTGCGTCATGTTTTTGTTTCAGGCTATCGAGGGTGATATCACGGCCCAGTTCGTGGTTCAAATGGATATGCATTCCGGGGCAGCGTTTTTTCAATCGCTCGATATCCTCGGCAATTATGCCCACAGGCAACCGGAATGCCGGGATTCCCCAGATCATCATCCCGCCCAGCCGATCGGTCATTTCGTAGACATGCACGGTGAAACCGGCTTCGGCCAGTTGTTGAGCTGCCGCGAGCCCGGCCGGACCGGCTCCGACAATAGCAATCGATTCGCTGCGGGTGACAGCGACCGGTTTGGGTTGCCAGCTCGCACCGAGCTTGTCCATCACGAAGCGTTTCAGATTGCGGATTTGCAACGGCCCGTCGCTGTCTGTTCGCCGACAGGCGGGCTCGCAAGGTGCATCGCAAACACGCCCGCAGATCGAACTGAACGGATTGGTCGCGGTGATGGCTTCGAAAGCCTCATCGAACTTGCCTTCCCATATGTAACCAATATAGGAAGGTGCATCTGTGCCGATGGGGCAGGCCACCTGGCAGGGTGCCGGTACGAAATGCGCCTGTGCTGAGTGATCCTCGTACTCGGGGGGCGCCTCGGGGACCAGTATCCGGTTGATATCGTAGACCCCCATTAGGCGATCTTCACGTCAATTTCTATATTGCGCCCACGGTATTCGGGGGCATATTCCAGGCCCGTGATAAGCGCCGCCTCGGGAGTGACCGCCACCAGGTCGTCACGATTCAGGCCACGCACGCTACTGTGGCCGAGCGCATCGGTAATCGCCGCGATCTGCCAACGCACACTTTCCAGAAAGCGATGAATGTTCTGCGCCTCCAGCTCAGGGTTGTAACGCGCTTCACGCTCGGGGTCCTGGGTCGCGATGCCGGTGACACACTGTCCAACATGACACTGCATGCAGGCGATACAACCGCCGGCAATAATGGTCGAAGTGCCGAAACCCACAGCGTCGGCGCCCAGCGCCAGGGCTTTCACCGCATCGATGCCGTCACGGATTCCTCCCATCAGCACCAGTTGAATATCCTGGCGGCGACCAATGCTTTCCAACGCATCGATCGCCTCGATGATAGCTGACAGGGTCGGTGTGCCGACATAGTCGATCACCTCGGCACTACCGGCACCGGTCGAACCCTGCATTCCGTCTAGTTCGATAAAGTCGAAGCCGTCCTTGACTGCTATCCTGATGTCGTCGCGCACCCTGCCTGCACCGAGCTTAACGCTCACCGGTAAACGATAGCCGGTGGCTTCACGCAATTCTTCTACCTTGATTACCAGGTCGTCGGCACCCAGTATATCCGGGTGACGCGACGGTGATCGAAGGTCGATACCGTGCGGAATACCACGGATGCGCGCCAGCTCAGGGGTGACTTTCTTGGCCATCAACTGGCCGCCGAGCCCCGGCTTGGCGCCTTGCGAAATATAAATCTCCAGTCCATCGGCGCGGTTCATATCGTGAATGTTCCAACCAAGCCGCCCCCCCAGCATCTGGAATATAAGCTGTTTGGCGGCACCGCGCTGTGCATCGCTCATACCGCCTTCGCCGGTGTTCTCGGCGATGCCCGACAGGCTGGATGCAAGCCCCACGGCGCGCTTGGTCGATGCGCTGAGCGCACCGTAACTCATCGGTGCGATCATCACCGGCATACTCAACTTCAACGGATTGGCGCCGTTAATCCCGCCGAGCTCGGTGTACATCTCGATTTTAGAAACAACATTAACATCCCTACCGGCATCGGCAAGATCTTTTTTAAATGCCAGGTCGGACAGGTGTGGAAGTTCTCGCGCACCGCCGTAACCGCGAATACGATAACGACCGATCTGCGATTTAATATGCAAATCTTCCTGCACCTTGGGGTTCCAGTAATCGGATTTACCGGAAAAGGTGAAAAATGGAATACTGCGCATCTGATGCTCGCTGCTACCGTAGCGCAGGTTCTTGCCAGCGTTGACGATCTTTTGAAAATTGCCTTTGAAAGGTATTTCGTAGCGGTCGAGAAATTCCCGGATGTCGTCGATTTCGGCTGAATCGGTGTCGGTCAGCTTCGCATCCGAGCCCAGGTTACCGATCTTGCCGGCGACGAAGATATCGCCCCGGGTCATATCCTCACCGACGCGTTCGCCCGAGTCACCGAGAATGATAATACGGCCGCCGTACATCATGTACCCGGCCATAAAGTTGGCGTTTCCGGCACAACACAATGTGCCCGCCTTCATCACCTGGCCTGCGCGCGAACCCATGTTACCGCGGACGATGATTTCGGCACCACGAATGGCGACACCGGGGATCGCCCCCGCGTTACCGCCTACCACCACCGAGCCGCTGTACATATTATCGCCGAGGCCCCAACCCACGTTGTGTTCGACCTCGAAGTGGGCCTGATCGGATAGTCCCGCGCAGAAATAACCAGCCGAGCCGCGCACCCGCACTGTAATCGGATGGATCAGCCCAACACCGATATGGTGGCGCGCGTCGGGATTTAGAATTTCGACATCATCGCCGGCTGCACCGGCTGCGCGGATACGCTCGTTGGCCTCGCGGACCGAGAGTTCAGCTAAATCTAACGCGACCATGTATCGTAGGTTCCCGGCGGGGGTTCCATGGTGTTTAGCGCCTGTCCGGGAAATAAACGGTTGAGCGAGACTTCCTCGGAAGCAATCGCAACCAGCTCGTCGGTTTCGTACATGATCATCGGCTTGGCCGCGATGTAGTCCTTGGCGTAGCCGATCTCGTCACTGGTGGAAACCAGGAAAGAGAAGGTGCCATCCATATCGTCGATCGAGGTTTTAAGCGCTTGCTTGAGCGCCACACCCTGGGCGAGTTTATCGGCCAGGTAAACGGCGATCAGCTCGCTGTCGTTGTCGGTGGTGAACTGGAAGTCACGCTGCTCGAGGCGTCTGCGCATCTTCCAGTAATTGGTGATCTGGCCGTTGTGGACGATTGCCACGTCGGAGAAGCCGGTAGCCCAGAAAGGGTGGGAGGCTTCGGGTTTGACGTCGGATTCGGTGGCCAGGCGAACATGCCCGAGGCCGTGTGTTCCTGCGAATTTGGATACGTGATACCGATCGTCGACATCGTGTGCACTACCCACGTCCTTGACGATCTCCAGGCTGGTGCCGATCGAGATGACCTTGGCGTTGTGCTCCATGGCGTAAGAAAAGTGCTGTAAATTGCCGGTGAAGTGCACGATTACCCGGTAGTTATTGCCGATTATCTCGTCTTCGAGCAACTCGGCTCCTTGCCTGGTCAATTCTGATCGAATGCGCGCCACTGCCGAACCGGCATCGGCACCTTCACCGATAAAAAACCGCAGGCGTAACTGATCCTTATACGCTTTTTCATAGAGAGCAAAGCCTGTGGAGTCTGGTCCGCGGTGCTGGCAACCGTCGAGCATATCGACCAAGGCCTTACCGGTATCCTGACCAGCCGTTTTCTTGTACATGATTCCAGCGATTCCGCACATATTCTAGTCTCCGATTAATGTCGGTTAAAAGATGATCGTAGAGCCTACTTGAGGCCCTCGAGCCTGTCAACTGTTGTGAAATTTAGTTTCCTGTCAGGAAACAATGATAATTATGATTCAGAAGACTGCGAGACGATAATCGACAGGTAACGACATGGCAATTCGAGTATTTCGTCGGGCCCATGCGATGCCTCGGCATCAAAAAACAACGAATCGCCGGGTTCCAGGGTGTAGGTTTTATTAGCGTGGCGGTAAGTCACCCTGCCTTCCAGCATGTATATAAATTCAGTGCCCGCATGCTGGAATACCGGGAACACTTCGGACTTGTCGGATATCGTGATCAGGTAGGGTTCGATCGTGTAGGGTTTACCGATAGTGTGTCCGAGCAACTGGTACTGGTGGCCAGCGTAGGAACCACGACGCTCGATCGGCAAACCCTCCCCGGCCTTGATGTTGGTCACATCACGTTGTTCTTCATAACCCCGAAACAGCGACGTCACCGGCACATGCAATGCATTGGCGAGCGCGTTCAAAGTTGCGAGTGAAGGCGAGGTCAGGCCATTTTCTATTTTCGATAACATGCCCGACGACAATTGTGCCTGCTTGGCAACATTGGCGACGGTCATATTCAGGCGCTTGCGCAAGGTACGCACCTGCCTGCCAATCGCAACCTCGAGCGCTTTTACCGAAAGCTCATCATTCACCAGCGAATGGCCGGATTCGTCGCCCTCGGGCTCGGGTAGTTCGGGTTTATCCATGCTAACCTGAATTAGATATCTGCGGGAATGCAGCATAACAAACATTGAATCTACTGCATAAGTCCTGAGCCGCTATTTTCCAGGTCGAGGGGTGATGCTGAGACAGTATTAAATTATGTCCATCCAATCAGCGCGGATCCTCATCGCAGTCATTCCTGACACCGCAAACCCGATGCCTGGTCTGATTGATTAGAGTAAATTGACCTCCGCCAGCAAACGTCGCGCGTGCGCTACGGGCACACCAAAATTGGAACCACCATACTCCGGGATGATGGCGGTATTGATAGCCACCGCATCGCCATTCATGTCGAGAACCGGGCCACCGCTGCCACCGTGAGTGGTATCGGCATCGTAGACCACGGTGGCAGTTGTGAGTTGGCCGACTATACCGCGGCTTGCAAGCGGACGGATAAAATTCGCCTTTGACAATCGTTCGGCCACATCCCAAAAATCCAGATCTTCATCTTCCTGGAGCTCGGCTAAAAAAGTTTCGCCGGTCTGTGCCAGCATCGCCCTCAACCCAGTCGGATATCCCATCACAATTACCTCGTCTCCGGGTTTGAGCAGTTTATCGCTGAGGTTAATGTGTGGCAAATTGTTGACGACATCGCTGCATAGCAGAATAGCAAGATCAGATTCGTCGCTGGCTTTCAGCAGCCGAACCGGAAAGGATTTCTCGATAAAGGGTAAATGGCCTACAAATTTGATTAACACTGGCTCCATACCTTGCTCAACCCATGTTTTTACACTGCTGTCATCTTCCCAGGGTTTGGCGACGTGTCGATTCGTCAGTAGTGCGCCGCTGGCGTTCACCACAAAAGCAGTTCCGGAAAACTGCCGTTCGGCAACTTCTCCGTTACCCTCGAGAGTCAGTAAAGGCTCGCCGCGATAGGAAAAGAGCGGTAGTCCTTCATCATTAACACCATAACGCAGCATGCGACCTGACGCTTTATCCCTGAACCCGTAAGATCCCTGGAGAAATACAATCGAGCGCGTGGCTGCGGCTATAACCCGGGTACTTGCGGCGGAACGTTTTTCCAGAATATCCAGTCTCTCGGCCGCGTCGGTCAACGAGTATTTGAGTTCCTGTCTCAGGGTATTGAGATCGGACAGGCGCAAGGCTTCCAGGTTCGTCCTGGTAAGCGTGCGAGCGAAACTTTCCAATTGCAGTGTGCTGCTTTCGGCTTGTTGCTGGAGGCGAACATCGGCCCGGTTCTGGTGGAAGACGGTCACAAAAAGGGCGACGATAGCCGCTATAACACTGAGCCGAAAAAATAGCGTGGTTTCGAAAGCGAAGTCTCGAAAAAAGTTACGCAACACGCAGCCGAGGCGTGCAGTCAAGGACTTGCGACTGACGCGCGTGTAGTCAATACAATCGCTAACCATATCACCCAGCGATCTTCGAATCCGCCCCCCCTGTTGGTAAAGTCGGTAACGACAAAGAGGTCCGGTGTCGCCAAATTCAATCAGGTCACGTTGCTCGAGATGCTTGGCGGCTACGCGTTTGCCGTTTATCCAGAGCGGATAATCATTACGGGCCTCGATCTCATAACTGTC
>Ga0209980_10001433_pt1 | contig 13092 bp, 12 predicted proteins | sample CR02metaG_FD_183611 | JGI IMG/M metagenome (GOLD analysis project Ga0209980, IMG submission 183611) | Deep subsurface microbial communities from Mariana Trench to uncover new lineages of life (NeLLi) - CR02 metaG (SPAdes) (version 2) | ecosystem: Environmental > Aquatic > Marine > Ocean trench... | reverse complement strand
TAGCGAGGAGTTTACTTCGATAGCCGAAAAGGCCGAAGCCGATCTGCGGGATTTGCTGTCCATTCCCGATAGCTACAAAGTGTTGTTCATGCAAGGCGGAGCGACCGCACAGTTTGCGGCCGTGCCAATGAACCTGTGTACACCGGACGATACAGCCGACTACCTGGTGACCGGTTACTGGTCGAGAATGGCAGTCAAGGAAGGCGCCCGTTTTTGTCGGGCAAATATCGTTCTGGATACGGCGGACAACGGCGACACGAGCATCCCGGAGGCAGACCGGTGGCGCCTGTCTGAACAGGCCGCGTTTTTTCATTACGTCGATAACGAAACCATTGGCGGTGTCCGTCTGCCGACCTTGCCTGTGACCGAGGCGCCGCTGGTGGTGGATATGTCGTCGAGCATCCTGACGGAACCGATCGACGTGGAAGACTACGGGGTCATCTACGCCGGGGCGCAAAAGAATATTGGCCCGGCGGGCCTGACGATTGTCATCGTGAGTGACGAGTTATTGGATCGAAAGGGGAATGACAAAAAGGGCGCAATACCGTCCGTTTTGGATTACCGGAGAATGGCGGACGCCGGGTCCATGCTGAATACGCCCCCGACTTTTTCCTGGTACGCGGCGGGGTTGGTTTTCGAATGGCTCAAGGCGCAAGGCGGGGTCGAGAAAATGGCTGCCCGTAACCGGGCCAAGGCGGACTGCCTTTACCGGGCGATAGACGACAGCGATTTCTACGCCAACCCCGTGGCAACGAAATACCGATCCATGGTGAATATTCCGTTCATGCTGGCGGACGAGAATCTCGATGCCTTGTTTCTCGAGCAAGCCGCAGAGCGTGGCCTGACTTCGCTAAAGGGGCATCGTTCGGTCGGCGGTATGCGAGCCAGCATTTACAATTCGATGCCTGACGATGGCGTCGATGCGCTGGTGGAATTCATGGGCGAGTTCGAGCGCGCCAATGGCTGAGTCTTCGCCTGGTATCGAGCTACAGTCATGAACCACAAAACCCGATTCAAGATTCTGACGCTGAATGATATAGCGCTGGCGGGGCTGAAACGGTTGCCGCGTGAGCGTTACGAAGTGGCGTCGGAAATATTGCACCCGGATGCCATCATGCTGCGTTCCCACGATATGCATGACATGGAAATTCCCGACACGCTGCTCGCGGTCGCAAGGGCGGGAGCCGGTGTCAACAATATTCCCGTCGAACGCTGCAGCGCTGCCGGCGTACCGGTGTTCAATGCCCCGGGCGCAAACGCCAATGCCGTCAAGGAACTGGTGTTGACCGCAATTTTTCTTGCCGCCAGGAACATTTGCCAGGCGGCGGATCACGTGAAAAACCTTAAGCTGGAAGGCGCGGAACTGGAGGCAGCCGTTGAAGCGGGCAAGAAACAGTTCGTCGGCTTTGAAATACCGGGCAAGACTCTTGGTGTCGTGGGTCTCGGCGCCATCGGGGTCGAAGTGGCCAATGCGGCCTTGAATCTTGGCATGAAAGTCGTTGGTTTCGATCCGCAGATAACCGTCGGACGTGCCTGGCAAATGTCGTCCGGCGTGGAGCAAGCGAGCAGTCTTGACGATCTCTTTTCGCGAGCCGACGTCCTGACCACGCATGTGCCGATTACCGAGGAAACCCGGAACCTGGTGAACGGCGACCGGCTTGGACTGATGCGCGATGGCTCGGTGTTGTTGAATTTCGCCAGGGCCCCGATCGTGGACGAGGATGCGGTGGCGAAAGCACTGGAGAGCGGTAAATTGCATGCTTTTGTCACCGATTTCCCCAGTGCCGCGCTGAAGAATCATCCGCGTGTGACGGCGCTTCCCCACCTCGGTGCATCGACCTATGAGGCCGAGGAAAACTGCGCCATCATGGTCGCCGGTAATCTCCGGGATTTTCTGGAGAACGGCAATATACGGCATTCCGTGAATTTCCCGGAAGCCACCATGCCCCGCAACGGCCGCCAAAGGTTGGTCGTCGCTAATGCCAACGTACCCAACATGGTCGGTCAGATTTCCACGACTCTTGCCGAGGCGAAACTGAATATCGCGGATCTTCTGAACAAATCCAGGGGTGAGCTGGCCTACACGCTGGTCGACATCGATGGCAAAGCGGATGCGGCGACGTTGGCAAAGATTGGCGGTATCGACGGGGTCTTGTCGGTGCGCGCGATAACGGCCTGAATGTCCGGCAAATACGGCGCATCTGGTTGCTTCCGGCGTCGTGACCGGTAGCGATGGGTTTATGTTTGTTACGATGAAACTTTCCAGACACGAGTCGGGAGAAAAGCATGCCTCGATCACCGCTTGATCTTGCCGCCCCGGGTGTTCGGAAAATTAACCCGTACCAGCCCGGCAAGCCCATCGATGAACTCGAGCGCGAGTACGGGATCAGTAACAGCATCAAGCTGGCCTCGAACGAGAATCCGCTGGGACCGGGCACAAAAGTCCTGGCCGCGATCGCCAAGGCCGCGCCCCAGGCAGCCTTGTACCCCGATGGCAACGGATTTCATCTGAAGGAAACGCTGGCGGACCACCACCGTGTCGGCGTCGACAGGATCACCCTTGGCAATGGTTCGAATGACGTGCTGGTTTTGCTTGCGGAAGCGTTCCTGACGCCGGGTCACGAGGCAATCTACTCCGAGTATGCGTTCGCGGTTTATCCACTGGCCGTGCAGGCGGTCGGCGCCACGGCGAAGGTCAGCGCCGCGCAGCCGGGTGATTCTTTTTCGCCGTTGGGCCATGACCTCGGCGAAATGGAATCCTTGATCGGCGACCAGACCCGCCTGATCTTTATTGCCAACCCAAACAACCCCACCGGTACCTGGATAAAAAGCCGTGAACTCAGAGATTTTGTCGGCCAGGTGCCGGATCACGCGCTGGTCGTCGTGGACGAAGCTTATTTCGATTACCTGGAAGAGCAGGACTATCCGGACACCAGCCAATGGCTGGATGATTTTCCGAACCTGGTGGTCACCCGGACCTTTTCCAAAGCCTACGGTCTGGCAGGCCTTCGCATCGGTTATTCGCTGTCGCATCCGGATGTCGCCAATGTGCTGAACCGGATTCGCCAGCCATTCAATGTCAATTCCCTGGCGCTCGAAGCTGCACGCGCCGCGATCGGCGATAAGGCGCACCTGGAACTCAGTGTCGCCTTGAACAACGAGCAGCGCGACATCGTCGCGGCCGGGCTTAAGGAACTGGGTTTGCGTTTCGTCCCGTCGGTGGCCAATTTCATCTTGGTCGATATGGGCGGGCCGGCCATGCCGGTTTACGAAGATTTGTTGCGCCAGGGGGTCATTGTAAGGCCGGTTGGGAACTATGGCTTGCCCGAGCACCTGAGAATATCGATCGGCACGGCAGAGGAAAACCAGCGCCTGCTGCAGGCATTGCGCCAGGTTCTTTAACCCGGATTATTCATGAAAAAGCCGGGCCAGGAAGTCGATTGAGCAGCGCGCCACATCGCCACACCATTGATTCTGGCCGCCTGACCATCGCCGGTGGCCATGTCGGCGGCACCGTTCGCGTTCCAGGCGATAAATCGATCAGTCACCGGGTTGCGCTGCTCGCGGCCTTGGCCAGCGGGACCAGCGCCATCAGAGGATTCTGTCACGGCGACGATTGCCTGGCGACGCTGTCTGCGCTGCATAGCCTGGGGGTCGAGCATGCGTGGGACGACCAGGTCTTGAGCATAAATGGCAATGGACGTGGCAGTCTGAGCGCGCCTGCGGCGGCGATAGACTGCGGCAATTCGGGTACGACGATGCGCCTGTTGTGCGGGTTGCTGGCGCCGCAAGACTTTTCCAGCACCTTGGTCGGCGATGATTCGCTGAGCCGGCGGCCGATGGAGCGGGTGGCGGCGCCGCTGCGGCAGATGGGTGCGAGAATCACCACGACCGATGGCAATTCTCCGCTGCGGATCGATGGCAATCCACGGCTCAGGGCGGCCCGGATAGAGGTCGAGGTTGCCAGCGCACAAGTCAAGACCGCGCTCACGCTGGCCGCGCTCCATGCCGATGGCGAAAGCAGGATTTCGACCCCGGGCAGGGTCAGGGATCACACCGAGCGGTTGTTGCCCTTGTTCGGCTGTCCGGTCCGCGTCGAAGGGCAGGCCACGTTGGTCCCCGGGGGCGTGGATTTACAGGCGATCGAAATCCGCGTGCCCGGGGATATTTCGGCCGCTGCATTTTTTATGGTTGCCGCCTGCCTGGCAGGTCATGGGCTTACCCGGATTGTGGATGTGGGTCTGAACCCCGGACGCAGCGCCCTGATTCGATTGTTGCAGGACATGGGCGCGCGGATCGAAGTAACGGAGCATGCCGCCGGCGCAGCGGAACCGATCGGCGAGATTCGTATCTGGCGTTCGGATTTGACCGGCGTGGACGTGCCGCGGGAACTGGTGGCGCCGGCAATAGACGAGTTTCCGGCGCTTTGCGTAGCGGCAGCGTGTGCCAGTGGCGAAACGACGATTCGGGGCGCGGGTGAATTGCGTTTCAAGGAGAGCGATCGAATCGCGACGATGGCCGTAGCATTGCGTACCCTGGGCGTTTTTGTAGAGACCAGTTCTGACGGGCTGCTCATCCGGGGCGGTGAAATCAGCGGGGGCACTGTCGATTGCGGCGGCGATCATCGCATCGCGATGGCATTGAGCATTCTCGGGCTGGTGTCCCGGGGTCCATTGACAGTGATCGGGACGAAATGCATCCAGACGTCATTTCCCGGGTTTCAGGAATTGCTTGCGAAAGCGGGGGCGAACATCATTGACAACCCGGAAATCCGAGTATCCGGCGAGGTTCAGTAGTGGGAGACACTGTGGACGATCAGGACATTCCTGTCGTCGCGATCGACGGACCCGGCGGATCGGGTAAGGGAACCATTGCGCAGCAGTTGGCGGCCTACCTGGGCTGGCATTTGCTGGACAGCGGCGCTTTGTACCGGCTGGTCGCGGTTGCCGCGCAAGTTTCCGCGGTCGACCTGGACGATGAAGCCGGGCTTGGCCGCCTGGCGGCCGGCCTGGAGGTCAGATTCGTCAGCAAGGCGGATGGGACCGAGCAAATATTTTTGGGCCAGACCGATGTCGCCAGAGCAGTCAGAACCGAAGAAACCGGGAAAATTGCATCGAAAATCGCCGCGATGCCGCAGGTGCGTGCGGCCTTGATGGAACTGCAAAAAAGGTTCCGCAAGCCACCGGGCCTGGTCGCTGATGGGCGCGATATGGGCAGCGTGGTTTTCCAGGATGCGCAGGTAAAAATTTTTCTCACGGCCAACCCCGAAGAAAGGGCCCGGAGACGACATAAGCAGTTGAAGGACAAGGGAATTGATGTTAGCCTTCCGGCCGTTTCCGCAGACATCGCGGAGCGCGATCGCAGGGATACGGAACGTGCGGTTGCACCGTTAAGGCCGGCTCCGGATGCCGAGATTCTGGATACCACCGGTCTGTCGATAAACGAAGTGGTCGAGCAGGTGAAGGAAATAGTCGCCAAGACTTTGGCCGACCGCTAAACCGGTGGCGAGAATCGCGGTGGCAATGGACGCTTTCCGAGGATTGGAGAGCATTTTTTTTGACGACGTTGCAGCATGGATGTGGGCAACGAATTAATTGGTGGGCGCAAGCCCTTGGTATTAACAAAATGACTGAAAGTTTCGCAGAATTATTTGAAGAAAGCCTGGCTACGCAACAAATGAAGCCTGGCACCATTCTCACCGGCAGTGTCGTGTCGATTAGCCCCGAAGCGGTTATCGTACATGCGGGCCTCAAATCGGAAGCCGTGATACCGGCACACCAGTTTCGCAATGAAAAGGGTGAGATGGAGGTAGAGGTCGGCGACAAAGTCGAGGTTGCTCTCGACGCAGTTGAAGACGGATTCGGGGAAACCCGGTTATCCCGTGAGAAGGCCAAGCGCGCCCGTACCTGGTCGCGTCTCGAAGAGTCCTTCAACAACGAGGAGATCGTCACCGGGGTGATTACCGGTCGCGTGAAGGGCGGGTTTACCGTGGAAATAGAATTTGTGCGCGCCTTCCTGCCTGGCTCGCTGGTGGATATCCGGCCGGTGCGCGATCCCAGCTATCTGGAAGGCAAGCCGCTGGAATTCAAAGTGATCAAGCTGGATCAAAAACGCAACAACGTGGTGGTTTCCCGTCGTGCGGTGGTCGAGCAGGAATTCAGCGCCGAGCGCGAGGAAATGCTCAAAAACCTGCAGGATGGCAACGTCGTCAAAGGCGTCGTCAAGAACCTGACCGAGTACGGCGCATTTGTCGATCTCGGCGGTATCGATGGTTTGCTTCACATTACCGACATGGCTTGGAAACGAGTCAAGAACCCATCCGAAGTGGTTGAGGTCGGCCAGGAAGTAGAGGTCAAGATTCTCAAGTTTGACCGTGAACGCATGCGGGTTTCGCTGGGCATGAAACAGCTCGGTGACGATCCGTGGCGCGATCTCGGGCGCCGCTATCCGCCGCAGACCCGCCTGTTCGGCAAGGTTACGAACGTCGCGGACTACGGTTGTTTCGTCGAGATCGAAGCTGGCGTGGAAGGATTGGTACACGTCTCGGAAATGGACTGGACCAACAAGAACGTCAGCCCGGCAAAGGTCGTGCACATAGGCCAGGAAGTCGAGGTCCTGGTACTGGAAATCGACGAAGAGCGACGCCGCATCTCGCTGGGCATCAAGCAGTGCCAGCCGAATCCGTGGACCGAGTTTTGCTCGAGCCACAACAAGGGCGACCGCGTCCAGGGCCAGATCAAGTCGATTACCGATTTCGGCATTTTTATCGGCCTGGATGGCGGCATCGATGGGCTGGTCCATTTGTCGGATATTTCCTGGGATATCCCGGGGGAAGAGGCCGTGCGCAATTACAAAAAGGGCGATGACCTCGAAGCCGTGATTTTGTCGATCGACCCGGAACGGGAGCGCATTTCTCTCGGCATCAAGCAGATGGATAAGGATCCTTTCTCGAGCTATCTTGCGGAAAACCCGAAAGGAACCATCGTTACTGGTACTGTTTTGGAAGTCGATGCTCGCGGCGCAGTGATCGCTTTGGCGGATGGCGTAGAAGGCTATTTGCGAGCATCCGAACTGTCCCGCGACCGCGTTGAAGATGCGCGCACGGTGCTGAAACCAGGCCAGGAAATCGACGCGAGATTCACCGGTCTCGATCGCAAATCCCGCCGGATCGCTTTGTCTGTCAAGGCAAAAGAAGTACATGAAGAGGCCGAAGCCGTACAACAATACCGCACGGAATCGAGTAGTGGAACGAGCCTTGGTGATTTGCTGAAAGAGCACATTTCAGGCAAGGACGACAAGTAGAAAACGGGCCGCCGGTGAAAGAAATTTCACCGGCGGTCTTGTTTTTATGGCTCAGATGTTAGATAAAGACATATAAATCAAGGGCATAAAAACGGGATAAGAATGACAAAATCAGAACTTATAGAAGTCATCGCTCGTAAACAGAAACATTTACCGACCAAGGACGTCGAATTGGCAATCAAACATTTGCTCGACACCATGAGCGATGCGTTGGCCAACGGCAACCGGATAGAGATTCGTGGCTTCGGTAGTTTTTCTTTGCATTTCAGGCCGCCCAGAATCGGCCGTAATCCGAAGACCGGCGAATCGGTTGCCCTCGAAGGGAAGTATGTTCCGCATTTCAAGCCCGGCAAGGACCTGCGCGACCGGGTCAACCAGAGCCAGGACATTCCGATCCGGGGCTAGCCTGTGTTACCCGCCCGACCGGGAATTCCGGATTCCTTTATGCGGCATAAAGGTTTGATTCGGGGCGAAGCATTCCTTGCCGCAAACTGTCGCAGGGAACTTTTTACGGCCGCGGCTGCGGTTTCTTCGTTATAGTTGTCAAGTGGTGCTTTGAAAACTGACAGGCACGGATCATGTTGCGCAGAATCGTTATTATTTCCCTGGTCCTGGCGGTTGCCGCTTTTGCGGCGTTTTTCGCCAGCCTGAATCCTGCCGTTATTCCCCTCGATTTGGCTTTTGGCGAAATCGAGGCTCCTTTGACCCTGGTTCTTGTAGTCTGTCTGGCGCTTGGCTGGGTACTTGGGTTGGTCAGCGCTTCTTTCATGATTTTTCGCATGATGGCGCAACGCAGGACATTGCGCCGTTCGCTGGTGCTGGCGGAAAAGGAAATAGACAATCTGCGGACCATGCCGGCACCGGAAGCCGATGGTGGGTTAGCGAACCCGCAGCGTGACGCTGAAGCGGGTTTTTTGGCCAGAACCGGCAATGCTGACTGAATCCGCACTGCTACTCGCCAGCCTTTTTGTCATTGCCGCTGCTTGCGGCTGGGCATTTGCAACCTATTACCCGGGCCACAAAAAAGAGCCGCGCGAACAGAAACTCAGCGCGAATTATTCGAAGGGCCTCAATTTCCTGCTCAACCAGCAGCCCGACAAGGCGCTCGAAGTATTCTTGCGCATCGCGGAAATGGATACCGAAACCGTCGCGACCCATTTTGCGCTGGGTAATTTGTTCAGGCGTCGGGGCGAAGTCGATCGTGCCATCAGGATTCATGAAAACCTGCTGAAAAGAGAAGAGCTTTCCATCGAACACCGGGCGCATGCGGTGCTCGCTCTTGGCGATGATTTTATGCACGCGGGCCTGTTGGATCGTGCCGAGGAAAACTTTCTGGAATTGCGCCAGTTTGAGTTGTTTCGGGAAACCGCATTGAAACGGCTGGTGTCAATCTATGAGCTGGAACAAGAATGGCGTAGAGCGATCGAAACGAGGCGTGAGCTGGAGTCCGGGAAAGTGGCTGGCCAGGCGCCGGTTATCGCGCACTACTACTGCGAACTCGCGCAACTTTGTATCGACGAGGGAAAGACCGACAAGGCCAGGCGAAGGCTGCGCCGATCGAAACAGATACACAAGGACAACCCGCGCGCAATGCTGATGCGTGCGGATATTGCGCGTGATGCGAAAGATTACTCTCTGGCGATCAAGCTTTATCGAAAACTCCTTGACCGGGATCCTGAATTCGTCGCCGAAGTGTTGCCCCGGTTGTTGGCCTGTTACGAGGCGACAGGCGCGGCCGCCGACCTGGATAAGGCCCTCCGGGCGCTGGCCAGGAAAGGGCAGAAGAACAGGACGGCGATCGCCTATGCGGCGATCATGGACGACATACTCGATTACCCGGTGATCAAGGAGTGCCTGCGTGAATACCTGGCAAAAAACGAGGCGTTTCGCGAGTGGTTCGCTGCGTTTCAGATGAGCTCGGATGATATCGTCGCAAACCCCGACATGCTCAGGCGGGTCGCCGGGATTCTGCGTAAGACCTCTGCCGATGGCCGTATGTACCAGTGTAATCAATGCGGTTACATCGGCGTTCACCTGTACTGGAAGTGTCCGAGCTGCAAAAAGTGGGACACCATGCGGCCCAGCACCAGTTTCAGCATCCAGACCTGAGCACGATGCTGACACGACTGTAGCTCCGAGCTGTGGGTAAACCAGCGTTCCACAGCTATCCGTATCCTGACTATCCGGTCTTAACCGGCAGATTAACCAACTGCACTCTCAATGCCAGCGCGCTAGCTTGTTCTCGTCGAGTTGTTTCGGCGAAGGCGGGCGACAACCGCCCGGCATGGCATCCAGGTCATGCGCAAGAACCATCAGGAGAATCAAGCAATGAAAAGAGCACATCTGATTACCGTTTTGCTGGCCGCGATCTGCAGTTTTCCGTTACTGGCGGGACCGGTCGACATCAATTCCGCCGATGCGGCGACGCTGGCCAGGGAACTCAATGGCGTGGGCATCAGCAAGGCCACGCTGATCGTCGAGTACCGGAACTCTCACGGCGCGTTCAAAACCGCGGATGACCTGGCCAAGGTCAAAGGCATCGGCAAGGCGACCATCGAGAAAAATCGCGAGAACATTTTGCTTGGCAGCAAGAAAGAAACGGTGAAAAAGAAATGACCGGGATGGACTGGCGGGGCCGGCTGAGCGGCCCCGCCCGTTGCGATTGGATTCCAGACCGCTACTTGCTGGGTTATGATCGCGCTCGGGATGCAGAACGGGCGGTCGATGGTGAACAAAGCAGTGAGGACAGCAATTTTCCCGGTAGCGGGCAGAGGAACCCGGTTTTTGCCGGTGACCAAGGCCAGTCCGAAGGAAATGTTGCCGGTCGTGGACAAGCCGCTGATCCAGTATGCGGTCGAAGAGGCGCTCGCGGCCGGGGCCGAGCGGCTGATTTTTGTCACCGGGAGCAGCAAGCGGGCGATCGAGGACCATTTTGACCGCGACCATGAACTCGAAGCGGCCCTCAAGGAGCAGAACAAGCCTGAGTTGTTGCAGGCGATCAGGAATATCATTCCGGATTCCGCGACCTGCATTTATATCCGGCAGAGCGCACCGCTCGGGCTGGGGCACGCCGTATTGTGCGCTCGCGACCTGGTCGGCGACGAACCCTTCTACGTGCATCTCGCGGACGACCTGATAGACGCCGAAGTCCCTTGCCTGGCGCAAATGAAGGAAGCCTTTTCGGGCTGCGAGGGCAGCGTCATCGGCGTGCAACCGGTGCCCGCGGACCAGACCGATCAGTACGGCATCGTCGAGGTTGAGGATGCCAGCGAGAAAACAACGCGCATCAAGCGCATCGTGGAGAAGCCGGCGCCGGACCAAGCCCCATCCAATCTCGGCGTCGTCGGCCGCTATCTGCTGACGCCGGCTATCTTCAGGCATCTGGCGACCACCGGCAGAGGAGCAGGTGGAGAAATTCAGTTGACCGACGGGATCGCCGGCTTGATGACCGAGGAAGCGGTGTTCGCCTATCGTTATGACGGCAAGCGTTACGACTGCGGCAACAAACTGGGTTACCTGGAAGCGACGGTGGAGTACGCGCTCAAGCATGAGGAATTAGGCGAGGGATTCAGTGATTATCTGAAAGCGCTGATCAACGAGTCCTGAATCAGGCATAAATTGCTCGCTGATTTCCAATTGCTTTTCCGGACCTGAAATCCAATGGTTCCACCGCCCTGTAAAGTCGGGAATTTTTACAGGATTGACGATCTATTCTGGGCGAATGCTCAATAAATTAATAAGAATCAATAGATTAATGAGTTCGGCATGCTAATTGCTTCATAGGGACTAGTGGTGAAGGTTGCCGCAACAAATAACAACAACAATCAGTCGCAATTCCATCCCTCTAAAGCCCTGTCTCCGGCAGGGTTTTTTTTGTGCAAGGGGTCTCCTTAACAAGTTGGCAGTATTGACATAATGATCGGGTCAAGCCGGCAGGTGTCGAATAGTCTTACAGTCGATAAATTTACGCCTACACGGTTTTTGGTAAATCCTTTAATAAACAATAGGTTAGCGTTTTTGGCACAAGTATTGCTTTATATAAAGGGGGAGCTGCGCTCGCCGTTGTGCCGGTGGGTTTTGGATTGAGGATGTACTCGAAAATATCGATGAAAACGATAATTAAATCGCTGGTCCTGTTTGCGACTTTGTTGTCGGGAACCGCATATGCCTTGCCCGCGTTGCAACTCGGTCCGGGTGCAGGCGACTGGACCTACAACGAGGCAACCCAGACGTGGGAAACCACCGATAACCCGCTCACGGTTGTTGCCTATGCCAATGCAGAATCCGGCGATGGCGGCGACGGTGCTTATGCCTGGGAAATGTCGGGGACCACCCAAACCGTCTACCTTATCGTTTCGGCAATTCCAAACCAGATCGACGACACCATTGTTTTTAACGTGACTGTCAGCAATGATGGTGTGGTGTTGTCCATGGTCGCCAGTGGTTTTGGCAATCCGCCTCTCAACGACCCGAACAGCCTGGCGGGCCACGATATTTTCGCAACTTACTACGAAGTTTATGCATTTGAATTCGACGACAGCCTGGGACTGATTGGCAATACGCAACCCGGCGACTCTGGCAGCGGGCAAGGATACATGGAAAGTATTCTTATACAGATCAATTCCATGTTAGCGGGTGTCGAGGGAGTCCACTTCGATTTGTTTACGGTCAACGGCGATGGTTCATGGATTCCTGACGATCCAGACGACAAGAAACTCGTTTATGCCTTCGCGCCATTCTCACACGATGCTGAATACGTCCCCGAGCCGGCGACCGCAGCACTGCTGCTGCTCGGTCTGCTTGGATTTCGCCTTAGCCGTCGCCGCCGGAACTCGTAACTTTCCCGGATAAGCAACGATTCTGGCCGCCGTTCCGATTCGCGCCTGGCCACGCCAACGCGATAGAAATTCCCATCCTTATGCGGTAGATTTGGCACTGGCCTGCGCCGGAACTCTCCCGGTTACGGACATAGTGTGAGGGAGTTCACACTCCAGCTCCGGAAACCGTGAGGTATAATGGCCTTGTCATATGCAATAGTTATATTATTACTGACCTCTATCATGAAAGGAGCTTGTCGTGGCGGAACCAAAAGGACTGATGAAACCCGTTAAACTTAAAGCCGATATGGCTGAATTTTGTGGAGTCAGTGAGCTACCTCGCACTGAGATCACAAAAAAACTTTGGGACTATATCAAAGCCAATGGACTTCAAACGAAGTCTGCGAACGGCAAACCGGAAAACGCCGGAAAATTTATCGTAGCGGACGCGAAATTGCTCAAGGTGTTTAAAAACACGAATTCCACGAGCAAATCGGGCAACCTTACCGATCTGCGCAACATGAGCGAAGGCGAAACCATCGATATGATGCAAATGGCCGCTGTGGTCAGCGCAAACGTAGAATAGCCAACAGCGCCCACGGCGCTGTTTTTTCGTGCCGTTGGTGGGTGGGATCCTTAGCGGGTGACCCCGGGTTTTCCGGGGTTTTCCGTATCTGGCGAATCAAGTATGCATCTGAACAAACAAAAAAGCCCTCAGGTAGAGGGCTCTTCAGAAATATGGCTCCCCGGCGCAATCCGCCTGCCATATCAGGGACCACTGTGCTGGTTAGTGCGGATTGATCTTTAGCGCCGGATTCATTCGAGCAATCATTTGTTTGTCCGCGCGAATCAAGTATGCATCTGAACAAACAAAAAAGCCCTCAGGTAGAGGGCTCTTCAGAAATATGGCTCCCCGGCGCGGACTCGAACCACGGACCAATTGATTAACAGTCAATCGCTCTACCAACTGAGC
>Ga0209980_10001432_pt1 | contig 13097 bp, 7 predicted proteins | sample CR02metaG_FD_183611 | JGI IMG/M metagenome (GOLD analysis project Ga0209980, IMG submission 183611) | Deep subsurface microbial communities from Mariana Trench to uncover new lineages of life (NeLLi) - CR02 metaG (SPAdes) (version 2) | ecosystem: Environmental > Aquatic > Marine > Ocean trench >... | reverse complement strand
GCCAGGTCGGGTGGCAGCGCTCGGTCGCGGGCCGAGGAGGCTATGGCGGCCGCCAACGCTAGATCGGCGGCCGGCTCCCTGACCTGCAGCCCTCCCACCACGTTGATAAAGATGTCTTGATCCGATAGCTGAAGGCCTACTCGGCGCGTCAGCACTGCGGTAATGATCAGCAATCGGTTGGTATCCACACCGTTCGCGGTTCGTCGAGGGTGGCCGAAGGTTGTGGGGCTGGTGAGACCCTGCACTTCCACGAGCAGCGGGCGGGATCCCTCCATGGTTACCGCGATGGCCGAACCGGGAGCGCCCTTGCGCCTTTCGGCCAGAAACGCCTCCGATGGATTTGCCACCTCTTCCAACCCGAACGCGCCCATCTTAAACACGCCCACCTCGGTGGTGGCTCCGTAGCGATTCTTTACCGTTCTAAGCAGTCGATAGGAATGATACGGATCTCCCTCAAGGTAAAGAACGGTGTCGACCAGATGCTCCAGCACCCGCGGTCCGGCGATTGCTCCATCCTTTGTGACGTGGCCGGCAAGAAAGATGGCCACCCCCGAGGATTTAGCGACCGCCTGAAGGCGGGAGGCACATTCCCGTACCTGAGAGATCGAGCCCGCAGCGGATGTGATATCGGCAGAGTGGACGGTCTGGATCGAATCGATGATCGCCAATTTTGGCGCCACAGCCTCAATCTGTCCGACGACACGATCCACATCGGTCTCCGCCGCAAGATACAGATGTTCCGCCGGTCGAGCTCCGTTAGACACGCGCAGCGCTCGAGTTTTGATCTGCGCCACCGACTCCTCTCCAGAAATGTAAAGTACCGGAACCGTCGCTGCCACATCCACGCTCATCTGCAGTAACAGGGTGGACTTCCCGATCCCCGGATCGCCGCCGATCAGCACCAGTGATCCAGGCACTACTCCCCCTCCCAGCACGCGCTCAAACTCCAAATTATCCAGCCGGAGCCGGTCTTCTGTGCCGACTTCAATCTCGCTCAGCTTTTGGGGGCCGAGGCCGGGAGCGGGGGCGACCGCCGCGCGGCGTGGAATGACAACATCCTCCACCATGCTGTTCCACTCTCCACATTGTGGGCAGCGGCCCAGCGGCTTGGGCGCCATGCGACCACATTGTTGACAGACGTACTGAGTTCGGGCCTTGGCCATTGTCGGATCTTTAGTCTCGCCGGGGGAACTGGATTATATCTAACCGCGATTCAAGCGGCCGGGGCCGCCTCCGGTGTTTACAAACGCGCATGTCCTTTCGAGGAGGCCCACAATATAGCATTTGTCGTCCTCCGGGGCAGCCAGCTGGCGGAGACGCCCTGTGCCCGGTCTCGCGGTGGGATTTGCTCCCTCGCACCTGGGCGGATCGAGACGGTAAGTTCTGAAGTCGAGACTATGTCTCTATTTTTCCTACTTCCTCTGGAACCTCTCTATAATCGCCTAAGTACCTGCGCGGAGGGAAAGTCGGTATGCCAATTCTGGCAGATTACACGCAGTTCGGCGGACGCCACTGGGAGACCGGTTCGGTCCACAACGTTTTAGCCTATCAGCAGGTCAACATCCCCGAGACGGGCCAAGCGATATCCGAAGCGATGTTGATGGGCATCAGCGGGGGGGCCGCGTTCGGGTATTTCGTCTTCGATTACAAGGACACCGACCCCTACCTGTCCCTGCTTTCCCGAAACACATTTGACCCGCTGGACACGCTGCTGGAACGACTGGCCATTCCACAGGATCGGGTGCATACCACGGAGGCCGGCAAAGGCGAGCGAAACCTGATCGACGTGTTAGAGAGCGGCCGACCGGCGATCGTTTGGGCGGACCAATTTAGTCTGCCGTACAACGCCCTACCTGCCGACGAGCCGATGTGGGCCATGATGCCCATCGTTGTTTATGGTTACCAGGACGGAAAGGCCCTCATCGCGGACCGTGCCGGCCGGCCACTCTCCGCCACCGCGGCCGACCTGGCCACCGCCAGAGCGCGCGTGAAAAAGGACAAGTTTAGGGTTTTGGCGCTCGGCGCACCTGATTTAAACAAGCTCCCCGGCGCCATTCAGAAAGGCATCTGGCAATGTATAACGCTGTACACCGAAGCGCCACCCAAGGGTGGGCGCAATAACTTTGGTTTCGCGGCCTACAAGAATTGGGCCGAGATGCTGACCAACACCCGCAACAAACTAAGTTGGGAGCGGCTGCTGGCTCCGGGAAGCAGGATGTTTGCGGCGCTTGCGGGGTTCGGGTATCAGCCCGGTGCGTTCGGGTGGGCGTGTACATTCCCCTCCAATCAGGTGGACGATCGAAGACTTTATGCTGATTTCCTGGACCAGGCGGCCCTGATTCTCGGCCGGCCGAAACTTAAGCGGGCCGGCGAACAATTTCGAGTGAGCAGCGAGGCCTGGCGCGAACTATCGGAAGCGCTGCTTCCCGATGACGTGCCGCTCCTCAAAGAGGCCAAGGAGCTGCTGCTGTTGAGGCGTGATCTCTTTCTCAAACAGGGCCGCCACGCCCTGGACGACATAACGGCCGCGAACCGAGAACTGCGCCAGATCCGCGCGCTGGCCGCTCACGACTTTCCTATGCGAGATCAAGAAGTTACCGCCATGCGAGAGAGGCTCGCCGAGCAGGTGATGCGGATTTCCGACATCGAGCGGGAGGCGATCGAACGGCTTCAGGCCGCCATGGCGTAGGATGGAGATCACCGCGGGGTCTGAAGATGCGACCTATTCGGGAGCGCAGCTTGAGCCACCGCGGGGGCGTTGCCGGCGGTCCCACCCGCCTCCAGTATTTACGCGGATGCGGACAGCGCAGCCCTCCGCGGGTCGGCCCAAAAAAAGAGCTGCCCGGTGGGGCAGCTACTAATTTACCGATGTAACCGGCACTCAGCCGGCGGCGACCGCTTCTTCTTGTTCTGGAGTCTCGCTCCGAAGACTCAACTCGTCGTCGATCACGTCAATCACCACGGTATCACCGTCCTGAAATTCGCCGGTGAGCAGTGCGTCGGACAAGACATCTTCCACCTTGGACTGGATCACTCGACGTAGCGGCCGGGCTCCCATTTCGGGATCGTAGCCCAGTTTCGCCAGCATCTCTTGCGCCTCATCCGTGGCGCGTAGCTTGAGCTTATGGTCCTCCAGCCGCGCCGACAGCTTGGCTAATTCCAGGACCACAATGGACTTGATCTGGTCCATGCTGAGCGCATGGAAAACAATCACCGAATCGACCCGATTGACAAATTCGGGGCGGAACTCCTTCTTCAGCGCTTCGGTGAGGCGCCGATGCATTTCATCGTATGCCAGCTTTTCCTCTTCCTCCCCCTCGACCTGGGTGGCGAATCCCAGCCGCGACTGACTGATGATCAGCTCGGCACCCAAGTTCGAAGTCATCACAATCAACGCATGTCGGAAATCGACCTTGCGCCCGCGGGCATCGGTCAGCTGACCCTCTTCCATGATTTGCAAAAGCATATTATGGACTTCGTTGTGCGCCTTTTCGATCTCGTCGAAAACAACGATCGAATAAGGTCGCCTTCGGATGGCCTCCGTCAGCTGCCCCGCGTCGTCATAACCTACGTATCCAGGTGGGGCACCGACCATTCGGCTGACGGAGTGGCGCTCCATGAACTCCGACATGTCCATTTGAATCAGCGATTCTTCGCTACCGAACATGAACTCCGCCAGCGCCTTGGTGAGTTCCGTCTTTCCCACCCCGGTCGGGCCGAGGAACACGAAGGAGCCCACTGGCCGCTTGGGATCCTTCAGACCCGCGCGGGCCCGTCGGACGGCCTTGGATATAGCCTCGATGGCCTCGTCCTGCCCCACGATCCGCTCGTGGAGTGCATCTTCCATCTGAAGCAAACGCTCCGACTCTTCCTGAGCAATCTGCATGACCGGCACGCCGGTCCACATGGACACGATTTCAGCGATATCTTCTGCGGTTACCTTGGGGGTGTCTTCGTTGCGCTCCCATCCCACGCGGAGCTGGGCCAGCTTCTCTTCCAGCTCGGCTTGCTGGTCCATGAGCTCCTGAGCATCGTCGTAGCGGGCCTCTTCCACAGCCAGTGCGTGGGCTTCACGGGCCCCTTTCACCTCCATCACCGCCTCCCGCAGGGACCGCGCGGCGGGGCTCTTGTACATCCGCACCCGGGAGGCGGATTCGTCGATGAGGTCGATGGCTTTGTCCGGCAGGAAGCGGTCCGGCACGTATCTAGAAGACAGGAGGGTTGCGGCCTCCAGCGCTTCGTCGGTGATGATCAGCTTGTGATGGTTTTCATAGGGTGCCCGAATTCCACGCAGGATTTCGATGGTTTCCTCAATGCTCGGCTCACCCACGTAAACCGGTTGGAAACGACGCTCGAGGGCCGAATCACTCTCGATGTATTTGCGGTATTCATCCTGCGTCGTGGCCCCAATTACCTGCAGTTCACCCCGTGCAAGGGCCGGCTTCAATATATTTGCCGCGTCCACGGAAGATCCTGCGGAGCCGGCGCCGACCAGCATGTGGACCTCGTCGATAAACAGGATTGCGCCGGATGATTTCAGCTCGTCGATGACCCGTTTGAGTCGCTCCTCGAACTGGCCCCGATACATGGTGCCTGCCACCAGGGAGCCCACGTCCAGTTGGAGCACACGTTTGCCAAGCAGCGGCTCAGGGGTTTCGCCCGCAACAATACGTTGGGCGAGACCTTCCGCGATGGCAGTTTTTCCAACTCCCGGCTCGCCGATCAAAGCGGGATTGTTCTTTGTGCGCCTGGCCAGGATCTGGATGACCCGCTCAATCTCCATCTGACGGCCAATCACCGGATCCAGCTTGTTCTCTTCCGCCAGTCCGGTCAGGTCAGACGCGAGCTGATCGATCAAAGGCGTCTTGACTTGTTGTTCCTTGCGTTCTCGACCAGAAGATTTTCCGGTGTGCCGAGTGGGAGTTTCTTGAAGCGCTCGACGTGTCTGGCGGCGGATCTGCTCCGGAGTGATCCCGAGCCGGCGGAGCACATCCATCCCCACCCCTTCACCCTGGCGCACCATGCCGAGCAGCAGGTGTTCGGTGCCGATGTAGTGATGCCCCATGCGTCGGGCTTCTTCGATGCCCATTTGGAGCACCTGTTCGGTTCCGGGCGCCAACTCGATGCGGCTGCTCGGATTCCGTCCCACTCCGGTCAGCCGTTCGACCATCTCCTTGACCCTGACGGGATCTAATCCGAGGTCACGCAACACGCGCCCGGCAATCCCACCCTCTTCTCGGATCAGTCCAAGTAGCAGATGTTCGGTGCCAATATAGTTGTGATGCAAGCGCTCAGCCTCTTCATGCGCCAGGCTGAGCACCCTTCTGGCCCTTTGGGTAAAACGTTCCATCTTGTCGGCCACGAACTATTCTCCCTGAAAGTCTCTTCGGTTTTTCGATTCTACCAAAGAGTTCCTTCCAGTTCTCCGATTCAGGATTAACGTCCTATGAGGCGGGGTCGGTCCCCTCGGGATTTCCAGATACTGATCCAGTCTCCTCGAGCACTTCGGTGAGCTCTTGCAGCCCATCCTCTCCGGCCTCTGGCTCACCTCTACTTAGCCCTTCATTTTTGTTCTCAGTGAGGGCTGGCTCAAGATTACCGTCGTCTGATTCCGTCTCACCTTCGATCGGGAGATCGGGAGCGGGTTCCGAACCAGGCTGCTCGCCGTCGATCCCGGCTTCGGGCTCCTCGGCAGCTTCCGCATCCTCCGCCTCACCTCCGAGCGCTTCTTCCGCCTCGAGTTCTGCATCGAAATCAGCCACCACTGGGGGCTCAGGCGCCTCACTCGTCTGCTGGACCGCAGCCTCCCAATCTGTCTCGGCATAGTCGGAAGACTCCACCCGCTTGAGGCTCAAGCCAATCCGGTGCCGGAGGGCGTCCACACGTATCACGCGCAGGGTAAGCACTTGATCTTCCTGAACGACCTCGCTCGGATGCTCGATATGCCGATCGGAGAGCTCAGAGATATGCACGAGCCCTTCGATACCATAATCCTCCAGGCCCGCCAGCTTGGCGAACGCCCCGAATTTAGTCAGCTTGGTGACCGTGCCTTCGACCAACTGGCCCTCATTAAATTGCTCCAGGATCATGTCCCACGGATTTTCCTCAAGCTCTCGAATAGACAGGCTGATGCGATTGCGCTCGGGATCTACGCCGAGCACTTTGACCTTGACCTCTTGCCCGATATTGAGCACTTCGCGCGGATTGCTCACCCGTTTCCACGAGATCTCCGAGATATGCACCAGCCCATCCGCTCCACCGATGTCGACAAAGGCTCCGAAGTCGGCCAGGCTGATCACATGCCCGGTGCGTACTTCGCCGATCGCAAGTTCGGATATCAAACGTTCCTTGAGTGCCTCGCGCGCTTCGCGCGCCGCCGAGCGTTCCGACAAGATCAGCCGATTGCGCCCCCGGTCGACTTCGATGACTTTGGCCACCAGGTGTTCACCGACCATTTTCCCCCAGCGGTCTTCGGGCGTCTCGCCGTCTGCGCGCCGCCGCCGAGCCAGGCTGACCTGCGAGGCCGGAACGAATCCTCTGAGCTGGCCCATCTTAACGATGAGGCCCCCTTTGTTGTATCCGGTGACCTCGCCCTCAAAGATATCCTTCGATTCAAGCAGCTCCTCCGCCTTGGTCCAGTCCTGCTCTTCTTCGGCCCGCACAAGAGAAAGCTCAGGCGCGCCGCTGCGGCCGCCTGGGCGGATCACATAAACACTGATTTCTTGTCCGACGTCTAGGGTAGCTCGCTGGTCTTCGGGGAGTTGCTCAAGTTCTCGAATGGAGATTACGCCTTCGGATTTAGCACCAATGTCGACCAATACATCGGCCTCGGTGGCGCGCACAATAGTGCCAACCCGAATCTCGCCTCGTTTGGGCGCATTCAGCTCATAGTTTTCAGACGCAAGGAGCGCCTCCATCGGGTGAAGTTCGGCTTCTTTCTGCTCCTCGCCATCACCCGCTGCGCTCCCTTTCTCCTCGTCTACCATGGACGGGATTTGCTCCGAAGGATCAGCCCACGGATTATAAAGGCGTTGATAGGGGATGACAACCTATCGTCAAATCTCGTGCGGTATAATGCCGCGCGGTCCGCTCGGGCCCATTTTGAGGCCCAGGAATCTAATTTTGGCTCCCATATATCCATTTAGTGCAATCGTCGGCCAAGAGCGCATGTTACGTGCGCTTGTGCTGAATGCCGTCAATCCGCGAATTGGTGGGGTCTTGATCCGCGGGGAACGGGGGACCGCGAAGTCCACCGCGGCGCGCGCCCTCGCAGCTTTGCTTCCAGAGGTACGGGGGGTGGCCGATTGTCGGTTCAGCTGCGATCCCGAGCAGCCGACGACCTGGTGCACGGAGTGCCAGGAGCGGGCCGCATCTGGCGAAGAGCTCCCCACCGTAGTATTCCGTACTTCCTTTGTGGATTTGCCGGTTTCTGCCACCGAAGATCGCGTAGTCGGCACCCTGGATATTGAGCGGGCCATCAAAGAAGGCGAACGACATTTCGAACCGGGTGTACTCGCTTCGGCCAACCGCGGCTTGCTCTACATCGATGAAGTCAATCTCTTAGACGATCACGTCGTGGATCTGTTGTTGGACTCAGCCGCGCTGGGCATGAACATTGTTGAACGGGAGGGGATTTCCTTCACTCATCCCTCCCGATACATCCTGGTCGGCACCATGAACCCCGAAGAAGGAGATCTACGGCCGCAGCTGCTCGATCGTTTTGCACTTTCGGTCGATATTCGAGGCCTTTCCGACCCTGAGGATCGGGTATCCATCATGGAGCGCAATCTGGCCTTTGAGGAAGACCCGGTCAGCTTCCGAGAAGAATGGATGGAGAGCGAAGATACGCTCTCTCAACGGATAGAAACCGCGCGCGAACTTGTCGACAGCGTGAGCTACAAAGCAGAGAACTTGCACGCCATAGCGGCTCTCACATCTTCATTACACGTCGACGGCCATCGAGCGGACCTTGTGATCCTGAAGGCCGCCAAATCGCATGCGGCCTTTGAGGGCCGACCGGCAATTGATCTAACGGACATCGCCCGCGCGGCAGAACTTGCACTTCCGCATCGGTTGAGGCGTGGTCCGTTCCACCAAACAGAGATCAAGCTCACCGATCTAGAGGATCGGATCGAGCAGATCCAGACCCAGGCCGGTGGTTCGGCCAAGTCGGAGCCCGAACCATCGGAAGAACAAGAACCAGACCGAAAAAAAGTCAGCGCCAGGGCGTAGCCCAGGATACCGAGCAGGATAGGGAGGAGCTCGGCCAGGCCAGGCCCGCCGAACAAGCGGTGGTCGACTCCCTCAGTGCCCGCTGGTGGGAGGGTGGAGACCCGGTGAAAGTCGGCGCTGCGTTTGTTCCCCGGCGCCTTGAAAACCCCATCGATCGTATGACCCGCAAGCAGGCGGGTCGCAGAACGCTCACCCGGTCGGACCGGAAGCGCGGCCGATACATCTCGGCCCGGCCGGCAGAGAACCGCACCTCCGATATCGCCTTCGACGCCACCTTCCGCGCCGCGGCCCCTCATCAGGTACATCGAGAAAAAAAGCGGGTGGCCTTTGCCATTCGGCCTTCCGATCTGCACCGCAAGGTACGTATCCGAAAGGCTTCGAATCTGATTCTGTTCGTCGTCGATGCGTCCTGGTCCATGGCAGTCGCCGAGCGCATGTCGGCAACAAAGGGCGCCATACTTTCGCTGCTCAACGATGCGTACCAGCGTCGGGATCGCGTTGGATTGGTTGTTTTCCAGAAAGACCGGGCGCTTACGGTGCTCCCTCCCACCAACTCAATCCAGCTGGCGCAACACTCCCTAGCCGACATCCCGGTGGGTGGGAAAACTCCGCTATCCGCCGGTCTGACATTGGCGCTCGAGACCTTCTCGAAAGAAAAATTGAGCCGTCCGGAGGTCATGCCGTTGATGGTGCTGCTGACCGATGGAGCCGGCAACGTCTCGCTGGGAGACTTGCCGCCTCAAGAGGAGGCGATGTTAATAGCGGACCGGCTTCGGGAGGGCGAAATTCGCTCGGTGGTGATCAATATGGAGCACGCGGCCTTCGATCAGGGGCTGGCGAGTGCCCTGGCGGATCGATTGGGAGCCTCCTGCTACACGCTGCAGGAGCTCAAGGCAGAGTACCTGTATCACACGGTGCGGCAGGAAACGGAGATCGCTTCGGGCTAATTCGTAAGCTTTCGCCGCAGCCGATGGAGGCGATGCTCGACCTCCGCCGTCTGCTGTTCACGTCTCCACCCGTTAGGCCAGCCTTCGACGACCTTCAGCGCCGCTTGGGCCCACCTCTGAGCCTCGGCCAGGGATCGGGCCTCCCACTCGTAATACATCGCCAACTCTATACAGGGGGAGGGGTCGTCCGGCGCCAAACGGTGCCATTCTTCCCAGGCGGGCAGCGCCTCCGGCCTGCGGTTCTGCCGCTTGAGGAGACCGGCCAGGTGTTTAAGCGCCTCCGAACGCAGCCCGCGATTCGGAGCCCCGCCCACGGCCGCCTGGTAGGCCGTTTCGGCTTCCGGGAACCTGCCGGCCGCCGCATGCCAGCGAGCCACTGCCAGCGCCTCTGCTCCTGAAAGCCCGGTGGGATCCGGTAGGCGGTGCCGGCTCAGGACCACCGATGAGAGTCCGACAAGGGAGAGAATGTCGATGGCGTTGTGATAAATCACGCGCACCATGTCGGAGGCATCGCCCGTCCTGAGATAGTCCAGGTACATGCCTGGAATCGCCTCCCCCGGCACGTCTTCTTGAGTCCGTTTGACCCGAAGCACTTGCCGCTCCAGCGTGCTGAGCCGGCAATTGACCAGAGTCTTGCTCCATAAGCGCCGTGCTGGATACAGCAGATCGAGATGCGGCAGGGCCGAAAGTTTCCATCGATCACGCAATGCGATCGTGTAGCGCGATTCAAGCACCGGCAGGTCAAACCTCCGCCCGTTGAAGGTCACAATCCCTTCCACGCCCTCCAGATCGGAGCGCAAGGAGCGTAAGGCGGCCGCCTCCTCTTCCGGATCACGCAGAAAATACTGCCGCAGGTTGAACCCCCCCTGCTGAAAGGTGCCCAACCCGATAAGGAAACCCAGGGTGCCCGCACCTCCCGAGAGACCGGTGGTTTCAATATCCATGAAACCCCAGCGCTGGACCCTCGAACCCTCAAGATGTGCATCGCCGGCCACCTCCGCGGCCAGACCTGGCGCATAAGAAAGCACCTCTTCCAGCGAACTTTGCCCATGCCGATAATCGAGCGGGTAGTGGGTATCGATGCGGAAGGCGAGGCCCTCCGTGGTTTCAACCTCCTCGCCCGGGGGTAAGTCCTGCCCCCTGCGGCGGGGCCGAGCTCGAGCCTGCGTGCGCGACCGACCACGGTCCAGCCGCTCCAGGCGTCGTCTCAGATCACTGGACATACAGTTTCCATCCCGATCCGGACTTCGAGGCAAAGGTGATGATTGTCATATTCTGCCCTGACATTCATCCATACTCGACCTTCTCATAACTCGCTATTATAGGTTCGGAGACAGGGCATACACGCTCGGTCCTCCTTTGGCGCTCGCCTCCACCGGGAAATCCCCTCACCGCACCGGTGGAGGAAGTTTTTAAGCCCCCGACGAATACACCGCCTCCTCCCCCACCTCCGCCGCTTCCCGAATGAGGATTTGATTATGGAGGGTCCGGCTGCTTTAGCGGAGGGAAAGACGTTATCGATAGCGCCTGAGCTTTAACATTCCCCAAGCGCTCGCCAGGGGATTAACAAATTTTCGGAGACGGAGCTCTTGAGCTCAGTCCTCCTTTTGTAAACGGCTCACCAGGTCTGTCCGTCACCGCCCCGGTGGAGGCGAATCTTCTCCTGTGGATTTACTCCAGGGGTGCGGCGGTGGGCAGCACAACCGTAAAGGTTGTACCCTCGCCCAGGGTGGAATCGACCCATATTCGACCGTCGTGATTGTCCACGATGGACTTGACAATCGAGAGGCCGAGTCCCGTTCCAGGCAGATCCTCGGGGGTGTTGCTGGCCCGGAAGAACTTGTCGAACAGATATGGCTGATCGGCTGTGGGTATTCCGGGACCAGAATCTCTCACGCGCAGGATCACCTGCTGGCCTTCCGCCTCGCCTTCGATCCGCACAATCCCGCCAGGCGGCGTGTATTTGATGGCGTTGTCCAGCAGGTTTCCGATCATTTGCCGCAGCCGGATGGGAGCTCCCAACACCATAGGCAGTTCTTCGGGAAGGTCCGACTCCAGTGTCAGACCTTTACTTTCCGCAGTCCCCCGCATGCTTTCAAGCGCATAACGCGCCAGCACCGTGAGTGGCGTGTTCTCCTTGGCCTCGTCCAGGCCCGCCTCGATTCGCCCCAAATCCAGCAGATTATTCACCAGGTCCGTGATCTGACCCACACTGAGTTGGACGCGTCGAATGTACTCTCCCTGCTGCTCGTTCAACCCGCCGGAACGTTCGATCAGTTCGATATAGCCCAGAATGGCCGTCAGCGGAGACCGCAAATCGTGCGAAACCGTCGTGACGAATTCCGACTTGATCCGGTCCAGCTCCTTCAGGTGCGTGATGTCTTGCATCACTATCGCTTGCCCAATGCCTTCGATGGGAGTGCGTTGGGCATTAAAAATTCGGCCGTCTTCCAGTACCACTTCCTCTCTCTTCGAAACTCTGCCCGAGGCGCGCAACATGACCAGCACTTGGGGATCCTCGATGATCTCGCTAATCGGACGGCCATTCCAATTACCGTTCACTCCGAAGGCTTCGCGCGCGGTTCGATTCATGATCAACAGCCGATTTTCGGGATCCACAACAATCACACCATTTTCGACGCGTGCCAATATCGTTTCCAGCTTTCGGCGCTCCGCCTCAGAGCTGTTGAATAAGCGCGCGTTTTCGATCGCGATCGCCGCGTAATCTGCCATGGCGGTCATGATGGTTACGTCTTCGCGAGTGAGGGTGCGCCCCGCCTTGCGATTGTCGACCCCTAAAACACCGATGGTTCGGCCGCGTGCCTTCAGCGGCACGTAGATCAGAGAATGCACCAAATAGGAAGTCTTGATCTTCTGCGGCGTCTGCTCGTCCAGCAGTACCGGCTGGCCAGACTCGATGGCCTGGCCTGCAAGCGAGTCCTCTACCTGAAGCCGGAACGTACGCGCAAAAACCTCGTCGAAATTTTTCGAGGCCCGCATATAAAGTTCGCCCGTTCCCTCGTCTAATAGCAACAGGCTGCCTTCTTCCGCCCCGGTCAACCGCACCGCCTCATCCACTACGGTCGTCAGCACCTGGTTGTGGTCCAACATGGCGGTAACGGTGCGGCCGATTAGCGTCAGAGTTTCTAATTCCTCCAACCTGCGTTTCATGGTCTCGGTGGTGACATTGTTATGGGCCTCGACTTCGAGCACCTCCATCCATCGCCGGCGCAAGGCCAACGCCCTGCCCACCGCCGCGAGCATGAGCTCCGCCTGGAAGGGTTTGGTCAGAAAATCGAAGGCGCCCGCCCGCAGGGCTTCCACCGCCAGCTTTTCGTTGGCCGCACTGGTCATCATGATCACCGGGGGATGGGGGAGATCGGAGCAGATGCGCTGGATCAACTCGATGCCTGTCAGATTCGGCATCTGATAGTCGGTGATCACCACATCCGGTTTAATCTCCCGCACCAGGGTCAGCGCCGACATCCCATCGCCGACCGCTTGCACTTCGTAGCCGGCCGGACCCAGCACCGCCTCCGTCAGGAATTGGCGCATATCCGAACTGTCGTCCGCGACGAGTACTAGGGGAGGGTCCATGTGTGGTTTCCGAGGAGGGTGCATGAAGCCTGCCAGCGGCTTGATTCTAGTATGGGCGTCAGTAGCCGAACATGGTACTCGCGTCGAAGACCGCGCTCAGGCAGTTGGAGACGGACTGCCCGCGGGTTGGAGGCGTGGCAGTTTGTCCAGATCCTGCACCAGGGTTTCGAGATCGCTGCTCAAAACCTGGAGCCGCTTGCGCTGGGAGGGGTGTTCCGAGCTCTCTAGCAGTTCGGGGAGCTGTTCCTGCAGTCCGTTGAGCTCGGCGCGCACCCCGTCTACCCAGGCCACCTGATCTCGCATGTCGGTGCGGGTCTCATC
>Ga0209980_10001430_pt1 | contig 13110 bp, 12 predicted proteins | sample CR02metaG_FD_183611 | JGI IMG/M metagenome (GOLD analysis project Ga0209980, IMG submission 183611) | Deep subsurface microbial communities from Mariana Trench to uncover new lineages of life (NeLLi) - CR02 metaG (SPAdes) (version 2) | ecosystem: Environmental > Aquatic > Marine > Ocean trench... | reverse complement strand
CTATTGGCGGCTGCAATCGGGACTGCCGGGGAGCATCGACTTGGTCGCCCACAAGGAGGGTCCCGGCAAGCGCGGGACATTCATGATGGTGGTGACGCCGGGTGACGACTTGCAGTCGATCACCGACGGGCGAGATTGGGTTTTCGTTCTCGACATATCCGGTTCGATGAGGCGGAAATTCCAAACTCTCGCCGAAGGCGTCGCGCGCGGATTGAAGACGTTGCGCCCGGAGGATCGCTTTCGGATCGTCTTGTTCAACTACCAGGCCCATGAGTTGGAGAGCGGATTCGTCAATGCCACGGCGCAAAATGTGGCACGCGCCATCAAAGCCCTGCGACAAACCCAGGCTAACGGCGGCACCAATCTCTATGCCGGCCTCGCCCTTGGTCTTAAAGGCCTCGATGCGGACCGCAGTAGCGGCGTGGTGCTGGTCACCGATGGGGTAGCCAACGTCGGCGAGACCAATCAGCGTGCCTTCCTCAGGCTGGTCGAAAAGCAGGATGTCCGCCTGTTCACGCTGGTCATGGGCAACAGCGCCAATCGTCCCTTGCTCAAGGCGATCAGCCAAGCCTCGGGCGGTACCGCGGTCAGTGTTTCCAACAGCGACGACATCATCGGCGCGGTGCTGTCCGCCACTTCCAAGCTGAGCCACCAAGCGCTCCATGGCGTTCGCGTGGAGATCGACGGCGTCCGCACCAACGACATCGCCCCGAAGCGGTTCGGCGGCCTCTATCGTGGCCAACAGCTCGTTCTGTTCGGACATTACTGGGGCAGTGGCCAGGCTACGGTGACCGTCTCCGCCAAGATTTCGGGCAAACCGGTCATCTATAAGACACGGTTCGCTTTCCCCGATACCCAGACGGGAAACCCCGAAGTCGAGCGACTGTGGGCCTTCGCGGCGATCGAGGACATGATGCGCGAAATGCAGATGTTCGGTGAGGACGCCGACATCAAGCAGGGCGTGATCGATACCGCCGTCGAAAACGGTCTGGTCACGCCGTACACCTCGATGATCGTCGTTCGCGAGGAGGTGTTCGCCCGGCACGGTATCAAGCGGGGCAATCGCGGCCGGTTGGTGCGGGAAGCCACGGCTCGACAGACCAGGGCCCGGACCCCGGTTCGCTCACGCCGTGTCGACCACACCGCCCCGGCGTTCAAAACGGCCCAGGCGTCTTACAAAGGGCAACGAGGCTCGGGCGGCCTTGCCGTCGATCCGTTCGCTTTCTTGCTGATGTTGTCGGCGGGAATGGCCTTCGCCTGGCGGTCTCGTCGCGGCCGCGAATGTCGGCAATGATGTCCCGCGAAACTAGGGGAGTGAACCATGGCGGCCGTCCGCTGCCATGGTTCACCCTTTTGCTTGCGGGCGCCGTCGTCGCCACCTACGCGCTCCTTGGCCCGGCGCCCGAATCCTTGATTTTTGACAGATCGGCGATCTCATCCGGGGAGCTGTGGCGCGTTCTCAGCGGGCATCTCGTCCATGCCGACCGAGAGCATCTGATTTGGAACATGGTCCCGTTCCTGATGCTGGGGACGCTCCTCGAACGCGAGCTGGGGCTGTCTGCCGGTGACCATGCCCTTTTGCTCGCGTTGGGCGCGGTTGTCATCACGGCGGGCGTCTGGTGGGCCCTACCCGGTCTCGACCGCTATTGCGGCCTTTCCGGCGTTCTCAACACCCAGCTGTTCGTGTTCCTCGCCATCGCTTGGCGTCGACAAAGAAATCCGGTCCTGATTGCCGTCGGTATCGGCGTGGTCGCGAAAGTCTGGGTCGAGGTTTCGTTGGGCGGGGGACTCCTAAGCGTAGGAGCGTGGCCGTCGGTGCCCATTGCCCACGCGTTCGGCCTGATTTCCGGCGTTGGTTATTTTGCCTGGTTTGAATCGCGGCACCTCTGGCGTGTGAAATTTTCATGCCCCCTCGGAAAACTTGACTCTGCGCCATGAACGCCAATAAACGGGTCGTCCAATAACGCACCGGCCGCGCCCGGCGCGCCGCGCCCCCGCGAAAGCGCCCGAAAACCTTTGACAGCAGCCCTTTGCAGGGTATATTTCCGCACCAATCGGGCGGCACCGGGCCGCCTTTTAGCAGTTTCTGATCGGGAGAACGCGATGTACGCGGTCATCCGCACGGGCGGAAAGCAATACAAGGTGGCCGAAAACGACGTGCTTACCATCGAGCGCCTCGACGGCGAAAAGGAAGGCGAGCTTTCCTTTTCCAACGTTCTGGCGCTCCATGACGGCAAGGACATCCAGATCGGCGCGCCCTTCGTCGAAGGCGCGGTGGTGACCGCCGATATCCTCGAGCAATCCCGCGGCGCCAAGATCATCGTCTTCAAGAAGAAGCGCCGCCAGGGCTATCGGCGCAAAAAGGGCCACCGCCAGCTCGAAACCGTGATCCGCATCACCGCAATCCTCGCCGCCGGCGCCAAGAAAGCCACGGCCAAGCGGGCCGCGCCCAAGGACGATACGGCAAAACCGGCGGACACCCCGGCCGCCAAGAAGGCGCCGGCCAAGAAGGCGCCAGCCAAGGCGGCGGCGGCCAAAAAGCCCGCGGCGGCGAAGGCCCCGGCCAAGAAGCCGGCCGCCCGGAAACCGGCAGAACCAACCGGGGAACAGGAGGACTAGGTCATGGCCCACAAAAAAGCAGGCGGTTCGTCCCGCAACGGCCGCGATTCCATCGGCCGGCGCCTCGGCGTGAAGAAGTACGGCGGTGAAATCGTGATCGCCGGCAACATCATCGTGCGCCAGCGCGGAACCAAGTTCCATGCCGGCGAAAATGTCGGTATCGGCAAGGACCATACCCTGTTCGCGCTCACCGACGGCCAAGTCAGGTTCAAGAAAAAGGCCCAGGGACGCACTTTCGTGGCGGTGGAGCCGGCGTCCTGACGCGCCCCGGCCATTTCCGCTGAAACGCAAAGGGGAATGGCGGCCATTCCCCTTTTGTCGTAAAGGCCCGAGCCGATGCAATTCCTCGACGAAGCCAAGATTTACACCAAGGCGGGCAACGGTGGCGCCGGATGCCTGAGCTTCCGGCGCGAGAAATATATCGAATTCGGCGGCCCCGACGGCGGCGACGGCGGCCGGGGCGGCTCGGTGGTGGCGCTTGCGACGGGTGACCTCAATACCCTGATCGATTTCCGCTTTCGCCAGCACGCCAAGGCGCGCAATGGTCGTCCCGGCGAAGGGCGGAACCGGACCGGAGCATCGTCGGACGACATCGTCGTCAAGGTGCCGGTGGGGACCGTGATCCTGGCCGAAGACAACCAAACGGTGCTGGCCGACCTCGCCGGCGACGGCCAGCGTTTCGTCATCGTCGCGGGCGGCGACGGCGGCTTCGGCAACGCCCATTACAAGAGCGCCACCAACCGCGCCCCCAGGCGCGCCGACCCGGGCCATCCCGGCGAGGAGCGTCTCATTTGGCTCAGGCTCAAGGTGTTGGCCGATTCCGGGCTCATCGGCCTGCCCAATGCCGGCAAATCGACCCTTTTAGCGGCGGCCTCCCGCGCCCGGCCCAAGATCGCCGAGTACCCGTTCACCACGCTGATCCCGCAACTGGGCGTGGTCTATGTCGATGAGGACGAATTCGTGCTCGCCGACATCCCCGGCCTCATCGAAGGCGCCCATCGGGGATCCGGACTCGGGATTCGCTTCCTCGGCCACGTGGAACGCTGTGGCGTCCTTCTCCATCTGGTGGACGGTACCGAGGACGACGTCGCCGGCGCTTATCACACCGTCCGCGCCGAACTCGCCCAATACGGCGCCGGGCTGGTCGGCAAAGCCGAGATTCCCGTGCTCTCCAAATGCGACGCCCTCGGCGAGCGGGAACGCGAGGACCGCGCGGCCATGCTGGCCGATGCCGCCGGTTGCGCGCGGAGCGACGTGATGCCGATTTCCGGGGTCACCGGCGCCGGCGTCGAAGCCCTGATGCGCGCGGCCCTGGCCCATGTCCAAGCGGCCCGCCGGGCCCGGCGGGCCGAGGAAGCCGCTGAGGAACGGCGGGTGGCGCCGTGAACCGCGAACTTAGCCGCGCCAAGCGCATGGTCGTCAAGGTCGGCTCGGCGTTGCTCGCCGACGAGGCCAAGGGCGCCATCCACACGCCTTGGCTGGACGCGCTGGCCGAAGACATCGCCGCCTTCCGCGGCCAGGGGACCGAGGTGATCTTAGTCTCTTCGGGCGCCGTCGCCGTGGGGCGCGGACATCTCGGCCTGGACAAGCCGCAACTCCGCCTCGAGGAAAAGCAGGCGGCGGCGGCCTGCGGCCAGATCCACCTGGTCGTTGCCTATCAAGAGGCCCTGGCCCGCCATGGCCTCGGCGTCGGCCAGGTGCTGCTGACACTGGACGGCATCGAGGACCGCCGGCGTTACCTCAACGCACTGCGCACCATCGAGACCCTGCTTAGGCTGGGCGCCGTTCCGGTCATCAACGAAAACGACACCGTCGCCACCGATGAAATCCGTTACGGCGACAACGACCGGCTGGCCGCCCGGGTGGCCGCCATGACCAGCGCCGACACCTTGGTGCTTCTTTCCACCATCGACGGGTTGTACACCGCCGACCCCGGCATCGACCCCGACGCCCGGCTGGTGCGCGATGTCCCCGTCATCACGCCGGAAATAGAAGCCATGGCGGGCACGGTGGTGCCGGGATACAGCTCGGGCGGCATGGTCACCAAACTGGAAGCCGCCCATATCGCCACCGGCGCCGGCTGCCGCATGGTCATCGCCGATGGCCGCGAGGCCCATGCGCTTCGCCATATCACCGCCACCGGGCGCTGCACCTGGTTCCATCCCCAGGAAACCCCGCGCACCGCGCGCAAGCAGTGGATCGCCTCGCTCAGGCCCGCCGGCGTGATCACGGTGGATGACGGCGCGCGCATCGCCTTGGGTTCGGGAAAAAGCCTGCTGCCCGCCGGGGTCACGGGGGTGGATGGCCGATTCGACCGGGGCGACTCGGTGCGGGTCATCGCCGCGGATGGCACCGAGATCGCCCGCGGGCTGGTGGCCTATGTCGCCGCCGATGCCGGGCGCATCGCCGGGCACAAAAGCCGTGAAATCGAAGAACTCCTGGGCTACCGTGGCCGGGACGAGATGATCCATCGCGACGACCTTGTGGTCACAGGCCAGGATCACCACGCAGAAGGGGAGTTGGAAGTCCCATGACGGTCGCCGACGCCACCGCGAAAACCGATCTCCACGAAGACATGCTGCGCCTCGGGCACGGCGCCCGTGACGCCGCCAGGACCCTTGCCAAGGCCGACACCGAAACCAAGAATGCGGCGCTTAGGGGGGCGGCGGCCGCCATACGCGAAGATGCCGCATTAATCCTCTGCGCCAATGAGCGCGACATGGAAGCCGCCAGGGCCGGTGGGCTCACCGGCGCCTTTCTCGATCGCCTGGCGCTGGATGCGGGGCGCGTCGAAGCCATGGCCAAGGGGCTCGAAGACATCGCCGGCCTGGCCGACCCGGTGGGCCAGGTGATCGGTGATTGGACACGGCCCAACGGGCTTCGCATTACCCGGGTGCGGGTGCCGCTGGGCGTCATCGGCGTGATTTACGAATCGCGCCCCAACGTCACCGTCGACGCCGCGGCGCTGTGCCTTAAATCGGGCAACGCCGTGATCCTCAGGGGCGGGTCTGAAAGCTTTCATTCATCGCGCGCCATCGTCGATGCCTTGCACCGGGGACTGGCCGGGGCCGGCTTACCTGAAAGCTGCGCCCAGCTGGTTCCCACCACCGACCGGGCGGCGGTGGGTGAAATGCTGTCCATGGCCGGGCTGATCGACGTCATCGTGCCGCGCGGCGGCAAGTCCCTGATCAAACGGGTGACCGCGGAAAGCCGCATCCCCGTGATCAAGCATCTGGACGGCATTTGCCACGTCTATGTGGACGGCGCGGCGGCGCTGGACATGGCGCGCGACATCGCCGTCAACGCCAAGATGCGCCGGCCCGGCATCTGCGGCGCCGCCGAAACCCTTCTGGTGGACCGAAAGGTGAAGGAAAGCCACTTGGTGCCCATCGTCGCCGCGCTCATTGATGCCGGTTGCGAAGTGCGCGGCGATGGGGAAGTCACGGCCAAGGTGCCGGGCGTCATTGCCGCGGTCGAGGCCGATTGGGGGACCGAATACCTCGATGCCATCATTTCCGTACGTCTGGTGGACGGAGTCCAAGGCGCCATCGCCCATATCGCGCGCTATGGCTCCGCTCACACCGATTCCATCGTGACCTCCGACCAAGACGCGGCGCGGGTTTTCCTCCAAGAGGTCGACAGTGCCATCGTTCTCCATAATGCCTCGACCCAGTTCGCCGATGGCGGGGAATTCGGCATGGGCGCGGAAATCGGCATCTCCACCGACAAGCTCCATGCCCGAGGCCCGGTCGGCGTCGAACAGCTGACCAGCTACAAATACGTGGTCCATGGCGCCGGGCAGATCCGCCCCTGAGCCCGCCCACCCGATCGGGATACTCACCCTGACCTATCACCCGAACATCGCACCCCGGCCCCGGGGGGCCCGGGCAACGGGGGCCGCACTGGCGGGACGAAGGGTCGGCGTGCTGGGCGGCTCGTTCAATCCCGCCCATGAGGGCCACCTGCACATCACCGGGCTCGCCTTGAAGCGGCTCGGCCTCGACCAGGTCTGGTGGATGGTGTCGCCCCAGAATCCGCTGAAAGGCACCGACGACATGGCCCCCTTCGAGGAACGCATGGGCTCCGCCCAAACCCTGGCCGCCGGCAATGAGCGCATCATCGTTACCGATATCGAGGTGGGGCTCCATACCCGCTACACCACCGATACCCTGCGCGCCCTTCGGGCCACCTTCCCCCGAACCCACTTCATCTGGCTCATGGGGGCCGACAATCTCGAGCAGATTCCCAGGTGGGAAAAGTGGACCACCATTTTCCACTTGGTTCCCATTGCGGTTTTCGACCGCGCCACGTATTCTTTCAAGGCGCTCGCCAGCAAGGCGGCGCACCGGTTCCGGCGCCATCGGGTACCGTCCCGGGGTGCAGCGGGCGCGATCATGAGACGGCCGCCGGCGTGGGTTTATTTTCACACCCCCCGGCACTCTGCTTCTTCGACCGCGCTCCGCGCGCTTGGCAGGAATGCGGCGGGACGGTCCCGGCGCTTATCCGCTTCGACCAAGGGGAAACCAAAGGGCTCGTGACGATTCCAATCATGCACCAGAAATCCGGCGCCGGGGCGCATCCGGTGGGGCGGTCTTTCGTGGACACGGCCTTGGGCAGGCCGGGGCAGGCGCAGTGAAGGCCCCTCGACGGCCCAGCCGAAATTCGCCCAAGACCGGCACGCCAGCCCGCCGGCGGCGGGCTCGATTTTCCAGGACCAGCTCCGCGCGGTTGCTTGACCTCGTCAAACGTTCTCTTGACGATGATATCGCCGATGACGTGGTGGTCATCGACCTTGCCGGCAAGACCACCATCGCCGATTACATGGTCATCGGATCCGGCCGCAATCCCCGCCATATCGGCGCCATGGCGGATCACCTCAAGGCAAAGATCAAGGGCGCGGGCCTGCGGTCGCCGCCCATCGAGGGCCAGGCCCAGGCCGAATGGGTGTTGATCGACGGTGGCGACGTGATCGTCCATCTATTCCGGCCCGAATCCCGCGCGCTCTACAATCTGGAAAAATTGTGGGGCGGCCGGTGGACCGAGGCGGAATCCGGTAACGCCATGGACCCGGGTGAGGATTCCGGCGCCGGCCCACCCGAAGCGGCCGGGACTTAGTGCGAATCTCCGTGATCGCCGTAGGCCGGGCGCGCAAAGGCCCGGAACGCGCCCTGTTCGACGATTTTGCCGGGCGCCTGGCTTGGCCCATAGCGCTTGTGGAGGTGGAGGAACGCCGGCCGCTTCCGGCCGCCCAGAAGGTGCGCAGCGAAGGCGAATTGCTGCGCGCCCGGGTGCCCAAGGGCGCCGTCACGGTGGCCCTGGATGGCCGGGGGAAAGCCTTGTCCAGCGAGGAATTCGCCACCCGGCTCGGGCGTTGGCGTGACGACGGCATCGATGAGATCGCCTTCCTGATCGGCGGCGCCGACGGGCTCGATGGCGCGGTGATCGAGACCGCGGCGCTGACCCTTTCGCTGGGCGCCATGACCTGGCCCCACCTTTTGGTGCGCGGCATGCTCGCCGAACAACTCTACCGGGCGGAGCAGATTCTCGCCGGGCATCCCTACCACCGCCCCGGTCCGCCACCGGGCTAGAGCATTTTCCGGCCAAATGGTTCAATGTGGCCGGAAAGTTCCCTAACGCCTTGAGATATAGGGAAGATCGGAGTAGGTTCCGGGCACGTGACCGGGCCCCATCGGCCTTTTGGTGAATGTTTTGACCGCCGATCCGGATCGATACCCGATGCCAGGTGAAACCCACGCCGATCCCAATCGTCCCAGGCCCGTGGTGCTGTGCGTGCTCGATGGCTGGGGCTGGCGCGAAGACACCGACCACAATGCCATCGCCGCCGCCGATGCGCCCAACTGGCGGCGCTTCGTGGCGGAGGCCCCCAACGCCCTGATCCAGGCCTCGGCGGCGGACGTGGGCCTGCCCACGGGCCAGATGGGCAATTCCGAGGTCGGCCACATGAGCCTGGGCGCGGGCCGAATTGTCATACAGAACCTGGGGCGCATCGACACGGACTTGCGCGACGGCAGCCTGGCCGCCAAACCGGAGCTGGCCGCGTTCGTCTCCCGTCTCCAGCGGACCGGCGGCACCTGTCACCTCATTGGGCTGATCTCGCCGGGCGGGGTCCATTCCCATCAGGACCAGATCGCCGGCCTCGCCCGGATCATCGGCGCCGCCGGCGTGCCCGTCGCGATCCATGCCTTCCTCGATGGACGCGACACACCGCCCAAGAGCGCGCGCCGCTTTCTCGAGAAGTTCCAAGCCGACATCGAAGGCCTACCGGGCCCGGGCATCGTCACCGTCACCGGGCGCTACTTTGCCATGGACCGGGACAAGCGCTGGAAGAGGGTGGCGCGCGCCTATGACGTGATCATCTCCGGCGTCGGCCAAACCGCGGCCCGGGCCACCGCCGCCCTCGACGCCGGGTACAAAGCCGGCCAAACCGATGAATTCATCGCCCCCACCCGCATCGGCAATTACGGCGGCATGGCCCATGGCGACGGCATCCTCATGGGCAACTTCCGGGCCGACCGGGTGCGGCAAATCCTCGGCGCCTTGGTCGATCCCGGGTTCGACGGCTTCGAGCGCCCCAAAGTGGTCAAGTTCGCGGCCGCGTTGGGCCTGACGGAATACTCCAAGGTGCTAAATCCGCATGTTGAGACCCTGTACCCGCTGGAGGTCCTTAACGGCATCTTGGGCCAGGTGCTGGCCGAGGCGTCGCTCACTCAGCTGCGCATCGCGGAAACCGAGAAATACGCCCACGTCACCTTCTTCTTCAACGGCGGGGTGGAGGAGCCCTTCGCCGGCGAGCAACGCGTGCTGGTGCCCTCGCCCAAGGTCGCGACCTACGACCTGAAACCGGAAATGTCCGCGCCCGAGGTGACCGACAAGCTGGTATCCGCCATCGAGGGCGGGACATTCGACTTCATCTTGGTCAATTACGCCAACGTGGACATGGTCGGCCATACCGGGAATTTCGATGCCACCGTCAAGGCGGTGGAAACCGTGGACCGATGTTTGGGGCGGCTCGCCGACGCGGTCACGGCGGCGGGCGGAACGCTGCTGATCACCGCCGATCACGGCAATGCGGAACAGATGAACGACGCGGAAGCAAACCAGCCTCATACCGCGCACACCACCAATCCGGTGCCCCTGATCCTGATCAACCCGCCCCAATGGGTCGTAGGCGTCGGCGACGGCAAGCTCTCCGATCTGGCGCCGACGGTCCTGGCGCTGTTGGGCATCGACCAACCCCAGGACATGACCGGCCGGTCCCTGCTGGCGGCCGGGCGAGGCGAAGGTGAAGCCCAAGAGGCCCAGGCCAGCGCTTGACGGCCGCGCCCCGGGCCCCGGCGCTGGTCCTTCGGCCTGGGCCGCGCTGGCCCTTGCCGCGATCCTTTCGATCCCCCTTGCCGCCCAAGCCGAGAGCAAGATCAAGGCCATCGAGCGCGCCATGGACAACCAGCGGAGCCGCTCCGATGCCCTTGCCCGCAAAGCGGACGAGATCGCCCGGCAGACCGCCGCCCTGAGCCGCACCCTGGTGGATTTGGCCGGCGAGGCCCGGGCGCTGGAGCGGCGCACCGCCGACCTACGGGCGCGGCTCGCCGCCATCGGCAAACTGCGGCGCGCCAAGCAGAAAGATCTCGCGCGCGAACACGCACGGCTGGCCAAGCTTCTCGCCGCCCTTCAGCGCATCGCCCGCAACCCGCCCGAGGCGGTGCTGGCCTATTCCACCTCTGCCCAGGATACCCTACGCAGCGCGCTGCTTCTCAAGTCCATCCTCCCCCATATGGAAGCCCAGGCCGGTGCCCTCAGGTCCCAGCTTCAAGCGCTCCGACGCCTGCGCAATGACGCCGCCCGCCGCAAGGCGGCCCTTGCCCCCGCCGGCGCCAGGCTCGCCGCCAAGCGCCGAAAGATCGACCGCTTGGTGGCGCAGAAAAAGGAGCTGGCCCGCGCCACCTGGGCCGAGCAACGGCGCGCCAGGGTTGCCGGTGCCAGGTTGGCGGCCAAGGCCAGGAGCCTGCGCGGGCTGCTGCGGCGCATCGAAAAAGACCGCAAATCGCACCAGGGGAAGCCGCCGCCCAGCGCCATCCCCACCGGCCGATCGCCTTCAACGGCGGGGGGAAACCTTGCCAAAACTCCGACCAAGACATGGCGCAAACTTGCCCTTGGCCCGATTCCATCGATCATTGGGGCGCGGGGGCGGCTCACCACCCCTGTGGTCGGACGACTGGTCGGGCGCTTCAGCAGAAAGCGCGCCATGGGCACCCGGGCCAAGGGGCTCAGCTTCGCCACCGCCCCCGGAGCGCGGGTGGTCGCGCCCCATGGCGGTCATGTGGTGTTCGCGGGACCGTTCCGGGGGTATGGGAGGCTCTTGATCATCGATCACGGCGAGGGATATCATACACTCCTCGCTGGGCTCGGCCGGATCGACGTGGCCATCAATCAACGGCTGCTGGCCGGGGAGCCCATCGGTATCATGGCCCCGCCGAGGAAAGGAAATCCCCGGCTGTATTTGGAACTGCGCCGCAACGGCCGGCCCGTTGATCCCCTGCCATGGCTGGCGGCGACACCAACCGACAAGGTAAGCGGATGAAACGATTTATAATTTTGGTGGCGTTGATCGCCGCCTTTGGAATGACCGGCCTGCCCGTCCATGGGGCCACAAAAGCCACCGATAAGGACAAGAACCGGGACACCTTTCGCCAGTTGGAGCTGTTCGGCACCGTGTTCGACCGTGTCAGGTCCGATTACGTGGAAGACGTCGACGTCGAAAAACTGATCGAAAATGCCGTCAATGGCATGCTGTCGTCGCTCGACCCCCATTCCAGCTATCTCAACGAGAAGACCTTCCGGGACATGCAGGTCCAGACCCGCGGTGAATTCGGCGGGCTCGGCATCGAAGTCACCATGGAGGACGGGCTGGTCAAGGTGATGTCGCCCATCGACGATACCCCGGCCTTCAAGGCGGGCATCAAGCCCGGCGACCTGATCACCCATCTCGACGGCAAGCAGGTGCGCGGCCTGACCCTGCAGCAGGCGGTGGAAAAGATGCGCGGCCTGGTGGGCACGAAGATCAAGCTGACCATCCGCCGCGGAGCCAAGAAGCCGTTCAGCGTCACCATCATCCGGGCGAAGATCAAGATCACCCCCATCAAGGCCAGAATCGAGGACAATGACGTGGGCTATATCCGCATCACCTCGTTCAACGAACAAACCACCCTCGGCCTCAAGCGCGCGTATGCGCGAATTTCCAAGGAAGCCAAGGGGGGGCTTAAGGGCCTGGTGCTGGACCTGCGCAACAATCCGGGCGGGCTCCTGAAGGAGGCCATCAGCGTCTCCGACGCTTTCCTCGAACGCGGTGAGATCGTCTCCACCCGAGGCCGGAAGAAGAACCGGGGCCAGCGCTGGAACGCCTCCAAGGGCGACATCACCAAGGGCCTGGCCGTCGTCGTCCTGGTCAACGGCGGCTCCGCCTCGGCCTCGGAGATCGTCGCCGGCGCCCTTCAAGACCACCGCCGGGCGATCATTCTCGGCACCCGATCCTTCGGCAAGGGTTCGGTCCAGACCATCATCCCCTTGCCCGGTCATGGCGCCATCCGGCTGACCACCCAGCGCTATTACACCCCCTCGGGCCGATCCATCCAGGCCAAGGGCATCGAACCGGACATCGCCGTCAAACAATTGCGTCTCGAGGAAGTATCCGACGACTCTCGGCGGCGCGAAAAAGACCTGCGGGGCGCGCTCAGCGGCGATGACGAAAAGGGCACCGAGGCGGTAACGGATAAAGACGAAGATGCCAAAAAGACCGCCGCTAAGGTCAGAGATTACCAACTGGTGCGCGCGATCAGTATTCTTCGCGGCATCGCGTTTTACAAGCAATCGGCCGACTAGCCTCGGCGCGGGAACGGATGCGTCAGCCAAGATCGAGACCGCCCGGAGACAGCGCCCGGAAAATTGGGAAAAGGGGGTTGAGCCCCCTCGCCGCGGTCTCTCTGGTGTTGGTGATCCTCGCTAGCACGACCGCCGTCTGGCTGCAGATGAGCGGCCCGCCGGAGCGGCGCCATGGGGCGCCGGCCGTGGTGGTGAAACTGTCGCCGCCGCCCCAACCCGCGCCGCCCGCCCAGGCCAAGGCGCCCGAGACCACACCGGCACCCGCACCGGCCAAGGCGCCCGAGACCGCACCGGCCCCTCCCGCGCCGCCGGCACCCGCCCCGGCCAAGGCACCCGCCCCGCCGGCACCTGCCCCGGCCAAGGCACCCGCCCAGGCCAAGGCACCCGCACCGGCCAAGGCACACGAGACCACGCCGGCTAAACCAGCGCCGCCACCGACCGCCGAGCGGGCACCGCGCCGGGCCGCGAAGCCAAGGACCCCCACCCCAAAGCCGGCCTCGACCGCGACGGCGTTGCTGTCGGCGACGGTGGGCGGGGGATTACGTCCGGCGCCGGACCCGGCGTTGGTGGAACAAACCCGGCTCGGCCCCCTGC
>Ga0209980_10001428_pt1 | contig 13127 bp, 11 predicted proteins | sample CR02metaG_FD_183611 | JGI IMG/M metagenome (GOLD analysis project Ga0209980, IMG submission 183611) | Deep subsurface microbial communities from Mariana Trench to uncover new lineages of life (NeLLi) - CR02 metaG (SPAdes) (version 2) | ecosystem: Environmental > Aquatic > Marine > Ocean trench... | reverse complement strand
GCTCGGACTCGGCGCGCTGGCCGTGGTCCCGACCTTCGGTTGGTTCTACCCGGTCGGCGCCGTGATCGCATTCGGCAACGGCATCACCTTCCCTTCGTTTACGAGCCTGTACTCCAAGGCCTGCGAGGCAGAAAATGCCGGAGAGCTGCTGGGACAGAGTCAGGCGATGGGCACGACGGGGCGCATCGTGGGCCCCATGCTGGGTGGCCTGATCATGACCCACTGGTCTCCGGGAGCCCCGTTCATGATCGCGGGCGCCATGATGATCATCGCGTTGTTGATCTTCTGGATGTTCCGCCGCCTGCTGGTCGACAACGAAGATTCCTAGCAGAAGCGGTCCCTTGCGAACCAGCGGCAGCCGGACCCATTCATCCCGGGGGGATCTGAAGGCCAGCCGGTTCCGCTATCCTTCGGCATCCTGGGTACACGCCCATCCGGCCTGCCCCGCTCGGAGAGCGCCTCGTCTCAGGCTTTTCCCCTGCAGACGAGAGGAGACTCCCGAAACATGAACGAAATCGAACGCGAGAGCATGGAAGTCGACGTTCTCTTCGTCGGCGCCGGCCCGGCCAGCCTGGCTTCCGCCATCCACCTGATGAACGAGATCGAGAACCACAACAAGGCGGCCGAAGCGGCGGGGCGCCAGCTCATCGAGCCTCCGACCATCCTGGTGCTCGAGAAGAGCGCAGAGATCGGCGATCACATGCTGTCGGGCGCGTGCATGAACCCGAAGGCCATCTCGGAGCTTGTGCCCGACTTCCAGGAGCAGGGCTTCCCCACCGAGTACATCTGCAACTATGCCGGCTTCTGGATCTTCCATCCCAAGGGAAAGATCAAGCTGCCAGTGCCGCCCAACTTCCGGAAGAAGGGCTACCACGTGGTGTCCCTGAACAAGGTCGCGAAATGGATGGGGGAACGCGCCGAGGCCGCGGGCGTCGAGATCTACCCGGGCTTCGCGGGCGACAAGCTGCTGATCGAGGGCAACCGCGTCGTCGGCGTGCGCATGGGCGACATGGGCGTCGACAAGGACGGCAAGCCCAAGGGGACGTTTCAGCCCGGCATGGACATCTTTGCCAAGGTCACCGTGCTCGGTGAGGGCGTGCGCGGCTCGCTCGCCGAACGGCTGATCGACGACTTCGATCTCCGTGGCCAGAACCCGCCGACCTACGAGACCGGCGTCAAGGAGATCTGGCGCATCGACCCGAAGAAGCACAAGCCGGGTCGCGTGGTCCACGGCATGCAGTTCCCGGAAATCCTGAACGGCTTCCATGGCATGTGGCTCTATGACATGCAGGACAACCTCGTCTCCTACGGCTTCGTCACGCTGCTCGAGAACGAGAATCCAAACTGCGACCCGCACCTGGAGGCCCAGAAATTCAAGACGACGCCCTTCATGCGCGATCTCCTCGACGGCGCCGAGCTGGTGAAGTACGGGGCCAAGTGCATTCCGACTGGCGGCCTCTACTCCCAACCCAAGCTCTACCACGACGGGGTGCTGCTGATCGGCGATGCGGCCAGCATGTGCAACGCCCAGAACCTGTCTGGCATCCACATGGCCATCAAGACGGGCATGCTGGCGGCCGAGACCCTCGTGGACGCACTCGACAAGCAGGATTTCAGTGCCAAGACACTGGGTGGCTACACCGAGCGCTTCCGCAAAAGCTGGGCCTACAACGAGCACTACCAGGCGCGCAACTTCGCCCCATCGGTGCAGAAGGGCATGCTCTTCTTCGGCCTGAACGAACCGGCCCGCATGATCACGGGCGGTCGCGGCATGATGGACAACATGAGCATTGATGCGGGCCACACCCACATGAAGCGGCTCGAAGAGCTGCCGGCCAAGGAGCGCAAGAAGGAAGAGTTCGACTTCGACAACAAGCTGACCTTCAGCAAGGAGCACATGGTGGGCTTCAGCGGCACCGCCCACGAAGCCGACCAGCCCTCGCACCTGGTGGTGGCCGATCTGGACCTCTGCAGCACCACCTGCGCCGAGGAGTACGGCAATCCCTGCGAGAGCTTCTGCCCGGCCGCCGTCTACGAAATGGTGGACGACACCGAGAACCCGGGGCGGAAGAAGCTCTTCATCCACCACGAGAATTGTGTCCACTGCAAGACCTGCGACATCGCCGACCCGTACCAGATCATCACGTGGACACCGCCGCAAGGCGGCGAGGGTCCGAACTACGACGGCATGTAGTTCGCCAACGGGATCAGGCCGCCGCAGCGGCTGCTGCGGCTGCTTTTTCCAGCGTGACCAGATCCGCTTCGTCTGCCGCGAGTAGCAGCGCGCGGGCCGGCTCGCGAATGTCGTCGGGAAACGGTTCGCCGTTCTCGCCGCGTACCAGGGCACCCGCCTCGGACGAGATCAACGCGCCGACCCGGCCGCGGATGCTGACCGTACCGCCACCGACCCAGCGCAATCCCGCGCAAACGCCGGGCAGCAGCGGCGCCACCGAGATCGCCCCACCGCAGGCTGGAGCCACCTCGAGGCCCGCATCCCGCAGCACCTTCACGGCGGGCTGCGGCAGGTCGTGTGACACATAGACCCGGCGTCCGTCGGCCGTGGCCTGGACTGGCTCGAAGCGGCCCTGCTCCCAGACCCCCAGCGCGCCCCCAGCGCGAATCGCCTGAAAGAAACATCCCTCCCGAGGCAGCGCCAGCAGAGAGGCCTGGTAGACGTCGTCGGTGGCCAGCCCCAGGATCACGGCGTACGGTCCGCGCCCTTCCAGGTAGAAGCGCAGAGTGCCGTCGATCGGATCAATCACCACCAGGCTGCGGCCTTGCTTTGGGAAGTGCTCGACGCTGGGCGTATCCTCCTCCGCCTCCAGCCGGACCTGGGAGAATTGCTTCCACAGGGGCACGAGCAGGGCCTCCTGGCAGGCCTGATCCGCCAGCGTCAGGGCAGCCTTGACGTCGGTGGCCTCTCCGGCCTTCGGACGATTCGCCACTTTCCCCTCCAACGCGCGAGCGGTCGACGCAGCCTGACGCATCGCGGGTGCAAGGGCTTCGGCAAAGCGCGCGGGATCCGGGGGGGTTTCCATCGACATTGTCTGCATTCGTTTGGATTCAGTTAGTGGGCATCACCGCAGTGAGCCAACCGCGGGCCTTCAGTCGGCATTGGAGAGCACCGAACGGCTAGTCCAGGAGGTGAGTCCCATGGTTCGTTGCATCCCGATGATCGCGCTCGTCACTCTGTTCAGCGCGGCTTCGCCCGCGTTCGCCGACTCGCCGGCCGCCATCGACCCAGGGCGCTCGGGGGCCGAGGCCGCGTTCAAGGAGTTCGCCAAGGATTTCATGGCCAAGCATTACCGCCTGGAAGAGAAGGAACGCATGCAGCCGACCGTCTCGCGTGGGAACAACCAAGTGACCTACCGGGGCTACGACGACAAGTACACGGTCGAACTCCGCCCAACCGGCCATCCCAGTGCACCGTACGTGGGTTTGCTTCGCTACACGGAGCGCATCTACAGCTGCACGGATATGGACGCCAAGAATTGCCGCGTCGCCTCGACCGTACCCGTCACTGAAATCTTCCGGTACCAGAACGGCGGCTGGTCCTACTAGCCCCAAAGGCAAGCGGCCCCCAGGGCGGCGCCAGGCCCGCAGCGGCGCGCTTCGCGCGACGCAAGCTACCCGCGAAGCGGGTAGCCCAGGAGCGCGGAGCGCTCCGGCAACCGCCCAAGGCGTCCTACCGAAACGTCTCCGCGCTCCCCGGCGCTCTCTTACCCCCCAGTCGGAGAGCGCCGTCGGTCCTTGGCCCGGTCTAGCTACAGCCGCTCGTGCTGCCACAGTTGGGGCAGTTGTAGCACGAACCGTTTCGGATCATGATCGATCCACAATCGCTGCAGCTCGGTGCGTCGGCCTGATTCACCATGACGTAGGCCGGTCCAGACAAGCTCTCGCCCGAGCCTCCCGCCACCGCCACCCGCAGCGGGTCCGAAAGCCCGGGTGTCACCGGAGCCGCCAACCCGTAGGCCGCAGCCTCGCCTTCGTCATCCGCCTCGGGCACACTCTTCAGGTAGCGGTTGCCCAGATATCGGAAGACGTAGTCCATCACCGACTTGGCAATGGGGATCTCGGGGTTGTTCGTAAAGCCCGATGGCTCGAAGCGAGTATGGCTGAACTTGTTCACCAGGGCCTCGAGCGGCACACCATACTGGAGCGAGATGGACGTCATGGTCGCGATCGTGTCCATCAGGCCAGAGACCGTGCTGCCTTCCTTCGCCATGCGCAGGAAGATCTCGCCCGGCTGTCCATCTGTGTAGAGTCCCACCGTCAGGTAGCCCTCGTGACCCGCGATCGAGAACTTGTGGGTCAACGCCGCCCGCTCGTCCTCGAGCTTGCGGCGCACCGGGCGCAGCGCCTCGACCTCGGCCTGGGGGCCGTCCTTGCCCGCGTTGAGCGGCTGGGTGCGCTTGCTGCCGTCGCGGTAGACGGCCAGGGCCTTGAGGCCCAGGCGCCAGCCTTCGGCGTAGGTCTCTTCGATGTCGGCGCTGGTGGCATCGTGGGGCAGGTTCACCGTCTTGCTGATCGCACCCGAGAGGAAGGGTTGCACGGCGCCCATCATTCGGATGTGGCCCATCCAGTGAATGCTCCGCTGGCCGTTGGGCGCACGGAAGGCGCAGTCGAAGATCGGCAGGTGTTCTTCGGCCAGTTCCGGCGCAGCCTCGATCGTCTCCTTCTCGTCGATCCAGGCCAGGATCGACTCGATCGATTGCGCGTCGTAGCCGAGTCGATTGAGCGCCATCCCGACCGTATTGTTCACGATCTTGAGGAGACCGCCGCCGACCAGCTTCTTGTACTTGACGAGAGCAATGTCGGGCTCGACGCCGGTGGTGTCGCAGTCCATCATGAACGCAATCGTGCCGGTCGGGGCCAGCACGGTGACTTGGGCGTTCTTGTAACCCCACTTACGGCCGGCCTCTAGCGCCTGGGCCCAGCTATCGCGCGCCGCGGAGACCAGGTCCGCCTGAACCCCGTCCGATTCGATCGCATCGGACGCGGCCTTGTGCATACTGATCACTTCGATGAACGGCCTGCGATTCATCCGGTAACGTGTGAAGGGCCCCATGGCCTCGGCGATCTCGGCGCTGCTCAAATACGCCTGGCCGCACATCAGCGCGGTGAGCGCCGCCGCCAGGTTTCGCCCAGCGTCGCTGTCGTAGGGCAGACCGCTTGCCATCAGCAGGGCGCCGAGGTTGGCGTAGCCGAGGCCCAGCGGGCGATAGAGGTGGCTGTTCTTCTCGATCTCGGGCGTCGGATACGACGCGTGGTCGACCATGATCTCCTGGGCCAGGATCGTGATGGCCACGGCACGCCGATACGCCTTGACGTTGAAGGTCGCCTCCTCGTCGAGAAATGTCATCAGGTTCAGACTCGCCAGATTGCAGGCCGTATCGTCGAGGAACATGTACTCGGAGCACGGATTGCTCGAGCTGATGCGCCCCGAGGCCTTCACCGGGTTCCAGCGATTGATCGTGGTGTCGTACTGGATACCCGGATCGCCGCAAACGTGGGTGGCGTCGGCCATGGCACGCAGCAGGTCGCGGGCCTTGTAGCGGTCGATCGCCTCTCCCGTGGTGACCGAATGCGTCTCCCAGTCGGCGTCCGCCTGGACGGCGTGCATGAACGCGTCGGTGACGCGCACCGTGTGGTTGGCATTCTGGAAATAGACCGAGTCGTAGGCGCCACCGGAAACGTTGAAACCGCCGTCGTATCCCGCATCGATCAGCGACCCCGCCTTCTTCTCCTCGTCCGCCTTGCAGTGGATGAACTCCATCACGTCCGGATGGTCGGCGTTCAGGATCACCATCTTGGCGGCACGCCGGGTCTTGCCACCGCTTTTGATCACGCCGGCGAAGGCGTCGAAGCCCTTCATGAAGGACACCGGGCCCGACGCCATGCCGCCGCCGGAGAGCTTCTCTCGCGACGAACGGATCTTCGAGAGGTTTGAGCCGGTGCCCGAGCCACCCTTGAAGAGCATGGCCTCGGTCTTCGCCAGATCCATGATCGACGCCATGGTGTCTTCGACGGAGTTGATGAAGCACGCACTCGCCTGCTGGGGAGTGCCCTCCACACCGAGGTTGAACCAGACGGGACTGTTGAAGGCCATCCGCTGGTTGACCAGGATCGACTTCAACTCGTCGGCATAGGTGTCACGGTCCTCGGGCGTCTTGAAGTAGCCCGACTCGTCACCCCACTCGACGATGCGGCCGACCACGCGGCCGATCAACTGCTTGATGCTGTGCTCGCGGTCGGGCGCGCCGACGTGCCCGCGGAAGTACTTGGACACAACGACGTTGGTCGCAAGCTGGGACCAGCTCTTGGGAATCTCGAGATCGGTCTGCTCGAAGACGGTATCGCCGTTCTCGTTGGTGATCTTGGCGCTGCGCTGCTCCCACTCGATTTCGTCGAAGGGATCGGTGCCCGGTTGGGTGAAGTACCGGGGGATCGAAAGACCCTTGGGTGTTCTCTTGGTTCGGCTGCTGCGCCCCACCGGCTTCAGTCGAGAACCTCGTTGGTTGGGATGGGTCATCGTCGTTTCCACCGTCTGCTCCCTCTCTACCCGGGCGATGTCGTGCCCGGCCCCCTGGTTTTCCACTCTCGTCAGTCCGCTATGCGCGATGTCACTCCGATGTCCGGTACAGCGAGGAGCGTCGATCTCTGCCGACGCCTGCCTGGCCGTCCGATCCTTGATGCCGGGGTAGGTCGACTCGCTGGCTGCTCTGGCTCCTCGTTCCGACGCCCCCAATCTCAATGAAAATGCGCGGTTTACGGCTTTGAAACATCCGGATGGACGACCTGACACCGAGCGCTGTCGACGTACCGGATGGCGAATCCCGGAGATGAGAGAGGCCTCGGTATGTCCGAGGCCCCCGAGCCAGAATTGGGTCCTCCATCCCGCCTCCAACTCGCTTCCCTGCGACGGCCGCCTGTTTTCTGAAAACCCCCCAGGCCATCGGAGGGACATGTCTCATCCCCGATCCCGTGATTACTCTCACGCCCTAGGGGTGTCAACTGAATTTCCACAAAATGTGGAGGTTCACCGGTAGTGGGGACACAACCCGTTGGGCTTCCACCAGAATCCGAGCCCCCTTTTCAGGTGGGGACAATCCAGCAGACCCCACACAGCGACAGAAACTCACACAACCAATTGAATTGAAACGACTTTCGGCCAATGCACGGGGCTGCCGCCGCGCCATCTGAGGGATTGCGCCCGGCTGATCCTCAGCGGCCGAAGGCCGGCGAGGATCAGCCGGGTAGGCCCGTGATCCGGATTCCGAGGCCTTCCGCAACCTTGTAGCGGATGTTCAGCCCAATCAGCAGGGCGGTCCAGGCCTCGACGTAGCGGGCGTTTGCCAGCGGCCCTCCGTCGACGGCGCGTAGCCCCGGGACGAGCTTGCACAGTGCCATCACCCGCTGGCGGGGGTCTTTGGGCCCCGAGACGATCACGTCGCACTCGACCTCTTCTTCGAGGTGCTGGAGACGCTGAGCCGAGACGTTCTGGAATGCCGAGACCACCGCCGTGCCCTTGGGAACCAAGGAAGCGACCAGCTCGGCGCACGACCCCTGCCAGACGCCCAGCGTTCGGACGGCGCTATCGCCCACGGCCGTCGCCAGCGGCACGCCCATGGACACCACGATCTGGCCTTCGACCAGCTTCGCCTGGATCGACTTGACCGTCGAGGCGGTGTGCTCGAACGGCACCGACAGGATCACGATCGGCGCTCGCGTGGTGGCGTCCTGGTTGGCGAGCCCCTCCACGTCCGCCTTCGGCAGCTGTTCGCGCACCTTCTCGACGGCCTCGGTCGCGCGCTCGAGCTTGCGGGAGCCGATCACGACGGGCCGGCGGGCCTTGGCGAATCGCAGCGCCAGCCCGAGCCCTTGATCCCCGGTACCGCCAAGAATTGCGATCGCATTTTCATTCATGATCCAGTCGTCCTCAGATTTGTCCCCAGCTGCGTTGGCGAGCCGTGGCGCTCAGACTAGCTTGGGAATTTTCGAGCCACCACAGCCGGTTACCGACTCTCCGCAGCGCTTCCGATAGACTCCAGCGGTCATGTCGAACCCCAAGCGCACCACGCCCACCGCCATCCGGCAGGGCGGGCCCAACCAGCTCGCCATCGAATGGCAGGACGGTCACCGAAGCGTGTACGACGTACGGGCGCTACGGCTGGCCTGCGCCTGCGCGGTCTGCGTGGACGAGTGGACGGGCGACCAGCGGCTCGACCCGGCCGCCGTGCCCGAGGACGTGAAGCCGCTGCGGATCGAGAGCGTCGGGCGCTATGCGATCCAGATCGCGTGGAGCGATGGACACGAGTCCGGCATCTACCCCTTCGTCCGCCTGCGTGAGCTCGATGTCGGCTGAAGCCGACTGCCACGGGATCGAGGTTCTGCTCGAAGAATGCTTCAAGAACGGGCCCAGGCCCGGATCGAACACCGGAAGACCTGAAGGCCCTCAACCGACCGTTCTCACCAGATCACGCAGCCGACGCATTCCAATGGTTCGGATGCCCAGCTCGGCGAGCATGCGATGCCCCGCCTCCCCACCGTAGAAGGTCCGCTCGAAGTCCCGCATGTGGGCGTCGGTCGAAATCGCCGAGAGTTCATCGCCAGCCTGGGCCGGATGGCAGATCAGGTAGCTCACGCCCGCTGGGAGGTTCTCGAGCCGGGCGCGATTGTGCGCCTCGCCCCGGCCCGGTTCGAAGTGGAGCGAATCGTCGTCGAAGCCATCGAGAATGGGGATACCGTCCGCGGCCAGCTCATCGAGGACGCGATCGTAGACGTGGGCGGAATCCGAAGCACCCAGCAGTTCCAGGACCTTCTCGCTGAGACACACCAGAAAAGCCGGCAGCTGGTAGTCACGACACAATCGAGCATAGATCTCGACGAAGGGCGGCAGAAAGGCGACGCCCATATGGGCGTCGAGGTGGGTGACGTCGATGCCCGACTCGAGTGCGCGTTCGATCTGGGCTCGCAGCTCCGTCTCGACCTCGTCGGATTTCGCCCGCAACAACACATCCGCGACCGTTCGGGGGAAGACCCCCTGCTCATCGAGCAGGGAGGGGACGGCCGAAGCACTCGACACGGGCCCCCACCGATAGCGCGCCCACTCGGCCGTCAGGGTCAGGTGGACCCCGAGGTCGAGCTCGGGGTGGGCGCGGGCCCGCTCGGCCGCTTCGCTGAACCACGGGCACGGGACCATGATGCTGCCGCAAGTCGCGGGCCCCCCGGCCAACGCCTCGAAGGCACCGACGTTGGCGGCGTGACACATTCCGATGTCGTCGGCGTGGACGATGGCCACCCGGTCGCCCACTTCGAACCCCAGGCGCTCGACCAGACTGCGCACGGACCCTCCTTGCCAGAACCCGTCACGATTCTACCCTGAACCGCCATGGCTCCTCTCGACTTCGAAGCCATCGCCACCGCCGCCGCTGCGGCCTGCGACCGGGCCCGCCAGGAAATCGTTCCGCGCTTCCGGTCCGTCGCCGTCGAGACCAAGGCCGACGGCTCGCCGGTCACGGAGGCCGATCGGGCCGCAGAGGGGGCCATCCGAGAGGTCTTGCGGCAGGCTTTCCCGGACTTCGCCATCCTCGGAGAGGAGTTCGGGCGCGAGGGCCCGCCCGACGGACCCTGCTGGCTGGTCGACCCGATCGACGGAACCATCGGCTTCTCCCGTGGCATCCCGCTCTTCACCACCCTGATCGCCCTGCTCGAAGACGGTGTGCCCGTCTTCGGCCTGATCGACGTGCCGGCGGTGGACGAGCGCTACGTGGGCTGGAAGGGCGGCGGCTGCCGACGCAACGGCGAGCCCACTCGGGTGTCCGAGGAATCCGATCTCTCCCGGGCCATCATCTCCCATGGCGACCCGTACTGTTTCGAGCTCTTCGGTTGCACCGAGGTCTTTGAACGCATGGCTCGGGAGTGCGGTCTGCTGCGCGGCTACACCGACGCCTTCGGCCACGCCATGGTGCTCTCGGGCGGCATCGGCGCCATGGTGGACCTGGCGTGCAACGCCTGGGATCTGGCACCCGCCCAGGTCCTGATCCCGGAAGCGGGTGGCCGCTGTATCACGCTGCCCGAGCACGACGGCAAGATCGGCGCGATCTTCGGCAGCCCGGCCCTGGTCGAACAGCTCGAGCGGTTCTTCGGGAGCTGACCCGTTCTCCCCTCAGCGGAGACCGCGAAACACCACCAGTGTGGCGCTCCGATGGGGCGGGTGCAGCTGGCAGTAGATCTTGAGAATTTTGTGGCCTTCGAGCTTTGGCAGCTCGATGCGGGTCTCCTCGCCGGACGGAATGACCGCGCGAATGCCCAGCTCGTCGATGGCGAAGCCGTGCGGCGTGTCCGTCGTGTTGAAGATCGTCAGTGTCACGGGGTTGTGGTCCGCCACGGCAATCGTAGACGGAATGAAGACGTTCTTGCCGCCGATCTTCGCGCTGATGATCTCGACGTCCCAGCCGGCGCTGGCGAAGCCCTTGGCATTGCCATGACCCCGGTGGTGGTCACAGCCCACGCCCAGCAGGACGAACACACCGAGCAGGCCCGTGATGGCTCCCGCCAGACCTTTCGCCCGACGACCTGTGGCCCATCGAGATTCGATTCGACTCCTCGTCATGGGTTCTCCTTCCCTGCGTGGGGAGACGTCTGCGACTCCCCTCTGCGGGTCGACGGGGTCACGCTATCCTACGGCCCCCGCAGACCCAAGCCCCGTGACGGCCCGGGATTCCGGGCAAAGGTAGCCGCATGCCCGCCGATCCGACCCTGAAAGACGCCGGCAAGCTGCTGGACGCGGCAGACGCCCTGCTGGAGAGGGCGCTCGACGGCGCCCGCGAGATCACTGGCGGTGGCAAGACCATCGACGACCACCAGCTCCTGAGCGAGCGCGTCGCCTATGCGGCCACCGAACGCCGCGCCGCCCGGGAGCTGATCGCGTTCGTGGCCGAGGCCCAGGGCGACGGGCGCAACCCGCCCATGCTGGAGACGATCGCGGCCGCCGGCGTCGCCGATCTGGTCCGCAACCTGAAGAACCGGCTCGACCCGGCCCTCGAGGACCTGGGCCTCTCGGAATCGGACGCGGAGGCGGTCTTTGACGCCGACACCCGATCGCTGCTGCGGCGGGTCGGCAACGAAGCCGTCTTCCGCCGCATTGGCGCCCACACCTGCGAGACGCGTGGCCGCGACCGGCTGCCCCTCCAGGACATCTTCGAGCAGATCCGGGACGCAGTGCGCGACTTCGCCGAAAACGAGGTGGCCCCCGAGGCCGAACGCATCCACCGAAACGACGACCTGGTGCCCGAGGAGTTCATCACGAAGATGGCCGATCTCGGCTACTTCGGCCTTGCGATCCCGGAGCAGTACGGCGGCTCGGAGTTGGGCAATCTGGCCATGATCCTCACCACCGAGGAGCTCTCGCGAGCGTCGCTGGCCAGTGCCGGTTCGCTGATCACGCGCCCCGAGATCCTGGCCAAGGCCCTGATCCAGGGCGGCACCGACGAGCAAAAAAAGAAATGGCTGCCCAAGATCGCCAGCGGCGAGGTCATGGTGGCCATCGCAGTCACCGAGCCCGACATCGGCAGCGACGTGGCCAGCATCAAATGCCCGGCGGAGAAGCGCAAAGTCGACGGGCGCGACGTCTGGGTGATCAACGGTCCGAAGGCGTGGTGCACCTTCGCCGGGCGCGCCACCGCGCTGGCGGTCCTGTGCCGGACGGACCCGGACCTGTCCAAGGGAGCAAAGGGTCTGTCGCTGTTCATCGTTCCGAAGGACAGCTTCGATGGGCACAGCTTCGAGATGAAGCAGCCGGGCGGCGGTCGCCTGGTCGGCAAGGCCGATGCGACGCCGGGCTACCGCGGGATGCACTCCTACACGCTCAACTTCGAGAACTACGAAGTCCCGGTCGAGAACCTGGTCGGCGGCGAGGCCGGCGTCGGCCGCGGCTTCTATCTCCAGATGGCTGGATTCGCTGCCGGCCGGCTACAGACCGGCGGACGCGCCTGCGGCCTCGCCCAGGCGGCGCTCGAGAAGACGGCCGAGTACGTGGTCGACCGCAACCAGTTCGGTCATCCGATCTCGGAGTTCCAGCTCACCCAATACACGCTGGGTCGCATGACGGTGATGCTCGCCGCCTCACGCGCGATCACCTACGCCGCCGCCAATGCCTTCGACGAGGACGAGCGCATGGCAGCCCCGTTAGCGGCCCAGGCCAAGCTGCTAGCCTGCGACATGGCGGTCGAGCTGACCCAGATGGGACAGTTGATGCACGGCGGCTGGGGCTACGCCGAGGAATATCCGATCAGCCGTTACGTCGTTGACGCCCAGGTGCTGCCGATCTTCGAGGGCGTGAAGCCGATCCTCGAGCTCAAGGTGATCGCTCGCCATCTGCTGGCCGGCTGACGCTCTTCTCGTCGCCAGGCGACGAGAACGGGTCCCGTTCAAGGCGCGTCGGGAGGATCTCCGCTCGTCATCTCGGCATCCTCGCGCTTCTCCTGGATCGCGCGCCAGGTGAAGTAGAGGGCGAGAACGAGCACCACGAAGAAGCCGTAGCGATTGAACGCCAGGTGCTCCTCCATGGGCTCGATCCAAGCGTCCCAACAGAACCAAGCCGTGAAGAGCCAGAGCAGGATCGGCAGGAATAAGGGGTTGTCGAAGGGCGTGGACGGAGGCCCGTCGTCTTCACCTTCCGTCTGACGGCGCAACGTCTCGTCTTCCGGTTCCCGAGTCATGTCGAAAACGTAGCTACGAGACGTCGGCGGAGCCAGTCATGTTTCGTAGTGGAGCCTCAGCACGTCGATCATCGGTTCGACGTCGGCGCTTCCCGCCATCTCGCGACACGAGTGCATGGACAGCATGGGGTTGCCCACGTCGACGGTGGGGATGCCGACCCGGGCCGCGCTGATCGGCCCGATCGTCGAACCGCAGCTCACGTCGTTTCGCGACACGAAGTGCTGGGCCTTGACCCCGGCCCGTCCGCAGAGCGCGGCGAAATGGCCACCGGTGGTGGCGTCGGACGCGTAGGACTGGTTTGCGTTCTGCTTGAGCACCGGGCCGCCGCCAATCACGGGTTTGTGACCTGGCTCGTGCCGATCTGCGTAGTTGGGATGGACGGCGTGGGCCATGTCGGCCGACAC
>Ga0209980_10001427_pt1 | contig 13135 bp, 9 predicted proteins | sample CR02metaG_FD_183611 | JGI IMG/M metagenome (GOLD analysis project Ga0209980, IMG submission 183611) | Deep subsurface microbial communities from Mariana Trench to uncover new lineages of life (NeLLi) - CR02 metaG (SPAdes) (version 2) | ecosystem: Environmental > Aquatic > Marine > Ocean trench >... | reverse complement strand
CGGCGGTGACCTTTGGTCCCTCGGTGGACGCGCAACAAGGCCGGCGCCGCGGCGACTACACCATGGTGGCCGGCGGGGTCAAGGGGGCCAGCAGCTCGGCGGTGTACATCGTGGACACCGTCAACCAGGAAATGATGGCCGTCACCTACAGCCAGCAAACCAAGACCCTCGATGGGGTCGGATACAAGAACCTCGCCGCGGACGCCCGTATCGTGCTCCGCGGCCGGGACAACTAGGGCGCCCACGGGAGACCTTGCGATGAGTCGTCGACAACCGCTCAATTCGTCGTCCGCCGTCCTGTGGGCCTCGGCTTTCGTCATCGGGGCCCTGACGATCGTGCAGGCCGGTCGATTGCCGGGCAACGCCGCCCACGCCGAGATGACCGGATCCCGGGGCAGCTACACCCTGCTGACCACCAACTCCGGCGTCGGCGGCGACGCCGACCCGGACGAGCTGCTCTACGTGATCGACAACACCGACCAGGTGCTCATGGTCTACGAGGTCGAGGACGCCCGCCGCGGCAAGATCACCCTCCGCGACGGCGGCAGCCTCGACAACCTGTTCCGGGCGGCCCGAAGATAGCGGTCAGCTATCAGCGGTCAGCTATCAGCCAGAGGTGGGAGGCCCGGGGGCTTTCCTGGCCGCATGGCTCGTAGCGCATCGCTTCCTAGAGCCTCGGCACCAGCACCAGCATGGGCCTCTGGACGCGGGTGCCGCGCCGGGGACGGAGCCGGTCGATGGGCTCGGAGAGCGGCTCGCCGTTGACGAGGTGTTGGGGAAATCGGCGCATGAGGTGCTCGACCGGCGGGCTGAGCAGGCCGCTCTGCGGATCGATCGCCGTCTGATCGAAGAGACCCACGGTGATCATGCTCAGGCGCCGGTCGTCATCGTGATGAAAGTAGGCCTCGAACCCCTGCGCGCGAAGCTTGCGGGTGTCGGCCTCCGCCCGCTTCCTGATCTCGGCCAGCGAGAGCTGCCCGCTCTCGAAGTCACCCCACACCGCCACCTGGAGCGTGTAGAGCGGATCGACGTCGGGAAAGCGCTTGCGCACCGAGAGCAGTTGAAGCGGATGCAGCCGGCCCGGGTCTGACCGCAGCTTGATGCGGCTGAGCATCGCCCAGCGAAAAGCGGGGCGGCCGCCGATCGTCGTTTGCTTGATGCGCTGCAGGTCGGCCTGCGCGTCGGGATCGTCGGGGCCGGAGTAGGCGCCGTAGATCACCATCGATCCCCTGCCGGTGGTATGCGCCCGCGCGGTGGCAGGCTCGGGCAAGAGTGATCGCACGCGGCGAAGCATGTCCGCCGCGGCGGCGACGTGGTCGTCGCTCGTGAACGTGCCGAGCACGATCGTCCAGATCGACGTGCGCCCCTCGGCCGGGGCCTGGCCCGGCCGGGCGCTGGGTGTGGCCCAGTCCTGGCCGAAGTCGAGGTCGCCGGTCGAAGCGGTTTGGAACAGGTCCGACCGGCCCGGCCCGGGGCCGCCGCAACCGCCGGGCGCGCAGGCCAGAAGCACCAGGAAGAGGACGGCGCGGCCGGTTTTATCGGATCTCGACAGGAGCATCATCGACCCCGGATTTACCCCGCCCGGGTTCCTCCCGGTGGAAGGTCCGAGAACTTATAAACGTACGAGAGCAGTGAAGTTGTGTCAAAACGAGCGGTTGTGCTAAAGTTCAAGCGAAGCGGGCTCGTCCGACGATACCGAAGGTGTGGACGCGGGCTTCTCCAGGCACCCTCGCGGCCACGCCCGAGCATCACTTCGACAGGGAAAAAAGGGCGTCGAGCAAGGGCCGATATGGTCCGCGAAGGAGTCATCGCAAAAATGCCAGACATCTCGTCGGTGGGGCACGGTTCGGTGGGACCGATGGATCGTGCCGTCAGTGCGTCCTCTTCTTTGCGAACGGGCGCCTCCAGCGTCAACCGCGTGATCGAGCAGCTCGGCGACCGCGTCGAGTTGTCCCAGCAGGCGCGGCTCCTTGCCCTGCTTCGCCAGCTTCCGGATGTCCGGCACGATCGCATCGAAACCGTTCGTACCGCGATCGCCGAGGGATCCTACGCCACCGACAAAAAGCTCAGCATGGCCATCGATAGCCTGCTCGACGACTTCCGCGAGCAGCACGAGCCGTACGCGTTCTAAGAAGAAGTGATCAGTGATCAGGAAGATGGGGCTTGTCCTTCAAGCCTCCGTCGCCTCCATCACTTCGTCACCTCGTCGCTTATCTTGCCTTGCTGGCGATACTTCTCCCGGTACTTCCCGTAGAGGCTCTCGTGGCGGTTGCCGAGGTCGATGCGCCGACCGTCGATGAACGCCATCCGGGTGTCGGTGGTGATCTGCAACGGATCACCGGTGGTCACGATCAGGGTCGCCGCCTTGCCGACCTCGATCGATCCGTGCGTCTCGCCGAGGCCGATGATCTCGGCGGCCCCGATGGTGATCGCCCGCAGCGCCTCGACCGCGGGCAGCCCGAAGGGGACGGCGGTTGCGGCGTTGTCGTTGAGGGCGCGCTCGTGGGCCGATGACGATCCGGAGGCGATCGCGAAGCGGACGCCCGCCTCGTGGAGCTTGGCGGGCAGCGTGAAGGGGCTGTCGTAGGCGTCGTGCCGGTGCCGGGGCAGGTGATGGAGCCCGGTGATGATCACCGGCACGTCGTGCTTGCGCAGCAGGGCAATCACCCCCTCGGCCTCCCGGCCGCCGACGATGACGATTTCGAGCTCGCGCCGCACCGCCCACGCGATCGCGGACTCGATCTGCCCCTGTGACGAGGCGCGCACGAAGATCGGTTTGGCGCCCCCGAGCGCCGCCCGCATCGCCTCGTAGCGCAAATCGGTCGGCTGCGCCGGGTCGGCGTCCTTCGCCTGCAGGTAGGCGGCCGCGTCGTCGAAGAGCTGCTCGATGGACTCGAGCTCCTCCTTGATCTGCTTGCGCTGCTCCTTTTCGCGCTTGCGGTCCGGCCGGCCGCGGCGACCCCGCGTGGACGGCTCGGTGCGCGGCCAGTTGACCACCAGGCCCGCCTCGGGGTCAATGGCCATGTCCTCCCAGGTCCACCCGTCGAGCCGGATGGTGGAGCAGCGCCCCGAGACCAGGCCGCCCCGGGGAAAGACCAGAGCGGTCATGATCCCGTCGGCTCGGGTCACCGGGATGTGGTCGGAGTCGGGGTTGATCGCCACCACCGCCCGCGCCTCGGGGGTGATGCGGCCGAACTCGGTGGTGTCGTTGGTCACCGCGACCGACGAGGTCTCCACGAGGCCGAGGGTGGTGTCGGAGCCGATCAGCCCCGGGTAGACGTGCAGGCCCGCGGCGTTGATGACCTCGGCGCCCGCCACCGCCGGGGGCTCGCCCTGCCCGACGTGGGTAATCCGGCCCTTCTCGAAGACGACGTAGCCCGGCGTCAGGGTCGGGCCCGTCACCGGGTGAACGGCGGCGGCGGCGATGACCGTGGGCCGGCTCTGGGGCGGGGCGGGAATCTGGCGGGACTGGGCGGCGATGGGGCCGCCGACCGCCAGGGCGATCATCGATGCGAAAAGGCCGGCGCGTCGACCGCGCCGCTCGATCATCTGGCGACGAGTGCTCATGAGTGCTCCCTCCAGCCGCCGTGGTGGCCGGCTTCGGGTTCGGGTTCGGGTTCGGGGTCGGGGGCGGGCTCCGGGTCGGACTCCGGCTCAGGCTCCGGCTCAGGTGGTGCCGCGGGTTCGGCGGGGTCGCCTTCGGGCTGTGTCTCGGCCGCCGCCTCGGGTTGCTCGGGCGCCTTGGGCTTGCCGTGGGCGCCGCGGAGGATCTTCTGCACGAGCCGCCGGCGCTCGGCCCGGGCTTGCTCCCGCAGCGCCCGGTCCTGGTCGAGGTCGAAGTACCTCGCGCCCTCGATCCACGTCTGCTCGCAGCGGGCGAAGGTGCTCAAGGGGCTCTGTGACCAGATCGCGAAGTCCGCGTCCTTGCCCACCTCGAGCGAGCCGCAGCGGTGGTCGATGCGGAGCTGCCGGGCCGGGTTGATGGTGACGAACTTGAGGGCCTCGTGCGGGTCGACGCCCCCGTAGCGAACCGCCTTCGCCGCCTCGGTGTTCATGCGGCGGGCGAGCTCCGACGAATCGGAGTTGAAGGAGACCAGCACGCCGACGTCGTGCATGAGGGCGCCGTTGTGGGGAATCGCGTCCATCACCTCGACCTTGTACGCCCACCAGTCGCTGAACGTGCTGGCGCCCGCGCCGTGGGCGGCGATGGCGTCGGCCACCTTGTAGCCCTCGAGCACGTGCTGGAAGGTCCCCACGGTGAAGCCGAACTCGTCGGCGAGGCGGATGAGCATGAGGATCTCGTCCTGGCGGTAGCTGTGGCAGTGAACGATGCGCTGGCCGTCGAGGATCTCGACGAGCGCGTCGAGCTCCAGGTCGCGCCGGGGCGGCATGGTCCGTACCCGCTCGTCGGTGCTCAGGGCGAGGTAGCGATCCAGCCGCGCCCGGTACTCGCGGGCGGCGATGAAGGCATCGCGGATGACCGCCTCGACACCCATGCGGGTGTTGGGGTAGCGGCTTTGGGAGCGCTTGACGTTCTCGCCGAGCGCGAACTTGATTCCGGCGATCGCGTCGTCGATGCTCAAGTCGTCGGCGGTGCCCGACCAGCGGAGCTTGACCACGCGGTTCTGGCCCCCGATGGGGTTCGCCGAGCCGTGCAGCAGGTTGGCGACGGTGAGACCTCCGGCGAGCTCCCGGTACCAGTTGATGTCGTCGGGGTTGACCACGTCGCCGATGCGGACCTCGGCGCTGACCGTCTGCGTCCACTCGTTGACGCCGCCGCTGATGCCGGTATGCGAATGGCAGTCGATGAGGCCGGGGGTCAGGTGCTTGCCGGTGGCGTCGATCACCTGGGCATCGGGCGGCGGGTCGAACCGGGAGGCCTCCCCGACGTAGGCGAGCCGGCCGCCGCGGACGAGGATGGCGGCGTCGTCGATGATCCCCGCCGGCCCGGCGGTCCACACCGTCGCGCCCACGATGGCCACGGTGCGACGCCGCGGGGGCTCGGCCAGACCGAAGGCCCCGAGCGGGTAAACGAGGTCCTCGGGCGGCAGCTCCACCGGGTCATCGTCCTGGGGCTCCTCCTCGGATTCTTGCGGGCTCTCGTCACCGTCCGGGGGTTCCGGGGGCGCGGCGGCCTCTGCTTCGGCGGGTTCCGGTGCGGCGTCGGAGGCTTGGGCGACCGACGGCCCGCCGCTCGGGTCCGAGGGGTCGGCGCCATCGTCGCCGGCGGCGGTTTCTGCGCTGGGGTCGGGCGGGGGTTGCCCGTCCGTCGCCTCGTCGTCGTCGTCGGTGGGGGCGACGGGGGTGATCGTGTAGGCGAAGCCTTCGCCGGTGGGCATCTCGCCGACGCCCATCACCTGTGACTCGCTCAGCACGCCCGAGAAGCGGACGTAGCCTTCGGTGTCGAAGAGCCGGCCGTCGAGGACGAACGAGAGCCGGTCGTGCTGGAAGGTGAAGCCCTTGGCGGTGGCCTTGGTGTCGTTGGGCAGATGGACGGTGAGCTTGGTCTTGACGGTGTCCAGCTCGACCGGGGCTTCGACCCCCGAGTCGGTGCGGAGCGTGCCCTTGCCCACGAACTTGATCCTGGGCTCGCTGGAGATCTCGTGCCGGCGGCCGTTGATCCAGGTGTCGCGGACCTTGGGCTTCTTGTCGAAGAGCGACCCCTCGACGGTCACGAGGTTGGCGACCTTGCCCGGCTCGAGCGTGCCCATCATGTGGTCGAGCTCGAGCAGGCGAGCGGGCGTCGTGGTCAGGGCGGCCAGGGCGTCCTGCTCGGAGAGCCCGTGCTTGACGGCCTTGCGCAACGCCCCCAGGAAATCACCGCGCTTCTCGAGCCGGTGGGTGGTCAGGGCCACCGTCACTCCGGCCTCGAGCAGTCGCCGGGGGTTGGTCGGGGCCTGCTCCCAGGTCATCATCTCGCGGAGGGTGACGTCGTCGGCCTCCGGCAGAGCCGAGACCTTCGGGCGGTCGGGGAATCGAAGCGGCACGACGAAAGGCAGCCCCGTGGCCACGATCGGCTCGAGCCGCCGGAACTCCAGACCGCTTCCGAGAATGACGACGTCGAGATCGAACTCGCGGGCGATCCGTGCCGCCCGGAGCACGTTGTGCTCGTCGCTGACCTCCCAGAGCACCTGCTGCCGGCCGCTCCTGACGTCGGCCAGGGCGTCGAGCGCGTCGGCCCGGATCGGGGGCTCGTGACCGGAGGGATCGGCCTCCCAGATTCGTCGACAGGCGGCGTGCCACTCGGCGTCGTAGAGCGTCTGGCGCAACAGGGCGATCGAGCCCATCAGCGACCCGGGGTAGCTGCCGCTTGTCCAGCTGCCGCCGTAGGCGAAGCCGAACCCCATCGACGCCCGCTGCCGGTAGGCCAGAACGTGCTCGTCGTCGTCGGCGAGCGCGAGCACCGCGCCGGTTCCCCGCATAGCGCCCTGGGCCGGGTAGACCGCCGCGGCGGTGAACCCCATGCCGCGCAGCTCCTTGCGAAGCGATGCCGGCGGCGCCGGCCGGTCGATCATCTCGATTTCCGGATGGACCCGCGAGTTCCAATGCGCCCCCGCGCCCCCGGAACCGTTCCCGGAACCGTTCCCGGTGCCGCCCGCCTTCTCGAGGTCGATCAGGAGGGCCATGTCGATCAGGCCCGGATAGATCGTCAGCCCCTGGGCCGACCAGACGCGGGCCTCGGGTGGGATCGCGAGGTCGCGGCCCACCGCTTCGATGACCCCGTCCCGGATGAGGATCGAGGCTTCCTCGATGGTCTTGCCCGGCGCCACCACGACGTCGCCGCCCACGATGGCGTGGGTCCGCAGCGGGGCGGGTCGCATTCCGTTCACCGGCCCGGTCTGAGCCAGGCAGACCGTGGCGGTCCGCCCCGCGAGGAGTCCGGCCGCCGCCGCGAGCACGTGCAGGGTTGTCAACCGCATTGAAAGGCTCCGTTTGCGAGAGATCGAAGGACAATTGTAACCATGCGGTCCCGGGGAGCCGATAGCCAGGTGATTCGGCGAAGCTCCCACCCACCCTCGGGCCGATGCGTTCGGCCGACCGCCTGAATCGGTCGATCGAACGCGTCGACACGCTGGAGAAGGTGGGCAAACCAGTGGAGCGCTACCCGGCCGTCGGCCGGGGTGATAGGCCACACGCTAAAGGAGACAATCGATCATGGCCAAGGCCATTTGGAACGGAGTCGTCGTTGCTGAGAGCGAGAAGACCGTGGTGGTGGAGGACACCCACTACTTCCCCATGGACTCGATCCAGAGGCATTACTTCAAGTCGAGCGGGACCTCGACCTCCTGCTCCACAAAGGGTCAGGCGAGTTATTACCACCTCGAGGTCAACGGCCGGATCAACATGGACGCCGCCTGGTACTACCCCCAGCCCAGAGCCGCGGTCTCTCAGATCAAGGACCATGTCGCCTTCTGGAAGGGCGTGGAGATCGAGGTCGACGGCCAGGTCCAGGCCCCTGCCCCCGCCGAGACCCCCCCGGCGCCGAAGGCCAAGTCCCCGGCCAAGGCAAGCACCCCGGATAAAGGTGGGCCCGAGAAGACCACCGCCCCGATTACGAAGACCGATGAGCCGGCCGGTGACGTCACGCCGCCGAAGCCCAAGCCCGCGCCCCCGGCCCCGAAGACCGAGCCTGCGTCCACCCCCACCGCGACGTCCAACGACGCCGGGCCCACGGGTGGCACCACCGAGAAGGCCACCCCCCCGGCTCCGGCGGTCGCCAAAGCCGCTCCGGGCGACGGCGAGCAGAAGCCGGCCAAGGCCTCGGTCGCGGACGGCTCCGACCTCAACGAGCTGCGCCCGACGGGATAGAGAAAGCGATGCGCGATGCGCCGGAGAAGCCTTCCCGCTTGCCCCGCGAGTGCTATAGTACTATAGTATATTATACAGTACTATAACTCGGAGGCCATTCGGTCGTGAACCCTCGGTCTTGAGGGAGGCCTGGTGAGCAAGCCCTCACCTTCCGGGCGCTCTTCGCTGATTGCTTCTTCCCGCATCCCGCATCGCTCTCTTCCTCACCCCACCCGCGCCAACTCGTTGCGGATGGCCCGGGCTGCCGCCACCATGTTGCGCAGGGCCGGGCGGACCTCCTCCCAGCGGCGGGTCTTCAGGCCGCAGTCGGGGTTGACCCAGATCTGGTCGGGCGAGAGGTGCTCGGCGGCCTTGGCGATGAGCGCCCGCATCTCGTCGGTGCTGGGGATGCGCGGCGAGTGGATGTCGTACACGCCGAGGCCGATCTCGTTCGGGTAGTGGTACGAGCTGAAGGTGTCGAGCAACTCCATCTGCGAGCGCGACGACTCGATGGAGATGACGTCGGCGTCCATCTCCGCGATCGCCTCGATGATGTCGTTGAACTGGGAATAGCACATGTGCGTGTGGATCTGCGTCTCGTCGCGAACGCCCGATGAGGCCAGGCGGAAGCACTCGACGGCCCACTTGAGGTACTCGGGCCAGTCCTGGCGGCGCAGGGGCAGCCCTTCGCGAAGGGCGGGCTCGTCGATCTGGACGACCCCGATGCCTGCCGACTCGAGGTCACAGATCTCCTGGCGGATCGCGAGGGCGATCTGTCGGGCGGTCTCGCGGCGGGCCTGGTCGTCACGGACGAACGACCATTGCAGGATGGTGATGGGTCCGGTGAGCATCGCCTTGATCGGCTTCTGCGTCATGCTGGCGGCGTAGGTCGACCACCGCACCGTCATCGGCTCGGGGCGGGTGACGTCGCCGTAGATGATCGGCGGGCGGACGTAGCGGGAGCCGTAGCTCTGCACCCACCCGCGCTCGGTGAAGGCGATCCCGGTGAGCTGCTCGCCGAAATACTGCACCATGTCGTTGCGCTCAGGCTCGCCATGGACGAGGACGTCGAGGCCGATCTCCTCCTGGAAGCGGATGATCCGCTCGATCTCTTGCTCGAGGAAACGCTCGTACTCTTGTCGGCTGATCTTTCCGGTGCGGAACGCGGCTCGCTTGGCCCGCACCTCGGCGGTCTGCGGGAACGACCCAATGGTGGTGGTGGGGAACACGGGCAGATCGAACTTCTGCTGCTGGAGCAGCCGCCGCTCGGGGTAGGGGCTGTCGCGGTGGAAGTCCTCGACGCGGAGGGAGGCGGCGCGGTCCTTGACCTCCTGGCGGTGGACCCGCGAGGAGGTGCCGCGGCTCTCGAGGCGAGCCCGGTTCTTCTCGAGCAGCTCGGCGACCGCGCCGGAATCGTCACCGAGGGACCGGGTGAGGGTCACGATCTCGTCGAGCTTCTGGGTGGCGAAGGCCAGCCATTCGCGCACCTCCGCGTCAAGCTGCTCCTCGAGGTCGAGGTCGATGGGCACGTGGATCATCGAGCAGGACGGGGCGACGATGAGGCGCTCGGCCCCGAGGCGCGACTCGATCCGCTGCAGGCAATTGAGGGCCCGCTTGAGATCGGTCACCCAGACGTTCCGCCCGTCGACCACCCCCGCGGAAAGGACCACCGGATCGGGCAGCCGCTCCATGACCGCGTCGAGCTGATCGGCCCCGCGCACGAGATCGACGTGCAGCCCGTCCACGGGCAGGGCGGTGATGGTGTCGAGGTTGTGGGTCACCTCCCCGAAATAGGTGGTCAGGAGCAGCTTGAGGTCGGTGCTGGACGACGCGTCGCGCAGCTGCCGGTAGGCCCGCTCGTAGGCGGCCCGCGCCGGTGAGTCGAGGTCGCCGACGAGGCACGGCTCATCCATCTGCACCCAGCTCGCACCGGCCTTGCCCAGCCGGGTGAGGATCTCCTGGTAGACCGGCAGCAGCCCATCCAGCAGATCCAGCGGCGGGGCCGCTGTGTCCTTGCTTTTACTCAGCAGCAGGAAAGAGACCGGCCCCAGCAAGACCGGGCGGGTCTGGATGCCCAGCTCGAAGGCTTCGGTGAACTCGTCGAGGGGCTTGGTGGAAGCCAGGGTGAAGGTCTGGCCGGCCCCCAGCTCGGGGACGATGTAGTGGTAGTTGGTGTCGAACCACTTGGTCATCTCCATGGCCACGACGTCGCGTGCGCCGTGGCCGCCCTGGGTGCCGCGGGCCATGGCAAAGTAGGTGGCGAGGCCCACCGGGCCGCCGTCCCAGCCGTACCGCTCGGGAACCGCGCCGACCATGGCGCAGGTGTCGAGCACGTGGTCGTAGTAGGAGAAGTCGTTGGACGGAATGCGATGCAGGCCGGCGTCCCGCTGGAGCAGCCAGTTTCTCTTGCGGAGCTCGACCGCGGCGGACTCCAGGTCCGCGGGCCCGATCCGGCCCGCCCAGTAGGACTCGAGTGCTTTCTTGAGCTCGCGATTCGGGCCGATGCGTGGGAAGCCGAGGTTCGAGGAAGTGGTCATCGTGGCCCTCTCGAGTTTGCTTGTTCGTCAATCGCGAGGCCGAGGAGCCGGAGCATTCGGGGATCCGCCCCACCCGGGGACGGCCGGCGCCCGTCCCTTTCGTGGGGGGCGACAATCCTATCGGCGAAAAGAGGGTTATTCAACCGTTTATCCGGATGAACGGATGGAAGCGGCGGCTGGCGAGGAGCTTGGACCGATCCGGCCCGCTCTCATTGACCGCTCGGCGATGTCCGGGGGCCCGCGACACCCGGGTGGCTCCGAGATCGCCCCGGGCCCAACCCCCTCAGCGACGAACCGGGGCTTGTGGAACCGCCGCCGGGCCGCAACACTTGGGAACCACGGCGGATACGCCGCCGCCCCCGAGGTGGTGAACTTTCGATGAGCGAGGCCTCCATCGCCCTCCGAGGCGTGAGCAAGTCCTTCGGCTCCACCCATGCGGTGCGCGATCTCGACCTCGACGTGCCCCGGGGGAGCCTTTGCGGCTTCCTCGGGCCCAACGGCGCCGGCAAGACCACCACCATCCGGATGATCATGTCGATCATCTACCCCGACTCGGGATCGATCGAGGTGCTCGGCGGCAGCGCTCTGCGATCGAAGGACCAGATCGGCTACCTGCCGGAGGAGCGGGGGCTTTACCGCAAGATGCGCGTGGGCGAGTTCCTGGAATACATGGCCCGGCTCAAGGGCGTGCGGCGGCGCGACTTGGCCAGCTATATCCAGGAACGGCTCACGCAGCTGGAGCTCCCCGACGTCTACCACAAGAAGTGCGAGGAGCTTTCCAAGGGCATGCAGCAGAAGGTGCAGTTTCTGACGGCGATCCTGCACGACCCGGAGCTGCTCATCCTCGACGAGCCGTTTACCGGTCTCGACCCGGTCAACACGGAGTTGCTCAACCGGCTCATCCGCAATCTGCATGACCAGGGCCGCACGATCATCTTCTCCACCCACATCCTGCACCAGGCCGAGCAGATCTGTGATCGGATCTTCCTGATCAATCATGGCGTCAAGCTGCTTGACGCGACGCTGGAAGAGATCCGCGAGCGCTTCGATCCGCGCACGATCCTGGCCGAGCCACTGGAGGGTCGACCGGATCTCAATCACGTCGAAGGTGTGCGGGAGGTGCGTCCCGTCGCTGACTCATCGGCCCTGGAACTCGAGGTGGAGGACGGCGCCGATCCGCAGCGGATCATGCAGGCGGTTCTCTTAGCCCACCCGATGCGCTCGATCAAGCTGCGCCAGCTGAGCCTCAGCGAAGTCTTCGTTCGCCTGGTGACGCAGGACGAAGGGGCAGCCGCTGCGGCGCGGGCCCGAGAGGAGCTGGCCCATGTCTAAGGTCGTGACCGTCGCCTGGCGGGAGTTCAAGCAGACGGTCCTGCGCAAGGTCTTCCTGCTGGCGATCCTCGGTATCCCGATCCTGATGGTGGGAGTGATGGCCCTCGTCGTCCTGGCTATGGCGGGGCACCAGGAGCCGCCGCTGGTCGGGACGATTGCGATCGTCGATCCTTCCGGCGAGGTGGCCCCAGCTGCCGAGATCGAGTTCGACCCGAAGCGCGTCGCCGGGCAGCAGCAGAAGCAGGTCGAGGAGATTGAGGCGGCGGTGGGCGATCTGCTTCGCCCCGGGGCGCTGCCCGTGACGACCTTCGAGATGGGGGACTTCGGCGGCCGAGGCACGGTCGATGTGCAGATTGAGGCGCATGAGCAGGACGACCAGGAGACGATCGACGCGCTCAAGGACCGCGTCTGGCGCCGTGACCTGATCGCCGTTGCGGTCGTGACCGACGCCGTCCTGGCGAACCCCGACCCCGAGGTGCGGCGAACGAAGCGGCCCCGGTTCGATCTATACGTGGCCGAAGGCGTTGACACCGATCACGCGAGCTTTATCGAGGATCGGCTGGGCGAGGCGATCGTGCGCGTCCGTGCCGAGCGAGCGTCGCTCAATGCCGACGAGGCGACGGCGATGCTGCGGCGCCCCCTGTCCAACACGCGCCGCTTGCTGGAAGGCGGCCAGGAGTCCCGCGAGGCCGAAGGGGACCGGAAGTTCAAGCAGCTCATCCCCATCGTCTTCATGATGTTGCTGTGGGGGGGAGTCATCGTGTCGGCTCAGCACCTGATGATGTCGACCATTGAGGAGAAGTCGAACCGGGTGATGGAGGTTCTGCTCAGCGCCGTCAGCCCGCTGCAGCTCATGACCGGCAAGATCTTCGGGCACTGCGGCGTGGGGTTGTTGATCGTCGTGATTTACTCGGCGCTGCCTCTGGCGGGGCTGTTCGCCTTCGGTCAGCAGCACCGGATCGAGATGGAGAACATCGCCTACTTGTTCGTGTTCTTCTTCATGGCCTACTTCATGATGGGTTCCATCATGGCCGCCATCGGCAGCGCCGTAACCGACATTCGCGAGGCGAACACCCTTGTCACACCCGTTATGCTGCTCATGATGGTCCCGCTGATGCTCTGGCTGCCGATCAGCCAGGCGCCCAACGGCAGCATCGCGACCGCCTTCAGCTTCATCCCGCCCGCTATTCCGTTCGTGATGATCCTGCGACTGGCCGCCGACGAGCCGGTGCCGTGGTGGCAGATCCCGGCCACCATTCTTTGGGGCTATGCCTGCGTGGTCGGCATGGTCTGGATGGCGGCGAAGATCTTCCGTGTCGGCGTGCTGATGTACGGCAAGCCGCCGTCGCCGTTGCAGCTTCTCAAATGGCTCAGGTACAGCTAGCAGCCCGTTGAAGAAGTGCTTCGCAGGCGAGAGCGCGACCAGATTCGTCAGATCAAGGAGCCGGATCGATGGCATATCCCAGAGATACGTCGAG
>Ga0209980_10001426_pt1 | contig 13136 bp, 12 predicted proteins | sample CR02metaG_FD_183611 | JGI IMG/M metagenome (GOLD analysis project Ga0209980, IMG submission 183611) | Deep subsurface microbial communities from Mariana Trench to uncover new lineages of life (NeLLi) - CR02 metaG (SPAdes) (version 2) | ecosystem: Environmental > Aquatic > Marine > Ocean trench... | reverse complement strand
GGCTACTTTCATCCGGTCCCGTGGGAACCAGCAATACCGTGCCGAAATAGATCAACAATGTCATCGGCATGGCCATCAGGAATGCAATAAAGACCAGTATGCGCGTAACTCTCAAGTTAAATCCGAAGTAGTCGGCAAAACCGGCACATACGCCACCCAACATCGCTTTCTCACGGTTGCGACAAAACCTCCGCCGAGTGATGGAGTCGTATCGACTCATGAGCGGCTCCAGTGGTCATATCGTCCGCGGCGCCGCCAGAAGTGGTATTCGCTAAATCTTCCTGAATAGATCAGCGGCTTCTCACGAAACAGAAATATCGCTGCGGCATAAACCAACGCAGTCGCCCATGTGAACAGGCACAGGCAGATCACCGCAATGACGCGAACGGTGCCAACGTTGAAGTTTCCGAGTTCCGCTATCCCTGCGCAGACTCCGAAAATCCAGCCGTTTTCCCGATCACGGTACAGGCCCCGTAACAGACCATTGTCCAGATTCCAGGTGTCTCTGCTCATTGCTTCTTCCTCCAATCAGGCAGTTCGCCGTCCAGTATGGTCTCCAGAATTTCCAGGCGCTCTTCGAGTCTCTGTGACAATCGCCAGAGATCCTCGAGCATTTCTTCGTCGCCACCTGAGATCTCGCGAGACTGCTTCCACTTCGTAATGAAATACAAAACGATAAACAGGGGGGCGGGAATTGCGATAAATATGATTACCGCAATGGTTATTAATTCGCCCAATGTCCCTCCCAACTACTTGGCCTCGGCTGCAGCGCCGCCCTTGCCCGACACCCGCTGCTTCAGATCATTAAGTTCCTTTTCAACGGATTCCTCTGCCGCCAGACCCGCGAATTCGTGCGCGAGGTCCTTGGGGAGGCCAAGATCGTACGCTTCAATCCTTCCCTCTACGTCATCAATACGTCGCGCGTACTGTTCAAAACGAATCAGGGCGTCATCGATCTTGTAGTCATAGATCTTTCTTCTGGCGGCAAGCCGACTGTTCGCGGTCTTGTGCCTGGCGAGCAATGACTTTTGCCTTACCTTGGCATCCTGCAGCTTGTTCTCGAGCCGCGCGATATCGTCGTTGAGTTTTGCGAGGCCCTCGTCGACGATCAGGTAATCAGACTTAATGATGTCCGCTGTAGCGGAAGCTCGGGATTTCTCGACCAGCGCCGCTTTCGCGAGGTCTTCGCGTCCCTTTCGCAGAGCGAGCTCAGCCTTCGCGTCCCAGCCCTGCTGCTCGGACTCCAGTGTTTCCAGCCTGCGGTTCAGGTCTTTTTTGTCCGCGATCGAACGTGCCGCCGCCGAACGCACTTCGACAAGGGTGTCTTCCATTTCCTGAATCATGAGCCGGACGATCTTCTCCGGATCCTCTGCTTTATCGAGTATCGCGTTGATATTCGAGTTCACGATGTCGCTGAATCTCGTGAAAATTCCCATGAATCTGTCCTCTCAAGTAAAAAAAGTACACTATGATTAATGCAGAAAGTGTGCCAATCCTGTCTGTCTCTCTTAAGGCTTTAATTTATAAAGTAAAAACGCCAGATTCCTGGCTCAGATGCGCGCCAGCGGTTAGTGTAATATACTAATTAGTCGCTATTTATGCTCTTGTTTGGTTAAATCAGCTAATGAGTGACAACCGTACGGTACAGCCCATCATCGGCGAGGCGCCGCCATTCCTGGCGATGTTGGAGCACGTGTCCCGTGCCGCCCCGCTCAGTAAACCTGTACTCGTCGTGGGCGAGCGCGGTACTGGCAAGGAGCTCATCGCTTCCCGCCTGCATTTTCTCTCCAAGCGCTGGGAACAACCGCTGATCAAGGTGAATTGCGCAGCACTGACCGAGTCGATCCTGGAGTCGGAGTTGTTTGGTCATGAAGCGGGGGCATTTACCGGCGCCGTCAAGGCGCACGTCGGCCACTTCGAACGGGCCGATGGCGGCACCCTGGTGCTCGACGAGCTTTCGACCCTGACTTTTCGAATGCAGGAGAAGATTCTGCGGGTTATCGAATACGGTGAACTGCAGCGGGTCGGTGGCAGCGATACCCTGACGGTCGATGTGCGCATCGTCGGCTCCACAAACTCCGATCTCCAGGCGCTGGCTGCTGCAGGGAAGTTTCGGGTGGATCTTCTCGATCGGCTGGCCTTCGACGTTATTACGCTTCCACCGCTGCGCGAGCGACTCGAGGACGTATTGCCGCTTGCATATGCATTTGCACTGAACATGGTCAGTGAACTCGGGCGACCGCTTTTCCCTGGCTTCGGTGCTCGTGCTGCCTCAGCCTTGTTACGGCACGACTGGCCGGGAAACGTGCGCGAGCTGAAGAATGCCGTCGAACGCTCCATATACCGCAGCGAAGATGCGGATAAGCAAATCAGCAAGATCGCGTTTGATCCGTTTGATTCACCCTTCCGTCTCCGTGAGGGCAATCAGGATGATGGGGAAGAAAAGAAGGCGCCGCGAAGACGCCGGGCACCCTTATTTCCGATCGATCTGAAGGCGCGGGTTAAGGAAACTGAAATGGAACTACTGCGGGCCGGACTGGAGAAAGCACGGTTCAACCAGAAAGTTGCGGCGGAGCTGCTTGGACTCAGTTATCACCAGCTACGTGGCAAGATGAAGAAACATGGTCTTGACCGCCGAACGGTTCCGAGCGCCTGAAAACGAATCGCCAGCAGCGCAGGCGAACCGACAATCAGCTGTCGTCCCTGTAGCGCCGAACATATATAGCGGCAGTGGTGAAGAGCGCACAAACTACGAGCCCCAACCACAGCGCGGGGCTGCTAAAGAACCGCCCCAGATCCAGTAATGACAACAGGCTCACGGAAGCGTCGCCGACCATCTTGAAATGCTCGCCTTCCTGGAATAACAGCTCCAGGTTATCGAGCCCCCGGAAGAGAGGCATTTTGACGGACCGCACAAAAAAGGCTTCCGCAAAAACAGTGGTGTCAAAAACAATCCTTTCCAGCAACGGCAGAATCGCGATGGGTAGAGCTGCGATCAGGAATGGCGAGCGCTTGGCAAACCCGGATACAAACAGAGACCATCCGACAAAGGGTGACAGCCACAGCGACAATGCCAGCAGGAAGACCAGTGTCGCTGTCCAGTTATCGATAAAGGGCGCGGCTGTCCAGAGCAGATGCCAGGTGTTGGCGCCTCGAGCGCCAAGCCAGACGCTCGTTGCCATGAGCACGACCAGATGCGTTAGTACGATAAACACGAACGTAATAAGCGGAATGACCAGCAGTGCCGTTAGCAGTTTTGACAATACGGTTTCGAAGTCGGTTGAAGGAATGGATCGCCAAAAGAGAATGCTTCGATCCTTGCGCTCTGCATAAAGCGCGTCAAGGGAGTAGAAAATGGTCAGTATCCACATCGCAAACACAAATGTGCTGGACAAGCTGATCATCAGCACGGTGATCGCGGCCGATCTTGCATTTTCCCCGAGATTCGTGGCACCAAGGATCCCGATGTCCACCGCGTGATCAAAAGCGGACACGGCGACCTGGCCGGTGACAGATGCCAGGGACACCAGCAGGGCAATGACGAGTGGCATGACGTAAATTGCCCGGTGCTCCCAGAGCTCGCGCCTGATCAACGCAATCTGACCTTCAATCATGCTGCCGCTCCTTTGATCTTGGCTACGAAGAGATCGGCAACGCCCGGAGTACGAACTTCGCCCATACCCTGCAATCGATCACGGTTGACCCCTTCGAACATCAGGACTTTCTTGCCAAATACCTCTCGCTCATAAATTGGCTTGAGCCGCCGCGCCTCCTCGGCGTTCTCAGTAGACGCCAGGAGTTCTACATAGCGCTCAGGCAGGTCTTCCATACTCGCATCCAGGACAATTTTTCCGTCGTTGATGAACATGATGTCGGTTAGCAGATTCTCGATCTCCTCGACCTGGTGTGTGGTGATGAGAATCGTGCGTTCGCCGTCAAAGTAATCGTTCAGCAAGTTGCCGTAAAACTCTTTTCTGAAAAGGATATCGAGCCCGAGTGTCGGTTCGTCCAACACGAGAAGTTTCGCGTCGATGGCGGTAATGATAGAAAGGTGAAACTGTGTGACCATCCCTTTGGACAGTTCGCGTACCTTGGCATCAGACCGAACCTTCGTCTGGCTCAGCAACTCTTCTGCGCGGCTTCGTGAAAAGCGTGGATGCACTGCTTCGATGAAATCCAGGAGTTGCGTTACCCGAATCCATCTGGGCAGAACGGCAATGTCCGCAATAAAGCAAATGTTCTGCATCAGCTCTTTTCGCTGCCGGAACGGGTCCAGGCCAAGCACCGACAGGCTGCCCCGGCAATCGGTCAGACCCAGCACGGCTTTGAGCAAGGTAGTCTTGCCGGCGCCATTCGGGCCGATCAGACCGGTGATCTTGCCTTTTTCGATGTCGAAGCTGACGTCGTCTATCGCCCTGATGCTGCCATAAGACTTGGAGACGTTGCGGGCGCTGACCACGCTAGTCATTCTTTTTCTCCCTGATCCCCGGGTTCCGGCACGGCTTTCAACAATGTATCGGTGTCCAGCCCAAGGCGACGGATGGTCGCAACGACCTCCGGCCATGCCTTGTTCAAAAATCGTTGTCGCTCATCTTTCAACAGCTGCCGCCTGGCCCCGTCGGTCACAAACATTCCACGGCCACGCTTTTTCTCAACCAGACCCTCATCCACGAGTTCCTGATAGCCTTTAAGGACCGTTAAAGGATTGAGCCGGTATTCGGCGGCGACATTACGAACCGACGGCAGGGCGTCTCCGTCAATGAGGACGCCCTCCAGAATCATATCGACGACCCGATCACGGAGCTGCCGGTAGATCGGGAGATCTTCATTCCACTTAGGATCCATTAACCGTCCAGTGTGTTACTTGTAGTTTGCCCCGGCGGGGGAAAGGCGCCGGCATCAGTCATACTGCAGCGGCGAGTTTTCGGAATCAGGAGCATCTGGAGCAGGAGATGCGGATTCGTCACTGTTCAAATCTGCGTTTATCGGCAGGATCAGGACTGTCCCAATAACGGCTGAGAGCGAGTCGAGTTTTGCGAACCGCTCCTGGTGAATTGTGGTGCTCGAAACTATACCCGGCTGGAGAGCGTTCGTAACGGCCGCCTGCTCTCGGAAATTCACCCCCGACTGCCCGGCAATCAGGGCGATTGTCAGCATAATCAGTAGCAACAAGCCAGCACTCGCCTGGTCATAAACTTTCGTTTTCATCTTACTGATCTCGCGCAGCGTCATACCGATCCGGGCCTAAGTGACGTAGTGTTATAGTCAACTATAACACCAAACGAATGCATTGCAAGCCATGCGCACAAGAAAATAAACCGATCGCTGGCACGAACGCGTCCCTACAGTGAGGAAAGCACCGTTTTATCCAGGTAAAACAATGCCTTAACTCACAGGAATTTTGGTGTGCAGCATCAGCCCGCCAGCGGCTGGGGCGCATGCAGGCAAAGGACAGCGCGACGGAGAACACGATTCGGAGCCTCCACCCAACCCGGCAGGCGCAGAAACCGCAGGTCGGGCAAGTAGCAGTATTCGGAGCGTCCGCCGTCGCGTCGTATGCAGCGGCAAGATCGTGCATGGAAGAACAGCCGGCCGATCCCATGAACGGCTGGCAAGGCATCACGGAACGGAAAGAAGCGACCGGGATGACCAAGCCGAAACCGAACCGGATCGCTGCAACGCAACCCATCCTGCATTCGAGCCGCCGCACTCGTCATAGAAAAACTTTCACCGCACAATAGGCTGATTCAGGACGGCGATGCTAGAATCTTCCGCCGCTCCGTATAGCTTTCCATGCATAGTTATCCTTGATGACATGACTTCTCGTAAACGCCACTCTTGATACTGCCGCATAGATAGCTTTTCGAATAGGACAAGAAAATGAAAAATCCCGTACGCGTCACGATCACCGGAGCTGCCGGCCAGATAGGCTATCAACTCTGCTTTCGCATTGCCTCCGGACAGATGCTGGGAGCAGATCAATCCGTCATCCTGCAACTTCTGGAAATCGCACCGGCGTTGCCCGCGCTCGGGGGAGTGGTGATGGAGCTTGAGGACTGCGCATTCGATACGCTGTCCGGGGTGGTGGCTACGGACGATGCCAGCGTCGCCTTCAAGGATAGCGATTACGCGCTGTTGGTCGGCGCGCGACCACGCGGTCCGGGGATGGAGCGCAAGGACCTGCTTGAAGCGAACGCGCAGATTTTCTCGGTTCAGGGCAAAGCCATGAATGATCACGCCAGCCGCGACATCAGGGTATTGGTTGTGGGCAATCCGGCCAACTCGAATGCACTCATCACCAGCTCAAACGCGCCGGACATCGAGCCGAAGAATATTACCGCGATGACCCGCCTGGATCACAACCGCGCCGCGGCACGACTCGCGGACAAGACAGGCAAGCATGTTTCAGTTGTCAAACAGTTAACGATCTGGGGAAATCATTCGGCCACGCAATATCCGGATATTCATCATGCCACCGTCGGCGGGCAGGCAGCACTGAGCCTGGTCGATGAAAGCTGGCTGATTGATGAGTTCATACCGGCCGTTCAGCAGCGCGGGGCGGCCATTATCAAGGCCAGGGGTGCGTCTTCGGCGGCGTCCGCGGCGTCTGCTGCGATCGATCACATACATGACTGGGTGTATGGCACGCCAAATGACGATTGGGTCAGCATGGCAATACCGGCCGATGGCAGCTATGGCATAGAGGAAGGTGTGATCTATTCCTACCCCGTTCGCTGCAGTGGCGGTGCTTACGAAATCGTGCAGGGGCTCGGGATCAGCGACTTCAGCAGGGAGCGCATGGATGCCACCGAGGCTGAGCTGAGGGAGGAACGCGCTGCGATCGAAGACCTGCTTTAGCCCGGGTGTGTTGCCGGTTGCTGCGCAAGATCACTTGAGGATTTCAGCGCCTGGCAAAACACTCGGGCATGCGAACCGGTCTATGGCGCCCCGGGAGCCCCGATGATAGGGTTCATTTATTGAGGAAGAAGTCTTGTCCGGTTTGATTGTCAGCCTTTTCTGGTTTCTCCTGTTTGTCGGCGGTGGCATTGCCCTTGCCTACAATCGAATAGACCTGCGCACATCCACTGTCGCCACCGGCATCGCATTGCTGGCCTACACAATACTCGGCTCGGGCGGTTTCTTCTGGCTCTTGCTGCTCTGGCTCCTGTTCGCCGTCATGGTGGCGCCGAATCTGACTCAGTTCCGCCGCGAGAAAATCACCACGCCGCTCCTCGAGATTTATCGCACGATGTTGCCGTCAATGTCGGACACAGAACGAGAGGCGCTCGAGGCGGGCAACGTGTGGTGGGATGGCGAGCTGTTTTCGGGCGCGCCAAATTGGGACCGCCTGATGTCGTTTCCGGCACCACAACTATCCGAAGAAGAGCAAGCGTTTTTCGACGGCCCCTGTGAAGAACTGTGCTCGATGCTCGACGAGTGGGAGATCAGCCACGAGCTCGGAGATATGCCGCAGCACGCCTGGCAGTTCATCAAGAAACACAAATTCTTCGCAATGATTATTCCGAAACAGTACGGCGGCCTGGGGTTTTCGTCGTATGCCAATGCGATGGTCATCATGAAACTGGCGAGTCACAGCACGGCTGCATCCTCGACCATCGGCGTTCCGAATTCACTCGGGCCGGCGGAGTTGTTATTGCACTATGGCACCGAGGAACAAAAACAACACTATCTGCCCGGGCTTGCCACGGCCGACGAGATTCCCTGTTTTGCGCTGACGTCGCCACAGGCAGGATCTGACGCTGCTGCACTTATCGACAGTGGGGTCGTCTGCAAAGGCAAGTGGAACGGCAAGCAGATCACTGGCATCAGGCTTAACTGGGACAAGCGATACATTACGCTCGCGCCCGTCGCGACGGTCCTTGGCCTTGCTTTCAAACTCTATGACCCGGATCACCTGATCGGCGACCGGGAGGAATACGGTATTACGGCGGCGCTGATTCCCACCGACATGCCTGGCGTCACGATCGGGCGCCGACACGATCCGTTGAACATAGCCTTCCTGAACGGACCAACATCCGGAGAGGACGTGTTTGTGCCGCTGGACTACATCATTGGCGGACAGGAAATGGCCGGCAAGGGGTGGAAAATGCTGGTGGAGCTGTTGTCGGTCGGCCGGGCGATCACGCTACCGTCGATCTCTGCCGGCGGTAGCCAGGCCGCCATTTACGCCGCCGGCGCGTACACGCAGATTCGCCGGCAGTTTAATATGCCGATCGCGAAGTTCGACGGTATCGGCGAGGCGCTTACGCGGATCGCCGGACATACCTACATTATGAATGCTGCGGTGTCCGTTACTTCCGGTGCTATCGACCAGGGTGAGAAACCAGCGGTCCCGGCGGCCATTCTCAAGTATCACTGTACGGAAATGGGCCGCAAGGTCGCGAACGACACGATGGACGTTCACGGCGGCAAGGCGATCATGATGGGCCCGAAGAATTACGTCGGTCGGGGATACATGGCAACGCCGATCGCCATCACCGTAGAAGGCGCAAATATACTGACGCGCAGCCTGATTATTTTCGGGCAGGGCGCGATGCGATGCCATCCATTTGTTCTCAGGGAACTGCACGCGGCCCAGGACGAGAACAGGGAACGTGGGCTCAACGAGTTCGATGCCGCACTCTTCGGACACATCGGTTATGCGATCAGTAACCTGGCGCGATCGTTCTTCCTCGCACTGACTCACGCTAAATTCAGCACCGTACCGCTGAACACACCGACGCGCCGCTATTACCAGAATATCAACCGGTACAGTGCAGCATTCGCGCTTGCGGCCGATTTTGCGATGCTTACGCTGGGCGGAAAACTCAAACAGAAAGAGTTGCTGTCCGCGCGGCTCGGCGATGTGTTCAGTTCGATGTATCTTGCTTCTACCGTTCTCAAGCATTTCGAGAATCAGGGGCGCCGTGCAACGGATTTGCCGCTGGTCGAATGGTCTGTCCGCATGCTGATGTATCACGCACAGGAGCAATTACACAGTTTCCTGCGCAATTTCCCGAATCGCCCGGTTGCGTTCTTCCTGCGTTGCTTCATATTTCCGCGCGGCCGGACATACTCGGCACCATCGGACGAACTGGTCAAAAAGATCGTCGATTTGGTCACGCGACCCGGTGAGGCACGCGAAAGACTAAGCCGGCAGGCATACACGACGCTTGAACCCGGTAACCCGCTGGGCCTGCTGCAGGAGGCGCTCGAGTTGTCGGAGCAAATGGCGCCGCTCGAAAGAAAACTGAAGCAGTCGCGACAAGAGGGCCTGATTCGGTCGGACTACCTGGGTCACCAGATCGACGAAGCGGAAACCGCCGAAGTGATCACAAAGAGCGAAGCAAAGGACTTGCGTATCTATCACCAGAAGGTAATGAACCTCCTGGCCGTCGATGACTTCGCGCCAGACGAATTCGGCCGCTCGGGCGCCCGTGGAAAGGCAGCTTCGCGCGGTGCAAATGCCGTCGACGGGAAAACTCGTGCAGCCGCGAAACCCCCTGCACAGAAAGCTGCCGCAAAGATAAAAGGCGCGAAGAAAAAAACCGTATCAAAAAAGAAAACGGCAAAAAGAGCATCCGGGGCGAAAACGACTGCCAAAAAGAAGGGCTCCAGGCAACGCTAGTGGCCCAACAAGGCGAGAGCGCAGAGCCTCCGGTGTGCTGAAATGTTCGGGCCAGACTTGACGGTTTAGTGCATGTCATACACAGCAGGGCCCATCTACGAAATTACGTTCAATGTCGATCGGGAGATCGTTGCAGCTTTTGACGCCTGGCTCGCGAATCACGTCACGGAAATGCTCGAAATCCCGGGCTTTCTGAAAGCCGAGACCTTTGAGCTGGAAGACGACGAACAGGGCCGCGCCCGCCGCGTCACTCATTATTACCTCGCCAGCGAAGAAGACCTGGAGCAGTATCTTGCCGGGCCGGCGAACGCCATGCGTCAGTCGGGCATCGACCAGTTTGCGGATCAATTCGAGGCAAGCCGCCGTGTTCTTCGTCGCTCGGGCGATTCGGATGAAGAGCTGAGGCCTCTGCCGTCCTGCCTTAATTGCGGAACCACGCTCGGTGGGCAGTACTGCCGCAAATGCGGCCAGCGGGCGCACAGCCGTCTCATCAGTATCTGGGGATTGATTCGTGATGCGTTCGGCGATCTTTTCGAGCTGGACTCGAGGCTTTGGCAAACACTGGTGCCACTCGTCATTCACCCGGGTCAATTGACGCAAGACTACCTGCTCGGTCGCCGCGCGAGGTTCATGCCGCCTTTTCGGACCTACCTTGTACTGAGTGTGGTGTTTTTCCTCATCGCATTTTTTGATCCGAGGGAAGAGCTCGGCTTGTTGTTCGAACCCGCGGCTGAACCGACGGAGCAGGCAGAAGATTCCGCTCAGAATGCCGCTGAGATCCGTGAAGGGGTGCCACAGGAACTGGCCGGGCAAGGCATCATCATCGGTGACAAGGAGCTGGCCGAAGATCCGCAAGATGAAGATGATGGGAACTCCGCGAATCTCAATACTGCAGGCGAAGAATCGGATTTTGACTGCGATGTAAGCGACATTGAGTCGGCAGACATACCGCAGTGGCTATCCAGACGCATCACGCCGGAGCGGCTCCAGATCATGTGCGAGCGCATTCGTGCCGATGACGGCAGGGCCTTACTCGACAAACTGCTGGACAACGTCCCGGCCGCATTGTTCTTCCTGTTGCCGCTCATGGCGCTGGTGCTCAGGGTGCTGTATCCGCTGTCGAAGCGCTACTACGTCGAGCACCTGCTTTTCGTCGTGCACTACCATGCTTTCTTTTTCCTGATTCTAACGCTGCAGATACTGTTTGCGCGGTTTGCGACGCTTGTCGGTATTCCCGAAAGCGCGGCCGACATCGCTCTGATCGGCGCATCCCTTTATATCCCTGTCTATTTATTCAGGGCCATGCAACGCGTGTACGGCCAGGGTAAGTTCATCACGACGCTCAAATTCATGTTCCTCGTGTTGTCATACTTCATCGGTTTCGGCCTGATGTTTGCCTTTGCCGCCCTGTTTGCGGCATTCTCGATCTAATATCTTTACTTCATGGGAGGCATACAGTGAAAAAGCCACTTATTGCATGGCAGGCGATTTTTCCTGCGCTTTTCTTAATTGCAGCCTGCGGCCAGGAAGGCGCTGAAACGGTACCCACCGCCGAAGAGCCAGCTGCGAAAATGGAGATGGAGCCTGCCCGGGCACCCGCCGCCATGGCACGGACTCCTTCAATTGACGGCGCGCAGGTGTTTTTCATAATGCCTGCCGATGGTGAGGTGGTTTCGAATCCGATCCGACTGGAGTTCGGCCTGAAGGGCATGGAGGTGCTGCCGGCGGGTGATCAGCACCCGGGCAGCGGCCACCACCACCTGATCATTGACGCCGGGTTGCCGGCCTTTGGCCTGCCTGTCCCGGCAGACGAGCACCACGTCCATTTCGGTGATGGCAGCTCGCAGACCGAGCTCACCCTCCCCACGGGACAGCACACGCTTCAACTCTTGCTGGCCGACTACCTGCACGTACCGCACGATCCTCCTGTATTTTCAAAGCGAATCACGATTACGGTAGAATAGCTGGCTTGCGGCTGCGCCTGATGACAACTAAAATTCCCGGGGCCATGCAGTGGCCCACACACGAAGATTGAGTCCATGGACAAAAAGAATATAGGCATAAGCGGACTCGCCGCATATATACCGCCATACCGGGTGTGGCTGGAAGACTGGTGCGACTGGACCGGCAACCATTGGCCGAAAATCCGTGAGATCGTGGGGCGCAGTTTCCGCGTCCGTGGTCCTAAGCAGAGCGTCTATACGCTGGCGGCGACGGCGGTCATGCGCCTTATCAAGCAGTACGATATCGATCCCTCACGCATCAAGTTTCTGGGCCTTGGCACCGAATCCAGCACGGATAATTCCGCGGGCGCGATCATTGTCAAAGGGATGGTCGATGGCGCACTGATCAAGGAGGGCATAGCACCGATTGCCCGTAGCTGTGAAGTCCCGGAGTTCAAACATGCCTGCCTGGGCGGCGTCTATGGCATGAAAGGTGCGCTCCGGCACCTCGCGCTCGACGGCGCAGGAGGTCAGGCTATCGTTGTCTGCGCTGATATCGCCGAATATGCGCGCGGCAGCAGTGGTGAACCAACGCAGGGCGCCGGCGCAGTTGCCATGCTGCTCGAAGAGAACCCGAAACTCGCGAGTGTCGATTTGAGCCGTTCCGGCGCAGCGTCCGACTATCGCATCATGGATTTTCGCAAGCCCATGCTGCGTTTCTGCGGACAGGACCGGAGCGAAAGTCATCAGGTGCAGGACTTTCCCGTCTTCAATGGCAAGTACTCGACCACCTGCTACATCGATGAAACCTTGCACGCGCTCGACGACATGTACAGCAAGCGCGGAATCTCTGCCTCTGAATACCTGCGCTCACTGAAGACCGTGTTCATGCACAGGCCTTATCGCCGCATGCCGGAAACCGGCTGGGCCGTCGCCTACTTGTTTGCGCTGGGCAGTGGCGGTGTGGAGGACCGGGCGGAGCTCGCATCCTATTGCTACGAAGCCGGCATAGAACCCGAGGCCCTGTTAAAGGAAATGGTCAGCAAACCGGAAATTACCGAACTGGCTAATCCTGAGCAGCTTAATTACGAAGCCTATCCGTTGACGATGGCAGTGTTTAGAATTTTCCGTGCGTCGCGAAATTACCGCCGCGAGATTCTCGACAAGCTCGCGCTCGGAAGCGACACGATGTTGGACCTGGGCAATCTTTATACTGCCGCGCTTCCGGCATGGATGGCTGCGGGATTCGAGCAGGCACTGGATGAAGACCGCGATCTTGCCGGCGAGGAGATCCTGACTCTCGGATACGGCAGCGGTGACGCGGCGGAAGTTATTCCCGTGATCATTTCGGAAGAGTGGAAGCAAGCGACCAGGTCCATTCGTTTCAGCGAGGCGATGGAATTTTCGGTTGATCTCGATTTCGAGCAATACAAAGCGCTGCATGACGGACGCAGAGCAAGGGGTCTGGACTACCTGCCGAAGAATGAATTCGTTATAGAAAAAGTCGGCAGGGCCGATCAGCGGCAGTTTCAGGATCTCGGTATCGAATACTACCGCTACGTCGG
>Ga0209980_10001420_pt1 | contig 13165 bp, 9 predicted proteins | sample CR02metaG_FD_183611 | JGI IMG/M metagenome (GOLD analysis project Ga0209980, IMG submission 183611) | Deep subsurface microbial communities from Mariana Trench to uncover new lineages of life (NeLLi) - CR02 metaG (SPAdes) (version 2) | ecosystem: Environmental > Aquatic > Marine > Ocean trench >... | reverse complement strand
GCTCGGCCCAGACGTCGATGTCGTCCTTGGTGTAGCCGGCCACCGTGGGCTGACCCGTGGTGCCGCTGGAGGCGTGGATCCGCACGACCTGTTCGCGCGGCACGGCGAACATGCCGAACGGATAGTTCTGGCGCAGGTCGTCCTTGACCGTGAACGGGAAGCGCGTCAGGTCCGAAAGCTCGCGCAGATCGTCGGGATGCACGCCGGCCGCCTCGAACCCGCGGCGATAGTGCGGCACGTTCTCGTAGGCTTGGCCCAGCGTTGCTCGCATGCGCTCGAGCTGCAGCGCCGCGATCTCGTCGCGGCTGGCGATCTCGATCGGGTCGAGCTCGTGTCTGGCGGGTGGCGCAACCTTCATGGCGGCCTCCTCATACCAAAGCTCCTTGACCCGGTCTATGGAATCAGCACCACCTCGGGATCGTCGCTAAACAGGGTTTCAACCAGGCTGGCGCGGCGTTCGAGGACCGCGCGCTGATTTATGTACCCCTTGTCGGTGATCTCGTTGGCGTCGACGACCGGCGGTTCGCTCAGCATCAGGGCCCGTCCGATCCGCGCGCTCGAGCCCGGATTTGCGCCATTGTAGGCGGCGAGGCCGTCGCGCAACGCCGCGCGGACCTTGTCGTTGGCGACCAGCTCCGGCACCGGCGCGCGCGAATCGAGGCCGGCGATCCCGGCGGCGCCGACCGGGCTGGGAAATACCAGAAGCCCGATTTCATCGCGGTCGTGGCCGGCGACCACGGCGTCCTGAATGACCGGCGCGCCGGCGGCGATGGCGGCGACGCGGATCGCGCCCACGCTGACCCAGGAGCCGGTCAGGAGCTTGAAGTCCTCGGCGACGCGGCCGTCGAAGAGAATGCCCTTGGCCGGATCTTCCGGGTCGGCGAGCCTGCCGGCGTCGCCGATCTTGTAGAAGCCGTCCGCGTCGAAGGCCTCCCGGGTGAGGTCCTCGCGTCTGTAGTATCCCGGCGTCACGTTGGGCCCGCGGACCCGCATTTCGAGCTTGCCGGCGTTGGGCAGCATCTTGAGCTCGCACCCCGGCACGGGAAGGCCGATCACCCCGGCCCGGTCGATCGGGAAGTGAACGCCGGCCGCGAGCGGCGCCGTCTCGGTCGCGCCCCAGGCGGAGGTCATGACCACCTTCTCGCCGCGGGCGGCCACCGAAAGCGCCTCGAGACGCTGCCAAAGGTTCGGGGGCAGGGCCGCCGCGGCATAGAAGATCGTGTCCAGATCGGCGAAGAAGTGGTCGCGCAAGGCGGAATCCCGCTCCAGATAGGGCAGGATCATGTCGAAGCCGCGCGGCACGTTGAAATACAGCGTCGGTGCGATGTCGCGCAGGTTGGCCACGGTCTTCTCGACCAGCCCGGGAACCGGCTTGCCCGCATCGATGTACAGCGTGCCGCCGTTGCGCAGGATCATGTTGAAATTGTGATTGCCGCCGAAGGTGTGGCTCCACGGCAGCCAATCGACCAGAACCGGCGGGCGCCGGGTGATAAAGGGCCAGATCTGGACCATGGCCTGCTGATTGGAGCACATCATGCGGTGGGTGTTGATGACCCCCTTTGGCAGGCCCGTCGATCCCGAGGTAAACAGGATCTTGGCGAGGGTATCGGGCCCGACCCGGGACCGGGCCTCCTCGATCGCCCGCCCCGGCGCCGTCCCCGTGAGGGCGGCGAAATCGGTAACCTCGAGTCCGCCAGGCGGGTCGCGTGTCACCACGACCTCGACGCCATCGAGATCGAGGGCGCCGAGCGCTTTGGCGAACGGCTCCCCGTCGGCGGCGAAGACGAGCCCGGGCCGGACCAGATCGAAGACGTGCTTGAGCTTGCCGAAATCCCGCGAGATCAGCGAATAGGCCGGCGACGTCGGCACTACCGGGATGCCGACATACATGGCGCCCAGCTGCAGCAGGCCGTTTTCGATCCCGTTGTCCGAAAGGATCATGACCGGCCGGTCCGGCGTCATGCCCCGGTCGAGCAGCGCCTGGGCGATCGACCGGACGCGCCCGAGGGCGGCTCCGAAGGTGACCTTGCGCCAGCGTCCCTCGGGATCGCGTTCGGCGAGGAAGCTTCGCCCGGGCGCCGTCTCGGCCCAGAGGATCAGGTATTCGCAGAGGTTCGACGCATAGGGTTCGAGCGCCATCGGCGAGCGCAGGATGAAACCGCCGCCGGGCAGATTCTCGACCGTCACGCGCGCCGGCGCGAAATCCAGCTGTGCCCGCGGCGCGTCGGTCACGAGCGAAGCGCGGGCCCGGGGCACGGCATGGTTCTCCTGTTCACCGGTCTCCGACCCGAAGCACCGCGGCCATCGCCGTGTCGCCCGCCGCGCAGCCCTCGAACAGACCGCAGCCACCGCCGCGGACGGCGAGTTCCTCGATCAGCTCGATGATGGCACGCAGCGCCGTCGGGCCCTGCGGATGGCCCCAGATCAGGGGGCAGCCGTAATTGTTCATGGCGTCGAGATCGGCGCCGGTCTGCTTCGCGAACACGATGTCGTTCACGGCGAAGGGATTGTGCGACTTGATGGCGTCCATATCGGCGATACCGAGGGCCGCCTGATCGAGCGCGCGCCGCGCCGCTGGGACCGCCGCCTCGGGCATGAAGGCGCGTTCGGTTCGCGCCAGCCCGAAGCCCAGAATCTCCACGACGACGTTGGCATCGGCACTCAATTCCTTCGCGCGCTCGGGCGTCGTCACGACGATCGCGGCGCTGCCGTCCGCCGGATAGGTCTGGGCGCCATAGGTCACCGAGCCGTTGTCCCGCACCGGCTTGAGCTTGGCGAGACTTTCCTCGCTCGACAGGGTGACCCCCTCGTCACCCTCGAGTTGGCCCGCGACATTCCTGTAGTTTGTCGAGGGAACCTCGAAGGGCAGGGTCATGTAGCGCTTCTGAAACGCCCGGTCGTCGGCCAGTGCCTGCTGATATTGCGCCTGCCTTCTCAGCACCAGCGCGTGCTGTTCTTCGGCCGTGATCTGGTGCTTGCCGGCGACATTCTCGGCCGTGTCGATCATGGCGTGTCCGCCGAGGGGATCGCAGGAGAAGTTGTCCAGAACCCAGTCTTCCGAGGCGCCGGTTCCGCCGGGCGCCCGGGTGTTCGGATAGTAGATGTGGGGGCCGTTCGAGGTCCGGTCGCAGGTCATCACCAGCGCGGTCGTGGCGAGCCCCGACTCGATTTCCTGCGCCGCCGCCAGCAGCGCGCGGGTTCCCGTGGCACAGGCTTGATTGATCGTCGGGCCGCCGACCTCGGGCGCGCCGATCAACCCCATGAGCCAGGGCAGGCCATAGAAGGAGTGGTGTTGCGGTACCGTCATGCCGAGCACGCCGTAGTCAAACTGCTCGCCGGCGATGGCCCGCTTGTCGAGCTCCCGCTTGGCGACGTGGGCGGCCATCTCGACGCTGTTCAGGTTGGCGAAACTGCCCTGCCATCGTGCAAACGGCGTCGACCAGTACGCGCCGTAGGGAATCTGGGCCCGGTAGGTCATCTTGCGTGTCGCCTGTCCTGCCGCCGGTCCTTGGTGTTACCCGATCTCCGCCGCCACGTCCCGCATCGCCGCCTCGGCGCGCTCGACCGCCTCCTCGACATGCGCGCGGGTGAGCACCGTCGACAGCGCGATCATGCCCCGCGGCGCCAGGAAAAGCCCGTGGTTCATGGCCGCCAGATGGAATCTGCCGACCATCTCACCGTCCTCGCGCACGATCGAGGATTCGGGCGCAGCCGCGCTGAAATAGAGGTTGAGGCAGGAGCCGACGTGGTTGATCGAGAGCGGTAGGCCGGTCTTTTCCGCGGCGCGTGCCAGGCCCGCCTTCAAGACCCCGCATAGCGTCTCCATGGCGGCGATCCGGTCCGCGGTCAACTCGCGCACGGCAACCGCGCCTGCGGTCATGGTCACCGGATTGGCGTTGAAGGTGCCGGTGTGAAAGACCTTCATGTCGGCCGGGTCGAAAATGCGCATCAGGTCCTTGCGACCGCCCACGGCCCCGACCGGAAAGCCGCCGCCGATCAGCTTGCCGAACATGGTGAGGTCGGGCTCGAGATCCATCGTCGCCTGACAGCCGCCCTCGGCGAAGCGGAAGGTCAGCACCTCGTCGAGCACCAAAAGGGCGCCCGCCTCGTGCGCCGCCGCGGCAACCCCGTGGAGGAACTCCCGCGACCCCGCCACGACGCCGCCCGACCCCAGGACCGGCTCGAGGAACACGGCGGCGATCTCGTGACCGTGCTCGGCGAGCACGGCCTCGAAGTCCGCCAGGTCGTTGAAGCGGGCGAGGTGGGTGAGCGGCCCCGCCCGGCCGAAAGAACCGGTCTCGAACTCGAGCAGCGAGCCGTGATAGCCGTAGCGGGCCATCAGCAGCTTGCTCCGCCCGGTGACGATGCGGGCCACGGTGAAGGCCAGGGCGCTCGCCTCGGTGCCGGAGTTGGTGAAGCGCAACTGGTCCACCGAGGGCACGCGCGCGACGATCCGGGTGGCGAGATCGCTCTGCGGCACATTGCCCGCCGACCAGCCCGTGCCGTGGGGCAGTTGCCGCGCCGTGGCCTCGACGATGGCAGGGTAGGCATGCCCATGTACCATCGCCGTATAATTGTTGATGAGGTCGATGTATCGGGTACCGTCGACGTCCCATAGGTGCACGCCCTCGGCCCGGTCGATGGTCAGCGGATAGGGCGCCCAGTAACCGGCCTGGCGCGAGGTGCCGCCTGGCATGACCCGTTCCGCCCTGGCGTGGGCCTCTGCGCTCGCTTGGGTCCGCTTCAGGTAGGTCGCGCAGATGGGCGACGGCGCGGCGGCGTCCGCGAGCGCCACCGCTTGTGTTTGGGCCGCTTGCGTTTGCGCCGCTTGTGTCTGCGGGGCCATGGCGGCCCTCCCTACCAGTCGTAGGCGCCGCTGTCCTTCGGCAATGCCTTGAGGAGTTCGCCGGTTTCGAACAACGCGGCGACGGCTTCGATATAGTCGGTCAGTGGTACGTCGCGATCGAGGTAAGGCACCGTCTGGCGCAGGATTCCGTGCAACAGCCGGGTCGTCGTGCTCAACGCCTCGAGGCCGCGAATCTCGGCCGCCTGGGCGGCGCAGATCAGCTCGAACGCGAGGATGTAATAGCAGTTGCGTAAGATATCGCGGGTGCGCCGGGCGGCGACGAAGCCGAAGGAGACGTGGTCCTGGAAGTCACCGGTCGAGGGCAAGCTCTGAATCGACATCGGCATGCACATCTGACGGATTTCGGCGGTCAGAGATGTGGCCATGAACTGGCCGCCCATGAGCCCCTGGCGCACGCCGGGGTTCTCGCGGCACAGGAACGGCGGCAGGTCGCCGTTGTGATCGGGGTCGAGCAGCCGATCGTTGCGCCGGTCGGAAAGGTTGCACATGTTGACCAGCACGATGGCCAGTTGGTCCATGGCGTTGGCGATGTACTGGCCGTGGAAGTTGGCGTTGTGCACGGCATCGCCTTCGGCGACCACGATCAGCGGGTTGTCGTTTGAGGAATTGAGTTCGATCTCGACGGTTTTCTCCACCGCCATCGTGGTGTCGACGACGGGGCCCATGATCTGTGGCGTGGCCCGAATCGAGTAGGCGTCCTCGATCTGCTCGTCGAGGCCGCGCGGTTCGTCGCTCGCCATCTTCCGCAGCCACTTCTCGACCTCGTGGTCCTGGACGATCATGTCGCTGTCGGCCAGCGTCGTATAGATGCAGTCCGCGGTCCGGATCTGCCCGGGATGGGGCTTTTGTGTGTGTGCGGCCGGGTGGAACGGCATGATCTTGGCCTTGAGGGCCTCGAGGCTCATGCAGGTGGCGAGGGTGTAGGCCTTGACCAGCCGCTTGACGTCCGCGACCAGGCAGGCGGCCATGCCGGTCATGGCGGAGGTGCCGTTGATGAGGGCGAGGCCCTCCTTGTAGCTGAGCTTCATGGGCTCGATGCCGGCCCGCTCGAGCGCCGCCGCCCCGGGCATGATCTCGCCCTCGTACTTGGCGCGCCACTGCCCGGTGCCGACCAGCGCGATGCAGGCCAACGGTCCGAGGTCGCCGCTGGTGCCGAGCGAGCCTTTCTCGGGGATGCAGGGCAGGACACCGCGATTGTACATCGCGATGTATTTCTCCAGATTTTCCAGGGAGATCGCCGAAGCGCCGCGGCCCAGGGAATTGATGCGCGCCAGCATGGCGGCGCGGACGTGGGCGTCGTCGATATGGTTGCCGACGTTGGACTGAACGCCGCGCAAGATGTTGTTCTGCACCTGCTCGGCCATCGCGGGTGGTACCAGCCAGTTCACGAAGCCGCCGACGCTGGTGGTGACGCCGTAGATGATCCGGCCCGCGGCGACGAACTCGTCGAGCAGCTTGCGCGAGGCGACGACGCGCTCGCGAATCTCGGGCGTGATCTCGAGCCGGATGTCCGGATTTCGGGCGGCGGCGCTGAGCGCCTCGACCGTGAGGTTGGCGCCGTCCGGGCAGAGCGTCCCGGATTCGGGCGCGGCCGCGGTGAAGGTCTCGCTGGCCATGCGGACGTCGTCTGCAAACATGTTCGCCCTCGCGATTGTGGCATGTCGGTAAATCGACGGCAGTCTATGCCGTTTGGGTTGAAAAATTCTTTCTTTTTTGTCGATAGAGAGGTTAATATCGGCAGGACTGATTGATATTTGAACGTAAATCGAAAGGAATCTTCGATATGGCTGGACCGGAAGAAACCGACGCCGTCCGCCTCGACGCAGCGGAGCGGCGCATTCTCATCGAACTACAGGGCGATGCGCGCTTGACCAACCAGGAGCTGGCCCAACGGGTCGGCCTGTCGCCTTCGGCCTGTTGGCGCCGGGTCAAGGCCTTGGAGGAAGCCGGGGTGATCCTGCGTTACGCCGCCATTCTCGATCCGAAAAAGGTCGGACTCGGCGAGTGCGTGTTCGCCCACGTCACGCTGACGCGCCATTCCTTGGCGATGACCCACGAATTCGCCGACGCGATCCGGGACCGCCCCGAGGTGATGGAATGCTTCTTCACCACCGGCGATGCCGATATCCTGCTGCGCGTGGCGACGCCGAGCGTCTCGGCCTATGACCGGTTCCTGGAGGAATTCATCTTCTCGGCGCCGGGAATATCGCAGGTCCGCTCCAACTTCGCGCTCCGGCAGATCAAATTCGAGACCGCCCTGCCACTCTGACCGCCCTCCAACTCTGAGTGAGGTGATATAAGAACGCAGCGACGAGGTTGGGGACATGGAGAAGCAACTGGATTTAGGCATCCTGCCGGAGTTGTTGGGCTATCAGCTCAGGCGCGCCCAGCTGACGGTGTTTCAACATTTCGCCGGCGCGCTGGGCGATCAGAACGTCACGCCGGGGCAGATCGGCCTGCTGGTGCTGGTATCGCGCAATCCCGGTATCAGTCAGACGGCGCTCGCCAGGGCCGTCGGGGTCGAGCGCTCGACCCTGGGCGAGGCGATCGATCGGCTGCTCAGGCGGCGCCTGTTGCTGCGCAAACCGGCGCCCCAGGACCGGCGCACCTACGCGCTGCATTTGTCCGCCATCGGGGAAACATTCCTCGACGACTTCGTGCCACGCCTGTTGCGCCATGAGGATGACGTTGCGGCGCGCCTGTCGCCGGAGGAGCGCAAGACCCTGCTCGCGCTGCTGCGGCGGCTCGCCGGCGCGCGCCCGGAGGGCGAATCTGGTTGACAGATCCCATTTCCGGGCCTAAATTATTGTAGGGGTGCCTTACAAACTGATTCTGGCGCGAGCTCCATGAGCAAGGTCTTGACCCTCACGCTGAACGGACGGGAACGTGAGGACGCGGTCGCCGACAACGTCCTGCTGCTCGACTACCTGCGCGAGGTGGTCGGCCTCACCGGGACCAAGACCTGCTGTGACGGCGGCGAATGCGGCGCCTGCACGGTGCTGGTCGACGACCAGCCCGTGCTGTCCTGCCTGTGCCTCGCCAACGCCCTCGACGGACGCCGTGTCGAGACCATCGAGGCGCTCGCCCAAAACGGCCGGCTGGCGCCAATTCAGCGGGGATTCCACGAGAAGCTCGGGGCCCAGTGCGGGTTCTGCACGCCGGGCCTGATCATGGCCTCGGAGGGCTTGCTGCGCAGGAACCCTCGACCGACGGAGGACGACATCCGTGCGGCGCTGGACAGCAACATCTGCCGCTGCACGGGCTACGTCAAAATCATCGAGGCCGTGCAATGGGCGGCGCAGATAGCGGGGCGGGCTGGGGAGGCGGACCCCGGATGAGCGGACCGCGCAACCCGAATGGCGCCATCGGCGGCTACGTGCCGATGATCGACGGCCCGGAGAAGGTGACCGGGGCCGCGAAATACACCGCCGATTTCCTCGCCCCCGCAACCTTGCGCGGGCGCATCTTCCGCAGCCCCAGCAGTCACGCGGAAATCGTCGAGCTGGACGTCTCCGAGGCGCGCCGCCTGCCTGGGGTCGCGGCGGTGATCACGGGCGCGGATTGCGACCAGCCGTTCGGGGTGCTGCCCATCGCCATGAACGAGTTCCCCTTGGCGCGGCACCGTCTGCGCTATCGCGGCGAGCCGGTGGCGGCGGTGGCGGCGGTCGACGATGCCACCGCGGAAAAGGCGCTCGGCCTGATCAAGCTCGAGCTCAGGGAGTTGCCCGCCTATTACACCGCGGAGACGGCGCGGGCGCCGGACGCCGGGGTGCTGCACCCGGAACGGCCCGGCAACATCGAGCGCGACGTCGACTATGAAATCGGCGACGTCGAGGGCGGCTTCGCCAAAGCCCATCTGGTGCGCGAGGACAGCTATCGCTGCGCCGAGGTGTGCCAGGTCCAGACCGAGACCCATGCCGCGCTCGCCGACTACGACGCGATCCGGAATCGGCTCACCGTGCATTGCACGACCCAGGTCCCGTTCTACGTCCACCTGACGCTGGCGCGCTGCCTCGGCATGGACAAGTCGCGGGTCCGCGTGATCAAGCCCCACATCGGTGGCGGCTTCGGCGCGCGTACCGAGACGCTCAACGTCGAGATCATCTGCGCGCTGTTGGCGCGCGCCGCCGGCGGACGGGTGCGGCTGGTCACCACCCGCGAGGAGACCTTCATCACCCATCGCGGCCGGCCGGAGCAGGAGATCAAGCTCAAGATCGGCATGACCGAGGCGGGACGGATCCTCGCGGTCGACTGCGAGACCGTGCAGCGCGGCGGCGCCTATAGCGGCTACGGCATCGTGACCATTCTATATGCCGGCTCGCTGCTCTACGCGCTCTACGACATCGACAGCATCCGATACCACGGCACCCGCGTGCTCACCAACACGCCGCCCTGCGGCGCCATGCGCGGGCACGGGACGGTCAACGTGCGCTTCGCCTTCGAATCCCTGCTCGACGCCATGGCGGTCGAGTTGGGCCTGGACCCCTTCGAGGTGCGCCGGGCCAATCTCCTGAACGCCCCTATGAAGACGGCCAACGATCTGCTGGTGAACAGCTACGGTCTGCCCGAGTGTCTGGACCGGGTCGAGCGCGCCAGCGGCTGGCGCCAGCGCAAGGGCAAGCTGCCCAAGGGACGCGGCCTCGGCATGGCCTGCTCGCACTATGTCAGCGGTGCTTCCAAGCCGGTGAATTGGACCGGGGAGCCGCACGCCACGGTCCATCTGAAGCTCGATTTCGACGGTGCCATCGTGCTGCTCACGGGCGCCCCGGAAATCGGCCAGGGCTCGTCCACGGTGCTGGCCCAACTGGCGGCCGAGGTCCTGGGCGTGGACATCTCCCGCATCCGCGTGGTGGCCGGCGACAGCGAGATCACGCCGAAGGACAACGGCGCCTATTCCTCCCGGATCACCGTGATGGTCGGCAATGCCGTGGTCGATGCGGCCGGGAAGTTGAGGCGGTTGCTGGCCACCGCCGCCGCGCGCGAGCTCGAAATAGACCCCGAAGACGTCGAGATCGAGGGCGAGATGTTCCGGGCCGGCAGTCAGGACCAGGGACTGAGCTTCGAGGAAGTGGTGACCGCCGCCGTCAAGGTGGCCGGCACCATCACGGTCAGCGGCAATTTCTCGGCCCCGGCCGAGGCGCAGGGCGGCAAGAAATACCGCGGCGCGACCGTGGGCTCGACCGTGGCGTACAGTTACGCGGCGCTGGTGGTCGAGGTCGAGGTCGACGAAGAAACCGGCCAGGTCACCGTGGAGCGGGTGTGGGTCGCCCACGACTGCGGCAAGGCGCTCAACCGCCTCGCCGTCGAGGGCCAGGTGCAGGGCTCGGTGTGGATGGGCATGGGCCAGGCGATGAGCGAGGAGACCGGGTATTTCGATGGCTTGCCGTTGGTCCCGAACATGCTCGACTACCGGGTGCCGACGATCGCGGACTCGCCGCCCATCGAGGTGCAGATCGTCGAAAGCAACGATCCCCTGGGGCCGTTCGGCGCCAAGGAGGCGGGCGAGGGCTCGCTCGCGGCCTTCCTGCCGGCCTTGACCAACGCGGTCGCCGATGCCATCGGATGGCGGGCGACGGAGCTGCCGGTCACCCCCGATCGGGTGTTCCGCGCTGTGGGAAAATCGACCGCCGGAGCGCGCGGCCCCAGGGGGCGCAGCCTATGAACCCCTTGCCACCATTGGATTTGCGGCGTGCGAGCAGCGTCGCGCAGGCGCTTCGTTGGCGCCTGGAGAACCCGGGCAGCCGCCTGCTCGGCGGCGGTACCGACCTGATCGTCAATATCCGCCGTGGCATCGGGGACGACCCGGGCATGTTGATCGACGTCAACGGCATCGAGGAGATGACGGCGATCGAGGGCGACGGCGCGGGATTGCGGATCGGGGCCGCGGCCAAGCTCGCCACGGTGGCGGCGCACCCGGTGATCCGGGGCCACTACCCGGTGCTCGCCCAGGCCGCCGGATCGATCGCCGGTGCGACCCAGCGCAACATGGGGACCGTCGGCGGAAACCTGTGCCTGGACACGCGCTGCATCTTTTATAATCAAAGCGAGTGGTGGCGGGCCAGCAACGACTACTGCCTGAAATACGGCGGCACCAAGTGTCATGTGGCGCCCAAAAGCACGACCTGTTTCGCGACCTTCAGCGGCGATCTCGCTCCTGCCCTGCTGGTATTGGATGCCGAGGTAGAGATTGCCGGGCGCGGCGGGCGCCGTTCGGTGCCGCTGGCCGAGCTCTACACCCGCGACGGCCGCGACTACCTGTCGCTCGGCGCGGAAGAAATCGTCTGCTCGGTGACCCTGCGCACGGCTCCGGGCTTGCGCAGCGGATACGACAAAATCCGGGTCCGCCGGTCGATCGAGTTTCCCCTGGCCGGGGTGGCCGTGGCGCTTCGTCGCGAAGGCGACAGGCTCACCGACCTGTGGGTCGCGATCACGGGCACCAATCCCTGGCCGGTGCTGCTGGAGGGCACGGACGCGCTCTGCGGCGGGGCGCTCGACGAGGCCGTCTTGACGCGTTTCGACGCCTTGGTCGCACGTCAGGTCATGGCGATGAAGACCACGTTCACGCCCGGCCACTACCGCCGCCGCGCCGCCGGTGTCCTGGCCCGGCGCCTGGTACGACGGTTGTTCGATAGCGGGTCCTAACGCGCCGACCGGGGGGAAGGCAGATGGACGATCACAGGGTATCGGTCGACCGCTCGACGACGCCCTCGACGATTGAGTTCGCGGCGCGGTTCAACGTCGCGGTGCCGTTCATCGACCGTCATCTGGAGGATGGCCGGGGCGGCAAGGTGGCGATTCGGGCCGGGGCCGGGGCCGGTGAGGAGTCGGTGACCTATGGCGCGCTGGCGGCGAACGTGAACCGGGCCGGCAACGCGCTGCTCGATCTCGGGCTTGCGCCCGGCGCGCGGCTGGTGATGGTGGTCAAGGACAGCCCGGCGTTCTTCTACCTGTTCTGGGGCGCGATCAAGGCGGGCCTCGTGCCGGTGCCGGTGAGCACCCTGCTGCGGGCCTCGGACTACTGTTTCCTGCTCGAGGATTCGGGCTGCGCGGCCTGCGCCTACTCGCCGGAGTTCGCGGCCGAGGTGGTGGCGGGCCTGGCGGCGGCCGATCCCGGCCCGGCCCACCATCTGGCGACCGAGGGGGCGGCCGAGGGCGCGGCCGAGGGCGCGGGGGTGACGCTGGCAACCTTGATGGCGGCGGCCTCGGAGGACCTGGCGCCGGCGCCTTCGGCGGCCGGGGACGACTGCTTCTGGCTGTATTCCTCGGGCACCACGGGGACGCCCAAGGGCGCGGTCCACCGGCATCGGGACATGGTGGTGACCAGCGAGCACTACGGCGTCGGCACCCTGGGCCTGCGCGAGGACGATGTGTGCTTTTCGGCGGCCAAGCTGTTCTTCGCCTACGGCCTGGGCAACGCCATGAGCTTCCCGCTGTGGGTCGGGGCGACGAGCGTGCTGTTGGCGGGCGCGCCGAGCCCGGACAGCACCTTCGAGGTCATCGAGACCCACAAACCGAGCGTGTTCTACGGGGTGCCGACGCTGTATGCGGCGCAGCTCAAGGCGCTGGAGGCGCGAGGGGCGGTTTCGCGCGATCTTGGGTCGCTGCGGGTCTGCGTGTCCGCGGGCGAGGCCCTGCCGGCGGCCCTCTACCGGCGCTGGAAGGCGCGGGTCGGGGTCGATATCCTGGACGGCATCGGCTCCACCGAGGCGCTGAACACCTTCATCTCCAACCGCCCCGGCGACGTGAAACCCGGCACCAGCGGCCGGGTCGTGCCCGGCTACCGGGCGCGCATCGTCGGCGACGACGGCGCGGAGGCGAAGCCGGGCGACAGCGGCCGGCTGCTGATCGCCGGGGATTCGCTGGCCCGGATCTACTGGAACAACCCGGACAAGACCGCGGCCACCATGGTCGGCGGCTGGCTCGACACCGGCGACACCTACATCCGCGACGAGAACGGTTACTACCTGTACTGCGGGCGCAACGACGACATGATGAAGGTCGGCGGCATCTGGTGCTCGCCGTTCGAGATCGAGGCCAAGCTGATCGAGCACCCGAAGGTGCTGGAGGCGGCGGTGGTCGGGCGCGCCGACGACGCCGAGCTGATCAAGCCGGAGGCCTTCGTGGTGCTCGACGATCCGGCCGATGGGGACCCGGCCACGGCCACGGCCACGGCCGAGGAGCTGCTGCGGCACTGCAAGCAGGGGCTGGCCAAGTACAAGTACCCGCGCTGGTTCAACTTCGTCGACGCCCTGCCCAAGACCGCGACCGGCAAGATCCAGCGCTTCAAGCTGCGCGCCG
>Ga0209980_10001419_pt1 | contig 13167 bp, 14 predicted proteins | sample CR02metaG_FD_183611 | JGI IMG/M metagenome (GOLD analysis project Ga0209980, IMG submission 183611) | Deep subsurface microbial communities from Mariana Trench to uncover new lineages of life (NeLLi) - CR02 metaG (SPAdes) (version 2) | ecosystem: Environmental > Aquatic > Marine > Ocean trench... | reverse complement strand
ATCCTTCGATGGCCCTGGGATCCATAGCGTCCTGAAGGCCGTCGCCGAGGAAATTGAAGGCGATCACCGTCACGAAGATCAGCATGCCCGGATAGAACGCCAGTTCGGGGGACGACCAGATCAGCTCCTGGGCGCCGGTCAGCATGTTGCCCCAGCTGGCGATGGGCGGCTGTATGCCGAGGCCCAGGAAGCTCAATACCGATTCCAGAAGGATCACGTTGCCCACCGATAAGGTGGAGGCGACGATGATGGGCGAGATCACGTTGGGCAGGATATGCACGGCCATGATGCGTAGGCCGCCGGCGCCGGCGGCGGTGGCGGCGAGCACGTAATCCATCTCGCGCACGCTCAATGCCGCCGCCCGCACCAGGCGCGCCACCGTCGTCCAGCCCACCAGGGAAATGATCACGATGATGCGATAGAGGCTGATATTGGGGTCCTGGACAACGCTTTCGGGCAGCCCCAGCTTGGTGAGGTCGAGGGCCGCCAGAACGATCAGCAGCGGCAACAGGGGCAGCGCGATGACGCCATCGGTGAGACGCATCAAAAAGGCATCCAGCCTGCCTCCGTAATAGCCCGCCAGCAAGCCGACCACGGTGCCGGTCACCGCCGAGGCCAGGGCCGCGACGATGCCGACGAACAACGACACCTGGCCGCCGTAAAGCAAGCGGGCCAGCAGATCCCGGCCCAACTCGTCGGTGCCGAGAAGATGCGCGCGCGACGGCCCCTGGAAGCGCCGGGAGAGATCGACGAGGTTGGCATCGACGCCCAGAACCGCCTCGATGGCGGGGGTGGCGAACGCCAAAACCCCGAGAACCGCCAGGAACACCGCCGAGCCGACCGCCAGGCGGTGGGCTCCCAGGCGATGGAAGAACAGCGACCACACCGTCCGCGCGCCCATGGCCGGTTTGGTCATGGCGTGGTGGGCGGCGTTCATCGGGGCGTCCCTCCGCCGCCGCTATAGGAAATTCGGGGATCGAGCCAGGCATAGGCGATATCGGCGGCAAGGTTGGCCAGCAGGGTCACAAGGGTGGCGAACAGCAACGCCACCAGGGCCATGTTGAAATCGTTGCCCATAATCGAATCGTAGATCAGCTTGCCCATGCCGGGGTAGGCGAACATGGTTTCGGTGATCAACGCCCCGGAAAACAGCGTGCCGAAGGACAATGCGATGATCGTCACCACGGGGAGGAGCGCGTTCCTAAGCGCGTGCCGCACCACCACCCGATTACGGCTGGCCCCCTTGGCGAAGGCGGTGCGGATGTAATCCTGGCGCATCACTTCGATGGTGGAGGCACGCATGAAGCGGGTGTAGGAGCCGATGGAAAAGATCGTCAGGGTGACCACGGGCAGCACCAGGTGTCGCGCGCGGTCGAGGAAGCCGCCGCCGCCGACCGACGACACGCCCGAGGCCGGCAGCACCGGGATCAGCACCGCAAAGACGATGATCAGCATCAGCGCCAGCCAGAAGATGGGAACCGAGATGCCGGCGAAGCAGGCGAGGTTGATGGCGTAGTCCCCCGCCGAGTGCTGGCGCAATGCCGCATAGACTCCCACGGGCACGGCGATGACGATCGAGATCACGAAGGTGAGTCCCATCAGATTGAAGGTGTTGAGCAGAAAGCCCGGCATCACGTCGAGCACCGGCTGGACGTAGAGCCGCGAGTGCCCGAAATCCCCGGAAAGGGCCGCCATGGCCCAGTGGAGGTAGCGTTCCGCCAAAGGCTTGTCGAGACCGTAGACGGCGCGCAGGCGGGCGGCGTCGGCCGGGGTCAGCCTGGGGTCCGACTTGATCATGAGATCGATGGGGTCGCCCGGCATCAGCCCGATCAGGGCATAGATCACGAAGGACATGATCACCAGCACGATCACCGATTCCACAAGCCGGCCCATGACATAGCGGGTCATTGGCGCGGCGCTCCCGTCGCCGGGCCGGCGCCGCCCTCCAGGGCGCCGTCTTCCAGGGGATGGTGGCAGGCGACCTGGTGCTCCGCCTGGTTTGGGACCCCGGCGAGCGCCGGCATGGTCTCGCGGCAGACCTCGGTCGCCTTGGCGCAGCGGGGATGGAACGGGCATCCCGAGGGCGGCGATGCCGGGTTGGGAACGTCCCCGGCGGTGGCCGTGCCCAACCGCCGCTTGCCCCCGCCCGGCACCGGGATCGCGTCGATCAGCGCCAGGGAATAGGGATGGCGCGGGGTGGAAAACAGCGCGGCGCGCGGGGCGATCTCGACGATATGGCCGAGATACATGACCGCGACCCGGTCGGCGAAATAATCGACCACGGCGAGGTCGTGGGTGATGAACAGGAAGGCCAGGCCGCGATCTTCTTGGATGTCTTTCAGGAGATTGAGGATTTGGCTCTGGATCGATACGTCGAGCGCCGACAAGGGTTCGTCGGCGATGATCAATTCGGGCTCCAGCACCAGGGCCCGGGCGATGGCGATGCGTTGGCGCTGGCCGCCCGAAAACTGATGCGGGTAGTGGTCGGCATCGCGCGGGTTGAGGCCCACCTGGACCATCATGGTCTCGACCCGGTGGTGCCTTTCCGTCGCCGTGCCGAGCCGGTGAATCACAAGCGGTTCGCCGATGATGGCGCTGACCGGCAGGCGTGGGTTGAGCGAGCCGTACGGGTCCTGGAACACCATCTGCAGGGCGCGGCGCGCGGATTTGAGTTTCCGGCCCTTGAGCATGGCGAGGTCCGTGCCCTTGAACAGCACACTCCCTGAATCCGGGCGGTACAGCCGGGCGATGACCCGGGCCGTGGTGGTCTTGCCGCAGCCCGATTCGCCGACCAGCGCCAGGGTCTCTCCCGGGCCGATGGCGAAGCTCACCCCGTTGAGCGCGTGGACCCGGCCCGAGCTCCGGGCGAACAGCCCCTGGCCGCCGATGGCGAAGTGCTTGACCAGGTCCCGGACCTCGAGAAGCGGGGCCGCCCCCTGGGAATCCGCGGCGCTCATGGGCCGTCCTCTTGGGCCTTGAAACAGGCCGCGAGATGCCCGCCGGCTTTCACTTCGAGGGGAGGTGCGGCCTGCCGGCAACCCTCGTCGGCCAAGGGACAGCGATCCGAGAAAGGACAGCCCGGCGGGAGATCGAGGAGGTCGGGCACGGTTCCCGCAATGGTCGGCAGGCGTGTTGCCCTGGCGCCCAGGCGGGGCACCGTTTCCATCAAGGCCCTGGTATAGGGATGGCGCGGGTTGGAAAAGATCTGTTCCGTGCTCGCCATCTCGACGATATGGCCGGCATACATGACCATGACGTCGTCGGCGATCTCGGACACCACCCCCAGGTTATGGCTGATGAATTGGATGGCCATGCCGAACTCGGCCTGCATTTCCATCATCAACTCGATGATCTGGGCCTGGATGGTGACGTCCAGCGCCGTGGTCGGCTCGTCGGCGATCAGAAGTTCGGGTCCGCAGGCCAGCGCCATGGCGATCATCGCCCGCTGCCGCATGCCGCCCGACATCTGGTGCGGATAGTTTGCGTAGCGCTCAACGGGGTTGGGGATGCGCACCCGCTCGAGCATGGTCAGCGCCGCCTCCCGGGCATCCGCCGCCGTGCCGGCGCGGTGCAGGGCCCAGGCCTCGGCGATCTGTTGGCCCACACTCAGCACCGGGTTGAGCGCCGTCATCGGTTCCTGGAAGATCATGGACACGCGTTCGCCGCGGATCGCCGGAAGCGCGTCCTCGTCCATCGCCGTCACCTCCAGGGTGCCCAGTGCGATGGTGCCGCCGGTCACCTGTCCCGGGGGCGGCACCAGGCCGAGCACGGCAAGGGCGCTCACCGACTTGCCGCAGCCCGACTCGCCGACCACCCCCAATGTCCGTCCCGGGTCGATGGAGTAGCTGATCCCTCCGACCGCGCGCAGTGGCCCCCGGGCGGTGGGAAAAGTGACCTCGAGATCGCGGACCGTGAGAACCGGCCCGAGGTCGCCATGGGGCGCTTGGCTTGCGCTGCTCATGATCGGCGGGGCTCTGGCAAGCGCCGCGGCCGGGAGGCGCCAAACCCGCGCAATCTAGGCGGCGCGCCCTCGGCCATGGGGCACCGCCACGGCGGCGATCCGCTACGTCTTGGCGGCGTCTTTGGCCACCTTATGGCTTTCATAGGCGGCCTCCAGCATCTCGGTGTTCTGGCGCTTGTCGCCGACCCCGCCGCCGATGGCGGTGAGGTCGACCTCAAGCGCCTGGATGAGGATTTCCGCGACCTCCAGTTTACCCTCCGCGCATGCTTGGCCATGGGCCTCGATGATCTTGTCACTGAGCCGTCGCCTTGGTTCCATCGCCTGCTCTTATGCTCATTGAAGTCAGGGCGCCAGCTTACCGGCCCGCCCGCCCGCTGCAAGCAGTTCTTTTTCCGGGCTCATGGTAGGCGATCGGCCTTCAGGGGCGCTCCGCCCGCCAGTGCTCGACCCACAGCGTGGTCGGGTCCTGATGCCCGGTCGGCCGGATGCCCTTGAGCCATTTGGGAATGATGAAGGGATCGGCGCGGAAGAAAAGCGGCAAGACGGGCAGGTCCTGGGCGTAGAGCTTCTGCAGCCGGGCCCAGAGCACGCGCCGTTTTGGGCGGTCCAGTTCGATCTCTATGGCATCCAGAAGCTTGTCCACCTCGGGGTTTTTGTAACTGGTGTAGTTTTGCCCCGACCAGTTATTTGCGGCGGTGGTGATCTGGCTCGAATGCAGGGTCAGGCGCGGCACGCTTTCGGGCGCCGACAGCCAGGCGAACATGGCCATGGCCTTGAACTTGCGCTTGGTCACGGTCTCGCCGAAATAGACCCTGGCCGGTTCGTTGCGGATACGGATGTCGATGCCGGCCTTGCGCCACTGGCTTTGCAGGATTTGCTGCACCAGTTCGCGGGTGCGGCTGCCCGCGGTGGTCATCAGCTCGAAGGTGAGGCGTCGGCCCTTGGCGTTGACGCGGAACCCTTTGGAGTCGCGCTTGGCCCAACCGGCGGCGTCGAGAAGCCGACCCGCCCGCGCCGGGTCATAACGATAGCGCGGGGTCGCCTTGGAATGAATCCAGTCGAGCGGGTGGACGAAGGAATCGGCGACCGGCTGGCGTCGGTCGAAGAGCCTGGAAGACAGCTCCTCGCGGTCGAGCGCGAGGATCAGCGCGGTGCGGACCCGTCGGTCCTTGAGGAACGGGTTTTCCAGGTTGAGGTCGATATGCTCATACACCAGGCTCGGCTTGAACTGGATGTCGAAATCCTTGCCGTGGCGCTTTTCGAAGGCGATGCCCTGGTCGAGCAGCAGCCCGAGCTCTCCGGCGATGTAGTTGATCGACCCCGAGAGAAGGTTGGCTTCCAGGGCCGCCGTTTTTTCGATGATCCGCACGACGATCTTCTTGAAATAGGGCTTTTTGCCCCACCAGGTGGGGTTGCGCTCCAAGACGATGCGCGAGCCGATTTTCTTTTCGGTGATGCGATAGGGCCCGAAATAGAGGCCGGGGTTGGTGCTGTCGGAATCGTAGGCGGTGCGCTTGCGGTATTCCTTGGGGTCCTTGAAGTTGGCCCGATCGATATGGGCGGGCAGCACCTGGAAACTATTGATGGCGTTGTAATCGAAGGTGAGGCGGTCGAGATGGAGGGTGAAGGTGCGCGCATCCTTGACGCCGATCCTGAGGATGCGGCGGTAAAGCTCGCCATCGGCGACGCCGCTGGCGGGATGCTTGCCCACCTCATAGGTGAACAGCACGTCCTTGGTGGTGACCGGCGTGCCGTCGCCCCATGTGGCGCCTTGCTTGATGGTGTAGGTCACCGCCACGCCCTGCTTGCCGTTGGCCAGCGTTTCCCGCACCGCGAGCCCGTTTTCCAGGGTCGGCAAGGTCTCGCACAGCGCGCAGACCAAATTCCAGTCGGTGTCGTGGTGGGTGAAGGGCCGCCGTGTCATGGCCAGCACATAGGTCTTGGCCAGCATCGATTCGATATTGGGGTTGAGGGTCGCCGGATACTGGGTCATGCCGATGACCAGGGTATGGCGGTCTTGCTTCTGTTCGCCGCAAGCCGCCAGCCCCAGGCCGCCGGCCAGGGCGGCGATCATCGCCAAGTGCCTCAGTGCGCGCAGCGTCATCCCCCTCGCGTGCCCCCGGCGCCCCGGTTGCTCAGGCACCCTTGCCGCCGTGGGCCGCGGACCAGCCATGGGGATCGTCGAGATAGGCCCGCACTTCGGCGATCACCTCGGGCGGGGTGGTTTGCGCTTGCTCGGCGATTTCGATGATGTCCGACCAGACGGCCAGCCAGACCAGCTTCGCCCCGAGGGTGTCCAAGGCCGTGAGGGCCTCGGGAAAGATGCCGTAATAGAACACCACGAACACCCGGTCGACGCTGCCGCCGGCCTTGCGGATGGCGTTGATGAAGTTGACCTTGGAGCCCCCGTCGGTGGCCATGTCCTCGACCAACAGGATATGGCAGCCTTCCGCCATATCGCCCTCGATCTGGGCCATGCGGGCGAACCCCTTGGGTTGCTTGCGCACGTAGAGCATGGGCAGGCCCATCTTGTCGGAAATCCAAGCGGCATAGGGAATGCCCGCGGTCTCGCCCCCGGCCACCGCCGCGACGGGCTCCTCGGAGGCTGCTGCGGCGATGGCCTCGAGGGCATGGCCGATCACCCGGGCGCGTTCCTCGGGAAAGGAAATCAGCTTCCGGCAATCGATATAGACCGGGCTGGCCCGGCCCGAGGTGAGGATATAGGGATCCTCCGGCCGGAATTTCACGGCGCCGATATCGACCAGGATCTTGGCGGTGTCTTTTGCGGCGGCTTCTTGTTCCGCGGTGCGGCCGGTCATCGTCATGGTCATGGCTTGATTTTTTAAAGCGTTCTTGCCGGCGACACAATCCGTTTGGATGGCCCATGGGCGTCTTCGCCGGCCGAACCTCCATCGAAAGGATACTGTTCGCCGTGTTCACACAGGAAAACAAATCACAAGGAGTCAGCACCCCCTTCCCGCTGACACAAATCTCGTGACATCACCCCCGTCGATGGGGTCCTTTGCGGCAGCCTCCAATTAATGCGACAATGCGCGGATGGAAGCGTAGGATTTTGCGCACAGCGTAAAGTGAACATCCCGTGACAGGTTTGCGGGCAATGCCGCAAGGTCGTGGCCGTTGGCGAACCCGGCCACGGGGCGGTGTATGTGTGATCAATGGTAAATCGAATCAGGGGAGGCCTCTCGATGCATTTCAAGACCAAATTATGCAATCTTTCTGCCGCGCTTATCTGCGGCGCCATACTTGCCGTGCCAGCCGCGGCCGAAACCCCGGCGGAGTTTTACAAGGGCAAAAGGGTGACGCTTCTGGTGGGCGGCTCGCCGGGTGGGGGCTATGCCACCTATGCCGGCATCCTCGCGCGGTACATCGGCCGCCATATTCCCGGCAAGCCCCGTATCATCGCCAAGAGCATGCCCGGTGCCGGCAGCCTGAAGGCGCTGAAGGTGCTCTACAAGCGGTCGAAGAAGGACGGGACCGTGTTCGGCGCCGTTTTCCAGGGCGCCTTGATGGAGCCCTTGCTGGGCACGCGCGGTATCGAGTTCGACGCGCTCAAGCTCAATTACATCGGTGAGCTCAACAGCGAACCGAAGATCTGCTTCGCCTGGCATACCTCAAAGGTCAGGCGCTTCGAAGACCTTCAGACCATGGAAATGATCGTCGGCGCCTCGGGCTCGACCTCGGGGTTGTTCCAATACGCCACGGTCTTGAAGAACGTGCTCGGCGCCAAGCTGAAGGTGATCGCCGGTTACAAGGGTTCCGCCGCGGCGTCGCTCGCCATGCAGCGGGGCGAGACCCAGGGCATGTGCGGCTTTTCCTGGTCCAGCTTCTACACCAAGCATCCTACTTGGATCGACGAGAAAAAAGTTTACATCCTCGCCCAGATCGGCCAGACGCCGGTGCCGAGGCTGACCAAGATGGGTGTGCCCGAGGTGTGGAAGTTCGTGAAAACCGCCGACGAGCGCAAGGCCATGGAGCTGATCTTCAGCCCGCCGGGCCGGCCCTACATCATGCCCCCCGGGGTTCCCGCCGACCGCGTTCAGGCCATGCGCGCGGCCTTCACGGCGACCACCAAGGATGCCGAGTTTCTGGCCGAGGCCAAGAGGGCCAGGATAAGCATCAAACCATCGTCGGGCGCCACGGTAGAGGCGCTGATGCGCAAGCTCTATTCGGCCAGTCCCAAGGTGGTGAAGATCGCCAAGGCGGCGCTATCGCGGGCCGGCACCATAAAGTGCAAGGATTTCACCAACCCCAAATACTGCCGGTCCAAGAAAAAGAAAAAGAAGAAAAAGTAGCAATCGTCCTAAGGCGCTCGCGATCTAAAACCGGGGCGGTGGGAGAGATCCCGCCGCCCCTTTTTACATTTCTCTCGGGACGCTTGGTCGGGCGCGGCCTAATCCTTGGCCGAGATCGGCTTGCCGATGTATTCCTTGCCGAGGTAATGGGACTTCTTCTTGTAGAGAAGCTCGGCCACGTCATCGGCATGGAACAACTTGATCAGCTGGTCAACCTGGCCGAACAGGGGCATCAGCACTTGGCGCTTCTGGGCCAGGTCAAGGGCGATGTCCAAGTCTTTCTCGTGCCAGGTGAACCGGGTGCCGTCCCAGCGTTCCAACGTGCCGTTGTTGCCCGGGCAGTTGATCAGGGTCTCGCGCATGGCCTGGCCGTCGATGCCGTAGGCCTTGGCCAGCAGGATCACCTCGTAATTGGCGACACAGGCCGCCCAGTGCAACATGTTGTTGCAGGTCTTGCCGATCTCGCCGGCGCCCAATTCGCCGAGATGGGGGGCGGCGCGGGAATAGCATTCCAGCACCGGACGCGCCTTGTTGTAATCGCGCTTGGCGCCGCCGACGGTGGAGACCAGGGTGCCGTTGCGCGCCCCGTCGAGGCCGTAACAGACCGGCGCGTCGATGACGCCCATGCCGCGCTTCTTGGCGATGGAAGCGCATTGGCGCACCATGTCGGGGTGGGAGGTGGCGGTGATGACGATGACGGCGCCCTTCTTGCCCACCTTGGAAACGTCGGTGACCACCTGGCGGACCTGGTGGTCGAAGCCGACCATGACGATGATGACGTCGCATTTCCTGGCCAGTTCATTGAGGCTTCTTGTGGGGCGGATGCCGTCGCGCTTGGCCGCCTTCATGGCCGACTTCGCGAGGTCGAAGCCGAACACGTCGAACCGGCCGTCGCTCTTCTCGACCACGTTGCGGGCCATCTGGCCGCCCATCTCGCCGAGGCCGACGAAACCTACGTTCAATGCCGCAGCCTTTTTTGCCATTGTCTTTCCTCCCTCAGTGAAGTCGCGGCGCCCCGCGAGCGCCCTGGATACTGCCATTTGTCTTGAAAACCTTGATGGCCTTTACCTACACGAGCCGCGCCACGCCCGCCAGGGGAAATCCTGGCACGCGTTGACTTAGGTCTCCGCCTTCGGGTCTAATCCGGGGGAACGCCAAGACCTGGGAGGATTCCATGAGCGCAGGCTTCGAAGACCATTGTTGGCGGGACGTCATCGACGACGACCTGATAGAAATTTACAAGCCCTACCAGCGCGAGACCTTCGTCGGCGAAAAGCCCGCCGTGCTGGCCATCGATCTCTATAAAAGCGCCTATCGCGGCGGCGCCAAGCCGGTCATCGAGGCCAACCGCGAGCACCCCGGCTCCTGCGGCGAAAACGCCTGGGCGGCGGTGGAACCGACCCAGCGCGTGCTCGCCGCCGCGCGGGCCGCCGGCGTGCCGGTGATCTACACCACCAGGCGCGTCAATACCGGCCCGGTGCGCTCGACCTTCCGGGACGCCAGCCCCAGTGAGGATTCCTACGACATCCTCGACGAATTCGCGCCCGAGGACGGCGAGTTGGTGATCTACAAGGAACGCGCCTCGGCCTTTTTCGGCACGCCCTTGATCGCCCATCTCACCAAGCTCGGCATCCGCTCGCTGATCGCCCTGGGCGAATCGACCTCGGGCTGCGTCCGCGCCACGGTGGTGGACGGCTATTCCAACGGCTTTCACACGGCTCTGGTGGAGGAATGCACCTTCGACCGATCGGACCTCTCCCACAAGGTCAACCTGTTCGATCTGCACCACAAATACGCCGACGTGATGCACGTGGAAGAGGTGCTGGAGCATTTGAACGCCATGCGCAGGAACACCGCCGCCGAGTGAGGAGGGAGGGCTAATCGGCCCTGGTATCCGTATCCCGCTTGGCGGCCTCGGGCGTCACGGCGCCCTCGTCGATGCCGCGTGGATTTTCCGGGAATCCCGCAATGTGGGATTCCCGCCGCCGTGCTTGCCATGGGGTCAGTTCATCTGGCGGGCAAAGTGGAGGCCGAGGCCCATGGTGCCGAGGAAGAACAGGCTTTCCAGCTGGCCGAAGACCAGGGAGGCGAATGCCGCGCCCGGGTCCAGGCCGGCGAGCCCCCAGCCGATGCCGAACAGGGCGGCGCCGATCACCAGCTTGGCGTCGATCCCGGTCTCCTGGGGCAGTGAGAAGGCTGGGGCCAGGGCCGGCTTGGGCCGGGACAGCACCGCCCGGTAGCCGATCAGCGCGACCCCGGCGGCGGTTGCCAGCACCAGCGCCAGGCTCGGGTCCCAGGGCCCGGCGATGTCCAGGAAGCCGAGCACCTTGGCTGGGTTGACCATTTGCGAGACCGCCAAACCAAGGCCGAACAGGAGGCCCGAGACGAGGGCTGCCGCGACGCGCGCCATCATCCGCCCCACAGGGCGTGGCGGATCAGGAAGACGGTGAGCCCGGCGGTGAGGATGAAGACCGCGACCGCCGAGAGCGACCGCTTGGAGGCGCGCGCCACGCCGCACACCCCGTGGCCGGCGGTGCAGCCGCCGCCCAGGCCCGCGCCGAAGCCCACCAAGAGCCCGCCGACGACGATCATGAAGGTGGACATGGAGAACTGGATCGCCTGCAGGGGGCCGCCAAGGGTGCGATAGATCGCGCCGCCGCCCACCAGGCCGACCAGAAACGCCAGGCGCCACAGCGCTTCGCCGCGGCCCGGCGGCAACAATCCGGCGGCGATCCCGCTGATCCCGGCGATGCGGCCGGTGAGCCCCAGCAAAACCACCGCGCCGAGGCCCATGAGCGCGCCGCCGGCAAGCGCCGACAACGGCGTGAAATTCTCCATTACCTCGCGCCTCCCGAATCCGGTTCCCGAGATTCCCGCGGCGTCATGTTGTTTGCCGCAACCCCCGGCGCCGAGCCGGGGGCGAATAGAAGCCCTGGGTGATGGCGTCGTGATAAAACTTGGCCACCACCGGGGCAACCCCCAAGGGCAGGCCCGCTTCGGGCGTGGCGTAGCTATGGACCCCGGCGCCGAGCCGGGTAAGGCCGATCTTGGGCGCGGGCTTGATCGCCTTGAATTTGGGGATGATGACCTCGCGGTAGACCTCCGGCGAATGGTCGCGGCTGTCCTTGGTGATGAGGAACAGCGTCGGCGGCACCGGCTTGACGCCGGGACCCGAAAGCTCGCGCGTGTAACCGAGGTAATGATCGCGGAGCGCCGCCGCTTTCCTGGGATTCATTTTGAGGCGCCGGGCCGCCGCCCGGGCGGCGGCCACCAGTGCGCCCCTGATGTTGTGGGTGATCGGGTATTCGGCCTTGAACTGGGGCCGCTTGCGGGCAACGCCCCAGCGCTCGAGGATCTCTTCCATCAGCCACGGCAAGCGCATCAGGGCTTCGGGCCCTTCCTGGCCCAGCGCCTCCGGGCCCTTGTAGCGGGCGAGGTCGCGCCAGGTGCGGATGTATAGGTCGTTGAACCGGTCCTTCCATTTTTCGCCCGGCTTGGTGACCCGCCCGAACCCCTCGATCTTGCCGATGCCGCCCGACCACAGGTGTTTCGCTTCGTTGATGGTGCCGAAGGTGGAATTTTCCACCGCCATGATGCCTTGGATGTTGGCGACCCGCTGGCTCAGCATGCAGACATAGGGCCCGCCCGTCGAATGCCCGTGGACATAGATGGAAAATTCATCCTCGGGAAAGTGCCGGGCGCAGGCGGTCTTCATGGCTTCCTCGAAGGCCATGGGCCAGGCCGCCATGCGGTCGTAAAAACGCGATCCCGGCTTGGCCCGGGCGTGGAGGCGGGTGCCGTATTTCATGCGTTTGGAGGTATCGCGAATGAGGGTGTACTGGTCGGGCGTCACGGTTTCGCCCTTCTGCCAGAGGGGCGTGCGCACGGTGCCGTCCTCGCCGATGGTGTCGCCCGGCCAGTCGCGGCTCTCATGGTCGAGGTAGAGCCGGCCGGGAAAGGTCATCACCGCCACCTTGAAACCGAATTTCCGCGCGAACAGGCCGGCGATCACGGCCATCGCCTTGAAATCGCCGGAGCCGCCATGGAGCAGGAAAATGCCGGCCCGCTTGCCGTCGGCGCCCCGGGTGATGCGGCTTTTGGCGCGCGGACAATAGACCCTGAGGCCGATATCCCAGTCCATGCCAAGCGCCTGGAGGCGGAAAATGTCCTCGTAATCCCGGACCGGGACATCCTTGCGCCGCATCACGGCGCGCGCGCAACGCAACACCTCCGCCCGGGGCATTGACTTGGGTGGGCGGAAACCCTTGGGTCCGCCCTTGGCCTTGGTTTTCGGCTTTGCGGCGCGGATGATGGTGGCCATGGACGAATCCTTGTTCCTAAAAGGGGTCCGGCCCCTTGGGGCCATACTTATAGCAGAGCTTCGGCCTAGAGCATTACCCATGGGCCCTTGTCCAGGGGGTGCCCTGGGGCTATTTTCTCTACCGTCACATGCCAACAGGAGAGTTTCATGTCGGGTATCAAAGTCAAGATCGATTGGGACGTGCGGGACTATCACATCAATTTCTTCAAGGACATGGCGCAAAAGTACGGCATCGTGGACGAAGCCAAGGCGCTCAGGGTTCTCGTCGACTACGCCCTTCAGGATGGCGATCTCGACCTGATCTTCGATAAGAAGAACATGCGCTGCATTGCCTGCGGCGGCGTCGCCTGATCCTGCCCCTGTCGATGAATGAAGCCAACGGCGCCGTCAGGGCTTTTCTCGACGGCCTGGCCGGCGATGATATTCCCCTCCGCCTTTCCTGGGAGCAGTGGCTCGAAATCGGGCCGCCCCATGACGAGGCCCCGTTCGAAATTCGCGAGGTGACGGCGCGCACCGCGCGCAACGGGTACGACTGGGATATTCACGGCCGCTTGTACACGCCCGAGACCGCG
>Ga0209980_10001416_pt1 | contig 13184 bp, 12 predicted proteins | sample CR02metaG_FD_183611 | JGI IMG/M metagenome (GOLD analysis project Ga0209980, IMG submission 183611) | Deep subsurface microbial communities from Mariana Trench to uncover new lineages of life (NeLLi) - CR02 metaG (SPAdes) (version 2) | ecosystem: Environmental > Aquatic > Marine > Ocean trench... | reverse complement strand
GAGCGCTGGACAAGCCGTTCGCACTGGCGACCGATATTCGGGTGATCGATGGCACACTCGAACTTTCCTCGGTGGTGTTCCAAATCGATCAGACTCGACTGGCGGCAGACCTAGCATTCGCATTAAATCCGGTACTGGATCGTGGAAAATTTTCGCTCGAAGCCACTTCTCCTGATCTGTTCGTGTTGTCGCCGCAATTCGCGGAAATGGCCGCGCCTGGCGAAGCACCGTTTGAGCTGCGTGCTTCCGGCGACTGGACGGATAATCTTTGGAATGTGAACGAGTTCGACATGAAGCTTGCTGAAGGAACGCTTCGGGTCAGCGGCACGGTCGATGGTCCGCCGAATTTTGACGAAACAGACCTGAGTTTCGATTGGAAGATATCCAGTCTCAGTAATTACAGCGTCCTGGCAGGTCGCGAACTGCCGGACGAGCCAGCGCATTTCCGGTTTCACCTCGCCGGCACGCGAGAAGCGCTGTCAGTCAGCGATTTCGATGGAGTATTCGGCGACAGTGATATTAGTGGTGAATTCTCCATGCGTGGCGGCGACATCCCGACGATAGAGATTGATTTCACTTCGAACCGGCTGAATCTGACGGCCTATCTACCTCCGGAGTCCGAGGCGCTCGCCGAGCAACCTTCCGAGTCTGTCCCAGAAGATGGCAGACTCATTCCCGATATTCCGATCCGCGTCGATATCCTCGAGAAATTCCTGGCTACCGTGAATATTCACATTGACGAGATGAATCTACGGGAGCGCACGCTGCGCGATATAACACTGATCGGCTCGGTGGTGGACGGTACTCTCACGGTCAATGAATTCGATCTGAAAAGCGCCGATGGCGGCGAGCTAAGTGGCCAGATGATCTTGCGCCCGGCCGATAACGGTGTGGAGTTCGGCATGCGGTTGCTTGGTAGCAACATCACTATTGGTCTTCCCGCGTACACGGCGGAAGAGCTGGATGCACTGCCTACGTACGAGCTCAACCTGGCGTTCATAACTGCGGGAGACACCGTGCGAGAGATGGCCGGTAACATGAATGGTTATCTACGGCTGGTCGGGAGCGAGGGAAGGATCAAGTTCGGTACAATGCGCATGTTTACCCAGGACTTTCTGTCCGAGCTGCTCAGCGCACTTAATCCCTTCAGTGCCTCAGATCCATATAGCAATCTGAAATGCACGGCCGTTCTTGCTGCGGTCGAAGACGGACAGGTAGTCGGGGCTCCCGTGCTGGTTCTGCAGAGCGACAGACTGAACATCTTTGTCAACGCCACCGTCGATCTAAAGACCGAGCGATTGAGCGCCGAATTCAACACAGTGCCGCAACAGGGATTAGGGATCAGCCTGTCCAACCTGATCAACCCCTATGTCAAAGTCTCCGGAACGCTGGCAAATCCGGCGTTGGGATTTAATCCGGAATCAGCCCTGATCGAAGGTGGTCTCGCTGTCGCTACCGGAGGATTATCCATTCTCGCGCTATCGTTCAAGGATCGATTTTTGTCAACAAAAGACCCCTGTGGAAAGGCGATTAGTGATGCCGACGAGAGTTTCCGCGCTTTGGAACAGAGATACGGAGGTTCCGGAATTAGTGCGCAAGAGTAAGTAGTGGGTTGCTGCCGATAGCTGCCCGGCTACCTTGGGTCCAGGGGCTCCCTTTCCTTTCTCGAGATCTTTGAACATCCCATCGGGACGAGCTGTGTTGATCTGCGACTTCATCGGCAGATTCGCCCGGGCTCGCCGCTCACAAGGGAAGTGGTTAGGCGTATGCGCAGGATCGGCGGCGATTGGTACTTTGTTGCCTTCAAGCTGGCAAAGGTATCTGAGAGCTAACGGAAACTATGGTCGTCATCACCCCGGCAGCGGGTGACCGCGAACGTTGCATTTTACATATCCTCGCGTAAGGGGGCTGCGAGTCTTGTCGGCGCAGTTTCTGCGAGTCGAATCACAGCATCGGAACCACTGCTAAAGGACAATCTCCGGTGCGGCTTTCGTCGAGGATCACGTACGCGGGAGAAAAAAGTGAGCGCACAGCAGCCCAATAGATTTGCCAGAAGTGGGCTCTGCCTATTGGCGATCTCCACACTTCTGGGTGGCTGCGCCCGTTTGCTGCCCTCGGTCGACACGCCCGAGCCTCCTCAATCCGTGGCTACGAGTCCTGCTGCGCCAGAGCACCGGCCGGTGCTGCCGCCGAAGCCTGCGCAAGTTGCAATACTGTTGAGCGATGATGTTCCGGTTTTCGTTTCAGTCGCCGATCAGCTTCGACGGCGTCTCGGCGACGAGCACCACACCATTCATAACCTGGACGGTCATCCGGCGAATACGCGAAGGATACTTGAGGAGGTAGAGAGTTCCGATCCTGATCAGGTGATCTCCATCGGATTATTGGCCGCACAGGTCGGGCGACAGCTCGATGATGTGCCCATGGTGTTCTGTTGCGTATTCAACTACCAAGAGCACGACTTGATCTCCTCTACATCCAAGGGTGTGAATCTGCTCCCGCCATTTTCGATGCAACTCGAGGCGTGGAGAAAGTTCTCGCCGAATCTGGAGCGAATCGGTGTAATTAGTGGCCCGAGCCAGGATGCGCTGATTGCCGAGATCAAACAGGCAGCAGCGGAGATGGGCATTGAACTGCTCAGCCGTACGGTGCACTCCGATCAGGAGGCGCTGTATGGTTTCAAGCGTCTCGCGCCCGAGATACAGGGACTGTGGTTATTGCCGGACAATCGGATCCTGAGCCCGCGAGTCATTCGCGAGATCATGTCCTATGGCGGAAAACATAGAATACAGATCGTCGTTTTCGGATCCGGGCTGCTGAATCTGGGTGGCCTGATGGCGATCACCAGTCGAGTCGGCGACGTGGCCGATCAGGTCGTGGCACGACTCGAGCACAAGGCCGAGGATGGTCGGCTGACAGGTCCGGGCATGATGCCCTTGACGCAAATGGACTTGGAAATCAATCAAGATATCGCGCGGCACCTGGGACTGATTCTATCGGAGCGATCGGCACGCGCAGAGCAGAGCGAATAATGGCCTCAGAGTGGAAATAGGCACCTGATCATGCAGCGAGGTATTGCTCTTCTCAGGCGTGTCACAACCTCAGCGGCACGACTCGGCTCGAACCTGCGGAGTCAGTGGAGAACCATTTTACATTGGCGGACTCGGGTCCGTTCCTGGGCGCGAACGAAAATTCGCTTCGCTCGCTGTGAGCTGAACTCGTTCTGGACACTCACTCTGGAGTTCTGTCGACGCCGGAGTCTCGTGAGTGAGATCCTGGCGCTGCAGCTCGCGTTCGCCGTCGTAATCGGTTTGTTCGCTTTTGGTGGCGTTCGGTGGATGTCGACTTGGGTGATCGAGGACAACATGCGCAAGTGGGGCGAGCAATGGATCTCGCAACTGGACGAACTTGGAATGCCGCTTTACGTGTCTCAAGACACTGAAAAATACATTCGCATTGAAAGTTACGTCGATAAGTTTCCGGAAATTTCCTTGGTACGCTACTACTCCGCTGAGGGCAACCCGATTTTCACTGAACTTCCGTACCGGTCGAGTACGGCTATGCCTGTTCTGGAGCCCAAGGTTCTCCTTGGGCTGGTGAATACGCTGGGGACAGAGAATTCCTACCTACTCGAGCGGATCCATCGGGAGTTGCCGCTGATGAGAATCAGTAAGCCCATTTGGACCGAGTCGCTGCGTACGGATGGGATGTTGGATTTCGATCTGGACGCCGAGTTCGCGGTCAAGGAGACACTCGTCGGCTTCGTGGAGTTAGGGCTGGATTTTTCTGACTATAAAGCTCGGCTCACTCGGAATGTCATGCTGGGAAGTCTGGGAGGCGTCATCGCGCTGCTGATTCTCACCGTAGCCTCGTGGTTCATTTACAGGCGCGCATTACTACCTTTATCTAAGCTCCAGGACTCACTGGAGGAACTCGCTAAGGGTAGGACCGATTTCAGTGTGCAGGCGACTGGCCACAAGGAGATCGTTGCTATTGCGGACGCGCTGAACACGACGGTGTCGGCGCTGAGAGAACGTGATAAGAAACTCTGGCGGATGGCGAATCACGATCCACTTACAGGCCTCATTAACCGGCATAGATTCTCGGAACTGCTCGATGAAGAAATCGACCGAATCGCTGCCGACGGGACAATGAGTGCGCTGCTATTCATTGATTTGGATCAGTTCAAGTATGTGAATGACACGGTTGGGCATGCGGCGGGAGACCGATTACTGAAGAGTGTTGCTCGCCGTCTGCAGGACGGCGTTAGGGAGACCGACATCGTTTCCAGGTTCGGAGGCGATGAATTCCTCTTGCTCATCAGTAAAATCAGCAAGAAGGACGTCGACAGCATCTGTAATGAACTGGTAAAAGGGATGCGCGAGTATCGCTTCCTGGAGAGCGGCAACTCGTTCACGGTGCCCTGCAGTATTGGTGTCGCTCTGATTAACGACGATCACTGCACAGCGACCGATCTGCTCGCCCAGGCGGACATGGCGTGTCACTATGCAAAGGCGCAGGGTCGTAACAGGTTTCATTTCTTCAAGGCTTCTGGCAGCGAAATGCGTCAGATGGTGGCCGAGATCAATTGGTCTCAGCAGATCGAAGCGGCTTTGCGCGAGGATCTGTTCGTTCTGCGCTATCAACCTATCGTGGACGTTCACACCGGGGAGCCGGTGTTTCATGAAGTGTTGCTTAGATTGCAACCAAAGCATGGAAAGATAATATTACCGTCTGCTTTCCTACCTGCCGCGAATCGATTCGGCCTGATGGCCGAAATAGACGAGTGGGTGATCTGTAACGCGTTGGAGAAACTTGGCGAGTTCCGGTCCTGGTATGGCGATGTTCGCTTCACGTTGAATGTCTCCGGAAATTTTTTCGAAACGCCTCACTTGCTCCAGTGCCTCGAGGATAGCCTCAAGAGCAACGAAGTACCGCTCGAGGCGGTTGTGCTCGAGATTACGGAGCAAGTCGCGATTGCCAACATGGCGGGCGCGAGCAGGCAAATTGCAGATATGGCGGATCTGGGCCTCAAGTTTGCAATTGACGATTTTGGCGCGGGCTACAGTTCTTACAATTACTTGAAGACCTTGCCCGTCCATTACATCAAGATTGATGGCACCTTCATCACAGAGCTCGCAGGGGACGAAGTCGACCAGACGATCGTCAGCTCGATCAGTCAGATCGCTCAGGCGACCGACAAAAAAACAATCGCGGAACACGTGCAAGACTACCGGACCTTGGATGTGCTGAGAGATCTCGGCGTGGATTACGCGCAGGGGTACTTCCTCGGTAAGCCATCCACAAGCCTGAAGAGGGAGAGGGCACCGGTGTCGCTGGCTTCTCGAAGAGACCGCAAGCGTCGGACCGCTTAGGCCACAGCGACCCGAATGACCTTGCGTCGTTTGATCTGCCCCAGGACGGGCCTAAAATACCGAACCTCGTATCATTATCTATTGATTTTAAAGTAGTTTCTTTAAACCCGAAATCGAGACGAAAGTTCGATCTTCTGCAACACAATGCCTGTATGCTTTGGCTGGATCTGAGGATAAAATGCGCTCCTGGGCGCAGTTTCGGAGAGATGATCGTGCCAACCGACGAAGAGCAGGGAATCGCGCAACTTGATGCTGGCGAGTGGTCGCGTAGGCTCCGTCAGTATGGTAAGCCGAGTGCGATCCGAGGCGCACGCGAACTGGCGATTACGTCGATACCTTTTGCGATCGCCTGGCTCCTGATGTTCTTGGCACTGGAGAACGGGTACTTGTGGCTTTACGCGCTGCTTCTAATACCCGCGGCCGGCTTCTTGGTTCGCCTGTTCATGATTCAGCACGACTGTGGGCACAGCTCGTTTTTGAGGAGTAGACGGGCTAACGACTGGATCGGCCGCGCGATCAGTGTGTTAACGCTCACGCCATATCATACGTGGCGCATCGGCCACGCGGTCCATCACGCTACTTCAGGAAATCTCGATCGCCGTGGCATTGGAGATGTGGATACGCTGACTGTTACCGAGTATCTAGGGCGCTCCCGATGGGGTCGCCTTCGCTACCGCCTCTACCGGCATCCTGGAGTGATGTTCGGGCTCGGACCGCTCTATCTCTTTGTGCTGCGAAACCGTGTGCCGCTCGGCTTTATGCGGGCAGGGTGGAAGCCGTGGTTCAGCACGATGGCGACAAACGTGGCGATCGGCGCCCTGGTTGTCGTGATGATCTGGGCAGTCGGCCTCGAGTACTTCCTGCTGATCCACCTTCCGATTGTGCTGCTAGGCGCTGCGGCGGGAATCTGGCTCTTTTATGTGCAACATCAGTATAGGGATACGACTTGGGCGGAAAATGCAAGCTGGAATATGCATGACGCCGCGCTCCATGGAAGCTCGCACTACGATCTTCCGAAGGCTCTAAAATGGATCACGGCGAACATCGGTGTGCACCATGTGCATCATCTATCGAGCCGGATTCCATTCTATCGCTTGCCGGAAGTGCTGCGAGATTATCCCGAGTTAATAAATCACGGCAGAGTTACGCTGTTGCGAAGCCTGCAAGGCCTGCGTCTGGTGCTTTGGGATGAAGAACGCCGACGACTCATATCCTTCAAGGAGTTGCGCGCTCTTCGGGGTCTGAGACTTCAGACGGCAGGTTGAATACGCAGCCATAAGCAGCCGTTCGTCGACGTTAATTTGGGCTACGAATTTCTTCAGAACGTCCAGTGCGTAGCGAAACATTCCGTTGCCATAAAGACCTGCTGCTTTGTTTCCGTAGACTTACCGCTCCACGTTATCAATGCATCGGTTTCTGAAACTTCAGTACAAATCTATCTGTTCTGTCGCGTCTTGCACTGTCGCGCATAATACCTAAGATATTATAATCGTAAGTATCTTCCGGGTGAGATAGAAGATCCGATTGGTCAATCAATTCAAAACCTTGGACTAATATCTCTTGTGTAACGAAGGACTCTTCCACCCGGTGTAAAGTTCCTACATGTTGCGCGCCTGAGCCTTCTAATGCGCGGTGGTCTATAATTGCAAAAATGCCACCCGGTTTTAGAGCGTCAAAAATCGCTTGATTCATTTTTCCCCTGTCGACTTCTTGCAATATGATGTCGTGGTAAGAAAGAGTCATCATCACAAGATCCAAATTTCCCTGCAGACCTGGACTTTCTATTTCGGCTTCTAATTTAAGTACGTTGATTTTCCACTGTGGCGACTCGAAACGCTTAACCCAAGGACCATCGGGGCCATAAAGCTGCGGCAAAAAGTTGACTAAAAATGGTTGGTTATGCGCATAGACCGTACCTGATTCTCCAACTACTCGGGAGAGAATGTCTGTGTAATAACCCATACCGGCCCCAAGGTCGGCAATTCGGTCACCGGGTTTCACGCCAAAAAAGCTTAAGATCTCTGCCGGCTTCCTGTAGGGGTCTCTAACCCGGTCACTATCAAGCCGGTCGGGACTCTCGACTGCCTCGGTAATATAGTCTGGAACTTGATCTTCTGGATCTGCCGCCCAAACCAGACTAGTCATACAAGATAGAATCAAGTAGCTAATAACTTTCATCGGCAGATTCCTTGAAGATGGTAACTGTGAGTGGAGAAGTTAACTTTCAAGCGGTAACGGGCAGATGATACAGGCCTCTACAGTGAGAGTGCCAGCTGTACCCGAACGCGGATTGGCCTGAAGTCGCTTGGTGTCAAGAGACGTTTTGACCGGCAAGATCGCCCCGATTCCGTCCACTGAGACCGATCCTAGAAGTTACTTGAATTTTCGTTCGTATCTCAGGGCTGACCGCAGCCGAAAGCCAGCGACGGGCTCTCCGACCCGGGCGATCAGGGGAGTTTTCGCCTGATTTCGGGTCATCTAGCGGTCTGAACTGGGTAGAATCAGCGCTGAGAAAGTTGTCGGAACTGAGCCATACCGGCCCTCTTCAACAAACTCCGCGGCCGTGACGTTGTCAAGGTAGGGCAAACCCAGAACGATGACTTGTCGAGCTGCTCTGGCGAATGTTACCCGACTAACGAGGATTTAAGGAGTTATAACGTGAAAATATCATCTGCTCTCGTGATGCTGCTGGCCTTAGGTATGGTGTGGCCGACTTACGGTCATCACAGCGATGTCGGTTACGATCGCGATACCGTCGTGGCGTTCGAGGCGCGAGTCAGCCGCTATATCTTTCGAAATCCGCACATTACGATCATCGTCGAAACGGAGGACCGGCTTGGTAACAAGGTAGAGTGGGAAATAGAGACCGGCTCGACGCCCATCATGCGGCGCAGCGGTTGGTCACAAGACCTGTTGCATCCCGGTGATACGGTCACGGTGCGAGCTCACCCGGAGCGGTCCGGAAGGATGCGGGCCATCCTGAATACGCTCGAGACAGCGGACGGTAGATTGTGGTCACAGATAGAGACGGATGCTGAAGCCACGGTGAGGGCTTCCAGTCTGGCCGGTGTGTGGAAAGGAGTCGCCTCGACGAGCGTGAGAAGACAGTTCTCTGAGGTCGAGCTAACCCCGGCCGCCCAAGTGGCACGGGCCAACTACGATGAAGTAACCGACGACCCCAACGCGCGCTGCATCCCGGACCCTACACCGTTTCGAATCTCAAACTCCAACTATCTCTCTGGTATCGAGATCCTCGATGATCGGGTCATTTTGCGCAACGAGTTTTTGGACGTGACTCGAACTGTTTACATGGACGGCCGCGGGCATCCGGAGGCCGGGGAGCGCACGGTTCAGGGTCATTCCATCGGTCGCTGGGAGGAGGATGTGCTCATTGTGGACACGACGTTCTTTGCGGATTTCGGCTCGGGTAACGGTCCGGGAGTGCCATCGGGTTCCCAGAAACATGTCGTCGAGCGTTATTTTCTTAGCGAAGACGGTACTCGAACGATCGTGGATATCTTCGTGGAAGATCCGGAGTTTATAGCCGAGCCGTTTAGCGGACGCACTGAGATGGTGTATGTACCGCATCTTGAGCTCTATCGCTACGACTGTATGGCGCAGTAGACAAGCATCAGGGTGCGCCAGCCATGGTCCGCCTGGGCGGTTCCTCATAGTCTTCGGCAGTTCGCAGAAAGCTGTTCCAGCACCGGTACTGGGCGAGAGCAGATGTTCAAAAAGCTTGGCGGAGTGGTATCATCAGGAACCAATTAATTCATGCTCAGAAGAAGAATAGGTCGATGTTTTTCCGGCGATTGACAAAATTTAGAGGAAGTTTGGTGCTCGCTTCGGTGCCAACAAGCGCCAGACCTGCTGAAGTGTCCAAATCCCTAGCAGAGAAGTATGACGCCCAAGTCAAATGGATGCGTGAGCAGGGCATCACGGGAAGTTTGGACGCGACGCCGGGGCAGAGTCGGAATTCAGCACGCTCAGCATCAGCTGATCTCGTAAGGCCGAATAAATCGGAGCAATAGATCTCGTGAGGCAGCGCCTTATCCGAATCTCTCCTTTTGGCCGAAAGGAGTTTTTCGGGCGATAACGCCGATACGGAGACGTCAGTGTCTGACGAGATTGTTCTATATACCAATCCCATGTCCCGTGGGCGCATCGCTCGTTGGATACTCGAGGAAGTTGGCGCACCTTATCGAGCCGAAGTCCTTGAGTACGATACAACGATGAAAAGCTCAGAGTATCTAGCGATCAACCCGATGGGTAAGGTTCCGGCGATTCAGCACGGCGACGTCGTAATCACCGAATGCGCTGCTATTTGCGCCTATCTAGCGGACGCGTTCCCGGAAGCCGGATTGGCGCCGCCGACGGCCGAGCGGGGAGAGTATTATCGGTGGCTGTTCTTCGCCGCGGGTCCAGTAGAGGCTGCGGTCATCGACCGAGCTCTCGGTGTAGAGGTCCCTGCGGACAAACAGAAAATGGTTGGGTACGGGTCTTTCCAGTCGGTGATGGACACGCTCGAGCAGGCAGTTTCAGGTGACGGTTACATTGCCGGAGAGAACTTCTCAGCGGCCGATGTTTATTGCGGATCGCATATCGGCTGGGGGCTGCAATTCGGGTCCATTGAGAATCGCCCCGGCTTTGCCGAGTATTGGAAACGAGTCAGCGATCGTGACGCCTACCGGCGTGCCAACGAGCTCGATGATGCTTCGATGCCTAAGAAGAAGGACTGAGGGCAGCGAGCCGGATTCCTCGGCTTTCACTTATCCTTCGAGGCCGGAGCCGTAGGAACCGACCGTGCAGTCGTATGGATACACCGGGAACTCCGCAGGCCGATAGACGGTAATCCAAGTCAACGGCGCGGAGTAATACGGCGAATCTCTCAATTCTCGTGCAACGGTGAGTCGCTGCCGCTCCGGATCCAACGTAAAGCGCTCAGTTGTAACCGCCGCTCCGGTATAGGGCGCGACGCCATCCATATTCAGCCAGCCAGGAAGCAGATTGCGGGTCTCTACTACCAGCGTATCGTTTTCCCAATGACCGATGGAGTATCCGACCAAGCTGGGCGGATAGGCCGAAGAAAAGTCAGTCTCGTCCAGAAAGACCCGGCGAACTGTGTGATTGTATTCGTAGAGAATAGTGACCTGATTCTCGCTGATGATAAGCTCCATGGGGAAACCAGATACTGTGTTGACCCGCCCCCAGTCGATCAAACACTTCAAGATGCCGTCCGCAGCGTGGTCATAGGCATTCATGACAGCTTGTCCCGCCGCAGTGATACTGGATATGTCGGGGTGGTCCGTCCCGGGAGCAACTCGGATCCAAACGTCGGTCATCTGTGCACGGCCCGCTGAGCCGTCCTGCGCGAATACCGGTAGTGCAACTGCGATGCCAAGTATGAATGGGACTGCCTGCCGAAAAGATACCGTTCTCAGATTGATAAACACGGTGCTACACCGACTCGTTTTCTAGCTGGAACTGGCGTATTCCATCGCCAATTCCCTCTGCCGAATTCTCGCCGGTATCCGGCCCCAGGCCGATCCATAACCGCCACTGGTCTGCAGGTCTATAGATGCTTCTGAGGTGTAAACCCAAGCGACCCTCGACCGCTCGTTCACCAGTAACCCGGACCACATCGCCGACGGCAAGATTGTCGTGAGTCAGACCGCGGCGATACAAGGCGCCAAGCGGCCAGGTTTCGCCAGCCCAGATTCCCGGTCCGTCAGTTCCGTCGACCTCGATAAAGATGCGGCTATGTGGGCTGATCAGCCTGATCTCGCTGACGGTACCCTCGAGAATGACAATATCGTCACGGTCGTATTGCACCACCCAGGTGTGGTGGGCCGTCACGAAGCTTGGCGTGAACAGAATCAGAACTGCAAATAGCGCGACGTTTGCGCCAGCGAGAAGCTTACTATTCATGTCGTGCCCCCAGCGTATGCTGTTGATCAGACTAGCTGATTGACCCCACCAATGACAAGGAGCGCGGGCCGTGCTAGCGGACTGCTGGCAGTCGTTGAGCAAGTACTTCAAGACCGCACCGTACGATCTCCACATACCTGGCCGCTCCCGAACAAATCTCCGTGTAGTCGGTATGCGGTAAACTAGGGGATTGCAAGTGGCACTCGTTTGAAAGGACTACATATGAAGAAGCAAAAACAGGGGTTATTTCTCGCTGCCCTTATGGTGGTCGGTCTGCCCAATGCATTTGCTCAACTCGAAATTGGCGGAGATTTGCTTGAAAGCTGCTCCAGGATCGAAGGCCATAGAAACTCCGGCAACTACGCGGAAGCGCGTGATGCAGCGCGCCTTTGTCTCGAGGGCCTGGAACAGGAACTGGAGGGGGAGATTGGTCAATATTTCTTGATGGAAGTAGCGGGCTGGAGGCGTACGAGCTTCGAACAAAACAAAGTCATGGGGTTTAGCAATACGTCCGCCCGCTATCAGAAGAATGGGATGTCCGTGACCGTATCACTTACGGGCGGAGCAGGCGGCGCGTTTGGGCTTGGGGCGCTGGGCGGGTTTGCCAGTCTGGCTATTCTGCAGTCTGGCCGGCAGGTGCGAGTCGCCGGTCTGCCAGCGGTTATCAACCCCGATGGAAGCGTCATGGTTCCATTGGAAGACGGTTCCTTCCTGAGCTTCGAGAGTTCGGATTTCAATGACGCGGATTCGGCGCTCTCTGGGATGGGCGACCTCGTTGACGCCTTTCCAGTGGCCGACATCAATAGGACGCTGGTTGAGGGCTGACCGGGAGCCAGCCGGATCTTAAGCGTCTGCTCAGGCTATCACCTGGACGGCGCGGCGAGTCTGAAGGTCTGCTTTAAACAGGCGCACCTCGAAGGCCGATGACTGTGAGACAATATGCTGTGCTGACACTACGGTAGTCCAAAACTGGGGCGCGAGATGCTTAACAAGGTTATTCAGGCTCTAAAGGGTATTCGTAAAGGAAGCGCCTGGCAGAAGAGGTTTAATCCGACGGCACCTAAGACAGGTGATGCCGCGATAGATTTTGAACTCTCTGATGTGAAGGGCGAGAACCCGATTAGACTTTCACAGTTTTTCGGTCAACGACCCGTTGCCCTGGTTTTTGGTAGCTTTACCTGACCGCCTTTCGTAGCGGGGGCCGTGAGCCTTCGAGACCTCTATCGGGAGTATAACGGCCAGGTTCAATTCATACTCGTCTATATTCGCGAGGCTCATCCGACCGATGGTTGGTATATGGGCAATCATGATATCCGCGATCATCAATCGATGGACGAGCGTCGCGAAGTAGCCGGCATGTGTGAGGCGGCGCTGCAATATGGCATCAAAACCTACGTGGACGAGATGGATGACGCCGTGTCGGAAGCCTATGCTGCAATGCCGGATCGTCTTTATTTAGTCGGTATAGACGGTCGAGTATTCTATGCTGGCGGCAAGGGCCCTTTTGGGTTTAAGCCGGGCGAACTGAAAGAAGCAATAGATCGCTATCTAGCGAATCAGGAAGCAACGGACGAGTTCAGCGCGACCGCATAGTGGGTTAAGACGGTGACGAATCACGTTGGCGTGCTGATAACAATACTGGCCACAGCAGTGAGCTCGCCGGGGGTTGCGCTAGCCGCACCGAATATTCTGTTGATCATCGGCGACGACATGGGGGTCGAGACTCTGGCGTCTTACGGCGTGGGAGAGAACCCGCCAATCACTGCGGCCCTGGACCAGATCGCTAAAGAGGGAGTGCGCTTCACCAATTTCTGGTCACAACCCTTATGTTCGCCCACGCGAGCAACGATCATGACCGGACGTTACGGCTTCAGAACGGGA
>Ga0209980_10001415_pt1 | contig 13187 bp, 8 predicted proteins | sample CR02metaG_FD_183611 | JGI IMG/M metagenome (GOLD analysis project Ga0209980, IMG submission 183611) | Deep subsurface microbial communities from Mariana Trench to uncover new lineages of life (NeLLi) - CR02 metaG (SPAdes) (version 2) | ecosystem: Environmental > Aquatic > Marine > Ocean trench >... | reverse complement strand
GTCGTAGATTGTGGATGTCCTGGCTTTTGCTGGCTTTTCCTCCGCTCGCGATCCGGTATTCGGAAGAAGGACACCCTCAAGGAAAAATAGTCATCGATTTGGACTAGTATCGCGCCAAGCGGCGGGCTCCATCGATCGACGCAGCATTTTTTGCTTCAGGCATTTGTTGCGCATAAGCTGTTTCGAAAGCATGCCAGGAGGACGCTTGAATGGGAAACATGGTCAAGGCTCTTTTCGCAACATTCATCATTCTGTCTGCCGCAATATCTGGCGCCAATGCGCAGGACAGGACGGCTCTGGTTGGGGGTCGCCTGATCGATGGCTATGGTCATGCGCCGATCCAGAACAGCGTTATTCTGATTGAAAACGATACGATCATAAAAGTTGGGACGGTTGACACGCTGCGGGTGCCTGATAGTTATAAGGTCATCTCAACAGACGGCATGGATGTCTTGCCGGGCTTATGGGAAAGCCATGCGCATCTCATGCTTAGCGGCCATGCCGACTATCCTCACTGGCAGGCAACTTATCTCGATCGGTTGGCAGATGAAATCATGCCTGCATCAGCAAGCCATCTTTTATTGGCCGGCGTGACATCGGCCCGTGACCTGGGCGCGCCACTCGAGCCGTCAAAATCAGTCAAGGAGCGGATCGATCGCGGTGAAATACCGGGGCCGCGCCTTTTCATGTCCGGACCGTTTCTGCAGGCAGAAGTTGAGGATTGGCAAAAAGCCTATCGCTGGCCGGTGCGCTCCGTGGCGGATGCGCGGGCAAAAGTTGCGAAGCTGGATGATGCCGGCATGGTCATCGTGAAGCTGATTGATCAGGATAAACTCCCGCGCCGGGTCGCCAAAGCCATTGTTGATGAAGCCCATGCCCGCGGAATGAAGGTTATCGGGCATGCTCACCGCCCGAATGAAATCCGTGTCGGCCTGGAGATCGGCATTGATGAATTCGAACACACGGGGTTGACTACGGCGCCTGAATATCCGCCCGATATCATGGCGGCCTTGAAAGAGCGTACAGCCACAGGCCGTATCGCCGGTGGACCTCTTTACTGGACGCCGACGGTCGAAGGCCTGTGGAATTTCGACCGTACGGTTGCGAACCCTGAAAAACTTGATGATGATTGTTGGGAGCGTGGCCTCAAGGAAGATACGATCGCCGATATTCGCGCATCCATCGCCAATCCGGGGCAGCTCGGCTATACACGCCTGACGCCCTTACGCAAGCCAACCCTGAAAAGAAAAATAGCGCAACTGCGCGCAGCAGGGGTGGTTTTCCTGGTGGGTACCGACAGCGGTATCCCCATGAAATTTCATTGTCAGTCGACGTGGAATGAGATGGATGTTCTGGTCCGGGTCATGAATATGCCGGCCATGGAGGTGATCCGTGCGGCGGTTTACTGGCCTGCCGTTATGATGGGCGTTGAAGATGAACTGGGTACTGTATCTGCGGGCAAGAAAGCTGACATCATCGCAGTGCGTGGCGACGTGTTGGAATATATCAACCTGCTCCAGCATGTGGAATTCGTGATGAAGGGCGGCGTGGTATACAAACTGGACGGCAAGCCGGTGGAGGAAAACCTGAATTGAGCATCTGGTCACAGGCCAAAGACATGGCTGCGAAAACGCCTGACGAGCGCAATCGGTACGTCGATTTTCTTCGCGCCGTATCGATCCTGGCGGTAATCACCGGTCACTGGCTGATCGTTGCTCTGTATTACCATGACGGTTCGCTAAACCCCCCAGGCACTCTCCTGGCGATTCAACCCGATACGCAGTGGCTGACCTGGTTGTTCCAGGTGATGCCGATATTTTTCATCGTCGGTGGTTACGCCAATGCCGTCTCGCTGGAAAGCGCGCGCCGGCGCGGGGTCGGTTACGCGGGCTGGCTGGCAGCTCGACTGAATCGGCTGGTTACTCCGCTGCTTGCCTTGTTGCTGGGTTGGGCAATATTCGCCGTCCTCTTGTATTTTTGGGACGTCAGTGGTGGCGTCATTGCCCTGGCGTCGCGGGCCGCGCTGATACCCATTTGGTTTCTTGCCATCTACATCATGGTTGTGGTGCTCGCTCCGGCAACATACAAAGCGTGGCGGCGCTGGGGTTTCGCGTCGTTCTGGGTTTTCGCGGCCGGCGGCGCGCTGGTCGATATCGCTTTTTTCGCGGCGGAGCTTCGTTGGGCGGGCTGGAGTAACTATTTCTGGATCTGGCTTTCTGTGCACCACCTGGGCTACGCCTGGCGGGACGGCCGTATGGGGAGCCCGGCGCGGCTCATGTCTTACTCGGCGCTGGGCTTGCTGGCGCTCGTGTTGCTGATTTTCATGGGGCCATATCCTCTAGCCATGGTGGGATCGCCGGATGAAGGGCTGAGCAACACGGCCCCACCGAAAATTACTTTGCTGGCGCTCGCCATTGTTCAGTTTGGTTTGCTATTGGCCATCGAAAAACCGATGCGGCGCATGTTATCCGGTCTGCGTGTCTGGGCAGCAACAGTCTTGATCAACAGCATGATCATGACGATCTATCTCTGGCATCTGACGGTCATGGTGATAATTGTTTCGCTGGCCTACCTGGCCGGAGGCCTGGGGCTGGGATTCGAACCGGGGAGCTCGGAGTGGTGGCTTACTCGTCCCCTTTGGATAGCCTTTCTTTATGCGGTGTTATTGCCGGTGGCCTTGCTGATGGCGCCGTTGGAGAGGCGTGCACGTGCGCCCGATGCAACTGTCCCGGCAGCGGCGAGGCAGGTCGGCGGTGCGGTACTTATTTGCCTGGGCGTCGCGCTGCTTGCTCTTTTTGGATTCGGCAATGCTCCACTACCGGGGCTTGATATCGCTGCGTTCCTGATGGTTGTTGCGGGTGCTTCAATCAGCGGGTTACTGCCTGGATTCAAATAAAACCGAAAAATCGGGACACATCCGGCAACCTTTTGGATCGATTACAGGATCGGGTCTATCGGAAGCAGCTTGATAAGTCTCAGCTTGAGTCGCTTGCCGCGACTTACTTCCTTGTCTGGATTAAAACTGGCCGTCGTTCTCCAGCTGTTCTCCGGCCGCATGTCTCTTTCGATACTTTTCGTCAGCTGCTCGCCTAATCGTGGATTGTCGACCAACACGCCAACTTCGGTGTTCAAATTTGCGGAACGCGGATCGAGATTGAAAGTGCCGATAAACACCTTGCTGTCGTCGATCACCATACTCTTTGCATGCAGTGCGAAAATCGGATTCTTGTGCGCAAGCTGCGGGTAGCGCTCGACCAGGTCCGTCTGGATTTGCGGGTGGGGTCTGTATTCGTATAGCTCGACTCCTGCATCGAGCAGTTTGCTTCTTTGCTTATGGTAGCCGCTGAAGGCTTCCAGGTTGTCGGTAGACGCCAGCGAGTTCGTAGAAATACGAATTCTTACGCCGCGCTCATGCAGCTCGGCAAATAACTCGATGCCGCCTTTCGGCAGGATCAGGTACGGGGATTGAATCAGTATTGAATGTCTTGCGTCCTTTATCGCAGCAACCAGCGCCTGCGTTGATTCACCACCGCCCCCCAAGCCGGAATCTCCGGTGTTTTTGCCCGGCTTGTCGCTGATGAATCTGGCCTCTTCCCAAACCATCGCCTGCAACATCTTGGGGAAATATCTTGGCATCTCTTTAATCGCGTTTCGTATCGCAGGTTCGAAATTCCGCGGATCGCCGGCATATGCATGCAGTTCCTCGTACCAAAGATGCGCTTCGTCCGCAGACGACAGATCGTCCAGACCTTCCAGTACCTGTTCAACAGGCACCGCCAGCGAGCTTTCCCAGAATTCATCGAAGTTGGCGGTCATATCCAGAACAGCGGGTCCCAGGAGCAGGATATCCCGATCACGAAAGTTATACTCCTGATCGAAATCGAAATATTCGTCAGCCATGTTGCGGCCGCCGGTAATGCCGGCCAGGCCGTCAAATATCGCAGTCTTGTCATGCATGCGCTGGTTGGTTTCGCGGAAATCAAAGACTAGATTCGCAATGCGCCGGAAAAAGGAGGTCCCGACCGTGTACTTCGGGTTGTAAATTCGAATGTAGACGCGTGGGTGAGCAGCAAGCAGCAGCAGTGTTTTGTCTTCAGCATCAATCAGAAAATCATCGACCAGTACCCGTACCGTTACTCCACGATCGGCCGCTCGCAACAGCATTTCAGCCGCAAGCGTCCCGATATTGTCAGTGCTCCATATGAAGTACTGAATGTCGATCGTTTTCTCGGCATGCTGCGCCAGCCACGCGCGCCCCAGCAATGCTTCTTCGCCTTTTTCGAGGATATAAATACCCGTCTTCCTGGTCATCAATTCGGCACATGCTGCGCAGTTGGCCTCGACCCAGTCTTTTAACGGCTGACTTGAAATACTTATGGGGAAAAGCAACAACAAAGAGAAGCTCACCACGCAGAGGCGCAGATGTTTCAGAATGTAGAAAACGGGTAACTTCATCGCCGTGCCGGAATCCCTGTGCGGTCAGCTCGGATATTACTGCAGTACGGCCAGCCAGTCGTGTGAGACTGAGCATTGGCATTGGTTGATTGTAGGCCCGGCACCAGCCGACCAGGATGCAAAGCCCACGCCACCTGCTATATTTAGAAATAAACAAGCTGGAAAAAAGAAAAAGCGCTTGAATACTCTGGGATTCTGTAAGAGGGGTGTAAATGTCCGCAAATGAAAAAATCTTCGCCGCGGTTGCGGCAGACGATCGGGACGAATTTCAGACGCTGATCGCGAATGACCCATCCCTCGCCCAGGCCAGGAACGAACAGGGCTTGTCCTTGCTGATGTGGATGCTTTATCAGCAAAGAAAGGGCTGGCTAGACGAGATCAGACCGCTGCTCGGGCAACTCGATTTTTTCGAAGCGGCTGCCATCGGCGATGTGGTACGGATAAAAAGCCTGCTCGACGAGCAACCCGACCAGGTAAACACGGTTGCGCCGGATGGGTTTCAGGCTTTGGGGCTGGCCTCCTTTTTTGCTCAACCGAAAGTCGTCGCAGCACTGATTGCGGAGGGCGCCGATGTCAATTACCAGGCGCCGGCTAACCAGCTTGCGGCGTTGCATGGTGCCGTGGCAGGCAAATGTGCAGCCAGCGCCAGGCATCTGCTGGCCGCTGGTGCAAACATCGATGCCAGACAACAGGGTGGCTATACCGCATTGATGGCCGCCGCGGCAAACGGGTTGACCGAAATACTCAAGCTGTTGCTCGAACACGACGCCGACGCTGCGATCACCGATGACCAGGGCAATACCGCTCGCGATCAGGCTTTGCAAAAAGGTCAGCATAATATGGCGGATCTGCTGCCGGTCTGAAATGTCCGAAAGCCGCCTTTTTCTTTTTTCAGTTCATCGCTTCGCCGCTGATGTCTTGGCATTGGTACGATGGGGCGTGCATTGTGATCGACAGCGTGTTTTCCTGTGCGCACTATCGCCCGAGCCTTTGCGACCAGTGGTTTTGTCGCTGCGCCAACCCACCCCAAAGCCTCGCCGGACTCACGTAAGGTAACGCCCAGAATGAAGCCGCTGGCAACGGACCTGGAAAAACGGGAATCGGACAGAAACCAGACTACCCATGACGATTACTGAAAAAAGCCTGCGAAACCCCGCTGCGATCGCCGTGGTCGTCGCCTTGATCGCGTTGTTTGGTGCGTTGGCAATTTACAAGCTACCGATCCAGTTACTGCCCGAAATTTCGCAACCACGAATAACGGTTTTCAATAACTGGCGTCAGGCGGCGCCTGCGGAGGTCGAGGCCAATATCGTAGAGCCGCAGGAGAGAATCCTCAGGTTTATCCCGGGCGTGACGGAAATTACCAGCAATGTCCGTCGCGGCTCCGGTCGTATCACGCTGACTTTCGATATCGACACCGATATGCAGGACGCGCTGATCCGGGTTATCAATGCGGTGAACCAGGCGCCCCCGTTACCGGTCGATGCCGGCGAGCCGTTTGTCTTTGGTGGGGCCGGTTTCAACTTACCGACGGTCGCGTCGCTGCTGATACGCGCCTTGCCGGGCAACCCAAACCAGGAAATGGCCAGCTACCAGAAACTGATCGAGGAGACGGTACAGCCGAGACTGACCCGTATCCTGGGCGTTTCACAGGTCCACCTTAACAGTCAGCGGGACAGGCAGATTCACATCAAGTTCGATCCATACAAGGCTGCGGCGCTCGGTATTCGCGTCGAAGATATCGCCGCGGCGATCGGACAGGCGGTTGACGTATCAGGCGGTTTCGCCGATGTGGGGCGCCGCCAGTACACAGTCCGTGTCGTCGGACAGCAACAAATTGATGAAATGGACGAGTTGATTATTGGCTGGAGCGGTAATCGCCCGCTGTATCTGCGTGAAGTCGCGGAGATCGAAGTTGGTCTTGCGCCGGTGCCGGGGTTCACCTTGCGCAACGGCTATCCAGCGTATTACATCCAGATTCAGCGAGAAAACGCTTCCAATACGGTTGATATTCTCGACCGGATCAACCTTGCGCTTGACGAACTCAACGCCGGTCCGTTACTGGAAGCCGGGCTGACCATGGACCTGAGTTTCGATTCCTCGGTCTACATTCGTCGCGCCATCTCGCTGGTGCGGACAAACCTGGGTCTTGGTGTGTTGCTGGCGCTCGGTGTTTTATGGTTTTTCCTGCGCAGTGTGCGCATGACGCTGCTGATTGCGATGGCGATTCCCGTGTCGCTGATGGGTGCATTTATCGCGCTGGATATTTTTGGTCTCACCCTCAATGTAATTTCACTGGCCGGCCTGGCATTTGCCGTCGGCCTGGTGCTGGATGCGGCGATTATCGTGCAGGAGAATATCGTTCGTTACCGTCAGAGCGGCGAACAGGGCGATTATGCGGTTTTGCATGGCGCATCCCAGGTTTCCGGCGCATTATTTGCCTCGACGCTGACCAGTGTCGCGATTTTTCTGCCGATCATGTTCATGAAGGGCATGGAAGGCCAGTTGTTTGCCGACCTGGCCCTGACCTTGTCGGTCGCAGTGCTCGCTTCGTGGGCCGTGGCCATGACGGTCTTGCCGGCAGCCAGTTCTCGCTGGCTGCGCAAGGAACAAAGAAAGGATCCGATGTCCCATTGGTGGGATCGCGTCACCGGTCTGATGATGAGATTGACCGATACCCGGTTTCAACGCAGCGCGTGGATCGGCGGACTGCTGGTCTCGGCGGTTGCGATCACTGTGCTGCTGATGCCGAAAGCGGATTTCCTGCCATCGGCAAAGGCCGATGCGGTGCAGACCTTTTTCAGTTTGCCGGCAGGCAGCACCGTGAAAATGCTGGAAACGGAAATTGCCAGCGAGATGGTGCGGCGCCTGAAGCCATACATGGATCACGAGCAAAAGCCCTATATCAACGGATACAACCTGTCGATGTACGGCTCGTACAGTATGCTCTACCTGTATCCGGAAGAGCCGGAAGAAGTTGACGATTTTCTCGCCCTGCTTAGAGATGAGTTGCTGGTTGGTCTGCCGGATACACAAGCGTTCCCAACCCGTGCCTCGCTGCTCAGTTTCGGCTTCAGTGGCGGGCGCGCGATCAACGTGGATCTGCAGGGGCCGGATATCGGCGCACTGATGGCTGGCGCCAGGGTCGGCATGCAGGCAATCGACGAATTCCTTCCCGGCGCAGTGGCTCGTCCCGTGCCGGGACTGTCGATTTCGGAGCCGGAGCTTCAGATCGACCCCAACGAACGTCAGATTGCCCAGTCCGGGCTCAGCCAACGCAGCTTCGCCAGCGCCGTGCGGGCGATGACCGGTGGTCTTTTTGTCGGCGAATATTTCGATGGCAACGATCGCATGGACATGATTCTCAAGTCGGGTGAGTGGTCTTCGCCGGAAGCGTTGGCGGCCATGCCCATCAGTACGCCTTTGTCTGGCGTGCAGACCATCGGCAGCCTGGCGACGATTACCCGTACGGTAGGACCGAGCCAGTTGCAACGGGTGGACGGGCAACGGACCGTCAGTTTGCAGGTCATACCGCCGGAGAACATGACAGTCGAAGAGGCGCTGGCCATACTGCGTTCAGATGTCGGGCCGAAGATTCAGCAGGCTTTGCCCATTGACGCCAGCATTAGCTACCGGGGCAGTGCGGACCGGCTGGAAGGCGCGTTAAAGGAAATGAGGAACAATTTCCTGCTCGCGATCCTGATTCTGTTCATGATCATGGCGGCGATTTTCCGTTCGCTGCGTGACGGTTTCCTGGTGCTGCTGGTCATGCCACTGGCGTTGGCCGGCGGGGTGCTTGGCTTGCGCCTGCTCAATATTGTGACATACCAGTCCATGGATTTACTGACCATGATTGGCTTTATAATTTTGCTGGGTCTGGTCGTGAACAACGCCATTCTTTTGGTCAGCCAGACCCGCCATGCTGAGAAAAGCAAAGGCTATGACCGCCGCTCTGCCGTCGCCGAGGCGATCAGGGTTCGTGCCCGGCCTGTTTATATGAGTACGCTGACCAGTGTTTTTGGCATGTTGCCCCTGGTCGTGATTCCAGGCGTCGGCTCGGATGTATACCGCGGACTGGCAGCGGTCATCGTTGGCGGTATGATGGTCAGCGCGTCTTTCACGCTGGTCTTGCTGCCCAGCCTGTTACGCATTGGCGAGGGCCGGCGGGCAACAATCGTCGGTGCCGGTAGCCCGGGCCAGGTCGCGGCCGGCCAGGAGACAGGCTGAGGATTTTACCGGGATGAACATGATGACTAATTCAAACATGATCTCCTTGCTTGCGGTCTTTATGAGTCTGGCAGTCAGCCCGCTCTATGCCCAGGGGCAGCAGATGCCGCCAAAACCCGTATCGGTGGCTGGCGTCACCAGCACTCAGATCACGCAGACGGTGCCGATAGCAGGGACCATCTATAGCCGCAACGATGTACAGATCACCGCCGCAATCAGCGGGCCGTTGGTCTTTGTCGCCGAGCCGGGTACTTATGCCGAAGCCGGCGACGTCGTTGCTCGTATCGACGACACTGACCTTCGCTTGCAGAAACTGGAACAGAAAGCGCTGGCGCACAGGGCAAAAATCAGCCTGCGGTTTCTGAACAGTCAGCTCGAGCGTCAGCGCAGCCTGGCGCAAACGCTGGCGACCTCGATCAACCAGCTCGAACAAACCGAGTCGGACCGGGATGTCGCAGAGAGCGACTTGTCGATTGCGGCCTTGCGACTCGAGCGAATCCAGGAGCAACTCGACAGGGCAGTAATTCGTGCGCCATTCAGCGGTGTCATTACCGATCGCCTGCGGCGTGAGGGTGAATATGTATCGCCCGGAAATGTGCTGGCAAGGCTGACCGACACGGAAAACCTCGAAGTCAGGGTGGCGGTCCCGGTCAATTACGCTGGCCGCGTGAACCGTGGCGACAGCCTGAAGATGTTTGGTTTCGAGTCCGAGTTCTCAGGAAGTATTCGCTCGGTTATTCCATCGACGGATGTGCGTTCGCAAACTTTTGAGATTCGGGTGGAGCTTCCCGAGGATGCCGGGCGTAAGTGGTCCATCGGCCAGTTGATCAGCGTCGCCGTGCCGATGCGCAGTATGCAGGAAACACTGGTTGTTCCTCGTGACGCATTGATTCTCCGGCGCGAAGGAACCTATGTCTATCGCATAGACGAAAACAATACTGCGCACAGGATCATTGTCGAAACCGGCGACGGCGATGGTGCGATGGTCGCAATAAGCGGTGAATTGAAGGCCGGCGACCAGGTTGCGATACGCGGTGCCGAGACCTTGCAGGAAGGTTCAATAGTCAACATTATCAATCATGGTCAGGTGGCCGGCTCCGCCGCCAACCCGGGTGGAGGATAGTAGTTTTCGCCCAGGGTATTCATAATTTGTCATTATTTGTCCCCAAGCCGTCATGGTTACGCCATGGCGGCGTTTTTATTGTCCTCTGTAATAAGGCCCATGACGCAATATCGCGTGATGACAAGGGGAAGACAGATGAAAAAGGCAAACATGATGGCAATACTGGCAGCGGCATCGGTATTTTTTGGCGCTGGTGAAGTCAGGGCCGACGATGCGAAACATGCATCCGAGGGTAAGGGGTTCGGAACCGGCGCCGTCGTCGGTGTCCTGGTTGGCGGACCCGTGGGCGCGGCGATCGGTGCAGGCATCGGCGCCTGGCTGGGAAATCGCATCGCGGTCGCCAAACGCGTGGACCCGCTGGAACTGGACCTGAAGGTCGCGAACTCCGCCGCTAACGATCTCAAACAGGAACTCGCAAATATTCGCGAAGAGCTACGCCAGCAGGAAAGTCTGAGTGCGGAATTGCGGCACCGGCAGTCGCAGCTTGCGGGTTTGAGCCTGCAGGTGCTGTTCAAAACCGCTAACGCCGATATAGATGTCGCGACTGATGAGCGCATGGCCGAACTAGCGGAGATCATGACCACACAGCCTGGGTTTACGCTCGAAATAGACGGTTACGCAGACGAACGCGGTGACGAGTCGTTCAACCTCGAATTGTCACGCGAGCGTGCCGATGCCGTTGTCGCGGCCTTGATCGCCTATGGCGTACCGGCGGAAAGACTGCAGGTCCACGCGCACGGCGAGGTCAGCGGCGGTACGGAAGGCGACCTGGATGCTTACGCACTGGACCGCCGTGTGACCATGCGCCTGGTCGAGCCGAAGACGGGCAGAGTGGCAAGCAACTGATCCGGGGCTTGACGCAGCAATGCGGGGAGGCGGGGGCCGAATCCATGGGGTCGGCCCCCTTTTTTGTTGCGTGCACGCTAATGAATTGCGACACTGACCGCCGTTTTTTCCGTTAATAGCGGCCTGGATCATCGGGAATGAGCATCAATTTTCGTAGTGACAATGAAGCGCCTGCTGCGCCTGAGATTCTGGATGCGATCGCGGCGGTCAACCAGGGCTTCGTGCATTCGTATGGCGAGGACCAACTAACCGCCGATCTTGAACAGAAATTCTCTGACATATTTGCCACCGATGTGCAGGTTTGGCCGCTGGCAACCGGCACGGCCGCGAATTCCCTGGCGATGGCGCAGATTTGTGAGCCCTTCGGTTCAATTTATTGTCACGCACACGCTCACCTGAATACCGACGAATGTGGCGCACCGGAATTTTTTACCGGCGGGGCGAAACTGGTCGGTTTGGACGGCGATCATGGCAAGCTCCGGGCAGAAGACCTGGCGTCCGCACTCGATGAGACTGGCTATCTTGACGATCACGAAGTGCTGCCATCGGCTCTAAGTCTCAGTCAGGCTACCGAGTTCGGAACGGTCTATACGCCCGACGAAGTAAAAACCTTGTGCGAGGTCGCTCGGGCTCGCAATCTGAAGGTGCATATGGATGGCGCTCGCTTTGCCAACGCGGTTCAGTCGCTGGGCGTATCGCCCGCCGATATCACCTGGAAGGCCGGCATCAACCTGATGAGCTTCGGCGCGACAAAAAACGGTGCGATGATGGCGGAAGCCCTGCTGGTGTTTGATTCTTCGCTGGCTGCGCAACTCGGCCGCAAGCGCAAGAGAGCCGGACACCTGTTGAGTAAAATGCGTTATGTCTCGGCTCAACTGGATGCCTGTCTGGCCGATGACCGCTGGCTGACATGGGCAGCCAATGCCAATAAGCAAGCCACGAGATTATCCACGGGTCTGGCGGATATGCCAGGGATCGAATTGCTGCACCCAGTCCAGGCAAACGAAGTTTTTATCCGCATGAGTGAAAAAATATCAGGTGGACTCTACCAGGCCGGTTTCCAGTTTCATCTTTGGCCGGGGACTCGGGATATTTTCCGTCTGGTCTGTGCCTGGTGTACCGAGGACGAAGAGGTCGATGCCTTGCTGAGCAAGGCGTCCCAACTGGCTGCCGATAGCTGAATGGCCGTCATTTCCTCCAGAGCAGCCAAAAAGTGTCGGGTCCGGCTGTGGCTTTCCGCCATCCTTTACCTGGTTGCCGCCAGTCCGGCATCTGCCGATGCACCCAGGAACCTGATTTTGATGATACCGGACGGAATGGGGCCGGCAGCCGTAACGCTGGCGAGATCGTACTGGGGCGAGTTGGTCATGGACCAGATCCTGGTCGGTAGCGCGAGCGTCTCATCGACCAATTATCGCATCCCCGACTCCGGCGCGGCGGCCACGGCGATCGCCACCGGTGTCAATACGCTCAATCGCGCCATCGCAGTTGATGACGAAGGACAGCCGTTGCTGACGCTGATCGAATCGGCAGAAAAAAATGGCCTGCGGACCGGTCTCGTGGTCAGCAGCCCGATCCAGCATGCGACGCCGGCTGCGTTTACCGCGCACGTAGACCATCGCGACAAGTACCGGCAGATTGCATCGCAACAACTGGAATTGGGTGTCGATCTGCTACTCGGCGGAGGCGCCAGGTATCTTGCGGCCGGGCCGGTGACCGATGAGGACATTGCGGATAATGACCTGGCGACCGCGATGCCATTGCCCGATCAGCCGGATATTCTGTGGTATCCCGATCTGTATCAGAAAGCGAAGGAAGCGGGCTACCAGCTCATCACGACGCGAGCCGAGCTGGCGCAGGCACAGTTGCCGGTACTCGGCGTCTTCGCGAGCAACTGGCTGACGGCGACGCTCGACCGGCTTCATGTTGATGCAGCTGATGAGCCGGACCTGGCGGAAATGACGCGTTTTGCGCTGGACCGGCTGGCTGATGCCGATCAAGGATTCGTTTTACTGATCGAAGGCAGCTCGATCGACAGTGCGGGGCACTATTATGATCCGGGCTGGCTGGTTCACGATATCCGTGAGTTTGACCGGGCGCTGTCGGTTGCACTGAATTTTGCCAGGCAACGAGAGGATACGCTGCTTGTTGCGATGGCCGATCATGAAACCGGTGGTCTGACTCTGGGCCGCATGCTTCGTGAGGAGCAGATCGGGGAGAAAAATTACTCGCGTGATTGGGATCTCGATATTTTAAGAGAACAGAAAGCAACGGTCATGGGCATGCTGACCCTGATCGAAAATGGTGACGATCCGGTCGATGTGTTTGTCGAGAAAACCGGAATCGAGACTATATACCTGAGTCAGAAAAAAAGTCTGCTGACGATACCCACTATGGATCTCGAAGACGAGGATATCGAGGAAGACGCGATGCGGGTGATCGGGGCGATACTTAGCAGCCATGTTAAAGTAGGCTGGAGCACGCGCTTCCATACGGCGGTCGACGTAGGGGTTTATGCTTTTGGACCCGGGGCGGA
>Ga0209980_10001414_pt1 | contig 13192 bp, 11 predicted proteins | sample CR02metaG_FD_183611 | JGI IMG/M metagenome (GOLD analysis project Ga0209980, IMG submission 183611) | Deep subsurface microbial communities from Mariana Trench to uncover new lineages of life (NeLLi) - CR02 metaG (SPAdes) (version 2) | ecosystem: Environmental > Aquatic > Marine > Ocean trench... | reverse complement strand
ACCCAGCTCCTTGACCTTTTCGCCCAATTGTCATAATAGTTGGTATGGAAAAGCGGACCGTCGATCTCGCTGATCATTAGCCCGCAAACGACCCAAAGCGGACGTGAAGAAAATAATATATTTTGGAAACAAAGAAGGAGACAGCATGTCCACAGATGAAAAGAAGGAATTGAACTTAATGGAGACGCTGCTCAACGATCAGTCTTACCACATCGAGTTCAACGTCTTCTTAACCAACCACGTGAAGCATGCGGTTATTGCCCTCAATCGTCTTGGGGCATCGCCGCAAAGGATCAAGGAGTTTTACGACCACTACGTAAAGTGCACGACTTATGGCTATGGCTTGGAGCCTCCGAAACTCTCAGAGCACATAATCACCCAAGACAACTGGCAGGTTTACTTTGGGAAGCATTGCAGTTTCACTTCCTACTGCCAGTTTTTTGACCAGAAGGAGAAGGAACTGGGAATAGAGCGGCTGCTGGCAGAATACGTTCCGAGTCTCTTGCCGGGCTGCGTGGGCTCACTCATGCACGGTACCATACACCTGGGTTGGGCACTGGACTCCGGCAATCGCTGGATGATCATCGAAGGCCTGGCCTACATGGCGTTCTCGTATGTGTCGTGCCAGCCTGAAAAAACTTCCCCCTCGGCCCCCGAACCGGTTGCAGACAAGTCAGTGCTAAACTCGCTACTTCATATTGCTGAAGCGTGGGGAGCAGATGGCGAAGCACTCCACAATTGGCTGGAAGCAACGCTCACCAATGACAAGTACAGCGCATCTTCCGGTTTTCATCCCGAGCTCGCAGTAACAGGATTTCAATATAATATCGCCAAGGTGCTGACGGAGGGGCACCCGCTGATCCACGCAACACCAGCCTGGATAGAGCACCTGGACATGGCAACCATTTGGAAAGAGCTATATGAAGGTTTGACTCTGCTTTTCGTGGCTAAGCCGGGAGACTTCCTGATCCTCCACCTGATCACGTCGCTGCATGCGATGGAGCAGATCGCAAACCGGATGCCCGTCGACCAGCAGAAACGCGCCATCAAATGCTATTGGACAGCCATTCTTGGGGTTATATTTTCTCAAGGCGAAGTTCCAACCCGAGCAACGCTTGAAGCGCTGCACTCAAAGTACAAAGATGCCATCGATCATGATGGGAGTTTGACGGAAAGGCAGGCGTGGGAGGACATTGTCGCCCGAGCCCTTATCGAGGAGGAGGAGCACAATCCCAAGTTAGTGTACGTGCAGCGCTTGTTGTGGAAGAGATTTGGCCATCGTTCTCTGTTCCGCATCGCGGCGGGTAATTTCACCACGACACCGGAAATATCCAAAGTCGAAAGTGGGACAACTGTGGGTGCTGACCGTCCGTGTTAACAACAATGTCGATTCGGCTTTTTTTATTGTTCCAAGACTGAGGAGAAACCTGTAATGATAAAGTGGGTTAATTTAGTGCTATGTTCTTTGTTTTTAATGCTACCAACTCACAGTTCTGCTGATCAAATTCAAACAGAAGGTAAAATTAAGCTCTCATACAGTGATGGGGAGCCTGCTACCACAGGCTTAAATAGCATCAATGCTGTGCTGCGTTCCATCGGGGTTCGTGTGAGCAAATTGCCTTTACCGGAAGCGGCATCACCTTTACTTAAAGTCTCACAAACCAGGGCTCTTAACCCTGAGGAAATTACCAAGCTATTGTCAATTTTTTCTCTGCATCGAGGGGAATTGCTTGCCGAAATCAGCGAAGCGGGTCGAAAACCTGAGGCTCACCGGGGCGGTTTTTTGTATACCTCAGAAGTTGATGTCCCTCCTTATCCGAAAGTTTATGATATGAAGGCCATGAGTCCAGAAGTTATGGCCTATCTTCAAGTGAAATTTGGGAAACTCCATGTGAACAGCTCAGACAATGGTATGGGTATTGATGAGGTGATGTCGATAGTGTCAGGTGGTCCATGGACGTGGTTTTTCTTATTGCCTGATGATGTTATTGGTAAACTGACTTTGGGTCATGTAGGACTAGATGGGCCTGGTTGGCGTATTAGCTATCCCGGCTTGGTGCCTCATGGTGGTTTTTTGGATCCCGAATATGGCCTGGTTGTTGCCTATGCTCATGGACCAAAAAACTTTGTGATGCGTTATATTGAACCCAGTGTCGGCGGGGCAAAAATGTTGGGCAAAAATTCTTGGATAGATTTTTCAGGTAAAACTCCTAAGCTACTGGATTGATGTGCACAGCTGTATTAGACGATAATTAACTTGGCCGGTTGATTCAAATGTAATCGACTTTAAAAAGTCCTGTACAAACAGGACTATTTTCTATGATTATTTTTGTTCGGATGGGAAATCTCGATTGAGATATCTTACAACTGGCAACGCGATCCCGGCCAAAGAGAGTGTTTCAGTTAGGAATGTAAATGACCGGAATCGACCCAAAGCGGCCGTTCGACAAATCTGAGGAGAAAAACAATGAACAAAAAATCACTGCTCGTCCTTGCAACACTCTTCCTGGCTTTCCTGTCCGGCTGCCCCGGCCCGGAATCCGACGAGACGATCGTGCTGGCGAAAGAAATGCCGGAGTATTTCCTTTTGCGACCGGAGGTCGAAAAGGCCTACGGCTACACGCATGCCGTGAAGATCGGTGATGACATCAAGATCTCGGGCGCCGTGAGCATGGATGATGAGGGCAACCCGACAGCTGTCGGCGATTTGGAGCAGCAGATGAAAAACGCTTACTCCGATCTGGATAAGGTTCTGAAGCACTACGGCTATACCTTCGACGACGTGATAGTTGAGAACGTCTATACGACCAACATGGCGAAGTTTCTCGAGGTCGCTTCGTATCGTAACTCGATCTACACAAAGCAGTTTCCGACCGGAACCTGGCTCGAGGTCAAAGGGCTCGCCCTGCCCGGGTTCATGATCGAGATCGAGCTGGAAGCGCACAGGTCCAGATAAGGTCCGCCCTTCCCCTCGACTCAGCGCATAACAAGAAGAACCGAGGACCAAGATGAGGCCCCGACTAGAGCGGGGTTTCTTGTGCTTGGGCAAGTGTCCGCTTGTGGCCGTTCCTGCCGATCGAAGCTGTTAGGTGAACGTCTGCTTTGAGTGTGACGACTTCAATGGCATGAATCAAATCCCTCCTATTAACCGACACCGTCAAATCATATCCCTGCTCATCCATGCAATTCAGACATTTGCCCCTCGCTGGACCCTTAAACGCACCACCCTTGTGCTGTGGCTGGATCAGCGTCACGCTCTCAAAGCATTTCGGGCATGTGGTGGGGATGAAGAGGGCCATGTTTAATTCTTCTAAATTACAAGAAATTTCGCCTGTATTCCTTGTAGAGGGGGGATTTCGGTGGTGTTTGGCTCGATCCGCCCTACCCATACCCAGTGCCTGAATCATTCACCGTATTAAAAATGGTATTGCAGGACCAGTTGCAACAGGTCGTCGTCCCGCAGTGCAAAGAGGAAGGCGGTAGGTGGCTGATCCAGAAATGACCTGATTTCGAGGTCCACCGTCCATTGATCCCCAAGGCGGCGGCTGGCTTCGAGGAACAGAAAGCGTGCGTTGGTGTCGATATCCTGCACCCACCCGAACAGGAATTCCGTGCTGGCCGCATCATTCACCGCCAGCCGCAGTGCCCCCGCCACATCGTTTTCAAAGGGAGTTAAGGCGAAGTCCCGACGTTCGTCGAACAGATATTCCGCCACCACCCCGAGGTCCATCTGCGTTTCGAAAATTCCGGTGAAGGTGTATTCGAACCCGCCAGTGGCGGCGACATAATCGTTGCGCGCCAATCCCCGCTGGTCGCCCTGCCCTTTGCGGTACAACGCTTCCAGTTTCCATAACCAGTTGCCCACCACGTAGGACACGTCCAGTCCGGTCTGCTGAATTTGCTGATACACGGGAAGGATCACGGGATTGCCCGTCCCGTCGGTTCCAGGAATAAACGAAGGATCGCGGCTGGTGCCGAGGAAGTAATAGACCCCGACATCCCAATCGCCGAAGGTGTGACTGTACCGGGCGGCCCAGTCGGTGTGCCATTCCTCGGCGGCGCTTTCGTATTGTGCCTGATCGGTATCCACCACCAGGCCGAACCGCAGGCGGCCCTTTTGACCGGGAAACGTGCGCTCACGGAAAAAGGGCAGGACGAACAGGTCGACCGTTCCCCAATCCCGAGCGACGGAAAGATTCGCCATGGGCTGGCCCAATTTTTGTTCACCGTCGAAATTTTCCACCAGGTCGGTCTGGTTGATGATGTCGACCAGATGCAGAACCTCGGTCACCCCCCAGAACTCCTTGCGCACCCCGAGCCGCAATTCGAAATCCTCATGCAACCATAGATACGTGAGCTCGCGGATATCGAAGTGGGTGCGCTTTGTGTCGGCGCTGTCTAGCCGGTAAAACGGAACGAAGGTGAAACTGCTGCCGTTCTCGAACTCGTGATAATACTCCGGCTGAAAAGCGAGGGACGCCGACTGGTCCCGTTGACCGAAAAAGTTCGGATTCTCCGGGTACAACCGCACTTCCCCGGAGACAGAGCCGGAAAACTCATGCGCGGACACCGCAGGCACCCCAACGAGGCCCAGCCAAACGGCTAACACAATTAAATATATTTTATTCATAAAAATAATCAATGGCACTCAAGTGACGGTTCAGGAATGGGCCACCGGGAGAAACTCTGATAATTGTTTCTCCAGGGCTTTGGGATCACCAAAGTAATCCTTCCGAAACTGAACGGCCATGGAATCAATAAAGATGTCTTCTTCGCCCCGCTCCATCGCCTTCAGGGTTCCCTCGGCAATCGCCTCGGGCGGGCTTTTTTCCATGTCGAAGTCTTTCGCCATATCGGTTTCAATAGGTCCGGGGAACACGCCAAACACCCGGGTGCCCTGCGCGGCCAACTCCGCCCTTACGCCCTGGGTCTGGGAATGCAGGGCCGCTTTGGAAGCGGAGTAGGATCCCAACACCGGGAAATTCCCCAGACTGGCGACGGTTAGAACGTTTACCAGGGCTCCTCCGCCATTCTTTTTGAGAACGGGAGCAAACGCCCGGGTGACCCTCAAGGTTCCAAAATAATTGACTTCCATTTCCTGCCGGGCGGAGTCCAGATTGTCGGCTGAGATCAATCCCGTGAAATGGGCGATGCCGGCGTTGTTGATCAGCAAATCGACGTCGCCCGCCTGGGCCACGGCGGATTGGATCTGTTCTTCATGGGTGATATCGATGGCCACCGGTTCCACCTTGCCACGGTGCTCTTCCGGCCAATCGGCGGCGATGGTGCTGAACGCCCCGACATCGCGCATGCCCGCATAAACTTTTTTCGCCCCATGGTTAAGCAACGCGGTGACAAACGATTTTCCAATCCCCCGGTTTGACCCGGTGACGAATGCTATAGAATCTCTGATTTTCATGATGAACTTCCTTTCATTTAAATTATGGCGCCTGATTAAGGAACCAAATGATACACTGATTGATAAAGCGCCTAAATTGATAGTTTGAGTTTCCGGAACGCGCCCCATGATCCCGATAGCAATCCTGCCATGAGCCCGTTGCCAGCGGAGCGGAGCACCTCCGCTAACGGGCCCGCTTCAGACTGTTTTTATTGAAATGGCGGTCGGTGAGGCCGGTTCGGAACGTATAATTTTTCCAAATGAACCGGGTGCTTTTGCCGGTTTGATGGTTGACCATCAACATTTCATCCGGATACCAGTACCGATCCAGATACTTCTGGTATCCCTTATAGGTCAGGGTTTTGAGCAGAGAATTTTTGCGGTCATAGAAATCAACCTTGAGCGTACGGTACTCGTCCTGGTCGATCCAGACCACCCGCCGAGTATAACCCGAATTTTCATAAGCCGGATACTGTTCGACCACAAAACTTTTATGGCCCTGGTATTCCTCATCGCGGAGCCATTTATAAGTGTACTTCTTGACTTCCTGACTGGTGATGTCCTCGTATGCGAACTCACTACCCACAAACGGCCCCGACTTGTTGCCGGAGCTGATGCGTTTGACTCTTTTGAGAGCCGGCAGAAACAGCCATTGATCATCGTTGCCCAACGAGTGCGTAAAATTCAGAAAGGCTGTTTTTTTGATGTCGCGCGGCCGGTCGAAAATCGTGAGGTTTTTATCCCCATCACCTTGGACTTCGAGAGTTCTGAAACGCAGGTAGCGGGTGCTTTTTTCCCCCTGACGATTTTTCAGGATCATAATCGCATCCGCTTTATAGTCCTTAAAACCATTGTCGCGTTTGTCGTCCTCCACAGCGATCACCAGTCCCTTTTCCTGAGGGGTCATGGCAGCCGCCGAAAGCGGGAGGCCCGCTCCAGCCAAAATTAAACTCATAATTAAAATTCTTAAAATGTTCATGACATTCTCCTTTTTTGTTAGTTTCACGTTTATGAATATGGATCAGTCCCGAGTCCGGCTTTCACGCCGGCAGCCGGGCGGGATTAAGTTTTGCGGGAACTCCCACACCCTTCCCGCTTTTTTCCTCGATTTTCATCAATAAGGGCGCCAGGAACAAAAAATCCGCCAACAGCGCAAAACCGATGGTCATGGCCGTCAGGTATCCCATGTGGGAATTGATGGTGAAGCCCGATGAAGCCAGCACCAGAAATCCGGCGACCAGAACAATGGAAGTCACCCACAACGCCATGCCCACGGTGTGAAAGGAATAGCGCACCGCCTCGGCGGGGGTTTTGCCCTGTTCGCGCCGCGCCAGCAGGTATTTGCTCAGAAAATGGACCGTGTCGTCGACGATGACTCCGAGAGACAGGGCGATCACCACCGAAACGGCCAGTCCTATTTCCTTAAACACCAGCGCCCATAAACCGAAGGCCATGAACGCGGGTACCAGGTTCGGAATCAAACTGATGAGGCCGAACTTGAAACTGCGCAGGGCCACCATCAGGATTCCCGAAATCAACACCAGTGCCAGAGCAGTCCCGACGAGCATGCTTTCGACATTTCGAAGAGCGATGTTGGCAAACATGATCAAAGGGCTGGCGCCATGGGTCTGCATTCCCGGCAGACCGTTTTCTTTCAGCCAGGCCTGGGCCTTTTCCTCCAGCGCCAGAGCGGTTTGGGTGTTGATTTCTTTAAAGACAACGGTAAAACGGGTAGCCGATTTGCTGATGTTGATTTGATTGTTCAAATCCAGGCCGTACGGCAGACTCATTTCAAACAGCAACAGGTATTGCGCGGCCAGCTCCCGGTCCTTCGGAAGCTTGTAATACGAAGCATCGTCGCCGTGCATGTTTTTGTTCAGCCGTTTCATGACATCCGTCAACGTGCCCACATACATGACGTTGGATTGCCGGCGGTACCATTCCTTGAATTCCTCCAGCTTGGCGAGGTATTCCGGATTGCTGATGCCGCCGGACTCCCCCGCCTTCAACGAGTATTCAATGGACTCAAACCCGGTGAGGTTTTGGGTCACAAAGTCGGTGTCGGTGCGAAACGTGTAGCGGTGATCAAAATACTCCTCGAACAAATCGTTGATCTGGATGCGCGGAATGAATACGGTTAGCGCCACGATGACAGTCAGCATGCCCCAGAACAGGCGGTTGCGATGGTGAATCACGAAATCTGCCAACCGGTCCATGGTTCCGTTCTTTTTGGGTTCGCTGGCTTTTTTAGACAGCGGGATCACCGCCATGAGCGCCGGCAAAAAGAGAACAGAATATACAAAAGCCGCCGTCACGCCGACCGCGACCATGTTCCCCAAATCCCAATAAGGCGGAGAATCGCTGAAGTTCAAACTCAAAAAACCGATCGCCGTGGTCACGCTGGTGATGAATACCGGCTTGAAATTGACGCGAAGCGACTCGATAATGGCTTCATGACGGGTTTTGCCGTGGCGCATCTCGTGAAACAATGTGATCAGAATATGGATGCTGTCCGCCACCGCCATGGTCAGAATATAGACCGGCGCATTGGCAGAAACCGGAGTGAGCAACACACCCCACCAGCCCCCGGCGCCCAAAGCCGTGGCCGTGGCCATGCCGACCAACATGAGCGTGGACAGAGTACCCGCCAGGGACCGGAGCGCCATCCACATCCCAACCGCGATCAGCAGGAACATGGCGGGCACCAGCGTTTGCATATCCTGCTGACCGGCTTCGACGAACTGGTTGTTGAGCATGGTGACGCCGGTGAGGTACACCTGAATGCCGGGATGGTTGGCGCGGAAATCATCGGCCAGGTTGCGGACAAAGGCCGCCACCTCCGGAACCTCGGTGATGGTTTTCCCGGGCAGATTAATGGTGACGTTGATCCCGGTGACGTGCGCCTTAGGCGAGATCAGGCGATTGATCAGTAACGGCTCAGACAACGCAATCGTTTTAATGCGCTTCAATTGGGAGTCCGGCAGAGTCATGGCGTTTTTCACCAGGTCTTCCACAACCAAGTCATCGCCGTCCGCCCAGGAGTTTTGAAAATTGGTGATAGATTCAACCCGAATGGAATAGGGAATCTGCCAGGCCTGTTTCGTCAGTTCCTCGACCGCGGCCAAATTTTCACGCGTGAACACCCGACCGTTTTGGGGTGCGACGGCGATCATGACATTGTCGTTTTTGGTGTAGGTGTTCTGCAGGGCTTCGAACGCCTGCAATTGCGGATTTTCCTTGCTGAAAAATACCCGGTAATCCGAGGAAAAAGCCAGAAACCGGGCGCCGCTGGCGGCCGCCGCTACCACTAAAAGCGTGACGAGAATGATCCACCAGCGGAAGCGGATCACCCATTCTCCATAACCATATCTGCGTTGCATGTTATCTCCTTAAAAAAGAATTGCGTTATTTATGTTAGTTAAATGACTAATAATCAGGTCAAAAAAATTTACATGGCTTTAATCCAGGATTTCAGCCGCGCTACTTCCCATTCAATGATTTTGGGATCCTTCAGGGCATTGGCAACCACACTGTATCCCTGAATAGCGGACATCAATTGCACTCCCAAGTTATCCGCCGGCTTCTGCCCCATCTCCTTAAACTGACGGGTGATCCATTTTAATTCCCAGTTCATCAGTTCATCGGCCTCGCGGGCAACGGGGGCTCTTTCTTTATCCAACTCCTGGCACAAACTTCCAATAGGGCATCCGTATCGGGCAACCTGGTCTTTTTGGCTCTCAAGGAAATCCAGGAGTTGGAACAAGCGCTCCTTGGGATCCGGGTTCTCCTCCCATTGCCTGGTCCAGCCTTTAATGGTTTCTGTTCGCTGTTCAATAACCGCCGCGGCCAGATCATCCTTGGTTTTAAAATAATAATAAACATTCCCCAAAGGAACGCCGGAATCCTTGGCGATATCCGCAATCGAAGTGTCTTTAAACCCTGCCTGATGAAACAGCTTGGCGGCGGATTCAATCAATCGTTCTCTTTTGTCGCTGACACGGTTCATTCAAAAACCCATAAATTAGTTAATTGACTAACTTAAAATAATACCAAAATGGAAATCTGTCAACCCCATTTCTCAAATATTTTTATATTTTTTTTCTGCCCTGAATAAATGTCTATAAAAACAATAATTTAGCTGTTTAAATGATTTTCGGTGATATTGCGATGAGCCTATCCTCAGCCCCCTCACCCTCCCCTCTTGCCAAGGGGAGAGGGTTTATATGGGAATATCTCCACGGGTAATTTTAAAACCTCGGCTGGATGTTGTCCCCCTTCGACAGGCTCAGGGTGGCAGGATAAAAAATCAGCTCCGGGCCTTGCCCGGTCCAGCGGCACGCTGGGCGGCAATATTTCCACCGGGCGTTGCCCGGCTAACGGGCGCGTTTGAGGCTGTTTTTGTTGAAGTCTTTATCTTTGAACCCGTTTTTGAATTTGTAGTCGGACCATTTTAAGAGCGTGGTTTTGCCGGTCTGATGGTTTTGCATAAACATTTCGTCCGGGTGCCAGTACTTTCCCAGGTACTGATGATACCCGCGAAAGGTCTGGGTTTTTAATAGAGTGTTTTTACGATCGTAAAAATCGATCTTCATCAGGCGATATTCTTTTTTATCCAGCCACACCATTTGCCGGGTGTAGCCGGAATTTTTGTAGGTGGGGTAGCGTTCGAACACGAAACACTCGAGTCCCTCATAGGTTTCGTCGCGCAACCACTTGTAGGTGTATTTTTCCACCTCCTGGCTGGTGATGTCCTCGTACGCGAACTCGCTCCCCATAAACGAACCCGACTTGTTGGCGGAGCTGATGCGTTTCACCCGCTTCAAGGCCGGCAGATACAGCCACTGATCGTCGGTGCCGGTTTTGTGGCTGAAATTAAGCAGGGCTGTGCCTTTGACATCGCGGGGCTTATCGAACACTATCAGCGACTTGTCGCCATCGTCCACCACCTCCAAATTTTTACTGCGCATGAAGCGGACGCTTTCCTCGCCGTGCCGGTTTTTGAGGATCATCTGCAGGCCGGCCTCGTAATCACCAAACCCGTTATCCCTTTTGTCGTCCTCCATGGCAATCGACAATCCCTTCTCTTCCGGCGTTTCGGCCATTGCGAAACCGGGAAGCGCAACGACCAGCCAGCCGATCACTAAAAAACGTTTCATAGTTTGACTCCTCATCTCAATCAACCGATGTCATGGACACAGAACTGTATTGAATCCCAAAATTTAAAATTTCCAGGCATCCCTCCCCTTCCAGACTCAAGGTTTCCCATGTGACGCGGGTTTGCCTTCCAGCTTCATGAGCAGCGGGGGCAGGAAAAGAAAATCCGTGATCAGGGCCACCACGACGGATATGACGGTCATTTTCCCCATATGGGAATTCATGGTGAATCCGGAAAAAGCCAGCACACTGAACCCGATGACCAGCAGAAACGACGTGACCCACAACGCCGTGCCGACGGTATGAAACGAATACCGTACAGCATCGGCCGGGTTCTTGTCCTGTTCACGCCGGGCGCGCAGGTACTTACTCATAAAATGTACCGTGTCGTCCACGATGATTCCCAGAGCCACCGGTCCGGCCACAGAAACCGCCAGCCCCACCTGATTTCCCAGCATGCTCCAGAGGCCGAACGTCATGAAGATCGGAGCCAGATTGGGGATCATGCTCACCAATCCGAATTTAAAACTGCGCAGAGCGCCAACCAGGATCAACGAGATCAGCACCAGGGCCAGAACCACCCCGACCGTCATACTTTTAATATTACGCTTGGCGATGTTGGCGAACATGATCAACGGACTGGCTCCGTGAGTGACCATACTGGGCAGTCCATTTTCCTTCAGCCAGGCCTGCGCCTGTCCATCAATCTCCAGAGCTTCGCGGGTGGAAATATTTTCAAATACAACGGATAACCGCGTTGAGGACTTGTCGACGTTGATCTGATTATTCAAGTCAAGACCGAACGGCAGGGACAACTCGTACAACAGCAGGTACTGGGCCGCCAGATCACGTTGCTCCGGGTTTTTGTAATACGCGGGATCGTCGCCGTGCATGTTTTTATTCAACCGCTTCATGACGTCGGTCAGGCTTGAGACATACATCACCTTGGGTTGCGCTCGAAACCATTCGGCAAACTCCTCGAGTTTGGCCAGGTACTCCGGATTGCTGATGCCCCCGGACTCGCCCGCCCCCAGCGAGTAATCGATATTCATGACGCCCGTCAGGTGGTCCGTGACATAATCGTTATCGAGCCGGAACTGATAGCGCGTGTCAAAATACTCGTTGAATTTTTCATCAATCTCCAATCGCGGAGTCTGCGAAAGAATCAGCAGGATCACCACCAGCATGCCCCAGAACAAACCCCTCCGGCGGTGAATCACAAAATCCGCCAACCGGTCCATGAAACGGGCGCTATCCGACCGGCCCTTCTTCACCCGAATCGGCAACACCGCGATCATGGCCGGCAGGAACAGAACGGAATACACGTAAGCAATCATGACCCCCAAGGCGACAATGTTGCCGAGGTCGCGGAAGGGAGGCGAGTCGCTGAAGTTCAGACTGAGAAACCCGATGGCGGTGGTGGCGCTGGTGATAAATACCGGCTGATGGTTGACCCGGAGGGATTCGATGAGCGCTTCGCGTTTCGGCCGGCCCGCCCGCATTTCGTGAAACAGGGTGATGAGGACGTGAATACTGTCGGCAATCGCCAGGGTCAGGATAATATTCGGCGCGTTGGCGGAGATCGGGGTCAGTAAAATTCCCAGCCACCCGGCGAGCCCCATAGCGGTCATGCTGGAAAAGGCGATGACCAGGACCACCGCCAACGTTCCCCAAAAAGAACGCAGGACCACCGCCATAACCACGATGATCAGGAGGTACATGATGGGGACCAGGGTTTTCAAATCCCGCCGGCTCGATTCCCCGAACGCGTTGTTCATGAACACGATGCCGGTGAGACGGAAATCGATATCGGGGTATTTGGGCCGGTATTCATCCACCATGCGGCGAATAAAGCCCGCGACCTCCGGCACTTCCTGGACCGATTTCTCCGGCAGGTTGACGGTGATATTGATGGCGGTGATGTCGGTATTGTTATTGATCAGGCGGTTCATCAGGAGCGGTTCGCTCAGCGCGATCCGCTTGACCCGCTCCAGATCGGCATCGGAATATTGGGCGGCGTTCTCAATGAGATCTTCCACGACCAGGTCGTCGCCCTGCGCCCAGGTGTGCTGGAAATTGGTGATCGAATCCACCCTGGCGGAATAGGGAACCTGCCACGCGGCACGAGTCACCTCCTCCACCAGTGCCAGCGTTTCACGCGAGAACACCCTGCCGTCCTTGGGGACGATGGAAATCATCGCGTTATCGGTTTTGATGTATTTATTCTGGAGGGCGTCGAAGGCTTGCAGTTGCGGGTTTTCTTCGCTGAAAAATACGCGGTAGTTATTGGTAAAACCGATGTTCCGGATGCCATAGGCTGAGCCGGCCACCATCACCAACGTAGCCAGGATAATCCACCAGCGAAACCGTATGACCCATTCCCCAAAACCTCCGTTTGCTGCCATCGGCTCTCCCTGGGTATCCGCATTCCGCCATCATTGGGCACCGCATGGTACAATATATCTCCGCCAATGGAAAGACGGCGAAGAAGGCGGGCCAGGCCACCGCCGCGGGGTACCGGGAGGGTGACCAGGTTTTCGCAGCTACCGAAATTGGTTTTGGTGCTTATGCCGAGTACAAGTGTATGCGTGAAGAAAAGACGCTAGCAATAAAACCGGCCAATATGACTTATGAGGAAGC
>Ga0209980_10001413_pt1 | contig 13201 bp, 6 predicted proteins | sample CR02metaG_FD_183611 | JGI IMG/M metagenome (GOLD analysis project Ga0209980, IMG submission 183611) | Deep subsurface microbial communities from Mariana Trench to uncover new lineages of life (NeLLi) - CR02 metaG (SPAdes) (version 2) | ecosystem: Environmental > Aquatic > Marine > Ocean trench >... | reverse complement strand
AGCTTGTTGCAACGGCGTGATTCTCTTAGCTTGGTGAGGCTAATCGCTCTGGCAGGACTCCAGACCGCTATGGTAACGCTGGTGTTGGTACTTCTCTGGCAGCCGGCGCTATCCAGCGACACGCTCCGTGCCGAGGATAATACTGTCGCCCTGCTGTTAGATACGTCGGCGAGTATGAGCTATGGAGAGGCGGAAGAGTCCCGGTTGCAACAGGCCGTTGCCGCACTGAACGACGGTGTGCTGGAAGATCTCTCGGCTACACTCGAGACGCGGCTGTACGCATTCTCTAAAGACTCGATAACTATCGACAGCTTAGAGCAAGTGCCGCCACCCGGAGCGGCGACTCACCTGGGCGACGCGGTTCTCGGCGTCTTGCGAGAGGCACGTACGTCGGCGCTAGGGGCCGTGGTGTTGATCAGTGATGGAGCCGATAACTCCAACGAGTTGGATACAGCTCGGCTGGCCGAAATCGCGGGCTTCGGCGTGCCGGTCTACACGGTTGGTGTCGGACGCGAGACCATACCCGAGGACGTTGAGCTCGAGAGCGTCATCATGACGACCCAAGTCACGGCTGGATCGCGTGTCAGCGCCCAGGTCAGTATCCGACACGCGCGGCCCGGTACCGTCAGACTTAAGGTCTACGACGGCGACGCCATTCTCTCGTCTGAAGAATTGACTCTCCCCGACCGTGACGGTGTCACGACGCATTGGGTAGATTTCGACGTCGGCGACGTGGGCGTCAAGGATCTGCGTTTCGTCCTCGATGCAATTCCCGGCGAACGCAACACCGTCAACAACGTTCAGTCTCGTGTGATAGAAGTCCCGGCGGAACGACGCCGCATTCTGTATATCGAGGGCGAGCCTCGCTGGGAGTATAAGTTTATCCGGCGGGCTGTAGAGGAAAATTCTCCTATTCGCTTGGCGAGCTTGCTGCGAACGACGCCGAATAAGTTCTATCGCCAGGGTATCGACGACCCGACCGAACTTGAGAACGGATTTCCCGAAGATCGAGAGACGCTGTTCAATTACGATGCGTTGATCATCGGAAGTTTCGAGGCGGCTGCTTTAACTTCTGAACAACTCGACAACATCAGCGCGTTCGTCAGCGAAAGGGGCGGTAGCTTGCTCATGTTGGCGGGACTTCGAGGCCTGGCGGATGGAGGCTGGGGCAACAGCGTCGTGGCTGACGTATTGCCGGCGCATCTGCCCGACATCGATGCGACGACTTTCCTCCGCTTGCCGGCCAAAGTGAGCTTGACTCCGGCCGGCGAGGACTCCCTGCTGACGCGGCTGGACTCGGATCGAGACGCGAACATCGCTTTGTGGGAGGAAATGCCCGATATCGCTGATTATCAGTACCTCGATGGCCTGAAGCCCGGCGCTGAGACACTGCTTGAGGTCGACATCCAGGGTACGAACCATCCCCTCCTGGTCCACCAGCGTTACGGACGCGGTCATGCATTTATTCTGGCCACGGGGGGGACCTGGCGTTGGCAGATGCAGCTACCTTCAGAGGATCAGCGGCATGAGACTTTCTGGCGTCAGATGCTGCGTGCGTTGGTATCCAGCTCACCGCGTCCGGTCGTGTTGTCGGCGGAGCGGCTCTTCTATGCGGATGACACTGAAGTCACGTTGCGCGCCGAGGTAAAGAACAAAGAGTACCTGCCGGTTGCGAATGCTGCCGTCTCAGTGTCGGTCACAACGGATGTCGGTGGCCCCGCGCAGGTGATCGAGATGCAGGCCATCCCCGGAGAGTTCGGGATGTATGCAGCGACGATTCAGGCCGATCGGACTGGAATGTACCGCTTTGAAGTCGAAGCCCGTCTCGGAGAGGAATCACTCGGCGAAGCCCGGTTAGCTGTGCGACGGGCTGATGGAATTGTCGAGCACTTCCAAATTCAGCAGAATCGGTCTCTGCTAGAGAATCTCGCTAATATGACTGGTGGACGATACTTTTCACTCGACGATTTGGATGCTCTACCGGAAACTATCCAGTTTTCCGACGCGGGTATTCTCGAAACAAAAGTTCTGGATCTTTGGAATATGCCGATCGTATTTTTACTGCTGCTCTTGCTAAAAACCGGGGAGTGGCTGTTACGGTTATTCTGGGGACGATTATGAGAATGCTTGCGAGGAGCTTGATAGTCAGTACGGCGTTTCTCGGGCCGTTCGTCCACGCCGAGCTGTATTACTTGATCGTCGGCGGGTTAGGTGGTCAGGTCAAATACGAGGAACGCTTCGCGGCCCAAACTGAAGCTCTAGCCGACGCGGCTCGCCGTACATTGGGCGACGATTCGCGTGTTGCGGTGTTGTCAGGGGACGGAGCGAGCCGCGACGCATTAACGGCTGAGCTCACACGGCTTGCCGAGGTGACCACCGCCGCTGACAGCGTCGCCATATTTCTACTTGGTCACGGCAGCTATGACGGAGAGGTCTACAAGTTCAATCTCCCAGGTCCGGATATCGATGGCGAGGCGTTCGTTCAGTTACTCGCGGCTATACCCGCCAAAAAGCAGCTTGTGGTTAATACGACGAGCGCGAGCGGCGCGGTATTGGAGGACTGGTCAGGTGACGGACGCACGCTCATTACGGCGACGAAAAGTGGTGGCGAGCGAATCGCGACGCGCTTCGGCGAACACTGGACCGCTGCGCTTTCCAGTGATGAAGCCGATGCGAACAAGGATGGCGTGATCAACGCTCAAGAGGCATTTGATTTCGCAGCGAGAAAAGTCAGCGATAGTTACGAAAACGCCGGGAAGCTCGCGACCGAGCATCCGCAGCTTGTCGGCGACGGTGCCGGTTCATTCAACGTGGCGTTGCTCGAAGCACGAATTGCGACGACGGCGGAGCTTGAGAGCTTGCTTGGCGAGCTGGCCGTGCTGGACGAGGAGATCGAACAGCTCAGATCGCGCCGGAATGAGATGGACGACGACGTCTATCTGTCCGAATTACAGAACGTGCTGGTCGAGCTCGCCTTGGTTCAGAGAGAGATCGACGCGGTACGCAGTTCAGAATAGCCTTTTTGGACCACTATGAGAGTTCTGCTCAAAGTAACCGGTGTCTTGCTATTGAGCACTTCGAGTGTCCATGGCTTGAATATTGACTATTCGGACGATCGCGACGCCGAGCTACGAGCCTGCGATGCTCATCTTTATGGAGGCGAGCGCACCGAAGCGGAGCGCTGTTATGGAGCGCTGTTGACGAAAAGCCAGGATGCTCGAATTCTGGCTGAGGCATCATGGGGCCTAGGCGATCTTCGCACCGCGAACTCCTACTTCCAAACCGCGATCGAGACCTATCCGGATGACGCGCACGTTCGAACTCGCTGGGGCCAGCTGTATCTCGCGACCCATCAGGACAGCGAGGCAGTCAAGCTGTTCGAAGAATCGCTGCAACTTGATCCCGATCACGCCGACGCCAAACTCGGCTTGGCCAGCGTATCCGCCGGGCGGTTCGAAGAACGGGCCCGGGAGTTGGTCGATGAAGTGCTGGCGGCCGATCCTGCCAATCTGGGCGCGCACCTGCTGCTTGCACGTATGAACCTGGAAGTAGGATCGCTGGAGGTTGCCGACCCGGCGCTCGCGACAGCGCTCGAGATCGCCGAAGCTGAAGGATTGCCGCCGCTCGAGGTCTACGCTTTGAACGCCTCCAGCGATCTTCTACGCGGTGTCACCGATAGTCCCTGGACGCCGAGGGCCCTGGCCTACAACCAGCGCTATGGGGAGATCTATTCGACGCCGGCTCATTTCTATGTGATCACGCGGCGTTATCGGCAGGCCATCGCGTTGTTGCAACAGGCCGTCAGCGTGCAGCCGGATCTATGGGCGGCGCACGCTGAGCTCGGTGTCAATCTGCTGCGTGAGAATCGTCTCGAGGAGGCACAGCGACATTTGACCATTGCGTTCCGCGGCGATCCGTTCAGTGCCAAGATCGTCAACACGCTGCGGTTGATTGACAGCTTCGACAACTTTCGCGTCATCACCAGGATACCCAGCGCGGACGATACCTCCGGCGGCCCCGGCATGATTTTGCGACTGCACAACGATGAGGCCGACGTACTCGAGCCTTACGTCGTCGAGCTCGTCTCTCGGAGCATCGAGACGTTCACGGCAAATTATCAGTTCGAACTTGAGAACCCCGTGGTCGTGGAGTTCTACCCGGACCACGACGATTTTGCGGTTCGAATTTCGGGTCTACCTGGAATCGGGCTTCTGGGTGTCACCTTCGGCTATCTCGTGGCGATGGACAGCCCTTCGGGTCGCCGTGACGGTGAGTTCCATTGGGGCACGACGCTCTGGCACGAGATGGCTCACGTCTTCACGCTGGAGACTACCGAGCACCTCGTGCCACGCTGGTTTAGCGAGGGAGTGTCCGTGTTTGAAGAATGGAACACGGGGCCGCTTCCTGGGCGCCACATTCCGCTGCATGTCCTACGGGCGATGGAGGAAGAGAAGTTTCTCCCGGTTGCCGATCTGGATAGCGGCTTCATCCGCCCAACCTATGACGGACAGGTCATGGTCTCCTATATGCAGGCAGGATTGGTTTGTCAGTACATCGAGGGACGCTGGGGGCAACAAGGGCTCGTGGCCATGTTGGCGTTGTATCGCGATGGGTTGCCCACCGATGAGGTAATTCAGCAAGCGCTCGGGGTCTCTCCGATGGCGCTCGATCAGGGCTTCCAGGAGTTCATCGAGCGGGAATTCGCGGCAACACTCGCGGGGCTTGAGACTTGGCGTGAGCAAGGCCGGGCGGCCGCGAAAGCGCTGAACGCTGGAGATTGGGAGGACGTTATCGCTGCCGCTGCCGATGCGATAGCAAGCTTCCCGGAACACGTCGGCGACAGCTCAGCTTACCTGCTCAAGGCCCAGGCTCACGACGCTCTCGGACAGCGTGTCGTGGCAATCGAAACCCTGGAGCAATATTGGCGGCGCGGCGGGTATCAGCCAGCAGCCCTGAAGGAGCTTGCGCTCTGGCTTGCCGCAGCAGAGCGAACCGAGGACGCTGTGGACGTATTGAACGATGCGCTTTATGTGGTGCCACTGGACGATGAGCTGCATATCCAGCTCGGCGACTGGCTGCTGCAGGAGCAGATGCCGTTCGAGGCGCTACGCGAGTACGAGGCATCGTTAGCCATGAACCCCCTCGACCAGGCAGCGGCGCACTATCGGCTGGCGACGGCCTACAGGCAGCTAGATGACGGTGCCAAGACTCTCGAGCATGTATTGTATGCTTTGGAGATTGCCCCGCATTATCGGCAAGCACAACAACTCTTACTGGAGATTGCACTTTGAGCTCTGCAACACCTAGCCAACTCGAGACTGACGAAGCCCGTGCTCTGATCGAGACTTTCCGGGAGTCCCTAGACAGTATTCGCGGGGAGATCCAAAAAATCATCGTCGGGCAGGATGACGTTGTGGAGCATCTGCTCATGACGTTACTGGTTGGTGGTCACTGCCTGATCACAGGTCTGCCGGGGACGGCGAAGACCTTATTGGTACAGACCTTGGCGTCCGCGTTGGGATTAACCTTCAAGCGTATACAGTTCACGCCGGATCTCATGCCGACCGATGTCACCGGCACGGACATTATCGAGGAGGACATTACGACCGGACACCGTACGTGGACCTTCGTGCCCGGACCCTTGTTCACGAACATCATGCTCGCCGACGAGATCAATCGAACGCCGCCCAAGACCCAGTCCGCTTTGCTCGAAGCGATGCAGGAACTTTCGGTAACGGTACGCGGTAATCACCATGCCATCACGCCGCCGTTCTTCGTCCTCGCGACCCAGAACCCGATTGAGCTTGAGGGAACCTACCCGTTGCCGGAAGCGCAGTTGGATCGGTTTCTGTTTAACGTGGTATTGGATTATCTGAGTGACGACGAAGAGATCGAAGTCGTACAGCGCTATACGACGCGGATCGGCATACCGGAGGTTAAAGCGTGTACGACCGCTGAGCAGATACTCAAATTCCAATGGCTGGTGCGACAGGTCCCGGTCTCGGAGACCGTCACTCGGTTTGCAGTGGATCTGGTGCGTGCGACGCGACCCGATGATCCTCGTGCACCCGACGTCGTTCGCCGCTATGTCCAATACGGCGCAAGTGTCAGAGCCACGATGTACCTGACGCTAGCGGCGAAGGCTCGCGCACTGATGAGCGGCAGATATCATGTCACCCAAGCCGACATCGCCTCGCTGGTTTTGCCGGTACTGAGGCACCGGGTGCTCACTAACTATTATGCGGAATCCGATAGTGTCGATGTGGACGATATATTGTCGCAGCTCGTGGAATCACTGCACGTCCCCGATCGCCAGGCCCAAGCCAGCTAAGACCGCGCTCCGCTGTAGATGAGTGCAAGAACCTCAGGAGCGCCACGGCAACTCCTCGATCCGAAGGTACTGGCGAGTCTGTCGAACCTTGAACTTGTCGCGCGTGCGGCCGTGCATGGCTTTCTCAATGGCCTGCATCGTTCCCCGTTCTTCGGTTTCAGCCAGGAGTTCGCGGAATACCGACCTTACGCGGAGGGCGATGACCCGCGATTCATCGACTGGAATGTTTACGCTCGCACCGACCGAACCTATATCAAGCGATATCTCGGCGAGACCAATACGCATTTGGTGATACTTCTGGATGCAAGCGCCTCGATGGGTTTCGGCTCCGGTGCGGTTAACAAGCTTCAGTATGCGAAGTTTCTCGCCGCGACGCTGGCCTACCTGGCTACGCGTCAGCACGATGCGGTGGGTCTGGTCGTCTTCGACGACGAAGTGCGGGAGCATCGTCCGCCCTCATCGCAGTCAGGCAAACTCAGTAGCGTGCTGCATGCAATCGACCGCGCGACACCAGGTACCGGCACCGATCTGGGCGTGCCATTTCAGCGTTTTCGGCAGTACCAATCGGGGCGCGGGCTGGTAGCGGTCATCTCGGATTTCTATTGCGATCCAGAAGAGATGATCAAGAGCGTTCAGCCGCTGGCTTATCAGGGCCAGGATGTCATCCTGTTCCAATTATTGGACCCGCAAGAACTCGAACCGGATTTCAAGGAATCGGTACTTCTGGAGGACATGGAGAGCGGTGAGGCGATGGAGGTCTCGCCGATATTCATGCACTCGCGTTACCGGGAGCGTATCAAGAAACACATCGCCGCACTCAGCGATGCCGCTGCGGGGGCGGCGGCTGATCACACGATGGTGAATATCGTGGAGCCTTTGGATACCGCGCTGCGTAACTACTTGCTCTTCCGCCAACGGCGGGGATGATCGTGGCGACGAAGATATGACGCTGCTCGCCCCAGTATTTCTCGTCGGCCTATTCGCCGTGGGATTACCGCTCTGGTTGCACCGTTTATCGTCGGAAAATCCCAACCGCCAGCCGTTCAGCTCGGTCATGTTTCTTGAGCCCGGGGAGCCGCGGCGCGTTTTAGCGAAGAATCTGCAATATCTATTACTGCTCGCGTTACGGATAGGTATTCTGGCTCTTGTGGCATTGGCATTTGCGCGGCCAGCCTTACTGGGATCCGCGCAGACGCTGTTCGGCGAAAGCGCGAGTCTGCATGTCATCGTCATGGATGTCTCCGCCTCCATGAGATACGGTCAGCGCTGGGCACGGGCGCAAGATATCGCCGCAGAGATCATCGACGACCTGGACTCGACCGACCTGGGTCAGCTCGTTGCCGCAGGACGATTGATTCGCGTACTGGAGGCGCCGTCTCTGGACCGGGCAAGTTTGAGGCAGGGGCTCAACCTGTTGGAGCCCGGGTTATTCCGTATCGACTACGGCCAGATCATCAGCGCCATGGACGGGATCCTGAGAGGCGCCGAGTTACCCGTCGTGCTGCACCTGGTCACCGATCTTCAGCAGAACTCATCGCCGACTCGGTTTGCGGACTTGATTCCGCAGACGTCTCTGGAGCTTCGATTGCATGACGTCTCAGTCGCGGGAGAGGCGAACTGGGGCATAGATGGTCTGGGCTGGTCAGCCGCTTCGGCGGAGGTGACCGTCGGCATTCGCGGCTATGGCACTGCGGCCGCGGAGATGACGGTGTTACTCGAACTCAATGGCGATGCGGTGGCGAGCCAGCTCATCGCGGTGCCTGCCGGAGCAGCTGTCCGCCTGAATTTCGACGGTTTGGAACTCAAGTCGGGCGCCAACCGTATCCGCGCACGGCTCACGCCCGGCGATTCGTTAACGGTCGATGATGAGCGAGCGTTGGTCGTGAGACGCCCGAGTCCAAGTCCTGTCCTGCTCGTTGCCGGTGACCCGCGCGGCCGCGATGCGCTGTTCATCTCCGCGGCGATGGATACGTTGCCGGAACGCGCCTGGCAAATCGAACAGATCGTACCGGCAGCGATGCCCGAGAAGACGCTCGCGGACTACCTGTTGGTCATCGTCGGGGATGGCGGGGCGCTCGCGGCAGAAAATTCGGCGCAACTGCGGGACTATATCGTTGCCGGCGGCGCACTCTTAATGGCGTTGGGTCAGCGTGCGGCCGGGCTGGATCAAGTGCCGATAACCAACCAAGAGTTGCTCACAGTCTCTCAATTCGGAAGGGTCTCCAGCGATTACGCGACCGTCGGCAATCTGGATCGGACTCACCCAGCCCTGAGCGCTGTCGACGATCTGCGCTCGGTGAAGTTCTTTCGTTATTTAGCGGTTGTGCCTGACGGGTCCGATAGCGTCCTGATCCGACTGGATGATGGCACACCGTTATTGATTGAACACCTGCTCGGTGACGGTCGGGTCTTGTTATTTACCTCTTCTCTGGATCGGCAGTGGAATGACCTGCCTCTGAAGCCGGTCTTTGTCACGTTAGTGGCCGAGCTCTCGGCGTACCTGACCGGCGGTTTAGCGCTGAGCAGTGAAGCGAGCCTGGGTAGTACGCTGTCACCACGTGCGGTCGGCCTCGCCGGTGGACAGATCTTCGACCCCGATGGCAACAAGGCGCTCGGCCTCTCTGGTACCGGATCGGGGGACGAAGTACTGCTCGACCAGACGGGTTTCTACGAGATCGTGGGCGCAGGCCAGACGGAACTAGTCGCCGTCAATGTGGATCCAAGAGAATCAGACCTGACACCGATGGAGTCCAATACCGTCTCGCGCTGGCTGGCCTTAAGTCCCGGAACCTCTCGGAACGTGCCCAGCGCCGCACTCGGCGTGGCGGAGACGCCGCCTACACCGATCTGGCCATGGCTCCTGGGACTTCTGGCCGTGATCGTCATCGTGGAATCCTGGGCTGGAAACTGGCATCTTAGGGTCCGGAGGGGCATCGCAGCATGACGATACAGGCACAACTGGAGAGCTATTTAAACGAGTTCCGTCGCCGCCTCGGAGCTTTGATCATCGCTCGCGGTGCCGCCGCCTTGTCGATTGTTGCGCTAATCCTGACGCTGGGCGCTGTGTATCTGGGTACACGCCAGGCGTTTGCCAATGAACTTATGGTCAGTGCGCGCCTGGTCCTCGTGTTGCTGCTGACCGGCCTCGTCGTCGCGCTGTTGATCTATCCGCTGCGCGCGCTGCGCCGTACCGAAGGTGTGCAGGACATCGAGCGGCGCGCGCCGGACTTCGACGGCCGTGTTGAAACCTATCACGGGCTCGTCAAGGCGTCTGAGCAAGCCGCACAGCGTTCGCCGTTTCTAGGCTTACTGGCCGAAGATACCTTGAAGATTGCCAGGCGCATCCCGGTCGCCTTACGCGTGCCGCACTGGGAAGTTTCCGTGCCTACAGCGGCAGCAGTAGTCGCCCTGGGGGCGTTGTTGTGGTTCGCGGCATTCGGTCCGGATAACTGGCGCTACGGCGTGCGTCACCTTTGGGCCGGGTGGGCGATCGCCGACACGCTGCCTCCACAACGTATCATCGTGAGCCCTGGCGACGGCGCAGTCCGACGTGGCGGCGACCTGCTGATCATGGCACACGCTGAGGGATTCGATCCCCTGGAGGCTGAGGTATTCGCGCTATTCGAAGGCAGCGACACCTGGGAGAGCGCGCCCATGGAAGTCGCAGAGGAGGACGGCTTCGACTTCAGATTCTTCGCGCTGCGTGAGCCGATGCGCTATTACGTGATGTCGGCGGGGATACGCAGTAGAGAGTTCGAGATCGACGTGGTCGATCTTCCCCGCATCAACAATATCAAGCTGACGTACCACTATCCCCGGTGGACGCAGCTCGAAACGAAGACGGACGACCCGGGCTACGATATCCGCGCGGTGGCCGGCACCGAGGTGGAGGTCGAGATCCGTACCGATCAGCCGCTTGGTGATGCGGAGCTTGTCGTCAACGGTGACAGCTTGACGATGACTGCCGAAGGCACGGTCGCAACGGCGACGCTGGAGGTCGCCGAAGAAGGCGAGTACTTCGTCTCCACGCTCTTCAACGGTGAGCCGGTACGACTCTCAGACACCTATTTTATCGATGTGGTGGCGGACGATCGGCCGGTGGTCCAGGTTCTCAAGCCTGGTCGCGATTGGCGCGCCAGCAATATCGAAGAAGTCTCGGTGCGTATCCAAGCCAGCGATGACTTCGGATTGGAGCGGCTGGAGCTGCACTACGCTGTCAACGGCGGGGAATGGCAGGTCACGCAACTCGACGTCGAAGGCGACTACGTCGTCAGCGAAGAGATTCTCTATCTTGAGGACATCGATACGCTCGATGATTCTGAGATTTCGGAATTCTTCAGCGGGCAGGCGCCGGAGGTGGCCGACACCGGCTACACCGGCTTGGAGCCCGGCGATCTGATTTCCTATTTCGCCGAGGCTCACGACCGAGAGTCGTCGATGCGGACAGACTTGTACTTCGTTGAGGTGCAACCTTTCGAGCGAAGCTTCTCACAGTCGCAGGCCGGTGGCGGTGGCGGCATGGGCGGCGCTGGTGAGCAGAGTGAGATTTCACAACGGCAGAAAGAAATTCTCGTTGCGACCTGGAATCTGATTCGTGAGCAAGACGATCAGGCTGGTTACCAGGATGAGCAGCAGATTGAGGACAACGGTGCGCTGTTGGCCGAAATGCAGCGTACGCTCGCTGAGCAGGCTCAAACATTGGCTTCGCGTACCAGGGCCAGGCAACTCACCAATGCGGACGAGCAAATTCGGAGCTTCGTGCAGAGCCTGGAGAGTGCGGCCGAGGCGATGCTGCCGGCGGCCGAGCGTTTGATCGACGTGGAGTTCGAGGAAGCGATTCCTTCCGAGCAAGTGGCGCTGCGATATCTTCTGAAGGCGGAATCGATCTTCACCGACATTCAGGTTGCGTTTCAGCAAGGCGGCGGCGGTGGCGGCGGTTTCGCCGGTCGTGATCTCGCCGAGCTGTTCGAGCTTGAGATGGATCTGGAGAAGAATCAGTACGAGACTGAGTCGGCGGTCGCCTTCGACAGTGCCGAAGAACAAGAGGTTGACGAAGCGATTGCCAAGCTCCAGGAGCTGGCGCGACGTCAGGAGAACCTGGCGCGGCAAACGAACCAACGCAACGAGCTCACCGAGGAAACGCGCTGGCAGCAGGAACAGCTGCGCCGCGAGACCGAGGAACTCCGCCGTGAGCTAGAGCAACTGCAGCGTCAGGCAGCTGCGAATCAGCAGCAGTCTGGGCAGCAGTCCAGTGCTGCGCCGGGCAGCCAGGCGAATGGTAGTGCACAGGGCGAGCAGACGGCCGAAGCCATTCGACAGCTCGACGATGCGCTCCAGGCCATGGCTCGAGCCAGCGGCCAGGGTGGTGAGAATCTCGATACCGAGCAGACGAGGCGGGCGATCGAGGAAGCCAGACGACAACTCGATCGCGCGCTCGAGCAGCTAACGGCGCAGCGGCAGGCGGTTGCCGAGGAGGCATTCTCCGACCTGTCCGGTCGTTCCGGCGAGCTGTTCGAAGAACAGCGACAGATCGCGGCCGAGCTGCAACAAGTTGCCCGCCGCTACCTCGAAGGGCGTGAGCGCGGCCAGACCCTGCGCGACATTCTCAGTCCGGAAGAGGCCTACGACCTCGAGACACGCAAGTTGGCGATGCAACGCGAGCTCGAAGCACTCGAGCGGAACATTCAAACAGTGGCACAACAATTCCGCGGCCAAACGCCCGGTGCGAGCGCAGAGTTACAAGATACGCTTGTTGATCTGCAGCAATCGCAAGCCATCGCGCGGCTCGGTGATGCGGCCACCCGGATTCGCTACGATAGGGCCTACGAAGCAGCCGCATGGGAGGGCATTACGACGAATGCACTCGACGACCTGCAACGCGGCACCGAACGTGCCTTGGCGCTCGCTTCCAGGGAAGCCGGCAAGGGCGTGCGGCCCGAGCCGGACCCAACGGCTGAGTTACGTGCGGAGTTGCAGAGTCTGCGGCGGGAACTCGCCCAATTCTCGCAGGCTGGTGGTCAAGGTCAGCAGGGTCAGCCCGGCCAGGGTCAAGCGCAAGGTGGCCAGCCTGGGCAACAGGGAGGTGGTGCGTTCGGTGGTAACCGGCTCGGTGGAGGCGGTGATCTTTACGATCCGACTCGCCGAGGTCTCGGTGTCTGGGACCCGGTCGGCATTGCGACATTCGATGCCAATAGTCAGGCAGAACTCGAGGCTCGACTCGAAGAGGCTGGACGGGACTTGCTGCTCTTGGGGTCGCGTCTACGGGCCGAAGGGCTAACTGCTGAGGAGCTTGAGGCGGTGCGACGTCTCGGTGATTCCCTGCGTCGTGGCCTGACGGGCAACCCCGAGTTACTCGAACAAGAATTCCTCGCTATGCTGGGTTTGGTCGAGCAGTTGGAGTTGCAGCTTGCCCAGAACGCGTTGGGCGTGGCTGACTCCGGGGTGCGAACCGAGGCGCCAGCCCAGGTGGCGCAGGGTTACCAGGACGCGGTGGCAGAGTACTTTCGCCGCCTCAGCCGCGCCGAGCCGTAAGCCTAAGCAGGCCTCACGCAGCGGGCGTGGCAACTGCAGTGCGGTGTTGCCGTTTCGCTGTCAATGCAAAGAATCCTTTAGTCTCGCGGGTTTACGCGCTTCTACCGGCGCAATCACTAGTACATGGTGAGATAATTGGCGCCCGGATCGACGCTAGGAATCATGCTGATAGGTACGCTGCGAACGGCGTTGAATTTATGATGGCAGGACACTCAGAGGCAATCATCGTGACGCGCGATCTGCAGCGGCGCTACGATATGGGCGGCGAGGTTATCCACGCTCTGCGCGGCATCGATCTACAAATCGATCATGGCGAGTACGTTGCTGTCATGGGTCCGT
>Ga0209980_10001412_pt1 | contig 13208 bp, 12 predicted proteins | sample CR02metaG_FD_183611 | JGI IMG/M metagenome (GOLD analysis project Ga0209980, IMG submission 183611) | Deep subsurface microbial communities from Mariana Trench to uncover new lineages of life (NeLLi) - CR02 metaG (SPAdes) (version 2) | ecosystem: Environmental > Aquatic > Marine > Ocean trench... | reverse complement strand
ATTCCCTCTGCTGTCACCTCAGCAATCTCGCCATCTTCTAAAAAAGCCACCTTTCGTGTATGATCCAAGAGCGCTGGGATATCGGAGGCCACAAAGGTCTCACCCTCCCTGCAGCCAATGACAATAGGTGTGGAATTTTTTGCTATGATCAGCCGATGGGGATCATCTTGATGGAGAAAGGCCATGGCATAGGAGCCATGAATTCTCCTGAGACTCTTGCGTACCGCGTTGAGGAAATTGGCCCCATTATCCATTTCTTCCTCTACCAGGTGAGCCACGATTTCTGTATCGGTCTCTGAGGCAATTTTTGCTCCCTTTTTGACCAGGTAGTCTTTCAATTCCAGGTAATTCTCAATAATCCCATTGTGGACAACCACGACACTTCCGGCGCGGTGGGGATGGGCGTTGGTTTCTGTGGGGCGGCCGTGAGTCGCCCATCGGGTATGGCCGATTCCGACATTCCCCTGAAGGGGGCCCCGACGGAGAATCTCTTCAAGATTTTTGAGCTTACCCTCCGAGCGGCGGATAGTGACATGGCCCTCATTGAGCACGGCGATGCCTGCGGAGTCGTACCCCCGATACTCGAGCTTTTTCAAGCTCTCTAAAATGATGGGCGCTGCCTCACGCATGCCAATATAACCAACGATTCCACACATTTCGTTTCTCGTTATTTGTTATTCCTTATTCATTTCAGTCGCTGTTTCACTTTGATTGGCTGCGAAAACACGACTAACGAATATACGATTAACAGTTTATTCCGTCTTGTGTTTTTCCCTGAACCGTTGTACCCAGCCCTTCACATGTCTCTGTGCCACGCGACTCAAGGCCAGCGCCCCGGCGGGAACATTTTGGGTGATGGTGGAACCAGCACCCACATAGGCGTCGTTCCCAATGACCACCGGCGCCACCAACTGCGTATTGCTGCCGATTTGGACCCGATCCCCTATGGTGGTTCGGTGCTTTTCGAAACCGTCGTAATTACAAGTAATGGTCCCTGCACCGATGTTCGTTTCCTTTCCCAACTTTGAATCCCCAATATAGCTTAAGTGACTCGCCTTTGTCCCATTTCCAATCGACGAGTTCTTCACTTCGACGAAGTTACCAACCCGCACATTGTCTTTTAGCACGGTCCCAGGGCGGAGGTGGGAGAACGGTCCGATTTCCGCTTTCTTCCCGATTTCACAATCGGTAATAACAACGGAGAACCTGAGGTGGGTTTCCTTCCCGAACCGGCTGTTAGTGACATAGGCATTGCCATCAATTAGACATCTCTCTCCCACGACGGTTCGTCCCATGAGATGCGTATTCGCCCCGATCACCGTATCCTTACCAATCTGGACCCCTTCCTCAATATAAGTCGTTAGCGGATCCTTGAGGGTTACCCCCAATTCCATCCACCTGCGGTTAACCTTTTCCTGTATGGCCCTTTCCATCATCGCGAGCTCCTCTCTGGTATTAATTCCCAACATTTCCCGTGGATCATTCACCTGGACCGCACCGACACTTTGCCCGTTCCTACAGGCGATGCCCACAATATCCGGCAGATAGTATTCACCCTGTCGGTTCAGGTCGGTTAAGTCATCCAGGGCGGAATAGAGAAATTTTGGGGAGGCCACATAAATGCCTGCGTTGACTTCGTTGATCTCTTTCTCCGAATCACTTGCATCCTTCTCTTCTACGATCCCCATCACCTCACCGTTGGCCCCCCTCAAGATCCTCCCATAACCGGATGGATGGTCTAAACAAGCCGTCATCAGTGAAACGGTCGACTCATGATCGCGATGGTGGCGCAGGAGTGCGGTTAAACTATCCTTCGTAATAAAGGGGACATCACCGCTCAGGATCAGAAGATCACCCGAAAATCGACCTAAGATATTCCTGGTGCATTGCACGGCATGTCCCGTGCCGAGCTGCTCCTTCTGTAGAACCCATATGGCTTTTTCGTTGTCGCATGCCTGCTTGACCTGCTCCGCACCATGGCCTACGACCACCACTACCCGTGCGGGGTTCAAGCTCCGGCAAACTCGCAGAGGGTACGAGATGAGGGGGACCCCTCCCAAAGGGTGCAATACCTTCGGAAGGTCGGAGCACATCCGCTTACCCAGGCCAGCGGCCATCAAGATGACGCCAAGGGACCCCATGATCGTGAAACCAGAATACGGATTATAGCTGAAGTCCCGTGCCCATCAAAGGGGGTTCGGGCCGTGCTGGTTAGTTTGGACCAGGGGCAGAACAGAGCGGCTTGTCTCGAGACGATCGAATGGCCCCAGCTTCCTCGAGAATTGATCCTACTTCTTCAACCAAAAGGTCGGGGGTTGGAAGTTCCCCGACGTGGAGGGCAATCCCATTGACGATGACGGATGCGGGGCTGATACCCAGAAAAAGGGTTTTCAGAAAAGGTCCTAGTGGGGGGCGATATCTGCGATAATCCCCTAAAAGGGCTGGGATGAGATAGAGGCCGTTTCGGGGGTCTACTACGTCTATCTCCACGCTATGGTCAAACTCTCGGCGCAGGGCGAGGTAGAGTTCCCCCACCCGATCCATAATCGATCTAATCATTGCGTAGTCGGGAATTTCGCGAGACCCAAAGGCATCGATACCCTCGAGGGTCCCGGCACAATTGCTACAGGTTAACGTCTCGGGACATTCTCTAACGAGTATGACCCTGGGTTTCATGCCGCTCAGTTACCCCCTAACGGGCACCCTCTCCGCCTGCCCGCTACCTCTCAGTATTCCAACTGCCTTCACGACCAGGTACAAAGCGCTAACTAAAATCAAAACCCCAATTATAAAGAGGCCCCAATTTTCCTTTACCCAAAAGCCCTTCAGCGTTAAAAGCATGGCCCAGCATGTCATAAAAAGTAATATCACCATAGGAGTCAAGGTGTATGCTGTAGGCCTTTTCAGCTTGACTAGAAAAACGCTGATGACCAGAAGGGCCAGACTAGCAAGCAACTGGTTGGTCGTCCCAAAGAGAGGCCAGATGACAAGACCGCCGGCACCCTTACCGTCGTAGAGTGCCAGAATCCCAGTGGTTACCACAGCGATGAGAGTGGCGATCCCTCCCTTTTTCAAAGCCGGAAGGTTCATTATATCACCGAACTCCGCGGTGACATACTTCTGCAGTCTCAGGCCCGTATCCATGGTGGTGGCTGCGAAACTCACTACCACAACGGCCGCAAAGGTGGCCCCGATGGTCTGGGAGATGCCAAACCCTCGGTAGAGAAAATGGCTGATCCCATCGACGAAGGCACTTACCTTGGCTCCAAGGCCAGCAGCCCCTCCCCAAGTGGCATAGTGCTCATTCCACGCGGCTACGGAAGCAAACCCACCCGCACATGCCAGGATGGCCAGCAGGGCCAGGCACCCTTCTCCCAAGGATCCCAAATAACCCACGGGTCGGGCATCCGTCTCTTTATCCAACTGTTTCGAGGTTGTCCCGGAGGAGACGATGGCATGGAAACCAGAGATGGCACCACAGGCAATCGTTATGAAGATGAAGGGAATCATCATAGGCGCTCCCGGTGGATTCAGACGGACCGCAGGGGCCACCAAGGTCAAGCCCTCCGAGGTGAAAGTACCTATGATCACCGCCAGGAAAACCGCAGTTAAGCCGAAATAGAGCTGGTGTCCATTCAGGTAGTCCCTCGGCTGGAGGAGGACCCAAACCGGCAGCAGGGTGGAGAACAAGCCGTATCCAAGTAATATAAGGACCCAAGTCACGACGGGAGTGCCTAGAGTCGGGACCTTCACTTCCCATCCATAGGTACCCGAAAGGATCACAAGCAAATACATAATGGCCACAGCCACTATGGAGGGAAGAAGAACTCCCGCTCCCTTATGTTTATAAATTAGCCATCCAATTCCCAGGGCCAACGGTATCTCCACAAAGATTGGAATCACTGACATGGGATAGCGGATAAAGAGGGCCGCAATCACCAGAGCAAAGACAGCGTTTACCATCAATACCAAGAAGTAAATAACGATAAGAAACAGTAACCTGGCCCGTTGCCCGATCAGATCAGCCGTGAGATGGCCAATGGAGCGTCCCTTATGTCTACTGGAAACCCAAATGCTGCCAAGATCATGGGCCCCAGAAGCAAAGATGCTACCCACCACGACCCATAAAAACGCCGGCAACCATCCCCAAATCATCGCTATGGCCGGCCCTACGATGGGTGCGGCGCCTGCAACGGAGACGAAATGATGACCCATCAGGATATGCTTATGGGTGGGTATGTACTCTACTCCGTCCTCCAGTTCATGTGCTGGTGTTTTGAAATCGGGATCAAGCTGGTAGATCTTCTCGGCCAAAAACTTCGAATAGAAACGATAGGCGAGATAAAAAAGACCGAGCCCGATGAGAACCAAAACGATTGCTGGCATAGAACGTCCTCCTTAGCTGGTTGAAAAATATTGCCCCGCAGGAGCTCTTGCAAACTATGGTCTTCTTTATGAAGAGATTATTTCCCCCGATCATTGCCATGCTAAATCGTCAACCTCATACAGTGAAAAACAGACCCATGAGGCGTGTGGTCCATACGATGCCACTATGCTAGAAAAAGGGCAAGGACTCCAAGCGTTCTGTTAACGGCGCAATTCTGTCTCTTGCTCCATCGCAAGAATGCTTTTTCAACTGAGAAGAGAGGGCAACGCTTCATTTGTCGAAACCGCCCGTTAATGCCCATCTAAAAACCATGTGCCTATTGCCTTGACAGCGTCTGGCGAACTTGCTAGAAAGCGGAACTTAGTACTGGCCGGGGAGACCCAGAGGGAGACCATTATGCTCGAACGGGAAGAGGAGCTATTGAACAGCAGGGAGGTCGCTAGGATTTTGGACATGAGCCCTGATACGGTAAATGAGTTTGCACGCAAAAACATACTGCCCGCCTTTAAGAAGGGGAAGCAGTGGCGGTTTCTTAAAAAAGACATCTTCGCTTTTAACAAGAAACAGACAAGGGAGATCCAAGCTGCGTGACCCCCAGTAAGTTGGGTATCGACGACTTGGGTTGTGGTTGGGTTCATGGCTGAAACAGGTGCGCACGAAAGCAAGCTCTACTCGGATCTCGCACCGCTTTACGATAAAATCTTTGGCAAGATTTTTTACTCTCGCCTGAGTCACGTCATTAAGACCCTCAAACTTCCTCGGGGTGCCAAGGTCTTAGAACTGGGCGTAGGGACCGGCACTTCCTTCCCAGCCTATCCCGATCACTGTGAGGTCATTGGGGTCGACTCGGCACCGGACATGTTGGCCCATGCCAGAACCAAAATCCGCAATAACGGCTGGACCCACTTGAAGGTCTTGAAGATGGATGCCCTGCATCTTGATTTCGCCGATGATTCCTTCGACTATATCATGGCCTTTCATGTGGTTACTGTAGTTCCAGATCCCATCAGGATGATGGAGGAGGCCCAGCGAGTTTGCCGGCCGGGAGGGAGAATCGTCATCGTGAACCACTTTACCAGTGAGTCTCCCATCTTGGGCAGTTTGACCGAGGCCCTAGACCCTGTAACCCGGCGACTCGGGTGGAGGACCGACCTCAAACTGGACCCGTTTGTGCGAGCCACGCAACTCAAGATTGACAAAGTCTATAAACTCTCAAAGCTTTCTCTGTACACGGTCCTAGAGGGTTACAACGAGAAGAACGGATACTCGAAGTCCACGTTGTCGGCTGAGTGACCCTCCTCCTCTTCTCACCACTCGGTGAGATCTCAAGGAGAACCCTAGCCATTGGCGAAGGCTCCGCGCCTCGAGCCTGCGGGACACCTCCCCGATTCGGTTTTCTCTTATTATTTTTAAACCTCCAGGGATTTGCTTCCGGTGGAGTTAGCCACTGCAGACCGGTTATCTCAACCCACGTATTTTTCCAGGCAGGATTTATGATGTCGTTTCTCTTCCCCCGACGGAAAGTTGTGCCTCTCTAGGCAGCGAGGAAATGGGGTCGTACTAGAACCACTCTTAATTGGAGCCCTCACCAGAATCGCCTTTTTTAGTTGGCCCCTCTTTTTGAGTGATTTCTTCTGAATCTTCGCCTCCTACTCCTTTTTTGAAGTCCCGGATGGCCTTACCCAATCCACTCCCGATTTGGGGTAACTTTCCAGGTCCAAAAATAATCAGTGCTATGATCAGGATGATCAGCAGTTCTTGAAAGCCTAGTCCGAACATGGACCCTCCTTATTTTTCAAACCTATCGCCATGAGACGAAACCTTACCCTACTGTCGAGCATAGCAGATTTGCCCTGGGCTTTTAACCTCTCTGGGACGAGCCCTAAACCTAAATTTGCATATTCTCATGCCAGAAGTTATGAAGGTTTGAAGATCCACGGACGACACGTTTATGCAATCCCAAGCAATAAATCTAGCAGTGGTTCGTGAGCTGATTCGCACCGCCACTCCAGATCGGGTCTTGCGGTTTATCGGCAGGAGCCACCATGCGGATATTGCCCTTCTCTTCAAAGGCCTGGAACCGGCTGAAGTGCGCCAGCTGTTCGAACTCCTGCTCTCGGTCCGCCGGGCTGGAAAGACCCTAATGGAACTTCCGCCAGACTTGCTGCCGGAGATCTTGGATCTCATCGAAGACGAAAAACTCGCAAAGATGTTGGTCTGGGCAGACCCTGACGATGAAGTGACTTTTATCGACAGCCTGCCGGAAGAGAGGAGAGAGAGGGTCCTTGCCCTGGTGGATCCTGACCGAAGAGAGAGAGTTAAACAATTCATTGGCTTTCCGGAGGGAACCGTCGGGAGGATTATGACCCCCGAATTTTTGGCCCTTTCTCCTAATACTACAGCCCAGGGAGCTATAGACAGGATCCGTGAGCGAGGAGAGCTGGAGACTTTTTTCTACCTCTACGTGGTAGATGAATCCGGTAAGCTCCTTGGCGTCGTCCCCATCCGAGCCCTGGTCATCGCACCCAAGGAGCGGACCCTCAGTGAGATGATGATTGCTGATCCCATACGCGGACAGGTCTCCATGGATCAGGAGGAGGCGGCACGGCTGGTATCCAAATACGAACTCCTGGCGCTGCCCATTGTGGATCAAGAACGGCGCCTCGTTGGCATTATCACTGTAGATGATGTCATTGACATTATCGATCAAGAATCGACGGAAGACATGTACAGAATGGCCGGGCTAGAGGAGGGAGACCGGATATTCAGCCGCCCGGGGTTATCCATCCAGAAGAGGCTCCCTTGGATGGGGTTTAATCTTCTGACAGCGATGCTTGCTGCCTTTGTTGTAGGTCTGTTTGAGCGGACAATCGAAGAGGCGGTGGCCCTTGCGATCTTCATGCCGGTGGTCGCTGGTATGGGCGGAAATGGGGGAATTCAAACCCTGACGGTCATGGTGCGGGGGATTGCGCTGGGAGAGCTGGCCTTTTCTACCACCTGGAGGGTGGTGCTCAAAGAGGTGACAGTGGGGATTGTCATGGGAGCCATTATCGGTACCCTAGTGGCGTTCATAGCCTATCTGTGGAAGGGTAATCCCATGCTCGGGTTTGTGCTGGCACTGGCCATGGTGATCAATCTCTTTGTGGCATCTCTGGCCGGGACCCTGATTCCACTTGCACTGAAGCAACTGAATCTAGACCCAGCCCTGGGATCTGGTGTCATTGTCACCACCTTCACCGACGTCTTTGGCTTTCTCTCATTCTTGGGGCTGGCGACGATATTTCTCCGCTACCTGGTCTGAGCTCCCTCCTCCTTTTTTCATCCTTTCAACGGGGGGTGAATCATTACCTGCTGCTCTTCTTTTTCGAGGCCGTCCACCAACACCCTCTGCCCCGCTACATGGAGCCGACCCTCACTGTATAGCTGGATGGCCTTTGGATAAATGCGATGTTCTTCCTTTAGGATCCGTGCACTGAGAGACTCTTCCGAATCATCGGGAAAAACGGGAACCACGGCCTGTATGATGATGGGGCCCTGATCACACTCCTCATTGACGAAGTGAACCGTACAGCCCGAAAATCGAACCCCGGCCTCTACTGCCTTGCGCTGCACATGGAGTCCTGGAAATGCAGGGAGCAATGCGGGGTGGATGTTCATGATTCGATTAGCAAAGGCGTGAACAAAATCAGCGGAGAGAAGCCGCATGAAACCAGCCAGGACGACCAGCTCCACCTGTCGGTTTTTGAATTGTACAATTAGGTGCTGATCAAAGGCCTCCCGAGATGGGGATTTACCATGGTCGACTATTTCGGTCGGGACTCCATGCTTCTGGGCCCGTACCAGACCATAGGCATCCTCGCGATTACTGACCACCACACAAACCTCGGCATCGAGTCGCTTTTTCTCAATGGCATCGATGATTGCCTGGAGATTGCTGCCGTTGCCCGAGATCAGTATTCCCAAAGGGACCTTCCGCGCCATGGCTTTAGGGGACCAATGCCACTCCCCTCGCTCCTTTTTCAATTTCCCCAATCACAGAATACTTTTGCCCCAATTTCCTGAGAGATTGCTCTACCCCACTTAGTTCTCGTTTCCCAACAATCATGATCATCCCGAGACCATTATTGAAAGTGCGGTCCATTTCCCTTTGGGAAAGCCCACCCGACCGTCGAATCAAATCAAAGATGGGTGGTGTTGTCCAACTCCCGCGACGAACCCACGCCTTTTTCCCCGCAGGTAGAATCCTGGCGAGATTCCCCGGTATTCCACCGCCGGTAATATGCGCAATGCCTTTGACCCTATGACGTCGAAGCAACGATTGGATCACCTTGGCGTAGATCACTGTAGGCTCCAGTAATGCTTCACCCAGGGTCTGTCCCAATTCTGCCACCCTCTTCCTGAGTTTCATTCTCTTGGTCTCCAGAAGGACCTTGCGTGCCAGGGAGAAACCATTACTGTGCAGCCCACTAGAGGGCAGACCGAGGAGGTAGTCGCCCGGGGCACAAGAGGCCGGTTTAGGGATTTGATCACGCTCCACTACCCCAATGGCGAACCCAGCTAGGTCATACTCCCCATCAGGGTAAAAAGAAGGCATCTCTGCTGTCTCCCCTCCAATGAGGGCACAACCGGCGCGTCGGCATCCCTCGGCGACTCCGCGAATCACCTGCAGGGTAACTTTTGGTTTGAGCTTGCCTGTGGCAAAGTAGTCGAGAAAAAAGAGGGGTTGTGCCCCCTGGGTTAAAATATCATTGACACTCATGGCCACCAAATCGATCCCTACGGTATGATGGACGCCCATCATAAAAGCGATTTTGAGCTTGGTCCCGATCCCATCCGTAGACGAGACCAAAATAGGATGTCTGAACCTTTGACTCTGTAAATCAAAGAGCCCGCTGAATCCGCCAATTCCCGACAAAAGACCGGGGCGTGCGGTCTTTTGAGCGATGGGTCGGATGGCGCCCACCAGGCGATCCGCCGCTGAGATATCAACACCAGCTTTCTTATAGCTCATTCTTGGTGGCACGGTCATTATGCTTCCTGGACTGAGGAACCTTTGGCGTCTTTACTGGGGAGTTAGGTACTTGAACTGCCTTCGTCGTCACCTTTAAGCTTCTCCAATGCCCTTTTAGCTGCCTCTTGCTCGGACTGTTTCTTGCTCCTTCCTTCTCCCCTTCCTAGTATCTTCTTGCCAATGGCAATTTCGGTCACAAAGCGCTTCTCATGGCTTGGACCGGATTCTGCCACCAGGGAATAGGTCGGCGGGGCATGAAGGAGCATCTGGCTAATCTCCTGAAGCCGCGTTTTGTAATCCTGCAGGCCTAGCTTCCCTTGTTTGATTTCGGTTGCAAAATGCTTCTCAACCACACGGCAAGTCGCTTTATATCCCCTGTCCCAATAGATTCCTCCGAGGACAGCCTCAAAGGCTGCTGCTAGAATGGACTCTTTGACCCTACCACCACTGCGTTCCTCCCCCTTACCTATTCGAAGCAGCTTACCCAGCTCCAGACCCGTGGCCTTCTCCGCCAAGATTACGGAATTGACCAACGAGGCACGCATCCTCGAAAGGTCTCCCTCTTTCTTATCGGGAAAACGCCGCATCAGGAGATCACTGATGGCGAGGTTCAAAACCGCGTCGCCCAGGAATTCCAGTGTCTCATTATGATCGATCCCGTCCCGGCGTTCATAGGAGACATGGGTAAGACAGCGTAGCAGGAGCGTTGGGTCTGAGAAGACATAACCCAACTCTTCTTGCAGGCGAATCAGTAACCGCGAATCATTGACCACTGTTTACCCCGATCCAAAACCAATGGTCCAGTGAATAGCAACACAAACTTTTACTGCCTATTTGCCCCGTGGAGTATTATCCACGATCGAGATAGGTCGTCTCGACCGAGAGTTTACTTCATGGGGTTGCCCGCGATCCATGTGGAAAGCCTCCGCAGCGAGTGATGTTCGCCTTGGCTACTCGCTGCTGCAAATATTTCAGATCGGGGTTTATGGGGACTCCACGGCCCTTCCCAACAACCGGCCACCCTCGAGTCCCTCAAGGGTAACTGCCATCTCATGGTTCACCTGTACCTGCTTGCCATGTAGGAGAACCGGCAAGTAATTTCTGCTGTACCCTTTGTAGAGCCCTTTAACCTCATCCACTGCTTGCTCCACCAACACAGAAACCTGGGTGCCAATGAATTGCCGATAGAATTTTTTCTTCTTCCTGGCTCCAAGCTCTCGAAACCTCCGGGCCCTTTCCTTCTTAATCTGAAGGGGCACCTGATCGGGAAGCGCAGCAGCCACAGTCCCGGTACGAATCGAATATGGGAATACGTGAAAATAGGTCAAGGGGAGAGAATCGAGGAATGCTATGGAGCGCTCGAACTCCTCCCCGGTCTCGCCCGGAAAGCCCACGATCAGGTCCGTTCCCAGGGATGCAGTGGGGAGCATGTCCCTCGTCCGCCAGATGAGATCCCTGTAGTACGAGGTATCATAGTTTCTACGCATCTTTCGGAGGATCCTATCCTCACCTGCCTGTATACAGATATGAAGATGAGGGCAGAGGACATCAGACTCGGCCAACAGTCGAAGCAGCGGATAGGCCACTTCACGGGGATCCAAGGAGCTCAAGCGAATGCGGGGTATCAGTCTGCTGTCTGCAATCCTCTCCAACAGCCGAACAAGATCGGTCTTGGGCTTCAGGTCATGTCCATAGCCACCCAAATGAATACCGGTTAGGACCAGCTCCTTGAAACCCTCTTGGGCCAGAATGTGAACCTGCCGCAACACCTCTTCCTCTGGAACGCTTCGGCTCCGGCCACGGGCAATGGGGATAATACAGTAAGTGCATGAATAGTTGCAGCCCTCCTCGATCTTGAGGAAAGCCCGCGTGTGATTGGGGAGGCCTCTAGCGCCAAGGACACGAACTCCTGTTTCGTCCCTCGGATTGCCAACCGAAATTTTAGTCTCGTGATCTCCATCGGCATCGCGAACGAATCGGACCAAGTCCTCCAAACGGTTCAGCCCCACCACAAAATTCACATCCGGTACCCGAGCCACCTCTTGGGGGCTCACCTGGGCATAGCACCCAGTGACCAGAACGCGGGCCTGGGGGCTCAATCTCTTGGCTCGCCTTATTAGCTGGCGCGCCTCCCAGTCCGCACGGTCAGTGACGGTACAGGCGTTGATGATATAGATATCGGCCTTTTCCTCGAATGGCACAATAGAGTGCCGATCCGCCTCCAGGCGTCCTTGAATGACCGCTGAATCGTATTGATTGACCTTGCACCCTAGAGTCGTGATGGCAACACGCATTAGACTATTCCTAATGTCTTACCGTAGGCCCCTGGATTGCCCTCTCGATCCACCCTCCCCCCAGCACCTGCTCTCCTCGATAAAAGACGGCTGCCTGCCCGGGACTAACGGCCGGAAAGAAAGCAGTGAATTGAACCTCAGATCTACCCTCCCCCAGGGACTTGATACGGCATGGGACAGGCGAGGAACGGTAGCGGACCTGTACCTCGGCCAGGAATTCATCCCCTTCAGGGGGCTCAATCCAGTTAACGGAATGTGCGATATGACCCTGGCAACCCAGCTCGTCTTTCTTCCCCACAAGGACACGTTTTGAGGTCTTCTCAATCTCCAGAACATAGAGAGGGTCAGGGGATGAGACCCCTAACCCCTTTCGCTGGCCGACGGTGAACCGATGGATTCCTCGATGCGTGCCTAAAACATTCCCCGCGCGGTCAGTAATCTCTCCCTCGCCGAGCTCACCTTCCCTGGCGAAGGATTCCACCAAGGATCGATGGTCCCCAAAGCAGATGTCCTGACTTTCCGGTCGATCGGCCGAGGGTAGCCCGAGGACACGTGCACGATCACGGACCTGTTCCTTGTGCAGCTCGCCCAGAGGAAACAGACTATGGGCCAGCTGTCCCTGGGTAAGCCCAAAGAGAAAATAGGATTGATCCTTGTTCCGGTCCTGACCGCGAAGAAGGGAATAACGTCCCCTGGAAGAATCGTGGACTACGCGGGCGTAGTGCCCCGTGGCAACGCAATCGATTTCCTGACTCCGAGCCCAATCCAAAAGGACACCTAATTTAAAATCTTGATTGCACGCCACACATGGATTGGGCGTTTGTCCGGCAAGGTAACTCTGGGCAAAGGGCTTGACCACAGACTCGCGGAATTTCGCACGGAAGTCCAGAATGTGGTGGGGTATACCAAGGCGTGCCGCCACATCCTCAGCCCCCCTGAAATTTGAGCAAATCCTTGGGCCTCGCGCCTCACCCTCCCACAATTGAAGGGAGACGCCCATGACATCGTAGCCCTGATCCAAAAGGAGACTGGCAGTGACTGAGCTGTCCACTCCACCACTCATGGCTACCACCACCTTCTCTTTACTACGGCAAGGTCTCATATCTTACGTTTATAGCTTAAAGTTCGAAAATAATCCCACGGGAACCTAGGCCTAGATTCTTACCGGTAAAATGTTCAACAGAACAACTTTAACAAAGATTTTCGCGCCAAGGCGCCACGCCCGCAAAGAGTTTTAACCGCAGATTTTCGTCGATTATCGCAGATACTTAACATCAAAGAGCATAGCGCCAAGCGCATAGCGTCCGGATCTCTCTTTCAGGCCTTTTCCTATCTTCGATCCTCTATTCTCTATCCTCGACCCTTATCCTTCCCCGCTCAGTACTCAATCCTCGATACTTGTCACTAATTAGACGCTTTGCGCTATGCGCTTAGCGCTTTGCTGTTCTCGCTTTGCGTCTTCGCGCGAGATGTATAACCAAGTACCCTGACAAAAAATTTTAAAATTACTTTGGCT
>Ga0209980_10001411_pt1 | contig 13213 bp, 11 predicted proteins | sample CR02metaG_FD_183611 | JGI IMG/M metagenome (GOLD analysis project Ga0209980, IMG submission 183611) | Deep subsurface microbial communities from Mariana Trench to uncover new lineages of life (NeLLi) - CR02 metaG (SPAdes) (version 2) | ecosystem: Environmental > Aquatic > Marine > Ocean trench... | reverse complement strand
CCGCAAATACAAGGCCGGCGAAGAATGGAAAGAAGAAGTTTGTTTTGTCGATATCACCGTCTGGGGCAAGCAGGCGGAAAATTGCGCCGAGTATTTGAGCAAGGGGAAGCCGGTTTTCATTGACGGTCGTCTGCAGTTCAGCTCCTGGGAGACCGATGACGGCCAGAAACGCAGTAAACTGGAGGTCGTGGCCAACATGGTTCAGTTTCTGGGACAGGGCGGAGGCGGCAAACAGGGTATGGGAGCAGATACAGAAGACGTTCCCGTCAAGGATGATATTCCTTTTTAATTGGGGTTTAACGTTTTGAGGAAAGAATGAGACACCAGAAAAAACGAGCGCTGTTTGCACAAAAAATCTGCCGGTTTTGTTCCGAGAAAATCAAGCATATCGATTTTTTTGACACAAAACTTTTGAAACCCCTGATTTCAGAACGGGGAAAAATCGTGCCGTCGCGCATTTCTGGAAACTGCGCCCGGCATCAGCGGCAAATGACGGAGGCGATCAAACGGGCCCGAAACATCGCCCTGCTTCCTTTTTCCGTAGAGCACTAAATTTGGTCGAACGTTTTCAAGCCAGAGATATTTTACTGCCCTACGGGATCTTCCTGGCTATTTTCTTGGTGGCATGGATCATTCCCCCGCTGGGCGTGATCGTCGGCGTGTTGACCCCGGTGCCCCTGATTCTGGTTTACCTGCAACGGGGGAAATTGACCGGGTTGATTTCTATTACCGGGGTGGCGGCGGCCTTATGGATTCTGGTGGGGCCGCAGCTGGCCGTCGCGTTTGTTTCCGCGTATGGCATTATGGCCGCCGCCATGGCCGAAGCCACGCGTTGGTCGCTTCCGTTTGAAAAAATCGTTTTGTTCAGCGCACTCGCCCCGGCCCTTTTAACCGGTCTGCTGGTGGTGGTGGGCATGACAGGCCAAGAGGAGTCGCTCAGCCAGCATCTGGAGAGCCTGCTCAAAAAGGAAGCCGCTGGTTACGTTCAGGAACTTGAAAAATCCGGAGAGACTCCGGAAGATATCAGGGCCATCCGCGCCACCATCGATGAGATGGCCCCGGTGCTGGCATCGATATTCCCGGCGTTTATCCTGGTGAGTTCGCTGGTCGGAGCTCTCATTAATTTTCTGGCGGTCCGGTTTTTATGGCTTAAGTTTTATTCCCGGAAATATTTCGAGGGAGTGGAGGTCGCCCGGTGGATGTTTTCCGACTCGTTGGTCTGGTTGCTGATCGGGTCGGTCGGCGCCCTGATTGTGGGCGAGGGCCTGCTCCGTACCGTGGGCCTGAACCTGACGGTCATTCTTTTGGTTTTATATTTGTTTCAGGGCTTGGCGGTTGTGGTCCATATTTTAACCGCCAAGGCGTTTTCCAAATGGGTTTGGATCGTCATCTTTGCCCTGATCCTGTTCCAGCCCATGTTTATGGGGGTGGTGATTGGAATCGGGTTGTTTGATATCTGGGTGGATTTTAGAAAGATTCGAAAAACGCCCCCGCCGGGTTCCATGGACGCTGTGGACTGATCCGGCAGGGCGAAGATTGTTATCGAGGAAGGAAAAGTGGTTTCACAATGAAAGTTTTATTGAAAGAAGACGTTTTCAAACTGGGGTCGGTGGGCGACGAGGTGGAAGTCAAGGACGGCTATGGCCGCAATTTTCTGATCCCCACCGGCAAGGCCCTGCTGGCAACCCCGAAAAATCTGAAACAGTTCCGTCACCAGAAAAGCATTGTCGATCATAAAGTTAAAAAGTTCAAAGGCGTGGCCCAGACGGTGGCCGACCAGTTGGCCAAGCTGTCACTTTCCGTGAAAAAAAAGGTCGGGGAACAGGGCAAACTGTTCGGTGCCGTCACCTCGCAGGAGATCGCCGATTTGGTCGCCGCCAACGGCGTGGAGATCGACCGGCGCAAAATCCAATTGAGCGAACCCATTAAGGCCCTCGGCGAATTCAAAGTGCCGATCAAACTGCACCCGGAAATCACCGCCGAAATCAAATTGACCGTAACCGCGGAAGAGTCGGCCGAGACTCCCAAAACCGAGAGCGCACCCGAAGGCGGTTCCAAAACCGAAGCGCCTGTGGAAGAGTCTGTGGAAAACACGGAATAACCTGTGGAAAAATAGAAATAGGGTTAATCCGGCGGGTGTGCGCCCTAATTAAAGATTGAGGGACCCCTCCGGGTTTGTTATAAAGTGGCATGCCGGACGTTGCCGACATCTCTCTGAGAAAACTTCCTCCCTACAATGAAGAGGCGGAGCAATATGTGCTGGGTGCCTGTTTCGGATCCGGCGATGCTTTTGCGCGCGCTCTGGAATTCATCGAACGGGATGATTTCTACAAAACCGGCCACCGGAAAATCTTTTCCGCTATGCAGTTATTGTTTGAGGCCAACCAACCCATCGATATCCTCACCGTCGCCGACCGTCTCCGGAAAAGCGACGAGCTGGACAATATCGGTAGCATGGATTATCTCGACTTTCTCGAGGGGCTGGTGCCCACTTCCGCCGCCATTTCCCATCATTCCAAAATCATCCGCGAGAAAAAGATTCTGCGGGATTTGATTGAAACTGCCACCGAAATTGTCGCCAGCAGTTACGAAGATTCGGACGACGCCGACGAAATTCTGGACAAGGCGGAACGGTCCATTTTTCGGATTTCTGAGAAAAAAATTAAGCGGTCTTTTTTTGGTATCAAGGAAATCATTAAAAGTAGTTTTGATTCCATCGAAAAGTTGTTTGAAAAACCCGGAATGATCACGGGAGTGGAAACGGGTTTCCGGGAACTGGACCAGCTGACCTCCGGCCTGCAACCGTCGGATCTGATCATCATCGCCGGGCGCCCCAGCATGGGGAAAACCAGCTTGGCTCTGGATATCGCCCGGTTTGCGGCCTGCAAACGCAAGGTGCCCACGGCCATATTCAGTCTTGAAATGTCGAAGGAACAGCTCGGCCTGCGTATGTTGTGCTCCGAGGCGCGGGTCAGTTCCGTTAAATTGCGGACGGGATTTCTGGCGTCCTCCGACTGGCCGAATCTGACCGCCGCCGCAGGTAGAATTTCTGAAGCACCCATTTATATTGATGATAATCCCGGTTTAAGAATTTTAGATGTTAGGGCACGTAGTCGCAGGCTTATGGCTGAGCATTCCCTGGGTCTGGTAATCATTGATTATCTACAATTAATGGATGTTGGGAAAAAAACTGAAAGCCGGCAACTTGAAATTTCTGAAATCTCCCGCGGGCTGAAAGGGTTGGCGAAAGAACTAAACGTGCCGATCATCGCTCTGTCCCAGTTGAGTCGGGCGGTTGATTCTAGAGTTGATAAAAGGCCTATTCTGTCCGATTTGCGTGAGTCGGGTTCCATCGAGCAGGATGCCGATGTTGTGTTATTTATTTATCGGGATGATTTTTATAATGATGAAAGTAAAGATAAAGGAAAAGCTGAAATATTGATTCGAAAACAACGCAATGGTCCTACTGGCGATGTGAAATTGGCCTTCCTGAAAGAGTACACCCGGTTCGAAAACCTGGCTCATCACGATACGGAACCCGCGCCCGCTCCAATTCCAGCTTCTGGTGATAATTAAGCTGTGAATTGATTGTGATGATATTTAATCGGAATATCCTTAGCTTCTCTCTTGTTTTTTTAGGTTTTCTTGGAGCATCCTATCCGGTACCAGCGCAGACTCCGGACCATTTAAAGGACTTTAAAATTTCTCCCCTGCGCCAGGGGGAGTTTCTGTTGTTCAGTAAGAAACCGGCGGAAGCGTTGCAGATTTTTACAAACCTGTGGCAACGGGAACCGGACAACAGTTATGCCGTCCGCGGCATGGTGCGTTCCTATCAGGCCCTGAATCAACTGCCCGAGGCCGCCTCTCTTCTGCGACAAACCCGCGCGCGCGATTCCAGATCCTCTGCGGCGGGGTATGGGCTGGGCTATGTCCTGTACCTGCAGAACCGGTTTGAAAAATCAAAAAAGGTCTTGAATGAAGCGTTGCAAACCCACCCGGACAACGCGCTGGCCTTCAACAACCTCGCTGTGGTGTTGGCGAAATTGAAACAATATGATGAAGCGTTGCGGCGGGTGAAGTCGGCAATCGATATCGATCCCGATGAATTGATGTTTTACCGCAACCTTCAGATGATTTATGTTCAATCCGGTAACCCCGGTCAGTTTGAAAAAGAGTATCGCCGGTTTCTATCCGAAGGTCCTCCGGCCAAAGCGAAGAAGTATGGATTGGTGCTGGCGCAGAGATTGCGGCAGACCAGTTTCAGGCGGTATGCCGATGGAAAAATTGACGAGGCCTTGAGCACAATTGTCGACATGCTGGCCGTCTATCGTGAAATTAATCATAAACCGGGTATCGTGACGGGCCTGTTCAGCCTGGCGGTTTTGTATGAGGAACAGGGTGATACCGGGCGCGCCCTCGAGAAATACCGGGAGGTCTTAAAAATCAATCCTCAACATATTCAGGCGCGGGATAAAATGCGCCAGTTGAAACATAAAAAAGAATGAATTTCCGGCTTTTTCAAACTTGGCGAATTTCAAGGGTTTTCCAAATAATCGCCCTAGGTGGGGTATAACTGTAAATGAAATAAGGTTTGACAAATGAGAAGGTTAGCAATTATTCTAAGTTTACATCGTAAGGCAGTGGGGAAAATGCATCGATTGGGTCCCCATACATAATCAAGGAGGTTGGGTGCAAAAAGAAATATACACCATAGTTGTGTTTCCCGGCTCCGCCGGGTCTCCTATAAGAATTCAGTTTTCCAAGATGGTTGGGAAGATTGCTCTTATTTCCCTGGTGGCGGTTTCCCTTTGCTTGGGCGGCGCGGGCATCTTTTTCATCAGTCAGTATGCAAATTACAAAGATGATCAAGTGATTCTGGCTTCGCTGAAACGGCAGGAAAAAATCCAGAAGACCCAAATCGACAAATTCAGTAAACAGGTCCGTTCGTTCGAAACGGAAATGGCTCGCCTGGAAAGTTTCGAAAAGAAACTGCGGATCATTACCGCTTTTGAAAATTCTCCGAAGGGGAAACAGGAGCATCTGGGCGTCGGAGGCCCTTATGGATTGTCCTCGCACAGTTTTGCAACCTCCCTGGAAAAAGAAACGCAGTCCATGCTGGACCGCCTGTCCGGCGATTTAAATATTCTGACCAATCATATCAAGATGCGCCAGTTCAGCTTTCAGGAACTGGATGAGTATCTGAAAAACCAAAAGTCCCTGTTGGCCTCCACGCCTTCCATTTGGCCGACACGGGGTTGGGTGACCTCCGGTTTTGGTTACCGGAAATCTCCCTTCACCGGTCTTCCTGAAAAACATGAAGGCCTGGACATCGCTACCCGGATGGGTTCCGAAGTTCGCTCGACGGCGGATGGCAAAGTAATCCTGGCGGGTCGTGAGAACGGGTACGGAAACATGGTGGAAATTGATCACGGCTACGGAGTGTTGACCCGGTATGGTCACAATTCCAAAAATCTGGTGAAAGTCGGCGACAAGGTTAAGCGCGGACAAACCATCGCCCTGGTCGGGAATACCGGCCGCAGTACCGGTCCCCACGTCCATTACGAAGTTCTCGTTAATGGAATTCCGGTCAGCCCTAGAAATTATATTCTGGAAGACTGATTCCCACCCGGTTTGCCATCCAGGACGCTTTGTTGAGCGTCCTATTTTTTTGTCCTTTTGAAAACGGCTTGAAACCGTCGAACCTCCAGCCTTCGGGGCCCCCAAAACATACCCCGCGCGACGGTATTTTTGGTATAATCACTGATTCAGGAGCGCTGCGGCTCCGGTCACTCCGTTTCAACGTTGGATTTTCCTTTTGAACCCTCATGTCAAAACAAACCGCCGCGGAACAATAATTTTAATTCATCGACATCTCGTCTCCCGGAGCGTTAGCACTCCGGTTGGGATGAATAGAGGATTGGAATGGTTTTACGACTACTGAAAATGATCGTGGGTACCCGAAACGAGCGGGAGCTGAAGCGAATCCAGGAATATGTGGAGCAAATCAATGCCCTGGAAGAAGAAATCAAAAAGTTATCCGATGGCTCGCTGAAAGCCAAAACCGTTGAATTCAGAGAACGCCATCATGGGGGTGAATCTCTGGAGGAGTTATTGCCCGAAGCCTTCGCCGTGTGCCGGGAGGCCAGCGTGCGGACCTTGGGAATGAGGCATTTCGACGTGCAATTGGTCGGTGGGGTGGCCCTGCACGAAGGCAAAATCGCGGAAATGAAAACCGGAGAGGGGAAAACCCTGGTGGCGACCCTGTCGGTTTATTTGAACGCGTTGACCGGCAAGGGCGTTCATCTGGTCACGGTCAATGAATACCTGGCGGCACGCGACAGCGAGTGGATGGGGCAGATCTATAAATTTCTGGGGCTGAGCGTGGGAACCATTTTTCACGATATGTCCGAGGAAGACCGGCAGAAGGCCTACAACGCAGACGTGACCTACGGCACCAACAACGAGTTCGGGTTCGATTATCTGCGCGACAACATGAAATTCAGCTCCGAATATTTCGTTCAGCGCCAGCTTAATTTTGCCATCGTCGACGAAGTGGACAGTATCCTGATCGACGAAGCCCGCACCCCTCTCATTATTTCCGGTCCGGCGGAGGAATCCACCGACAAATATTACACCGTCAACCGGATCATCCCGAACCTGAAAAAGGATGCGGATTACACGCTCGATGAAAAGGCCCGGTCTTCGGCGTTGACTGAAGAGGGCATTTCCAAGGTCGAAGAACTGCTGAAGGTTTCCAACCTGTACGATCCCCTCCAGATCGAAACCCTGCACCACGTCAACCAGGCCCTGAAAGCCCATGTCGTTTTCAAAAATGAAGTCGATTATGTGGTCAAAGACGACAAGGTGGTGATCATCGATGAATTCACCGGCCGGATGATGGCGGGCCGGCGTTACAGCGACGGACTCCACCAGGCCCTGGAGGCGAAAGAGGGTGTCACGGTTGAAAATGAAAACCAGACCCTGGCGTCGATCACTTTCCAGAATTTTTTCCGGATGTACGGCAAGCTGTCGGGAATGACCGGGACCGCCGATACCGAAGCGGAGGAATTCCAGTCGACCTACAAGCTGGAGGTGTTGGCGATTCCTACCAATATGCCGATGGTCCGGGATGATTACTCCGATCTCATTTACCGGACGGAGAAGGAAAAGTTCGACGCGGTTATTGAAGAGATCAGGGAATTGAACGCAACCGGGCGACCGGTGCTGGTGGGAACCATTTCCATCGAAAAATCCGAGCAGTTGAGCAAATATCTTAAAAAATTCGGCATCAAACATAATGTACTGAACGCCAAGCATCACGAGCAGGAGGCCGAAATCATTGCGCAGGCCGGGCAGAATGGGGCGGTGACCATCGCCACCAACATGGCCGGCCGGGGAACCGACATTGTCCTGGGCGAAGGGGTTCCGGCACTGGGAGGATTGCATATCCTGGGGACGGAGAGGCACGAGAGCCGCCGCATCGACAACCAGTTGCGGGGCCGTTCCGGCCGTCAGGGAGACCAAGGATCGTCGCGATTTTATCTTTCGTTGGAGGACGACCTGCTTCGCATCTTCGGATCGGACAAGATCTCCGGGCTCATGGCCAAACTGGGAATGGAAAACGGCCAGCCGATCGAACACGCCATGGTCTCCAAGGCGGTGGAAAATGCGCAACGCAAGGTGGAGGCGCACAACTTCGACATCCGAAAACATCTGCTGGAATACGATGACGTCATGAACCGGCAGAGGGAAATCATCTATACTTTGCGCCGCGACATTCTCACGGGAGACAACCAGAAGGACCTGCTTTACGATATCGCCGATGAGGTGCTGGAGAAAACCCTGGCGGACATCATCCCTCCGGATATTTATCCCGAGGAATGGGATATCGAACGGCTCAATGAAAGCCTGGAACGGTTGTTGGACGTTCCCTTAAAGAAGGTGGATGACCAGCATTTGCTTCTGGACGGCAAACAGAAGATCGATCTGGAAGACTGCAAGGTCGAGCAGATTCATGAAGCGGTGTTCAATGCCGCCACCGATAAGTACGATTTGAAGGAGAAAGAAATCGGGCCGGAGCTTCTGCGTTACCCGGAGCGGATGATCATGCTCCAGGTACTGGACAACCTGTGGCGGGAGCATCTTTTGGCGATGGATCACATGAAGGAGGGCATCGGCCTCCGCGGGTACGCCCAGAAAAACCCGCTCAACGAATACAAGAAGGAAGGGTTCGATTTGTTCAGCCACATGAACTTTCGAATGAAAGAGGAAATCTGTGAATTCCTGTTCAAGGCCCAGATCAACAAGGAGGCCATCCAGTCTCTCGAAACCCGCCAGGACAAAGAGGAACGCAAAGTCATAGAGCACCGGGGGGAGGGTTCAGAAGGCCAGAAGCAGGCCCCCGTCAAGCGGGATGAAAACAAAGTGGGACGCAACGAACCCTGCCCGTGCGGAAGCGGTAAGAAATACAAAAAGTGTCACGGAAAATAGGAGAAGGGCTCAGCAGACTTCCAGATTCTCTTGGCATTCGATGCAAAGCGCCGACAGGGGCCTGATTTCCAGGCGCTTGAGGGTGATGTGTTTGGAACAACTGTCGCAGACTCCGTACGTACCCATCGCAATCTTAAACAGAGCATCTTCCACCATTCTCAACTCGTTCCGCTCCCGGCTGGAAAGCTGAAACGCCATTTCCCGGCCTTCCAGACTGGAAGCCAGGTCGATTTCATTGCTGAACGTAATATCGTTGATGGTCCGTTCCACTTCCTGGGATGAACGGAGCATGCTCCTCAATCTTTTTCTATCGTGATTCAATCTCTCCTGAATTTTCAGAATCTTCGGGTCATCTTTTTTAAAAGAGGATTTGACTACCGGCTTGATTATTTCTTCCGGCGGCGGCTCGGGCGCTTTTTTGGCGGGCACTGGTTTGATGACCTTTTTCGGAGCCGCTTTCACCGCCTTTTTCTTTGAGGCGGGTTTTTTAACAACCGCTTTGGCTTTTTTGGGAGCCTTCCATTTTTTGGCGGCGATTTTGGGATTCTTTTTGACGGCGGTTTTCTTCTTGGAGCTTTTAACGGCCTTTTTGGCGGAAGCGCTCTTTTTGAAAGCCGGAGATTTCTTTTTCGCTGAGGGGGTTTTCGCTTTCGTCACTTTTTTCTTTACAACCTTTTTCTTTTTTACCGCCACTTGGGAGTCTCCTGATCAAGGATTTTGATAGAAGATTTAAAGGGAGTTCAACCAACTACGCATCATAACGGGCCGATCGCCGACGGGAATACTCCTCCAAAAATCGAATAATGCCAAATAAATCAATCAAATAGGCAACCTATGCTCCAAAAACTGCCCTAAAGGGTATCACTAGAGTTTGAAAAGTACAAGAAATTATATAAACACTCGAAAGATTGTCAATTTCCCTGGTGTCTCCGTGGCCGAGCGGGTTAAGCGGTTTCGTAATCCACCACAATGGTTTGTGAACAAAGAGTGCGGGCCAGTTGAATGACCGGTTGGTGGACCTCATGTTTGGAATAAGCGTCCAACCCGTCCCGGTCTTCAAAATGAGTGGTTATGACCAGGTCGAAAGATCGTTCGGAACTTTTGAAATCCTCCCCGACCTCCAGCAGCTTCAGGGATTCAATTTTACCGGTCATACCGTTAAGAGCGGAGACCAGGGTGGCCAGGTTGCCAGGGTTTTTTTTCTTCAATTTGAACATGACGATGTGCTTGACCATGAAGCCGCTCCTGGAAGTGTTGCCGAAGAGGTCCTTTCGGCACAAATTAAACCAACGGGTCCACAAACGTGGCTGGGTTTTTGATAAAATTGCCAGTACTATATAAGCTTTTAAAATGTATGTTGTGAATTTAATTCGGAAGGCGGGCTGATATGTCCTGGTTATTGGGCGCAGGATTGGGATTTCTCCGCGGGGGGCCTCTGGGGGCCATCGTCGGGGGTGCCGTCCAGCATGTGATGACCAAAAAGGTCCGGAAACTCATTCGCCGGGGACTGCCGGGGGTGGTGGACGAATCGGCCTTCGTCACCTGTATTATCGTGGTGATGACCAAAATCGCCATGGTCAAAGGCCACATGACCCCGAGGGAAGTGGAGGCCATTTACCGCTTCTTTGTGAAAAATCTGAATTACTCCGAGAACGACCTCGACCCCATCAACCAGGTGATCCGCGAGACCTGCCGGGTCAACCCCGATCTGAACCCGGTCATCCAGAAATATAAATCCTCCTCCCAGTCCCGCTACCGGAGCCTGTTACTGGTGTTGTCCTACCAGATCGCCCTGATTGAGGATTCGCTCACCGATGAAGTGCAGGAAGGCATCAATGAGTTGGCACGCCTTCTGGATATTTCCATCGAGGAGCACGACCGGATCCGGCAGAAGTATTCCCTGGACGTTCTGGTGACGCCCTTTACCGTTTTGGACATCGCGCCCACGGCCAGCAACGAGGAAATCAAAAAAGCGTACTGGCGGTTGGCTTCGCAATGCCATCCCGACAAGGTGGCGTATTTGGGAGAAGACCAGGTCGAAGAGGCGCACCTCAAGTTTCTTGAAATTCAGGAAGCGTATCAGGAGTTGGAGAAAATGCGGGATCTTTGAGTGACCTGGAAGATGATGGCTCGAGATTGGAATCGGATTCCTGAGATTCTTAGCTTGGGGCCTCCAGGTTTTTTTCGTCGGTGGAAGATTGCGCGGAGGGTTTGGGTGGGTATTCAGACGCAATTTTCCGTAGAATGATGGAATTGATTTTTCTTTTGCTGGCTTCCTTGACCGTCAGGCGAAATCCATTGAGAGTGACCTGATCGCCCGCCAAAGGGATTTTTTCCAGCTTTTCGATCATAAGACCGGCCATGGTTTCGTATTCCCCCTCCGGAAGGTCCAAGGCCAGCTCTTCATTCACCGCTCCAATTTCCTTGTCGCCGTCGATCAGATAACCGCCCCCGTCATAGACTTCATATTTTTTGTGGGGCTCGTCGTGTTCGTCTTCGATTTCGCCGACGATCTCCTCGAGCATGTCTTCGAGGGTGATCATGCCGATGCATCCCCCGTATTCATCCACCACAATGGCGATATGCAGACCCCGTTGCTGAAGCTCCTTTAGGAGGTCGTCCAGCTTTTTGTTGGGAGGGACGTAATAAGCGGGGCGGATCATGTGCGTGATGGGGGAATCGTCCGGCGGCACAGTCAACAGATCAAAGGTGTTTAAAATGCCGATCAGGTTGAACATCCGCTCGTGGAACACCGGTAGCCGTGAAAACCCGGTTTCGTTGGCGATCTGATTGGCCTCCTGCACCGTGGCGGCGTCGCTGATGGCGTAGGTCTGAATCAGCGGCACCATGACCTGTTCCACACGGATTTCCCCGAAATTAAAAATCCGGTGGATCATTTTCTTTTCCTCCATATCCAGCTCGGAAGACAGGAAATCAGGATGGGAGATATAGCGGATCTGCTCCCTGCTGATGGGGGTCAGGTTCACCTTGTGGGCGCCTCTCAGTATCAGCCGCAGGAATAAGTTGTAAACCGCGCTGAACAGGGTGATGATCGGTGATAACACCCGGCAAAACAGGTTGAGCGGGTGGATGAAGAACTGCATGATGCTGTCAGCCCGGTTTTGAAAGATGACTTTCGGGATGATTTCCCCGCCGAACAGAATGACGGGCGAGATGATCAGCAGGGAGAAAATATCCCCCCATTCGCCAAAGTGGGTGATCATGTAACCCGTGAATACCGCCGAGGAACTGACTACGGCGACGTTGGTTCCCATGGAGGTGGTGGCAAACAGCCGGTCCGGGTTGCTGATCAGATCGAGAATCATTCGGGCGGAGGTGCTACCTTCCTTGACCCGCTGTTCCATTTTGAAGCGGTTGATTGAGATCATCCCGATCTCACATCCGGAAAAGAAGGCTTCCACCAGGATGCAGACGAGGACGAGAGTGACTGTGGTTCCCAGGTCCATCAGGTTTTAGGGGTCTCCTGTTGCTCGGGGGCTTCTGCGGATTTGGGCATGGACAAGGTCAGGTGGAGATTCAGGATGCGGGCTCCCTTCATTTTTTCCACGCGAAATTTAAAGCGGTCGTAGCTGATGCTTTCGCCGGAACGGGGGACCCGTCCGAACAGGCCGAACACGAACCCGCCGATGGTGGTGATGTCGCCATTGGGCAGTTCGCAATGAAATTCTTCATTGAAATGGGAAATACTGCAGGTGGCGGCCAGGCGAAACCGCTTTTCAGTGATCTTGGTGATCGGGCTTTCCTCCTGCCGCATTTCGCTGTCGATTTCGCCCACCAACTCCTCCAGGATGTCTTCAAGAGTGACTAGCCCTGCGACGCTTCCGAATTCGTCCAGCACAATGGCGATATGGCGCTTCATTTTTTTGAAGTCCTGAAGCATGTCCTTGATTTTGCGGCTTTCCGGGACCGAAATGGAAGGTTTAACGATGTTTTTGAGATGGAATTTGTCTTTGGGCAGCTGGCGGTGGCGGATGAGCACCTTGGTGAGCAGGATGCCGATGATATTTTCCTCTTTCTCGTCATAGATGGGTACCCGGGAATAAAAGTTTTTCAGAATTTTCGGCAGGATTTTTTTCATGGTGTCGTTTGCGTTCAGCGTGAACATATCGATCTTGGGAGTCATCACGTTCGCGACAGTTTTCTCGCCGAATTCCATGACGTTGTGGATCAGCTCGCTTTCATCCGGATCGATCACGCCCTCATCTTTCCCCAGTTCGACCATGCTGGTGAACTCTTCATCGGAAATCCGGTAGTCTTTGGTTTTTTGGAGAATGCCGACCCAGGATATGATGATTTCGGCCAATCGGGTGAACCGTTTCTGGATAGGGTGCACCAGCCGGTAAAAGAGATTGAGCGGACGGGCGGCGAACAGGGCGAACGTTTCGGCGAAATTCAGCGACAGGGATTTGGGAACGATTTCTCCGAATAGGAGAATCAGAAACGTGCCTACACCGATGGCGATGGCGAGACCGATGTCCCCGAACAGCTGGAGAGCGATCGAGGTGGCCAGGACGGAAATGGCGATATTGACCAGCTCATTACCGATGTAAATGGTGACGAGCAGTTCCCGCGGTTTTTCGAGGAGATAATTAATGAGTTGTCCACCCCGGCCTCGGGTTTCCTTCATGGCGGCCAACTGTGCCGTATTCAGCGAGAAGAATGCGGCCTCGCATGCCGCAAAAAACGCCGAAAAGCCCAAAAG
>Ga0209980_10001410_pt1 | contig 13216 bp, 8 predicted proteins | sample CR02metaG_FD_183611 | JGI IMG/M metagenome (GOLD analysis project Ga0209980, IMG submission 183611) | Deep subsurface microbial communities from Mariana Trench to uncover new lineages of life (NeLLi) - CR02 metaG (SPAdes) (version 2) | ecosystem: Environmental > Aquatic > Marine > Ocean trench >... | reverse complement strand
TCCGCCAAGGCGCGCAGACCGGCGTTGAGCTGTCCTCGGCCGCCGTCTATGAGAATCAGGTCCGGCATCTCGCCGACCTCGTCCAAACGACGGCGATAGCGCCGAAAGATCGCCTCATGAAGAGACGCCGTATCGTCCGGACCCCGATGCCCTCGAATATTGAAGCTCCGATACTCGGTCTTGCGCATCCGCCCGTCTTCACAAACCACGAGCGACGCAACCGTCTTGTCGCCCTGGAAGTTAGAAATATCGAAGCCCTCGATTCTCTGTGGCAGCCCGTCCAGAGCCAGAATCTTCTCGAGCACCTCGAGTCCGGCCCGGGATGGCCCGCCGGTGCGGAAGCGTCGCCGGTGCGCCAGCTTCGCGTTGCGGTTGGCCAGTTCGATTCGCTGAGCTTTCGGCCCGCGCGCAGGGAGACGCACGTAGACTCGCTCTCCCTTGCGCTCCGACAGCCAAGCGGACAGCTCTTCTTCGCCTTCCACCGGAACCGGAAGGTGAATCTCTTTCGGAATAAAGGTGGTTCGATCGTAAATCTGAGGCAAGAGCTCTGCAAGGAGTCGTTCGCCGGTGATCGCGTTCTGGTCTTCCCAGAAGATCTCGCGCCGGTCCAGCACCTGACCGCCGCGCATCACCAGGACGACTACGGCTGCGGTCGAGCCGCGCACTTCGAATCCGAAGATATCTACGTCTTCGCCTCGCGTCGAGGACAACTTGCGTCGCTGACTCGCGCTTTCGATCTCGGAAATCAGATCTCGAAGCCGCGCTGCCTCCTCGAACTCGAGTTCCTCCGACGCCGCCTTCATCTCACGGCGCAGGCGGCGCAGCAACTCGTCACTCCGGCCTCGAAGAAAGAGGCGGGCCTCCGCCACCACCTTGGAATAGGCGCCGTGGGTGGTCAAACCATCGACACACGGCCCCAGGCAGCGATGCATGTCGTAATAGAGACAGGGTCTGGGCAGCTTGCCGTCGATCTCGATCGAGCATACCCGCACCTGAAACAGCTTCTGGACGAGCTTGATCGCCCGCCGAGCGACCCCTCCCGGCAGATAGGGTCCGAAATACTCGGCGCGATCATCTCGGATCCTACGAGTGAAGACAATCCTCGGATACTCATCCGCCATCGTCAACTTCAGATATGGATAGGTCTTGTCGTCACGAAGGAGAATGTTGTACCGCGGGCGCTTGCGCTTGATCCAGTTGTTTTCGAGCAAAAGAGCTTCGGCGCCGCTGTCGGTCACCAAGAAATCCAGACCGCGCGCCTCGGAGAGCATCACCTCCAAGCGCGGCTCGTGACCATGCTTCAAGTAGCTGGCGACTCGCTTGCGCAGCGAATTGGCCTTGCCGACATAGAGCGGGCGGTCGGCCGCGTCGGTGAAAATATAAATCCCGGGCCGATCCGGCAGCGCCTTCACCTTGCGAGCAACGCTGGCCAGCATCAGGAGTGTCTCTCGCGCAAGTCGATCAACGGCCGGCTAGCCCGCCAGGATCTGTAGTTCTTCGAGATCACGCAGCTGGTCTCGAAGCACCGCCGCCTGCTCGAACTCGAGATTCTTCGCCGCCACGCGCATCTCTTTCTCGAGTCTGTCGATTCGCGCGTTCAGGGGCAGGCCGGAGTCTTCGGCGACCTCGGACAGCCTAAGCAGTGAGGCGTCGTGGTAATCGATGTTGCTCATTTGAACGAGCGGACTGTGAATATCCTTCAGAATCGTCTTGGGCTCGATGCCATGTTCCCGGTTGTGCTCGGCTTGTCGCTCTCGCCTACGCTCGGTCTCCTGGATCGAGCGCCTCATCGAGTCGGTCACCTTGTCGGCGTAAAAAATGACCCGACCGCGAACATTGCGGGCGGCGCGGCCCGAGGTCTGAATGAGCGAAGTCTCGCTACGCAGAAAACCCTCCTTGTCGGCGTCGAGCACGGCGACCAGAGAGACTTCCGGCAGATCGAGGCCCTCACGCAGCAGGTTGATTCCGACCAGGACGTCGAAATCTCCCCGCCTGAGCCCGGTGACGATCTCGATGCGCTCGAGCGTGTCGATGTCGCTGTGCAGATAGCGGACGCGTACGTCGAGTTCGGTCAAGTACTGGGTGAGTTCCTCCGCCATTCTCTTGGTCAGGGTCGTCACCAGGATCCGTTCTCCACGAGCCACGACTATTCTGATCTCGGCCAGCAAGTCGTCCACCTGCCCCCGGGCCGAGCGGACTTCGATTGCCGGGTCGAGCAGTCCGGTCGGCCGAATCAGCTGCTCGGAGACCACCCCTTGCACCAACTCGAGCTCCCACGGGCTGGGCGTGGCGGAGACGAAGACCCGCTGCCCGGTACGCTGCTCGAATTCTTCGAAAGTCAGCGGACGATTGTCGAGCGCGCTCGGCAGTCGGAAACCGAAATCCACCAGAGTTTGCTTGCGAGACCGATCACCGTGGAACATGCCGCGAACCTGGGGGATGGTTTGGTGGCTCTCGTCCACCACCAGCAGCCAATCCTCCGGCAGGTAGTCCAGCAAGGTCGGGGGCGGCTCACCGGGCCGGCGCCCGGAGAGATGGCGCGAGTAGTTCTCGATCCCATGGCAATAGCCGACCTCGCGCAGCATCTCGAGATCGAAGAGCGTTCGTTGCTCCAGCCGCTGGCGCTCGAGCAACAGCTCGGCGCTTTCGAGTTCGGCTAGCCGCTCTCGAAGCTCATTCTCGATTCCGGCCACGGCCTCGAGAACGCGGTCTCGAGGCGTGACGTAATGGGTCTTGGGGTAGACCGCCACCTTGTCCACGGCCTCGAGCACGTCGCCGGTAAGCAGATGGAACCTGCTGATCTGTTCGATGTCATCGCCAAAATACTCGACCCGGATACCCGCTTCCTCGTACGCCGGAAAGATCTCGACGACATCTCCGCGTACCCTGAAAGTACCCGGGAACAGGTCGAGCGGAGTCCGCTCGTACTGCATGTCGACAAGCTTGCGCAGCGCCGTGTCCATACCCTGGCTGTCTCCGGTCTCGAAGAAGTGCAGCATTCCGTAGAAAGCCTCGGGGGATCCCAGTCCATAGATGCAGGACACCGATGCGACGATCAGAACATCGCGCCGCTCGAAGAGCACCTTGGTCGCACGCAGCCTCAGCCGATCGATCTGCTCGTTGACGCTGGTCTCCTTTTCGATGTAGGTATCCGACTGCGGCACGTAGGCCTCGGGCTGGTAGTAGTCGTAGTACGAAACGAAGAACTCGACCGCATTCTCGGGGAAGAAGCTTCGGAACTCCTGGAACAGCTGGGCGGCAAGAGTCTTGTTGTGGGAGAGCACCAAAGTGGGCCGATTCACCTCCTCGATCAGCTTCGCGATGGTGAAGGTCTTGCCCGAACCGGTAACCCCCAGGAGAACCTGATTCCGACGCCCGCTACGGACGCCATCGGCCAACTCGCGAATCGCCTCGATCTGATCTCCCTGTGGTGAGAACGGCGCGACGACCTTAAACGCCGGCATGATGAACCGATGCCGTGACCGCCGCCACCGGCGTGACCACGGGCTCCATCTCCGGAAGCTGTGCCCCTGGTCTGGCCAGAGACTCCAAGACCTCGCTCAGTTCCCTCACCTTCTCGGAGCCAACCGGTTGACCCGGGCGGGGCGGCGAAGACATGAAGCGCTGGAGTCTCTGCAGGGCGCTTGGCTCCATTCGATTCTCACGGACGGCGGCGCGAGCGCTCTCGAATGCCCTTTCGAGACGCTGCCGGTCTTCTACGGTGACCTCCTCGGAAATGTTCGTCACCACCGCGCTCTCGTACTGCACCAGCGCCCAATCGAGCATGTCCCGGACGTTGGCCAAGAAGAAGACCAAACCGATCGCCAGAAGTACCAGAATCGCAAGACATCCGATCACCGCAGGCTTGCCGCAGCCACTCAGATCCGCCGGCTGCGGATCGAACGGAACCATGACCTCGGGAGCCTGCGCCTCGTCGTTCATCGCCGGCTATCTTAATCGAACCATATAATCGAGCGATGCCGAGCGTCTCTCGAAGCGCCAAGCTTTCTCTTGCGTCCCGAGTCTGGCTGAAACGGCTCATTCCCCTGCTCGCGTTCGCGTTTCTCGGAGCCGCAATGGGGGTCGGCTTCGCCGCGGTGATCAACATGCCGAGAGTCGAGTCGATCGCGGACTTCAAGCCCGGCCGGATCACCCAACTCTACGACTACAAAGGCGAGCTGTTCGCCTCGTTCGCCAAAGAGCGCCGAGTGCTTCTGAAGGACGGGCAGGTCCCCGAACTGATCCAACAGGCGCTGCTGGCCGCGGAAGACCGGAATTTTCTGCAGCATGGCGGAGTCGATGCCGAGGGAGTATTGCGAGCGGTGATTCGGAACCTCACCAGCCACCGTGCCACGGCGTTCGGCGGCTCGACAATTACGATGCAGCTCGCCCGGCGTCTGTTCTTGAGTCCGAAGAAGCTCTGGCGTCGCAAAATCGAGGAAGCACTGCTGGCGGTCGAATTGGAAAAGAACTTCAGCAAAGAGCAAATTCTGAGGCTGTACTGCGACTTCATGTTCTTGGGACACGGCAACTACGGTATGGAGGCGGCGGCGCGGTCCTACTTCGGCAAGAGCGCTGCCGAACTGGATGCGGCCGAAGCCGCAAGCCTGGTCGGGATTCTTCAGCGGCCGAGCGACTACAGTCCTTACAGACGGCCGGACCTGGTCCTGAACCGGCGCAACTACGTCCTGCATCGGATGCGCGAGGAAAACTTCATTGATCAGGAGACATTGGAGAGAGCAGTCGCCAAATCCCTGGGGGTGAAGAAGCTCCACCGCAATCGCCAGCTGGCTCCATATTTCGCCGAGGATGTCCGCAAGAGCGTCGAAGCGCGCTACGGCAGCCAGGCCGTCTTCGAGAGCGGACTCCAAATCTCGACCACCCTGGACCCTCTGATCCAAAGCGCCGCCGAGGAGGCGCTGCGCCGGGGCCTGTCCGAGCTCGATCACCGCAAAGGCTGGCGTGGCGCGGTCGGAAAGGTGGACTTCGACCAAGGCCCTCCGCTGCTGGCGAGTTGGATCTCGGTCGATTTCTCTCCAGGCGCCTGGAATGAGGGCGTCGTGCTGGCGATCGAAGACGGCTCGGCAAAGATTCAGATCGGCGAGCGCAGCTACGTCCTCCTGGCAAGCGGCATGAAATGGACCAAGCGCGGGCGGCCGGGAAAAATCCTCAAGCGGGGTGACGTGGCCTGGTTCCGAATTCCGAACGACCCCGAATCGATCGAGCTGCACCTCGAGCAAAACCCCGAACTCGAAGGCGTTGTTCTGGTGCTCGAGTCGGCGACCGGCGCCGTTCGAGCGATGGTGGGCGGTTGGAGCTACGAAGACAGCCAATTCAACCGGGCGACGCAGGCCAAGCGCCAAGTGGGTTCAGCGTTCAAGCCTCTGGTCTACGGCGCAGCGCTCGAGTCCGGGTTCACAGCGGCGGACACTTTTTTCGACGGCCCTGCGGCCTTCCCAGGTCTGACCAACGAGCTCACCTACAGCCCGCGCAACTACTATCGCGACTACTACGGCATCACGACCATGAGAAGGGCCCTCGAGCTTTCCATGAACGTCACCGCAGTCAAGGTTCTAGATCTCGTCGGCGTCGAGCGAGTGATCGATTTTGCGCGCCGTTCGGGAATCGAGTCCGACCTACCGCCGTTCCCGAGCCTGGCCCTGGGCGCTGCCGATCTTTCGCCTCTCGAACTTGCAGCGGCCTACGCGGCTCTGTCCAATCAAGGTGTTTTCGTGAAACCCTATCTCATTGAGCGCATCAAGTCATCGGACGGCAGCGTTCTCGAGGAACATGCGACCCAAGCCCGGAAGTCCACCGAGCCCGAGATCGCCTTCATCCTCACGAGTCTTCTCAAAGGGGTAATCGATCGCGGGACCGGAAGCGCTGCCAGAGATTTCAATCTCGACCTCGCCGGCAAGACCGGAACCACCGATGACTTCTCAGACGCCTGGTTCGTTGGCTACAACCCTCGCTACACCATGCTGACCTGGGTCGGCTACGACTTGAAGAAGAAGATCGGCAAGAACATGACCGGAGCAGAGGCGGCGCTCCCGATCTGGAAGCAACTCGTGAGCGCGGGCCTTCGCGATGGCTGGCTCACGGCGGGAGAGCGTTTCAGTGAGCCTCCCGGACTTTCGAGACAAGACGTCGAGTACTTCTCCGGCCTCGTCGCCCGACCAGGCGCCCAGAAGGTCGTCCGGGAGATCTTCATCCAAGGCACCGAGCCTGTGCTTCAGTATACGGATGAGTGGGAGACGATTTTTACTCTGCCCTGGTACCAGCAACGATCTCACTACGTCCCCAAGGCCCGGGAGCGTATGCCCGAAGACGTCCAGGACTGGACCGAGATTCTCAAAGCCTGGGCCGAATAGGCTGGTTGTCAACTTGACCTCGAAGGCGTAGCGCCGGTAAAGTCGCCTCCTAGCCGCACACGCCATCCGGGCAGTACGGCTAAGTACCCCTATCTAAAGATCTAAAGAGAATTGCTCCTGGAGGCTCGCACAAGATGCCTATGACCCGAGTTGTCACCTTCGGCCTGATCGCCGTGCTTCTGACCGGCTTGCCTATTCTGGCCGCCTCGAAAAACGTCGCCGAGTCGAAAATGGTCCTTGACGGCAAATACCCGACCTCCGAACACCATCTCCTGGTCGTTCCTTCTGACATCGACCATGATGTCTACGCCTGCGTCGGTACCTCGCACGACAACAAGAAAACCTCCAATGAAGGCTACAACGTGGCCAAGATCACCATCCGTCGGCCCGACTCTGAGACCGGCGAGGAGAGCGTCGAGAACCACGGCAAGCGGGGCAGCCTGGTGGGAGGCAAGTGGCTGCGCTGCATCCACACCGGTCCTCTGAAAGCCGGCGACATCGTCGAGTTCTGGTACGAATTCAGCAACTATCCCAGGCCTCGGGGCAGCACGATCCACATCAGGAGCACGCTAGGCGAAGCGCGGATGCTGATCTCCGAATTGCGCGGACCCGAAGCCCGGGGAAACACCGGTGTACCCACCCAGTACCACCAGCGGGTAAGCAACAGTGTCTCCGAGAACGGTAAGCACCCCAAGTTCATCCGGCAGGCGTCCGTCGTCCACGCCGACAGTCTCGACAAGGTCGATTTCTGCGTGGCGTATGGCAATACCATCGTCAAGAAGCCCAGCAAAGGCAGCGTGAGGATCACCGCCGAGATCGGCAGGACCGATCCCGAAACCGGCGAAATCACGATTGAGAAGCAGGTTCTCAAGGCCAGCCTAAAGGACAACAAGATCAAGAAGTGCGTTGTGATCGACCCGGTCAGCAAGGGCGACACGCTGATCGTCGATGTCGAACTCACTGGCTTCCCTCGCTTGCGGGGCAACGCCGAGGTCGACGGCGTGGCGATGGGCGGCGACCGATTCGAGCTCTTGACCGGCATCGGGCCGAACCCGATGCTCTTGGGCGAAGTCCTCGGCCCCCCGACCCCATCCGCGGGTGGTGGAGGTGGGGGTGGAGGTGAAGGCGGCGCACCGCCAACCGACACCGATCGGGTTTCGGCCGCGGAGCAGAGAGTCTTCTCGGCCCTATCGAAAATGACGGCGATCGGTATCGGGACCAGATCCCGAGGGGGTAAGATCACCTGGCTCATCGCTCACCGGTACAGCTGCTCGAATTACATGGAGACCAAGACGATCGTGGGGGTCTACGACTTGTTCGTCAAAGCCTGCGGCGCCCGAGCCACCGGTGGCGCTTTGACCAAGTCACAAATCAACGCCATCGCCAAGTTCAAGCGGGCGATTGGTATCACCGGGCTCAGATGGGAGTCGGGTAACCGCGTGATCGGTGAGTACAATACCAAGGCGACCGGCACGGTCCACAAGACGTTCAGCACGATCGAGGCGGCCGTGAAGTGGTTGGACGGTCAGCACCGGTTCGAGTAACACGGCGACAAAGCCGCTGACCATGGCCGTAGCGGTTTCGAGCCATCGCCAGCGTGAACGGCAGGCTCACAGGCTACGGCGGCAGAATCGAAATCAAGGAGAAGTTGCCAGCACACCAAGGCGCACTGCTGAGTTTGTAACGGCCTGCCTCTCTAGCCTGGCTAGGAATAGTGCCGCTCGAGGAAGCGGCCTGCGCCGCGTTCGACCCGAAGGTCCCCGTCTCGAAGACGCAGTCGGCCCGCGACAATCACACTCGAAGCCGCGCCCCTGACCTCGAATCCCTCGTAGAGGCTCCGGTCGCAGCGGTGGTAATGGGTTCGCGCCGAGATCGTCGAGGTCGCCGCGGGGTCCCACAGCACCAGGTCGGCATCCGCACCGACCGTGACCGAGCCCTTGCGCGGATACAGCCCGAAGAGTTGGGCCGGCCGCGTCGAAACCAGATCCACAAAGCGGTTGAGGTCGATCCGCCCGGCAACCACGCCATGGGTGTAGAGCAGCGCCAGCCGATGCTCGATTCCTGGAGCGCCGCCCGGAATCATCCGGAAGTCGTCGCGTCCGAGCTCCTTCTGACCCGCCATATTAAAAGGACAGTGGTCGGTGCCGAGAGTCTGCAGCGTCCCCTGCTCGATAGCCACCCAGAGCGCCTCCTGGTGACCGCGCGGCCGGATCGGTGGCGCGATGACATAGGTGGCGCCTTCGAAGTCGGGCTTGTCGTAGACCGAATCGTCGAGCAGGAGATACTGGGGACAGGTTTCACCATAAACCGACCACCCTCTTCGCTGGGCCTCGGCGATCGCGTCGATCGACTCCCTGCAGGTCACGTGGACTACGTAGAGCCTGGCACCGACCGCGCCCGCCAGGCAGGAGGCCCGGCCGGTAGCTTCCCCCTCGAGCTGCGACGGACGTGACTGGGCGTGGTACTTGGGCTCGATTTTTCCCTCTCGACCAAAGCGCTCACGCAGATGCTCGATCATCTCACCGTGCTCGGCATGAACCAGAACCAGGGCGTCGAGATCCGCCGCCGACTGCAGCACTTCGACCAGATCGACGTCGTCCAGACCCACCGTCGACTTGTAGGCCATGTAGGTCTTGAAGGATGGAATTCCTCGACCCAGGCAGCGGGCCATCTGCCGAGCGCTTCCGTCTCCCCACCAGGTGATCGCCATGTGGAGGCCATAGTCGGACACCGCCTTCGAAGCTTGTTCGAGGCGTTCCTCCAGGGCTTCTAGAAAATCCTGGCCCCGCTCCGGATGCACGAAGTCGATGATCGTGGTCGTGCCGCCGGCGATTCCGGCCGCAGTACCACTCTCGAAATCGTCCGACGACACCGTGCCGGCAACCGGCAGCTCCATGTGAACATGAGGATCGACACCGCCCGGAAACACGTATTGGCCGGAGGCGTCGACAATGCTCTCGCCCGCCGGCTCGAGTTCCGGCCCCACCTCGACGATCTTGCCATCCAGGCAACGCACGTCGCCCACTCGACTCGAGGCGGCCGTCACGATCGTACCGTTCTTGACCAGCAGCGACATGGAGGCCTCATTGTACGCTCCCCAAAGACGCCGGTCCCTCGAGATACAGTCTCGTGACAAGATTCGATTCCGTCGGCGCTCCGCCACACACACAAGGAGACAGGCAGATGGCGAAACTGGGACTCGAAACCGAGATCGTTGACCGCCAAGCGTACGATCACAGCGTGTCGCGCTTCCGCGAAGCGGGAATCGTGCTGCCCACTTTCGCGCAGCTTGCCGATCCCGACAAAATTCCCAACCGGATCCTGGAGCGGCTGGAGACGGTCGAACCAGACCAGCCGCACCCATTGAATCTCTTTCGGGTGCACTGGCACAATGCTGCGGACCGCAGGCATCAAACGGACATCCCTCAATACCTCGAACTCCCCCAGACCCTGACCGGTGTAGCGGCGAGAATCGTTCTACTTCTCGGGGACGCATTCCCGATGATTCGGGCGCACAAGGTCTTGGCTGCGTATGGATGCCTGGCCCCGAGAATAGTGACCGGCCAGTTCGACCCGGTCCATCACAAGGCGATTTGGCCATCGACCGGCAACTACTGCCGCGGCGGGGTCGCGATCTCCCGCATCATGGGTTGTCGCGGAATCGCCGTGCTTCCTGAAGGGATGAGCCGAGAGCGATTCGAGTGGCTCGAGGACTGGGTCGTGGACGAAGACGACATCGTGCGCACGCCGGGAACCGAGAGCAACGTCAAAGAGATCTACGATACCTGCAATGAACTCGAACTCGAACCGGACAACATCGTCTTCAACCAATTCAGCGAGTTCGCCAATTACCTGGTTCATTCGTCCGCCACGGGCCGCGCTGCGGAACGAGTTTTCGACCACATGAGCAGCAGCCGACCCGAACTCGGGCTACGAGCTTTCATCTCGGCCACCGGCTCGGCCGGCACCCTGGCTGCGGGCGACCATTTGAAGCGGCAGTTCGGCTCACTCATCGTGGCCGTCGAGGCTCTCGAGTGTCCGACGCTTCTCGCCGGCGGCTTCGGTGAACACAACATCCAGGGCATCGGCGACAAACACGTGCCTTTGATCCACAACGTGATGAACACCGACCTGGTCGTGGCGGTATCCGATCGGAGCACCGACGCGCTAGGCGTTCTCTTCAACACCCCAGAAGGCAGGTCGCTGCTACGGGATCGGGCCGGCGTTCCCGACAACGTGATCGCCAGTCTGCACCATCTCGGGCTGTCGTCGATTTGCAACGTTCTGGCGGCAATCAAGATCGCCAAGTACTTCGACCTGAACCAAGACGACGTGCTATTGACGGTGGCCACCGACGGAGCCGAGCTCTACTCGACCGAGCACGAGAAGGCCATCAAACGCGACTACCCCTCCGGGTTCGGCTCACTCGATGCCGCCGAGGTCTTTGGTCAGCATCTTCTGGGAGCCGCCACCGACAACCTCCTCGAATTGAAACAACGTGATCGCGAGCGCATCTTCAACCTGGGTTACTTCACCTGGGTCGAACAGCAAGGGATCTCACTCCAAGACTTTGTGGCCCGGCGGGAACAGAAGTTTTGGCGTGAGCTGCACGGTTTGCTCGAGCTCTGGGACCAGCGCATCGACGAGTTCAACCGGAGCACGAAGATTGATGCGGCCTGACCCGGGAGGATCCAGACCCGAGGAGGCTCATGGCATTGCGGCGCCGACCGCTTCGCGCCTGGTCTGCCAGGGTTGCGGCTACCAAGTGCCGCTCGACGAGATTCGACCCTATCGTTGCCGCGAAGGCGAGCGGCGCGACAACGTCGACCATGTCTTGCGCCGGGTCTTCGATGCCTCCATTTTCAAGGCCTGGTCTGATCCCGAGACCATATTTCGCGACCCCGAGCTCAACCCGTTTCGTAGGTACCGCCGGCTCTTCTACAGCTACCAGATCGCCAAGCTGGGCGGCATCATGGACAGCGCCTACCTTCGCATCGTCGACCGATTGGACGGCGCGATTGCCGACGTCGACGGAAGCGGCTTTCGAGCGACTCCCTTCGCGCCCTCGAACGAGTTGGCTCGGGCGATCGGCCTCGAGCCGGACAGCCTGTGGGTCAAAGACGAAACCGGCAACGTCTCAGGCTCGCACAAGGCCCGGCACCTGATGGGGATCATGATCTGGCTCGAGGTCATCCGGGCCTTGCGGCGACCGCAGGGCACCGCACCCAAGCTCGCCATCGCCAGCTGCGGCAACGCCGCTCTGGCGGCTGCGGTGGTGGCTCGCGCCGCCGGGCGCCCCTTGGAGGTCTTCGTACCGCCCGATGCCGGCGCCCAGATAACGGAGCGCCTGGTCGAGTTGGGCGCCGAGCTGACCCTCTGCCCGCGGCGGGCATCGGATCCCTTCGGAGATCCCTGCTATCTGCGCTTCCTCGAGGCTTGGCGTAAAGGGGCGCTTCCCTTCACCGTCCAGGCCAAGCGCAACGGCATGACCCTCGAGGGCGGCTGCACGCTGGTTTGGGAAATGGTCAGCACCTTGACAGAAAAGGCGGCCGATCTCGACCATCTCGTGATTCAGGTCGGCGGCGGCGCCCTGGCGGCATCGTGCGTCGAAGGCCTGCGTAACGCCCGCGACCTGGGACTGATCGACCGGCTCCCCCGCATCCACACCGTGCAGACGGCGAGCGGCTATCCGCTGCGCCGAGCCTACGATCGCCTGGTCTCCAGACTGCTTCGTGTCGATCGGCCTGCGCCGCGGTCTTTCCGGAGCCGGTCCCGGAGCCAGTCCCGGAGCGAGTTCGACTTCGCTGCCGACAGCGCCCGCGCCTTGCGCATCCGTGACGACTTTCCATCCGCAACCGTGGCCCAAGAGATCGCTCACGGCATCCGGCACCGTGCCGACTTCATGTGGGCCTGGGAAACTCAGCCGCAAAGCATCGCCTACGGCATCCTCGATGACGAAACCTACGACTGGGTCGCGGTCACCGAAGGCATGCTCGAGACCGGAGGCCTCCCGCTGGTGGTCTCGGAACAGCGCCTGGCCGAAGCGCACCGACTGGCTCACGCGCACACCTCGATTCCGGTCGAGCCCACCGGATCCGCCGGCCTGGCCGGCCTGATCGAGCTCCAACACTCAGGAGTCATTCGACCGGGCGAAACCGCCGCGATCCTGTTCAGCGGAGTCGAACGATAGTCGTGCTGTCCGATCGACCGCTCCGTCTCGTCTCCCGACTGCTCGACGTGGTCGAGCGCCACATCGCCCCTCTTACCCAAGCCGGCGTCCGTAGGGGTGACAAGGTTTTCGGAGCGGCGGTCCTTCACAAATCAGATGGTGCACTGGTAGTTGCCGGCACCAACGAGGAAACCGAGTGCCCACTCTGGCATGGCGAGGTGGTGGCGATTCGAAAATTCCACGAACTGGCGAGCACGGAACGACCGAAGCCAAAAGATTGCTTGTTTCTCAGCACGCACGAGCCCTGTTCGCTCTGCCTTTCGGCCATCACCTGGTCGGGGTTCGACAACTTCTACTACTTGTTCAGTTACCAGGACTCGCGCGACGACTTCTCCATTCCCCACGATCTCAGGATTCTCGAGCAAGTCTTCGGCTGCTCCGACGGCAACTATCGCCCGACCAACAACTACTGGAAGAGCCACGACATCGTCCGGCTGATCGAGTCGTGGGACGGACCGGAGAAGGACTCCCTGAGCGAACGCGTCGCGCGCCTGAGGAGGCGCTACGCCACGATGTCCAAGACCTATCAGAGATCGAAAGGCGCCGGCGAGATTCCCTTGGCCTAGCCTATTATGCCGACACGAGCGGGCAGCAGACCCTATCCCGTTAATCGTCC
>Ga0209980_10001408_pt1 | contig 13218 bp, 12 predicted proteins | sample CR02metaG_FD_183611 | JGI IMG/M metagenome (GOLD analysis project Ga0209980, IMG submission 183611) | Deep subsurface microbial communities from Mariana Trench to uncover new lineages of life (NeLLi) - CR02 metaG (SPAdes) (version 2) | ecosystem: Environmental > Aquatic > Marine > Ocean trench... | reverse complement strand
CAGGTCTTGCATTGCCATATTCGACCCGCGGCACCCGATATGCCCTCCGAACAGCCGCAAAAAGAACCCTGGTCCTGCGAAATGTGGCAATGCAAGACCTGACCCCAGCGCTGTGACCCCAGCGCTGCCGCGCCGCCTCTGCGCCGTGGTTCAGCCGGCGGCGAGGGCGTGGCGGGCGACCTTGCGCATCAGCGTCGGCAAGGCGGCCGCGTCCAGCTCCTCGGGCCGGGTCCAGCGCCCCACGGCCTGCCCGGCGCCGGCCTTCAGATTCCCCGGGGCGGGCGCGGTCCAGACCTCGAGTTCGAGCCGAAAATGGGTGAAGCCGTGGCGCACCACCCCGGGCAACGGCTGCCACGGCGCTGCCACCACCGGGGCCTGGGCGCCGGCCTCCTCGGCGCTCCAGGGGGCCTCGCGCCACTCGGTCGAGGGCACCTCCATCATGCCGCCAAGCAGCCCGGTCTCGGCGCGGCGGCGCAGCAGGACCGCGCCATCCGCCCGGGTCAGCCAGAACGCGACCCCGCGCCGCAGCGGCCGCGCCCGCCGGGGCGCCCGGCGGGGCAGCTCCGCGGCCAGGCCATCCGCCCGCCCCCGGCAGTCCGCGGCCAAGGGGCAGGACCCGCAGCGCGGCTTGGCCGGCAGGCAGACCGTGGCGCCCAGATCCATCAGCGCCTGGGCCAGGTCGCCGTAGGGAAAGCCGCGTTCCGATGCGCCAGGCGGCAGCTCGGCGGGCAGCAGTTCCTCGGCGCGCCGGCGCAGCTCCGCCTTGGCGCCGGGCAGCGCCGCCGCGACCGAAAAATAGCGCGCCGTGACCCGTTCGACATTGCCGTCCACGGGCACCGCGCGGCGGCCGAAGGCGATGGCGGCGACCGCCGCCGCGGTGTAGGGGCCGATGCCCGGCAGCGCCCGCAGGCCCGCCTCGGTATCGGGGAAGCGGCCGCCGTGCTCGGCGCAGACCGCCCGCGCGCAGGCGTGCAGGTTGCGCGCCCGGGCGTAGTAGCCGAGCCCGGCCCAGGCGCTCAACACCGCATCGAGCGGCGCTTCGGCCAGGTCCTCGACCCGCGGCCAGCGCGCCAGGAAGGCCCGGAAATAGGGCGCGACGGTTGCCACCGTGGTCTGCTGCAGCATGATCTCGGAGAGCCAGATCGCATAGGGGTCGGCCGCCTCGCCGGGACCTGCACGCCACGGCAGCGCGCGGGCGTGGGCGCGGTACCACGCCAGCAAGCGCTTCGCCGGGATTTCGGTCATTTGCGCGGCTGCCGCAGGATCTGGTGTATTCCCCGCCATGGCCTCCTCTATACTGGAACGGTCGCAACATCGGAAGAGGCCGCAAGCCGTGCCCGAAAAACCGCCCGCCAAGGCCCCTGGGACCCGAGGCCGGAAACCCGAAACGGCGCCGCGCCGCGCGGGCTTGCGCGCGCTGGCGGTATCCCTGCCGCGGGTGACCCAACGACTGTTCGGCAAGCGCGGCTTCGCCGAGGGCGGCCTGGCCGCCGACTGGTCCGGGATCGTCGGCGCCGGGCTGGCGACGCGATGCCGGCCCGGGAAGCTGGCCTTCGCCCGCGCCGCCGAACGCCGCGAAGGGACCCTCACCCTGCGCGTCGAGGCGCCCTTCGCCACCGAGGTGCAGCACCTCGCGCCCCAAATCATGGAGCGCATCAACGGCTACTTCGGCTACCGGGCGGTGGCACGGCTGCGCCTGAAGCAGGTGCCGTACCGCCCGGGCCCGGACTCGGACAGCGACCGGCGCGCGGCCGTGCCCGCACCCGAAATCACGCCGGAGCTGGCGGCCCGGCTCGAATCGGTCGAGGACCCGGAACTGCGCGCGGCGCTCGGCCGCCTCGGCCGGGCGCTCGGCCCGGGCGTGCGGTCCTGAGGTGACCCGGCGCCCCAAATCCGCCACATCAGTCGGGTTCAATCGCACCATCTGGACGCTTGTGAAATCGCGGTCCGATCAGTAGCATGCACAAGATATGGTAGGTGATGACATGAATCGTCGGAACATCCTGTTGGCCGCCGCCGCCGGCGGCATCGCGGCGCTGGTTGGAATCTGGCTGCCCCCGGGCCCGGGCCGGGCCGGGGAAATGACCCTCTTCGAGGACGACCGGATTATGGGTTCGGCCGCGGCGCCGATCACCATCATCGAGTATTCCTCGCTCACTTGCCCGCACTGCGCGGCCTTCCACGCCGACGCCCTGCCGCAGATCAAGGAGACCTGGATCGCCGACGGCCGGGTGCGGCTGGTGTACCGGCACTTCCCGCTCGGCGGGACCGCCTTGCGCGCCGCCGCGGTCGCCAACTGCATCGAGGGCGCGCGCTACTTCGGCTTCCTGGAACTGCTGTTCAAGGGCCAGAAACGCTGGGCCGAGTCCGGCGACCCGCTCAAGGCGCTGGGCCAGATGGCGCGCTTGGCCGGCTTGAGTCAGGAGAAGTTCGAAGCCTGCGCGAACGACGAAGCCGAGATGGACCGCATCCTGGAGCGCCGGCAGGACGGCATTCAGAGCTACGGGGTGCAATCGACGCCAACGTTGATCGTCAACGGCCGCAAGGTCGAGGGCGCGCGCAGCTTCGAGTACCTGGAAAGGATCTTCAAGGAGATCGTTCCCGAATCCTGATCCCATCGCCGATAATTCCGCAGCTAATATCTAGGAGACCAGAGCCAGGTGGTACAGTTCACGAAGCTTCGACTGGGCGGATTCAAGTCCTTCGTCGACCCAGTGGAGTTGTTGGTCGAGCCGGGCGTGACCGGCATCGTCGGACCCAACGGCTGCGGCAAGTCCAACTTGGTCGAGGCCCTGCGCTGGGTCATGGGCGAGACCTCGGCCAAGCGCCTGCGCGGCGGCGAGATGGACGACGTCATCTTCTCCGGCACCGCCAGCCGGCCGGCGCGCAACCTGGCCCAGGTCATGGTCCACCTGGACAACAGCGACCGCCGCGCGCCGGCCATGTTCAACGAGTATGACGAGCTCGAGGTGACCCGCACGATAGAGCGCGGCAGCGGCTCGACCTACAAGGTCAACGGCCGCGAGGTGCGCGCGCGCGACGTCCAGCTGCTGTTCGCCGACGCCGCCACCGGCGCCCATTCCACGGCGCTGGTCAGCCAGGGCCGGGTCGGCGCCCTGATCAACGCCAAGCCGACCGACCGGCGTGCGATTCTCGAAGAGGCCGCCGGCATCACCGGTCTGCACAATCGGCGCCACGAGGCGGAGCTGCGCCTGCGCGCCGCCGAGACCAACCTGGAACGGCTCGACGACGTGATCGCAACCCTGGAGCAACAGCTCCGGGGCCTGAAAAAGCAGGCGCGCCAGGCGACCCGCTACCGCAACATCGCCGGCCAGATAAGGCGCACCGAGGCGCTGGCCCTGCACCTCGAGGCCGAGGTCGCCAAGGCCGCTCAGGCCACGGCCCAGGTCCACCTCGCCGAGACCCAGGCCGCGGTCGCCACGCTGACCGAGCGGGCGGCGGCGCGGGCCACCGAACAAGCCGAGGCCGCCGCCGTGCTGCCGGAGCTGCGCCACGGCGAGGCCGAGGCCGCCGCCGCACTGCACCGCCTGGTGGTCGAGCGCGACAATCTGGCCCGCGAGGAGGAACAGGCGCGCGCCGCCCAGGCCCAAGCCGCCGAACGCCTGCGCCAGTTGCGGGGCGACCGCGAGCGCGCCCGCGCCCTGGCCGAGGACGCCGAGGCGGCGGGCGTGCGCCTGGAGCGTGAACGCGAGGCACTGGAAGCCGCCGCAAGCGGGGAAGCCGGTGCGATCCGGGCCGCCGAGGCCGCGCGCGCGGAGACCGCCGAGTCGGTCGCCTCGCGCGAGACCGTGGTCGGCGAGTTGGCCGAGCGGGTCGCCGCCGATGCGGCGCGCGCCGCCGCCCTGGAACGCCGCGGCGCCGAGTTGGTGGACCGCCTGCGGCGGCTCGCCGCGCAAGCCGCGGACGCCGTCGAGCGGCGCCGCGCGCTGGGCGCGGAGACCATCCCGGAGTCCGAGATCCTGGCCGCGGTGGCCGCCGCCAGCGCTGCGGAGGTCGCGCTGGAACGGCTCCGCGCCGAGGCCGAAACCGCCGAGGCCACCCTCGCGCGGGCGCGCGAGGAGGAAGCCGAAACCCGCGAGACCCTGCAGCGCGCCGAATCCGAGCGCGCCCGGCTGGAGGCCGAGGCCGCCGCGATCGAGGCGCTGCTCGGACCGGAGGCCGGCGGCGACTGGACGCCGCTGCTCGACGAGGTCGCGGTCGAGCCGGGCTACGAGCCGGCGCTCGGCGCGGCGCTGGGCGACGACCTGGCGGCACCGGCGGACGCGGCGGCGCCCGCTCATTGGCAGACGCTCTCCCCCTACCAGACCCCGGTCGCGCTGCCGCCGGAGGTCGACGCCCTGAGCCGATGGGTGCGTGGCCCCGAGGCGCTGACGCGCCGCCTGTCCCAGATCGGCGTGGTGCCGGACTCAGCGACCGGTGCGCGCCTGCAGCCCGGCCTGGCGCCGGGCCAGCGCCTGGTGACTCGCGACGGCGATCTGTGGCGTTGGGACGGCTTCACCGCCAAAGCCGAGGCGCAGACCACCGCGGCCAAGCGCCTCGAACAGCGCAACCGGCTGAGCGAACTGGACGGCCTGCTGACCGGCGCCGTCGAAGCCACCGCCGCCGCGCGCCGCGGCCACGGCGAATCGCGCGCCCAACTCGAGCGCGCCGCCGAGGCCGAGCGGGGCGCCCGCGGCAGGGTCGCGGCCGCCTTCGGCACCCTGACTGCGGCGCAACAGAAGCAAAGCGAACTGACCCAAGCCGCGGCCGGGGTCGCCTCGCGCTTGACCGCGATCGAGGAGACCGCCGAGCGCCTGAGCGCCGAGATCGCCGAAACCGAGGCGGCGCAAGCTGCGGCGCGCGCGGAATTCGAGGAACTGCCCGACCTGAGTGCCGAGCGCGCCAGGCTCGATGAGCTGCGCGCCGATTTGAGCCAGCGGCGCTTCGATCTGGCCCGCTGCCAGAGCGCCGTCGACCGCCTGGCGCGGGAGGCCGAGGCGCGCGATCGGCGCCTGGCGACGATCGGCGAGGAGAAAGCCTCCTGGGTCCGCCGCGGTGCGGAGACCGCGCGCCACCTGGGCGAGTTGGACGGGCGCATCGAGGCGACCGGAACCGAGATCGAGGAGCTGGCGGCGCGGCCCGGCGCACAGGCGGCCTCGCGCAAGGCCCTGGCCGAGCGGATCGAGAGCGCCGAGGCGCGGCGCAAGGAGGCCGCGGACCGGCTCGCCGAGGGTGAAACCGCCCAGGCGGCCGCCGACCGGGCGCTCAAGGCCGAGGAGCAGGAGCTCGGCACCGCCCGCGAGGAGCGGGTCCGCGCCGAGGGTGCGGTCGCCCAGGCCGCCCAGGGCCTGGCCAACACCACCGAGAAGCTGCGCGAACGCCTGAATTGCGCGCTCGACCGGGTGCTCGAGATCGCCGAGCTCGACCCGAGCCAGGAGCTGCCGCCGCGCGAGCAGGTCGAGGCCACCCTGGCGCGGCTGACCCGGGAACGCGACAACATGGGCCCGGTCAACCTGCGCGCCGAGGCCGAGGCCAAGGAGCTGGACGCCCAGATCACCGGCATGCAGGCGGAACGGAGCGACCTTGTGGCCGCCATCGGCCGCTTGCGCCAGGGCATTTCGAGGCTGAACCGGGAGGGCCGCGAGCGGCTGCTGGCCGCCTTCGAGCAGGTCGACAAGCATTTCTCCGAGCTGTTCGTCCGCCTGTTCGGCGGCGGCCGGGCGCATCTCAAGCTGACCGAGGCCGAGGACCCGCTCGACGCCGGTCTGGAAATCCTGGCCAGCCCGCCGGGCAAGCGCCTGCAGGTGTTGTCGCTGCTGTCCGGCGGCGAGCAGGCCCTGACCGCGCTGGCCCTGCTGTTCGCGGTGTTCCTGACCAACCCAGCGCCGATTTGCGTGCTCGACGAGGTCGACGCGCCGCTCGACGACGCCAACGTCGACCGCTTCTGCAGCCTGCTCGAAGAGCTGTGCGCGACCCAGACGACCCGCTTCCTGGTCATCACCCACCACCGCATGACCATGGCCCGGGTCGACCGCCTGTTCGGCGTGACCATGGCCGAGCGCGGCATCAGCCAGCTCGTTTCGGTCGATTTGGGGGCCGCCGAAGGGCTGCGCGAGAGCGCCTGAGCCGGCGCCCCGGGAACCCAGGGGAAGCCCACAGGAGCCCCGGATTTCAACGGGTTTCGGGGCGTTCCCGGCGCCTTGACACGGCTCGGGGCGCTCTCTATGGTGCGCGCGATTTTCAGGCTCGGGAGCGGGGTCGGGGGGAACTGCGGGGGACGACGCGCCCATGACGGCTGATCCGCCCGGGCCATCCAAAAAGGATTTCGACGCCCGGCTCCGCGCGGCCCAGGCCAAACGGGCCGAACGCAAGGGCGAGACCGCCCCCGGGTCCCGGGGCAGCGGCCTCGGGTTGGCCTTTCGCATCAGCACCGAGTTGGTCGCGGGGGTCGCCCTGGGCGTGGCACTCGGACTGGGGCTGGACTACTGGCTGGATACCCGGCCGTGGTTTATGATCTTGTTCTTCTTTCTCGGCGCCGGCGCCGGGATGCTGAACGTCTATCGGACCGTGACCGGCATCGGCCACGCGATCGGATACGAGAAGTTGGATCGGGCGCCGAAACCCGGCGCCGGACGAGACGAGAGCGGGAAGTAAGTTGGCAGCAGACGCAAGCGGCAACGGTCACGGCCCCCTGGCACAGTTCGAGATCAAGCCGCTGATCCCGATTCGGATCGGCGACCTCGACCTGTCGTACACCAATTCGGCGTTGTTCATGACCATCGGCGTGACCCTCGCCATCACCCTGCTCATGCTCGGCACGCGCCGCGGCGCCCTGGTGCCGGGCCGCCTGCAGTCGGTGGCCGAGCTGAGCTACGAGTTCATCGCCAACATGATCCGGGACAACGTCGGGCAGGACGGGCGCAAGTACTTCCCCTTCATCTTCACCCTGTTCATGTTCGTGTTCTTCGGCAACATGCTGGGCATGGTCCCCTACAGCTTCACCTACACCAGCCACATCATCGTCACCTTCGCCATGGCGCTGACGGTGTTCGTGGGTGTGACCGTGATTGGCTTCCAGAAGCACGGCATCCGCTTCCTGGGCTTTCTGATGCCGGCCGGAATCCCGGTGTTCATGGCGCCGCTGATCATCCCGATCGAGGTGTTGTCGTACTTCACCCGGCCGGTGAGCCTGGCGTTGCGCCTGTTCGCCAACATGACCGCCGGCCACACCATGCTCAAGGTGTTCGCCGGCTTCGTGTTCACGCTCGGCGTTTTCGGCGTCGTGCCGCTGGCCCTGGTCGCGGCCCTGACCGGGCTGGAATTCATCATCGCCTTTCTCCAGGCCTACGTGTTCACCATTCTGACCTGCGTCTATCTCAACGACGCGCTGCACATGCACTAGAGCACGGTCGGAATATTCCGATAGGTTTGGAACGATCGACAAAAATGGACGTCGCAAACGTGAGGAGCAAGAGATGGAAGTAGAAGCTGCGAAGCTGATCGGCGCGGGTCTGGCCGTGGTCGGTCTCGGAGGCGTCGGCATCGGCATCGGCAACATTTTCTCGTCGATGATCGCTTCCGGCGCGCGCAACCCGGCCGCGATCCCCTCGGTGCAAACCTTCATGTGGATCGGCTTCGCGCTGGTCGAGGCGGTGGCGCTCTACGCGCTGCTGATCGCGCTCCTGCTTCTGTTCGTGTTCTAGGCCGGCGAAAGCCCGGCGAAAGCCCGCCACAAGCAACAGACCCGAGCAGGCGCGATGCCCCAGTTCGATCCGAACACCTTCTCGCCCCAGCTGTTCTGGCTGCTGGTGACCTTCGCGGTGCTGTTCGTCGCCATGTGGCGCCATGTGTTGCCGCGGATCTCCGGCATCCTGGAGGCCCGGCAGCAACGCATCGGCAACGACCTGGAGAAGGCCGCGGCGCTCAAGGTCGAGACCGAACAAGTCGCGGCCGAATACGAGAAGGCGCTGGCCGAGGCGCGCGACAAGGCGGCGGCCGCGGTCAAGCAGGCCGGCGCGGAAATGGCGGCCGAGGCCGCCAAGCGCCACGAGAGCTTCGGCAAGGAGTTGGCCGCCCGCACCGGCGAGGCCGAGCAGCGCATCGCCGCCGCCCGCGACGAGGCGCTCGGCAACATCAAGACCGTGGCCGAGGAAACCGCCGGCGCGGCGACCGCCAAGCTGATCGGCGTCGCGCTGTCGCCCGAGCAGCTTCGCAACGCCGTCGAGGACGTTCTCAGGAGGCGTGGGTGATGTTGGAATCCCCGACATTCTGGGTTGCCGTCGCCTTCCTGGTGTTCGTGGCCGTGGCCGCCAAGCCGGTGGCCGGCGCGCTGATCGGCGCGCTCGACGCCCGCTCGGCGCGCATTCGCGCCGAGCTCGATGAGGCCCAGGCCCTGCGCGAGGAGGCCCAGAAGACGCTCGCCGAGTTCAAGCGCAAGCAGCGCGACGCGCTCAAGGAGGCGGAGCGGATCCTCGACCACGCCAAGGTCGAGGCCAAGCGCCTGCGCGAGCGGGCCGAGCGGGACCTCGAGGTCGCGCTCGAGCGGCGCGAACGGGCCGCCTTGGACAAGATCTCCCAGGCCGAGACCCAGGCGCTCCAGGAGGTCCGGGACCAGGCCATCGAGGTGGCCCTGGTGGCGACCGCCAAGCTGATCTCGGAGAACCTGGACCCGGAACGCTCGGACGCCATGATCGACCAGGCGATTCGCGATTTGTCGGGAAAATTGCACTGATCCGACCCAATACCCGGGCCACGGCCGCCGCCGGGCTCAAGCAGGCCCGGCTCACCGGCGCGAAGTTCACCCGCGCGACCCTGTTCTGCGCCGAGTTCACCGACGCGGACCTGTCTCATGCCAAGCTTTCGGGGGCGCGGCTCGGCGGTGCGAAGCTGACCGGCGCCAAGCTCGACGGAGTGAGGGGTCTCGATCCGAAAAAATCGTCCCCCCCGGACGACAACGACGCCCAGTTCCGACAAGCGAGCTAGATCGCCCCTACTGCGCCGCCTCGCTGTAGCTCTCCATCGGCGGACAGCCGCACACCAGGTGCCGGTCTCCGTAGACGTTGTCGATCCGCCCCACCGGCGGCCAGTACTTGTCCTCGCGCAGGTTACGCAAGGGGAAGAAGGCTTGCTCCCTGGTGTAGGGCCGGGTCCACTCCCCTTCCAGCAACAGCCGGTGGGTGTGGGGCGCGTTGCGCAGCAGATTGTTGTCCACGTTCGCCTTGCCGGATTCGATCTCGGCGATCTCCCGGCGGATTCGGATCATGGCGTCGCAGAAGCGGTCGAGTTCGCGCCTGGCCTCGCTCTCGGTCGGCTCGATCATCAGGGTGTCGGGCACCGGGAACGACATGGTCGGCGCGTGGAAGCCATAGTCGACCAGGCGCTTGGCGACGTCGTCGACCGTCACCCCGCAGGACTCCTTGATCGGCCGGAGGTCGATGATGCATTCGTGGGCGACCATGCCGTTCTTGCCGGTGTAGAGCACCGGGTAGTGCGGCGCCAGGCGCCGGGCGATGTAGTTGGCGTTCAGGATCGCCACCTGGGTCGCCCGCTTGAGCCCCGGGCCGCCCATCATCGCGATATAGGCCCAGGAGATCGGCAGGATGCTCGACGAGCCCCAGGGCGCCGCGGAGACCGGCCCGATGGTGCCCTCGGGACCGGCCGAGGGATTGACGCCCTCGATCACCGGATGGTCGGAGAGATAGGGCGCCAGGTGCGCCTTGCAGCCGATCGGTCCCATTCCCGGTCCGCCGCCGCCGTGGGGAATCGAGAAGGTCTTGTGCAGGTTGAGGTGCATGACGTCGGCACCGATCTCGGCCGGCCGGCAGATGCCGAGCAAGGCGTTCAGGTTGGCGCCGTCCATGTAGACCTGGCCGCCGTGCGCGTGGATGATCTCGCAGATGTCACGAATCGATTCCTCGAACACGCCGTGGGTCGAGGGATAGGTGATCATCAGCGCGGCCAGGGTGTCCGCGTGCTCGGCGGCCTTGGCTTTGAGGTCGGCGACGTCGACGTTGCCCCACTGGTCGCAGGCGACCACCACCACCTTGAGGCCGGCCATGTGGGCGCTGGCCGGGTTGGTGCCGTGGGCGGAGGCCGGGATCAGGCAGACGTCGCGGGCGCCCTCGCCCCGGCCCTGGTGATAGCTGCGGATGACCAGCAGGCCGGCGTATTCGCCCTGGGAGCCGGCGTTGGGCTGCAGCGAGATGGCGTCGAAGCCGGTCACCGCGCAGAGCATGTCCTCGAGTTCCTCGAACAGCTGCTGGTAGCCCTGGGTCTGATCGAGCGGCGCGAAGGGGTGCATATGGCTGAACTCGCGCCAGGTGATGGGCATCATCTCGGTGGTCGCGTTCAGCTTCATGGTGCAGGAGCCCAAGGGGATCATCGCGCGGTCGAGGGCGATGTCCTTGGCCTGGAGCCAGCGCAGGTAGCGCAGCATCTCGGTTTCCGCGTGATACAGGTGAAACACCGGATGGGCCATATAGCCGCTGGTCCGGCGCAGCGCTTGCGGAACGTTCTCCGGCACCGTGGCGTCGATCTCCTCGATCGAGAGCAGCCGGTCCGCCTTGGTCGCGAAGACCCGCCACAAGGCCTCCAGGTTGGCGCGCTTGGTGGTCTCGTCGAAAGAAATGCCGAGGTGGTCGCCATCCACGAAGCGCAGGTTGATCATGGCCTCTCGGGCGCGGGCGGCGATGCGCCCGGCCTGTCCGGGAACCCGAACCAGGAGCGTGTCGAAAAAGGCCTCGTGGACGATCTCAAAGCCGAGCCGCTTGAGCCCCTCGGCGCAGATCTGGGCCATGCGGTGGGCGCGCTCCGAGATGGTCCTGAGCCCATCCGGACCGTGGTAGACGCCGTAGAAGGAGGCGAGTACCGCCAGCAGCACCTGGGCGGTGCAGATGTTGCTGGTCGCCTTCTCGCGCCGGATGTGCTGCTCGCGGGTCTGTAGCGCCATGCGCAGGGCGGGATGGCCCTCCGAATCGATCGAAACGCCGATGATCCGGCCCGGGATGGCGCGCTTGTAGGCGTCGCGGGTGGCGAAGTAGGCCGCGTGCGGCCCGCCGTAGCCCATGGGCACGCCGAAGCGCTGGGAGTTTCCGATCACGATGTCGGCCCCCATCTCGCCCGGCGGCTTGAGGATGGCGAGGCTCAGGATATCGGCCGCCACCGTCACCACGGCGTTTTGCGCGTGGGCGGTCTGGACCAGCGCGCTCAGATCGCGCACCACCCCGCTCGAACCGGGATACTGGACCAGCACGCCGAAGACTTTGCGGCCCTCGATCTCGGTGAAAGGATCGCCGACGACGACCTCGAAGCCGAACCAGCGCGCCCGGGTCCGGACCACCGCGATGGTTTGCGGGTCGCAGTCCGCCGAGACCAAGAAGGTGTCGGACTTGGACTTGGCAATCCGGTGCGCCATGGCCATGGCCTCGGCCGCCGCGGTCGCCTCGTCCAGCAGCGAGGCGTTGGCGAGTTCCATGCCGGTCAGGTCGCAGATCATCTGCTGGAAGTTGAGCAGCGCCTCCAGGCGTCCCTGGCTGACCTCCGCCTGGTAGGGCGTATAGGCGGTGTACCAGCCCGGATTCTCCAGCACGTTGCGCAGGATCACGCCGGGCATGGCGGTGCCGTGATAGCCCATACCGATCATCGACACGAAGACCCGGTTCCGACCCGCCATCTTGCGCAGGTAGGATAACGTCATGCGCTCGCTCTTGGCCGGCTCGAGATCGAGCGGCCGGTCGCTGCGGATCGCCTCCGGAACCGTCTTGTCGATCAACTCGTCGAGCGAGGACAGCCCCAAGACGCCGAGCATCTCCGCGATCTGGACCTCGCCCGGCCCGATGTGACGGCGGACGAAGTCGCCCCGCATCTTGAGATCTTCCAACGAGCGGCGTGGTTCCGACATGGCAGGCTTCTCCTTCACGCGGCCAGCCACCCGGCCGGCCTTGTACCAAAGGTCCTAGTGGATAGAATCTAACAGATGGTACCCATACGATCCCGTATCCCGGTTTCTCGGCAGGAGAAGGCCCGCGGGCGATGCATTAGCATCGTCGAGGGTCTTCGACACCCCGAGAAGCCGGGATACGGGACCCGAAGGGCGGCTTTCCGAGCTCACCGGCCGCGTTGCGCGACGCTTGCGATGCGCTTGCATCGCCGCGCATCGCGCGCCTTGCCGGGTGAACTCGGGAAGCCGTCGTATGGGTACCATCTGTTAGATTCTATCCACTAGCTTAGCTCGTGACGACACGGCAGAACGGGAGGACTTCTGGATGGGTACTTTGACGGCGGAGATGAAAAAGCTCATCGACGAGCAGAAGCTTGGATTCGTCGCCACGGTTTGCGACGACGGGACGCCCAATCTCTCGCCCAAGGGCACCATGCTGGTGCTCGACGACGATCACATTATTTTCGGCGAGATCCGATCGCCGAATACGGTCCATAACCTCAAACGTAGTGCGCATATGGAGATCAACTTCGTCGACCCCTTCGCGCGCAAGGGCTTTCGATTCAAAGGCACGGCCACCTACATGGCTGCGGGCACGCCAGAGTTCGAGAGCTTGCACGGAAGGTTCGAGCAGTGGGGCGATCTCGCCAAGATCATCAGGGGCATCGTGAAACTCAAGGTCGAACGGGCGCTTCCGCTGTCCTCCCCCGCCTACGATATCGGCGCGACCGAGGCGGAGCTGCGGCGACACTGGCAAGAGTATTTCCTGGGACTGCAGGCCGAATTGGAATCCGCCTGAGGTGCCCCGACGGCGGTCGGGTGCGAGAGATCGGGTTGCAGCCCCGTGGCATGAGGGCCACGGGGTCGAGTGTACGAAGAGCGATGGGCCGAGACGCCCGGCCCGCCGATGCAATCTCTCGTCACGTTCCTGACACTGGACCTCGCGACCACTGCCGCCGTGGCGCTGCTCGCCGGACTGATGCGAGGCTTCGTCGGGTTCGGCTCGGGGATGCTGATGGCGCCGGCGGCGGCGAGCCGGACCAGGACCTCGCCGGCGCCGGGTTCGGGCACCGGCCGGCTGGTGGGCGTTAGCGCCTCGGGTCCGCCGGGCGCGCGGATCTCGATTGCGGTCATGGTCGCGGGAATCGCCTCGCGCATCGGCTGTCCTCCCTGGTGACGGCGGGGGTCGGGGATTCCGCGACTGTTTCGCGGGCGGCAAGGTCTAGTATGATATGCGGAGCCTGACAAGACGGACAGGGGGACGCCGGTCATGGACCTCG
>Ga0209980_10001406_pt1 | contig 13229 bp, 11 predicted proteins | sample CR02metaG_FD_183611 | JGI IMG/M metagenome (GOLD analysis project Ga0209980, IMG submission 183611) | Deep subsurface microbial communities from Mariana Trench to uncover new lineages of life (NeLLi) - CR02 metaG (SPAdes) (version 2) | ecosystem: Environmental > Aquatic > Marine > Ocean trench... | reverse complement strand
ATCACGCTCCTACGAAGCGAGCCCGGCCGTCGCCGGCCGCTTGATGGTCATGGCATCCCACATGCACGAGTATGCCACGAGGATCGTTTTTGAGGACATCACCGAGAACGAGGTCATCTGGGAAGGATTTCCCGTCGCAGAGGAAGGCCAACTTTCCGGGGTAACCATCGGGCGCCTATACAAGAGGTTCGGCGTGAAGATATTCCCCGACCACCGCTATCGAGTCACCGTACACTACACCAATCCGACCGGCGAAGCGATCGCTGAAGGCGGCATGGGTGTCGTTGCCGGTTTGTTCATGCCCGCCAGAGGCGAAGAGTGGCCGGCAGCCGAACCTGACGATCCGCTGTACGCCCTGGACCGCAACCATTACATGCAGGTGGTGCGCGGCAAGTACGACCTCATCAAGGACGGTGGCGGCAAGATCAGCGACATGATGAACATGAAGAAAGGGATGGACCACTCGCACAACTGAACGGGATGACGGTCAGGTTGCGGCGCTACGCCGCACGCTTCAGCCGGAGTCCCTTGGGTACGACCACACGCTCGATCAAGCCGAACAGGTATTGGACGAGCAGAGCGAGTAACGCCGCCGGAACCGCTCCCTCCAAGATCAACGAAGTGTCGTCGAGTCGAATGCCGGTGAGAATCGGCTGGCCGTACCCCCCTGCCCCGATCAATGCACCCAACGTTGCGAAGCCGATGTTGATCACCACCGCCGTCTTCACACCCGCCATGATGGACGGCGATGCCAGTGGCAACTCCACTAGCAGCAGACGGGCCCGGGGCGATAGGTCCAGTGCCTCCGCGGACTCTTCGATGGACGGGGGAATGGACACCAAACCGGTGTGCGTATTCCGCACCATCGGGAGGAGGCTATAGAGGAATAGGGCGGCGATGGCAGGCGGGGCGTAGATCCCTAGGACGGGAATCATGAACACCAGTAAGGCCAGCGCCGGAACGGTTTGAATCATCCCGACAGCACCGAGTATCCCCTGTCCCAGACGCGGGTTTCTGAACGCCACGATGCCCAACGGGATAGCGACGATGATCCCAAGGGTCATCGAAATGGATACGAGAAAGAGATGTTCCTTCGTTCGGAGCCAGAGCCGGCCCCCAAAACTCACTTCCCGAATGACTCCCGTGATGCTCAACGCTTCCCGTAAAAAATCGCCAGCTACGACGCCCTCCGCCTCACCGTCGAGCTTCACCCGTGCATTCATCAGGCTGATGCTCACCTCGCTCATCGTGTTTTCCAGTCGTCGCAAGGCAGCCGCCACCCGCGGCGCACGCGTCGCGAGATCCGCACGGTAGAGGTAAACGGCGTCGTAGGTTCGAAAGAATGAGAGATCGTCCTCCAGAAGACGCAGTCCGTAGTACGATATTTCCGCATCCGTGGTGTAGACATCCATGACGTCGATGTCTCCGCCCTCCAACGCACGGTAGGCCAAGTCGTGGTCCAGTCCCCGCGCGTTGTCTCCGGCGAGTCCGTACGCCTGCCGCAAACTCGGCCACCCGTCTCCCCGGTCCATGAACTCGTTGCTCATGCCGAAGCGCAATTCCGGGTGGCCGCGCAAGTCCGAAATGGTAGACACGCCGAGTCTGGCCGCGGTCTCCGGTCGCATCCCGATGGCGTACGAATTGTTGAATCCGAGGGGTTGCGTCATGAGAATCCCTCGCTCGCGGAGCGCCGCGCGGAGTTCGTCTTCTGTCTGGAGATCCAACTCCGCGAGGATCTCCTGGATTATCGTGCCCGTGTACTCGCCGTACACGTCGATGTCTCCGGACATCAGGGCGTTGAAGAGGACTCGTGTACCTCCCAGCTCACGGCGGTGGTCGGCCACATACCCGGCGTTCCGCACAACCCCCGCCGCGATCTCTCCCAGGATGACCGCCTCGGTAAAGCTCTTCGATGCGACTACGATGGTCGACGTAGAATCCTGAGCTGCCAGCGGACTCGCCATGAGTGTAGCTACGAGTACGCGCTGAATCTGCCACAGTCTGCGACCCATCTGCGAAGCTCTGCGGCTCACGAAAGCAGATGTCCCCGTTGCGCGTTTACGAACTCCGTCACGAACGGATCCGCCGGCTCTCGCGTCATGCTCTCCAGAGATCCTTGTTGTATCACCCTTCCCTCCCGCATCAGCACAATCCGGTCTCCGAAGAACACCGCTTCCGACAAGTCGTGCGTCACCAGCGTTACCGTCTTACCCAGCGTCTTGAAGATATGGCGGAGGTCTTCCTGGAGGCTGAACCGGATCATCGGGTCCAGGGCGCCGAGTGGCTCGTCGAGGAGGAGCACGTCGGGGTCGAGCATCAGCCCGCGCATCAAGGCCACGCGCTGTCGTTGTCCGCCGGAGAGCTCGACCGGATAACGATCCAGCCCGTCGCTGGGAAAGTTGGTCAGCTCGCACAGTTCCTCGAGTCGCACAGCGATCCGCGCAGTGGTCCACTTCAGAGTTCGGGCCTTGAGGGTGACGTTCTCCCTGGCGGTCATGTGGGCAAACAAACCCCCGTCTTGAATCACGTACCCCACTCGGCGGCGCACCTCGGAGACGGTCTCACGCGTCACGGGTATTCCGTCGAACATCACTCGGCCGGAGTCCGGCACCGCCAATCCCAGGAGCAAGCGCAGGGCCGTGGACTTCCCGCAGCCGCTGGGTCCGATGAGGACCGCGGTTTCCCCGGCCCTGACGAGCAGGTCAAGGTCGTCGATGACCCGGCGGCCGGCGTAGGATTTGGTTACGGATTCGAGGCGCAGCATGGATGGAAGATAGCCCGATGAGGTCGGCCGGGCCTTAACGACAGACAGCGCAACGCAAAGCAGTCGCACCTGCCGGACTCCCAGAAGCTGGATGGCGCTGCTCACGTCGCCTACCGGCGTACCACAGTTGAAGGCGGCCGAATTGGCCAACCGGAGGAGTCGGGTGGCCAGCGGGGGGTCGCGGTTGATGATGCCAGAGATCTCAGTTTGGCTTACCAGCTCGTCGTCTAGAGCCGTATGAAGCTCCAGCACCACGCCCGGGAGCGTGGGGAGATCCTTTCCCATGGCAAGAACGTCGCGAAACTCGCCGAGAAAATTGGCCACAGCAACCAACCCATTCGCTTGTGAAGACACACCATACGACTACTTGATCGGCCTGCATTCCCCCAAACTTTAGCGTTCGCAACCACAATGGCGAAGCCCAAGACAGAACGCGGCGTACCGGGCCCCATCTGGCACCACCCAACCGATGGTGACATGTTGCAGTGCCTTGACCGGGAGCACTTGGTGGAATCCAACCGACGCACCTTTGTGAAGGCCGCCGCGGCAGCGACAATGGGGGCTGCAGGCCTCCCACGTCCTGCCATTCCTCGGGCGGGCCCCCGGGACAAGCTCGATCGCATCGGCGTTCAGCTCTACACGGTGCGGCGTGCCATGGCGGCGGATTTCGACGCTACGCTGGCGAGGATCGCCTCGATCGGATACGACGAGGTGGAGTTCGCCGGTTACTTCAATCGCGACCCGTCGCGGGTCAAAGCCACTCTCGACGCACTTGGATTGACAGCACCCTCGGCCCACGTGCCCTTCTCAGTGCTGCTGGACGGCTGGGACCGGGTGCTCGAGGCGGGGACGACGGTTGGCCACTCCTACCTCATCTGCCCCTCGCTGCCGGGACGGGTCCGCGGGAGCCTGGACGGCTTTCGGGAGGTGGCGGAGATCTTCAATCGGGCTGGCGAACGGGCAAAGGCAGCGGGAATCCGGTTCGGCTACCACAACCACGACTTCGAATTCTCGCCGGTCGACGGTAGGATCCCCTACGACATGCTTCTCGCAGAGACCGACCCCCAGTTGGTGACGTTTCAACTGGACCTCTTCTGGATCGCGAAGGCGCGGCGTAGTCCCATCAGCTATTTCGCGCGCTATCCTGGGCGCTTTTCGTCCGTCCACGTGAAGGACATGGACGGCACGTCGGAACGCCACATGGTGGACGTCGGCAGCGGCACCATCGATTTCGCGACCATTTTCGCTCAACGCGAGCGCGCCGGCATCAGGCATTTCTTTGTCGAGCACGACAACCCTGCCGACCCGTTCGAGTCCGTCCGCGCCGGCTACCGGTACCTCGACGGCCTCACTTTCTAAAGAAGCCGAGTGTACCTTGGCTGCAACATCACACCGGGGCAGGCAACGGATGCGGTTCTTTCCCCAACGTAGAACCTACGACGTGTGTATCGTCGGATCGGGTGCCGGAGGCGGCATGGCGGCAAAGGTGCTGACCGAGGCCGGGGCCAACGTCATCATGCTCGAAGCCGGCATCCATTGGGACGTCGCCAAAGACTCGAATATGTTCAAGTGGCCGTACGAATCGCCGCGGCGAGGCATGGGCACTCCCGAGCGCAACTTCGGCGAGTTCCACGCAGGCCTGGGCGGATGGTCGCTGGAAGGTGAGCCGTACACCACGGCCCCGGGAAACTCCTTCGACTGGTACCGCAACCGGCAACTCGGCGGGCGGACCAATCACTGGGGTCGCATCTCCCTGCGGTACGGCCCGGACGACTTCAAGCCCCGGAGCAAGAACGGCATGGGTGACGACTGGCCCATCGGGTACGACGACATCGCGCCGTATTACGACAGACTGGATCGCATGGTGGGAATCTTCGGGTCCGAGGAAGGGCTCCGCAATGCACCCGACGGTATCTTTCAGCCACCACCCCGGCCGCGGTGCTACGAGTTACTCGTCAAAGAGGCGTGCGACCGGCTGGGCGTCACCTGCATCCCGGCTCGTCTTTCCATCCTCACGCGTCCCTTGAACGGTCGGCCGGCATGTCACTACTGCGGGCAATGCAGTCGCGGATGTGGAGTGAACGCCAATTTCTCATCGACGGGCGTATTGCTGCCACCTGCCCTGGATACAGGACGCCTCCTGGTGGTCACCAACGCCATGGCACGGGCTGTGACCACAGACCGGTCGGGCCTCGCCACCGGCGTCTCATACATCGACAAGAACGACGGGACCGACAAACACGTGCGGGCGCGCGTCGTGGTGCTGGCAGCAAGCGCCTGCGAGACCGCACGATTGCTTCTCAATTCCGAGTCGTCGCTCTTTCCGGACGGGCTAGCCAACTCCAGCGGTATGGTAGGCAGGTACCTGACCGACTCGACCGGCACGGATGTCGCCGGTTTCATTCCGCGGCTGATGGACAACGTGCCTCACAACGAGGACGGCGTGGGCGGCGGTCACATCTACATGCCGTGGTGGCTCGACAACAGAGATCTCGACTTTCCTCGGGGCTACCACATCGAGGTATGGGGTGGACGGGGCATGCCCGGCTATGGTTTCATGGGGGGCATTCACCGTTATCCCAATGGCGGTGGCTACGGACAACAACTGAAGGACGACTACAGGCGGTATTACGGCGCAGTGGTGGGGTTCTCCGGGCGGGGCGAAATGATCCCCAACGTCGACAGCTACTGCGAGATCGATCCCGACACAGTGGACCAATGGGGCATCCCGGTGCTCCGCTTTCACTTCAAATGGACGGATCGAGAGCATCTCCAAGTGAAACACATGCAGGAGACGTTCCGGGAACTCATCACCGCCATGGGCGGTACACCGTTCGGAAGCATGCCCACAGCCGAGAACGGATACGGCATCCTGCCCGGCGGCCGCATCATCCACGAAATCGGTGTCACGCGCATGGGAGACGGCCCCCGGACTTCAGTGGTCAATAGGTACTGTCAGACACACGACGTAAAGAATCTATTTGTAGCCGATGGCGGACCGTTCGTATCGCAAGCGGACAAGAACCCCACATGGACGCTCATGGCGCTCGCCATGCGGACCAGCGAGTACATCGCCGAAGAGCGGAACAAAGGAAATTTGTGATGGGCACAATGCACCGACGCGAGGTCGTACAGCTCCTTGCCGTCACGCCGTTCGCGACGGCGTTCGACTGGTCGCTCGAAGACGCCGAGCAGGCTCGCCGCGCGGCAAGGGCGGCGCGAATGAAGGCTGCCGAGAGCGGTGCTCAGTTCGTGCCACAGTTTTTCACCCCCCACGAGTATGTAACTGTGCGCGTTCTCGCCGACCTCATCATTCCGCGTGACGCGCGATCCGGAAGTGCGAGCGACGCCGGTGTGCCGGAGTTCATGGATTTCATCGTGCTGGACCAGGAGAGCCTTCAGACCTCCATGCGAGGCGGCCTCGCTTGGCTCGACGCCCAGTGTCGCAAGCGGTTCGACAAGACTTTGGTGGAGTGCACGCCAGACGAACGTAGGGTCGTGTTGGACGACATCGCCTGGCCGGAGCGGGCGCGTCCCGAGATGAGCCACGGCGTAGCGTTCTTCAACAGCTTCCGAGACCTGACGGCCAGTGGGTTCTGGACGAGCCAGATCGGCATCGAGGATCTGCAGTACCAGGGCAACAACTTCCTGCCGGAGTGGACTGGTTGCCCGCCCGAGGCGCTCGACAAAGTGGGCGTCAAGTATGACGAAGAGTAGGAGGCCGGGTTGGTAATACGAGATGGCTGATAAGCGGTTGGGAGTAGGATTCATTGGCAGCGGATTCAACGCCCGGTTCCACATTGAGTCGTGGAGGGGCGTGCGCGATGCCGACGTTCTGGGCGTCTTCAGCCCCAACAAGCAACATGCGGAAGATGCCGCGGCTCTGGCGCGCCGGCGCGACGTTGGCAACGCCAAAGCCTACGACTCGATCGCGGCCATGATCGCCGATCCCACCATCGACGCGATCTGGCTCTGCGGACCCAATCAGGCACGTATCGAGAATATCGAAGAGATCGCAGACGCCGTGACTTCTGGCAAAGGCAAGCTCAAAGGCGTTGCGTGCGAGAAACCTCTGGCTCGCACTGTAGCGGAAGCGAAGAAGGTTGCCCAATTGATCGAGAGTGCGGGAATCAATCACGGTTATCTCGAGAATCAGGTCTTTGCACCCCATGTGAGCCGCGGGCGCGAGTTGATTTGGGCCCGCGGCGCTGCCCTCACCGGGCGCCCGTACCTCGCCCGCGCTGCCGAGGAACACAGCGGTCCCCACATGCCGTGGTTCTGGCGCGGCAACCTGCAGGGTGGCGGAGTGCTCAACGACATGATGTGTCACTCCGTCGAAGTCGTGCGTCACTTGCTGACGAAACCGGGCTCGCCTCGTTCGTCCATTCGACCGGTGAAGATCACAGCCCACATAGCCAGCCTCAAGTGGACGCGGCCGGAATACATCGAGCGGCTGTCGCAGACGATGGGCAAGGATGTCGATTACAGCAAGCACCCTTCCGAAGACTTCGCCAGCGCCACGATCGAATACGAGGCGGAAGACGGCTCGACGCTAATCGGTGAAGTCACGACGTCGTGGAGCTTCGTAGGTGCCGGCCTACGTCTCTCCGCCGAGTTGCTCGGCCCCGAGTACTCGATGTCTTGGAACACGCTGGAGAGCGGCCTCAAGCTGTTCTTCGGCCGGGAAGTGACTGGTGAGGCGGGGGAGGACCTCGTCGAAAAGCAGAATGCAGAGACGGGACTCATGCCCGTCGTGCCCGACGAGGCGGCAATGTACGGCTATGAGGCGGAGAACCGGCACTTCACGAAGGCATTCCTACGCGGCGAGACGCCGGCGCTCACATTCGACGATGGGGTGGAAGTGATGGAGATACTCATGACGTCGTACATGAGTGCGGAGGCAGAAAGGACATTGCCGTTCAGGCCCGAGGGGCTGGACGAGTTTGTGCCGGCTGTGGCGAAGGGAGAGTGGAGACCATAGCAGGCAGTAGACATGCCTACTGCCTGCATCGTTCTCTCAAAGACTCCACCCTTCCCGATACGACGGCTTGATGTACTCTTCCGGCACCATCGTGTTCGTAATCTGCCCGTCTGCCAGTTCCAGAACCCTCCCCGTCCTGACGGCAAGATTGCCGAGCAGCACCATCTCGGTGAGGGGCCCCGAGTGGCCGGCGAAGTTCGACCCGGCCGGCTGGCCGCCTTTGCAGGCGTCGATCCACTCGGCGTATACGCCTTCAGTTCGCGGATACTTCTCTGCCGGCGGGTTCGCCTTTATGTCTTTGTCCCGCTCGGCGTCGAGCAGGCGCGGATTCTCTCCGTAGATGCCGGCGAAGAGTTTGCCATCGTCCCCAACCCACATCTGCCCGCTGCTCTCGATCGGCCAGCGGCTCTGATCACCGATCTCTTCGGGGCGCGCCGGTGACAAGTTCCCATCGCGCCACACGACCTTGATGGCCTGCCTCCCGCCGCGCGCCGGGAAATCATACGAGATTCTCGACACCGCAGGTGCGGACTCCTCGAATAGCGCGGTGAACTCCGGTTCGACTCTCGACGGATGACCCAAATCGAGGGCCCAAAAGGCTGCGTCCATCGAGTGACAGGCAATGTCCCCCAGCGCGCCACTGCCGAAGTCCCACCAACCGCGCCAGCGGAACGGCGCGTAGGCGGGATTGTAAGGACGGGCGGCGGCAGGCCCCAACCACAGATCCCAATCCAGGTATGCAGGCACATGGTACGACTCTAGCGGTCGTTCGATCGCCTGCGGCCAGATGGGGCGATTGGTCCAATACTGTATCTCACGCACCGTGCCGATGGCTCCGGCTTCCACCCACTCGCGAATCTGGCGGGTGCCTTCGCCGGCATGTCCCTGATTCCCCATTTGCGTTGCCACGCCGTATCTGCGGGCTGCCTCCGTGAGTCGTTGTACTTCGTAGATCGTCCGCGCCAGCGGTTTCTCGCAGTAGACGTGCTTGCCCATCTTCATCGCCATCATTGCCGCTACCGTGTGCGTGTGGTCGGGAGTCGCAACCGTTACGGCATCGATGTTGTCGCCTTCACGCTCGAGCATCACCCGAAAATCCTTATAGCGTTTCGCCGATGGGTGCCGGTTTGACGCCGCATCCAGCGCGCGAGAATCAACGTCGCACAGGGCATAGATGTTTTCGCCGCTCACCCCACGCAGATCGGCTTGCCCACGACCACCTACGCCGATGCACGCAATATTGAGCGAGTCGCTCGGCGCACGGTATCCGGGTCCACCCAGCACGTGCCGCGGCACGATGGTGAATGCCATGCCGGTCGCCGCCACGTCGCCAACGAAGTCCCGTCTCGAGATCTGATCAGTGGTCATGATTCCATCCTCGCCATCGATGAACTGAATATTGAATATTCAAAATTGAATATTCAATCTCTGCCTGCTCTGTGGCTATTCCGCCGTCGCTTGGGGCCGGAACATCGCCGCGAACAGCAACAGAACCCCTGCCGCGCCGACGGCAGGAACGAGCCAAATAGTTTGCCAGTCGTGAGGCAGCACGCCGCCTGTGGTGGTGTACGCCTCCACCACCGCCCCCGAGATCAATGAACCGATGAACAGTCCCGCGCCGAGCGTCACAAAGGCGTATAAGCCTTGGGCCGCCGCCCGGATTTTTGCGTCAGCCTTCTGGTCCACGTAAATCTGTCCGGTGACGAAGAAGAAATCATAACAAACGCCGTGGAGTAGGATTCCGAAATACAGCATCCACACGAGGCTCCCCACGTTGCCGAACGCGAACAGAACGTATCGCAGCGTCCAGGCCAACATCCCGACGAGCAGGATCCTCTTCACGCCGAACCGGATCAGGAACCACGGCATGAGTACCATGAAACCGATCTCGGACATCTGCCCCATCGTCATCTTGGTCGCTGGCTCCGCCATCCCCAACTCGTTGAGGTAGAGGTTGGTGAAGGTGTAATAGAACTGCAATGGAATGCAGAGCAACAACGATCCGACCACGAAGACTGCGAACGAGCGATCCTTCATGAGGGACAGCGCGTCGAGCCCCAGCACATCCCGCACCTTGACGGGCCCGCCGGCGGCCCTGGGCGGCGTGTGCGGCAGCACCAGGCAATAGAGGCCCATGAGAATCGATGCGCCTGCGGCGATCCGCATGGGAACTGCCGTCGACTCGAGCGCCAACCGACCAACCAAGATTCCGGCGGCGATCCATCCTATCGTGCCCCACACCCGCACCCGGGGAAACTCCCTCGCCGAATCCTTCAGGTGATGGAACGACAGGGAGTTCGTGAGAGCGAGGGTGGGCATGTAGAGAAGCGCGTACAAGATAACCAACGGATAGAACTGCCCAAATTCTCCCAGAGTGGACACGCTGTAGAGAACGGCGCCGCCCACGATGTGAAGGACCGCGAGCAGCTTCTCAGTTGAAAAGAATCGGTCCGCTACGAGCCCAACGAAAAACGGCGAAATCATCGCCGCAATCGCCGTTGTGCCATAGGCTGCCCCGATCTGAATTCCGTCGAATTCCAGCTTCTGTCCGAGGTACGTAGCGAGGGTTACCCACCATGCACCCCAGATGAAGTACTGTAGGAACATCATGGTCGAGAGTCTTAAGCGAACGGAATTCATCGCAGAGGTCGGATCTTGATATTCCGGTAGGCCACCCAGTCACCGTGGTCCTGCAGGGCAATGTGACCGCGGCGCTGTCTTCCGTAACCCGGCAGCGTATCCCACTTGCTGGCGGCAACCAGCTCCTCCCACTCGGGACTCCAGAGTTCGTACTCGACCACCTTCACACCGTTGAGCCAATGTTCGACGTGGCTTCCGCGGGCAATAATCCTCCCCGCATTCCACGTCTCCGCCGGTCGAACCGCGCCCGGCAACGAGGCGTGCAATGCATAGTTCGCCCCGGCAGATGTTTCCCGGCGCCGGCCATCGCGGTGCCGTTCGTCATCCAGCACCTGCATCTCCGGCCCGGTCTTCCAGGTTCGGTCCCATTCCTCGCTCACGCGGAACATGATCCCGCTGTTGCCGCCCTCTTCGACCTTCCATTCGATCTTGAGTTCGAAGTCGGTGAATTGCTCCACCGTGATGATGTCACCGCCGCGGCCGACACGCTGCAACTCTCCGTCCACGGCGCGCCAGCCAGCAGGCCTATCCGGACGGCGGAAACCCCTCCAGCCTTGGGTCGTCTGACCGTCGAAGAGGAGCTGCCATCCTTCCGCCCGCTCGGCTGCGGTGAGCGTGTTGTGCGCTTGCCACGCCTCGGAACAGCACCCGGCTTCTACCCCGATCGGGACTCTCCCCGCTGCCAACAAAAACAGCGCTGCGCAACCTGCGAATCGACCATTCATACGAGCCTCTGGGGGTGATGTCTATCCGTGGGAAGCACCCGCCTAGTCAGGCGGCTCCGGCCTAGAATACCGTCTTGATAGGTTGGGCGGAAGCACATGAGATGAAGGTGTGCTCTGGTGCTCTCAGCTTCCGGGCCATAGATTGGCGGCGTCCCTTCCGTGGAGGGCCGCGATGCGATCCATGCATTGCAGCGCCTGTCAGAAGAACGGCGTACCCAAGACCTGCGTACGGTCCAGACTTTCCGTCGAGGTCACCCTCTGGCTCCTTGGCATTGGCCTGGGATTGACCGCCGGCGCGTGGCGGGCAGTCACCACCTCGTCACCCCACGCCCTGACGACCGAAGTTCAGGAAATCGCGTTGTCCTCCGTTTCCGGGTCGTTTGTGGCCGCGAATCCCGTGGAGGTCGCCACCGAAACGGCCTACAACACAGACAGAATCTTGGCGGAGACCACCGCCTGGCTTACCGACGTCTCGTTCGGTTTCATCAAGACCTTCTGGTGGGCCATGGTCATCCCGGTGCTGTTCTCCCTCTGGCGACAGTTCTCCAAGTATCAAGGCTGTCGCGCATGTGGCAGCAAGGAGCTCAGGCCGATCGAGATCCAGTACGGCTGACCTGACGCTTTCCCGACGGATTTCACGGGGGCTCCCGCTCCGACCCTCTTCTCACCTTCTGCTACGCCAGCCAATCTCTCGGAGGCCCCAATGACATGTTCTCCGAATGCTCTGCGTCAAACAATCCGGTCGTTTGCCGCTTTCACATCGATGACTCTCGCCCTCGCGGTTCCCCAGCGAGGCACGGCACAGTCCACAGCGCCACCGGGCTCCATGACCTTCGCCCTCACGGGCGACGCCATCATCACGAGGCGCCTCTCGCCCTTCGGGGAACCGGAATATGCCCGCATGCTCGATGTGATCCGCTCGGCGGACCTCGCGTTCACGAATCTGGAGGTATTGTTCCACGACTTCTCCGAGGGCTACCCAGCCACCCATAGCGGCGGCACGTGGATGGCAGCGGAGCCCTACCTCGCCGGAGAGTTGGTGTGGGCGGGGTTCGACATGGTGAGTCGGGCCAACAACCACACCATGGATTACAGCGCCGGCGGCCTCCGCGCCACCACGCGGGCGCTCGACGCCGTGCACCTAGTCCACGCCGGTGCGGGCGAGAACCTGTCCAGGGCCCGAGCACCGGCCTATCTGGAAACGGGCGGCGGACGGGTGGCGCTCATTTCGGTTGCATCCACCTTCTCAGACGAAGACCGGGCAGGATCCCAGCGCGGTGATCTCCGCGGCAGGCCGGGCCTGAGTCCCCTGCGATACACGACGACCTATCATGTAAGCCGGGGCTCCCTGGACAAACTTCGCGAAGTCGGTGAAGAAATGGGGTTCTCCGTAAGCGAGGGAGATTCGTTGCGATTCCTCCGAACGCAATTCATGGCCGCCGATACCACAGGTCGACACACAACGCCGCACGAAGGTGACCTGGCGGACATTGTGGCCGTCGTCCGAGAGGCCCGAAAACAGGCCGACTGGATCATCGTGACGAGTCATACCCACGAGAGTGCAGAGTCGCGCGACGTCCCGGCCGACTTCCTCGTGAGGTTCGCCCGAACCGTCGTAGACGCCGGCGCCGACATGTTCGTAGGACACGGCCCACACGTCTTGCGGGGCATCGAGATCTACCGGGGCAAACCGATTTTCTACAGCCTCGCCAACTTCATCTTCCAGAACGAAACCGTTCGTTTCCTTCCCGGAGACATGTACCGGCGCTACGGAGTTCCCGTGGATGCCCATCCCGGGGACATCCAGGACGCGCGGATCGGGAGTAGCGACACCGGGGGATTTCCTGGACAGCGGTGGTACTGGGAGAGTGTCATTGCGGTGCCGCGATTCTATGACGGGCAGCTCACGGAAATTCGCCTGTTCCCCATCACACTCGGATTCGGAAACCCGAGACCTCAGCGCGGACGACCTCGCCTCGCCGACGCAGAAGCCGGGCAGCGCATCATCGCGACGCTGAAGGAGTTGTCCGAGCCATTCGGAGTCTCCATACGGTATCTGCCGGAAGAAAACGTGGGGCTCATCGCCGGCGATCGCAACGTGAGAGGACGTTGATAGTTT
>Ga0209980_10001405_pt1 | contig 13233 bp, 12 predicted proteins | sample CR02metaG_FD_183611 | JGI IMG/M metagenome (GOLD analysis project Ga0209980, IMG submission 183611) | Deep subsurface microbial communities from Mariana Trench to uncover new lineages of life (NeLLi) - CR02 metaG (SPAdes) (version 2) | ecosystem: Environmental > Aquatic > Marine > Ocean trench... | reverse complement strand
CCACTGGGTCAGGCGGCTCACCACTACCTGCTCGACGCTTTTGATCCCATCTTTTCCGCCGATTCCACCGCTTGTAAAGCACTCTCCCATGATGGGCACCTACGCGATGTCGGGGAGACCGTGCTGTTCGAGGGGCTGGCGGCAACCCTCCGATACATCGGAGAGCAGGGTGCCCGGGTTTTCTATGAAGGAGACCTTGCTCAGTCGATTGTGGCCGACCTCCAGTCGATGGGTGGGCAACTGACCCGACAGGACATGGCTTCTTATGTAGCCGTACCGAGGGTTCCTCTTCTCGTGGAGGTCGGAAGTTGGACGTTGCAACTCAACCCGCCACCGGCCGTTGGAGGGGTGACTGTTGCCCTTGCGCTGTCTTCGATCGCGAAGAGTGTTGGCCCGGGCCCCGCCACCTGGGCGGATGCCCTGGTGGGCGCATTCACTTTGAGGGCAGAAGAACTCGAGCCACATGCCGAACTCGAGGTTGCGGCGAACAAAGTGCTGGTCAAGGCGGGTCTTCGCTCCCCGTCAACCATCAGCATCGCCGCCGTTGACGAAGACGGCGGCGCAGTGGCGGTGTCCTGCTCAGCCGGGTACGGGTCCGGTGTGACACCAGCAGGCACCGGCCTGATGATGAATAACGCGGTAGGCGAGATCGAGCTGACTCCGGGTGGACCTGATGCTCACCGGCCAGGCAAGGTCATGATGTCCAACATGGCTCCAACCGTGGCCAGAGCCGGCGACGACGTCGTCGCCATCGGTACACCGGGTGCCGACCGAATCACCAGCGCGCTCGTTGTCACCCTTGAGTGGCTCGTGGATGGCATGGATCTCGGGGACGCGATCGAGCAACCACGAATTCACCCGGAGTTCGGTGATTGGGGTGTTCGCGTGGCTACCGAGTCTGGTCTCGATCTCGATGGCATCGAGTACCCCGTGAGGCAGTTCGACGGCCTCCACATGTACTTCGGCGGAGTGAACGGTGCGGCGATGGAGGGTGGCCTGCTTCATGGTCACGCCGACAGTCGTCGTCACGGATCGGTGGCCGTGGTCGGCTGAATACAACCCTCTAGAACCTGTCCCAGCCAAGCCGTACGTTGGCTGGCATGTACGCGGTGACCACGTCGGTGGCCCTCGTCGGGGGAGACGTCAGACCGGTAGAGGTGCAGGTTCACGTCGGCCGTCAGCAGGACACTTTCAAACTGAGTGGCCTTCCGGACACCGCTGTGCGCGAGGCCAAGGACAGGGTCAGGGCAGCAGTGGCCTCTTCCGGAATGCGGTTTCCGAATCGGACCGTCACTGTCAATCTCGCGCCTGCGGATCTGCCCAAAGGTGGCACCGACTACGACCTGGCGATTGCCCTAGGTGTCCTTGCGGCGAGTGGCGAGATACCTAAACCCAATGGAGTCGTTGTCGTGGGTGAGCTGGCACTCGACGGGACAGTGCGATCCGGGTCGAGCACCCTCGGCGCGGGTGTGCTTTCGGCGCGAACCAAGCGTCCGTGTCTGGTGGCGACCGATGCTGCGGCAGACACTGCGGCGGTTCCAGGATCGATTGTCCACGGTGTCGGATCGTTGGCCGAGGCGGTGGAGTTGTTGAGACTCGATCTTGGTCAGCATCAGGCTGTGAGACCTCGTCCAACACCTCAGGTCCAAGATGGTGCCGATCTATCGGATATCAAGGGTCAGGCTCTGCCACGGCGGGCTATCGAGATCGCGGCCGCCGGTGGGCATCACCTGTTGCTACATGGCCCACCGGGTGGAGGCAAGACCATGCTGGCGCGGCGTCTGCCAGGGATTCTCCCCCGACTTTCGGATCATGAGGCAGTAGAGGTCGCACTGATCTATGCCGCCGCCGGGCTACGGAGAGGTCTCGATTTCTCTCGCCCGTTTCGGTCTCCACATCACACGGCGTCACGCGCCGCCCTGGTCGGCGGTGGATCGGGCGTCCTCGTTCCAGGGGAGGCATCCTTGGCACATCGGGGGGTTCTCTTTCTGGACGAGCTGGCGGAATTTCCCCGGGGGAATCTCGACACACTTCGCCAGCCTATGGAGGATGGTTTCGTGACGGTGGCGCGTCGGGGCAACACCGCACAGTTCCCCTCCTCGTTTCATCTTGTTGGTGCTTCCAATCCATGTCCATGTGGCTTCTATGGCGATCGACGAAAGCCCTGCGAGTGTCGGCCTGCTGTCTTGGGTCGATACAGGCAGAGAGTCTCGGGACCCCTTCTCGACCGTATCGACCTGGTGGTGAGGGTTGGCCGAGTCGAGGCGTCGGAGGCGGCCGCGCCGGGCGGAGAAAGCTCGAGTGTGATTCGGCGAAGAGTCGAACAGGCAGCTGAGTTCAGACGAGACCGTCCAGCCGAGACCCATCCACGGGCCCGGCAGATGATCCTCGACGCGCTGGATTCAGCCGTGGTGACCGCTCGCGGGGCTGATCGTGTGACCAGCGTGGCTCGAACAATCGCCGACCTCGCTCTGGAGACGAGGGTCGAGGAGGAGCATGTTGCCGAGGCCATGGCTCTCCGCGGCGAGTGGTGACTTTGGGACATCGACTGATCAAGAAGACGTCGGCGGAATACCCGGTCGGTCTTGGGGATCTAGAGGACCCACCATCGCTTTTCGTCGAGGGGAAGCTCGGTGAGATGCCGGGAGTCGCGGTGGTTGGCACCCGCCGGTGCACCCGATATGGCATCGATCTCGCCGAGGCATTCGGCGTTGCCATTGCTCGATCCGGATGGACCACCGTAAGTGGCCTGGCAAGGGGAATCGATGCGGCCGCTCATCGCGGCTGTCTCCGTGATGGTGGGCACGCGGTGGCGGTTCTCGGGTCGGGAATCGATGTTTGCTACCCCGAGGAGAACCGGCCGATCCTGGATGAGATTCTGGCGGAGGGTGGCGCTGTCGTGTCGGAGTATCCGCCCGGCACGCCGCCAGATCGTTGGCGATTTCCCGCTCGGAACCGGATCATCGCGGCAATGTCGAGCGCCGTCGTGGTCGTAGAAGCCGCCAAGACTGGCGGGGCGCTGATTACGGCTCGACTCGCTGCCGAGATCGGCCGCCCTGTTTTCGTAGTCCCCGGTGACGTGGACCGGCCCGCGTCCGAAGGGTGCAATCTCCTCATCCGCGACGGCGCCAATCCGGTGCTCGGCGCCGCGGACCTGATTGAGGAGCTCTCGTTGAGTTTGGGACCACCGGTGCGTGACATGGTCAGGGAGAGCGAGGCAGACCTGCCACCAGGCGGCGTTGCGCTTGATGATCTGTCGGCGCATTGGTCGGTCACGATGAGTGAGGCTCTGGTCCGTGTGGGAAAACTCCAACTCGAAGGACGGGTGCGTCGTCAAGGCGAGATGATCGTTCCCACTTGAGTGCTACCGCCGCCACGGGTTGCAACGCAATACCCTTTCGGTGTGCGTGTCCCTGAATTGCCGGCATGGGCCGAACCTTCCGTTGGGCCCTATCTGAGGCGACTCGTCGACCAGCGGGGCCTCTCACCCCACACGGTCGATGCCTACCGACGCGACTTGCATCAGTTCTTCGACTATTGCAACCGGGGAAATCTCGACCGAATCTCTGATGTCGAGCGACGTCACTGCCGCCGATATCTGGCGTTTCTCGATACCAGGGGCTACTCCCGCCGATCGATCGCGAGGAAGGCCTCGGCGGTTCGGGCCTTCTATGCCGATGCTTCCAAACGTGGCCTCGTTGAGGTCAATCCCTTCGACGGCGTAGCCCGTCCCAAGTTGAACAGACCCCTCCCCCATGCGCTGCCGGCACGGACTGTGGGCCATGCTCTGGACGGCATTGACACCTCCGACCCGAAGGGTTTGCGCGACAAAGCTTTGATGGAGACTCTGTACGCCACCGGACTTAGGGTTTCGGAATTGGCATCCATGTCGACGGCTGATGTCGGCTCGGACACAGTCACCGTGGTAGGGAAGGGCGGCAAAACACGTCGTGTTCCGGTGGGCCGGCCCGCCCAGGAATCCATCGATCTGTATTTGAGAGAGAGTCGGCCACGTCTCGCCGCAGTCGGTGCCGGAGACGCGCTGTGGGTGGGTGTGCGCGGGGGCGCTCTAGACATTCGGGGGATCCGACGAGTCGTTTCCAATCGGCTCGCCACCTTCCCTCACGCCCTCCGCCACAGCTTTGCCACGCATCTGCTCGAAGGTGGGGCAGACTTGCGCACAGTCCAGGATCTATTAGGACATAGCGATCTGGCGACCACCCAGATCTACACTGCCATTACCCGTCAGCATTTGCGAGGTACCTATGACCGAAGCCACCCGAGAGCCTGATGAGAAGACTCAGGTCGAAGGTCTGTGGGAAGTCTTCAAGGCTTCCGGTGGTGCTGATGCCCGTGAACGACTGATTCTCCATTACTCGCCGCTGGTGAAATATGTGGCTGGAAGAGTTGGTGCGGGTCTTCCGCGTTCGGTCGATCAGAATGACCTGGCCAGTTATGGACTCTTCGGCCTCATCGATGCGATCGACAAATTCGAACCTGAACGTGGCTTCAAATTCGAGACCTATGCGATCAACCGCATCAAGGGAGCGATTCTCGACGAGTTGAGAGCTCTCGACTGGGTGCCCAGGTCGGTTCGCTCCCGGGCTCGCCGGATCGAAGCGGCAGTTGTCGAACTCGAGCACAAGTTGAAGCGGACTCCGACCGAGGAAGAACTTGCTCTCAACATCGAGATGGATGTTGAGGAACTCCGTAGTGCTTTGGCCGAGATTGGTCGGTCCGGCATCGCGGCTCTGGACGAGTTCGTTTCCGGTGACTCACAAACCTCAATGGGGGAGATGCTCGCCGATCCTACCGGTATCTCGCCGGAGGTCGCATTCCAGTCAGAGGAGACGCGGAGAGGTTTGGCCGAAGCTGTCAACAGGCTTCCGGAACGGGAGCGACTGGTTGTCACTCTCTACTACTACGAGGGGATGACCCTCGCTGAGATCGGTGGTGTGCTCGGAGTAACCGAGTCCCGCGTCTGCCAGATACACGCCAAGACGATGATGTCTCTCCGTAACCGTCTCGGCGACCCTGCCTGGGGCTGATCCAATCCTTTGTGCGCCGATACACTGAATTTGCTCGCCAAATCTGATGACACGGGTCGAGTCTGGCAGCGCGGTGACACCGATTACCCAAACGGATCGGGGCTCCCTTACAATCTCGACCATTACGCACGCTCGTGAACCCCTGACTGGTCGAGCCTTCTCAGATTGAGACCGTTCGAAGAAGGGGCACCCCTTTCGAGGGTGGGGCCAGACCCAACGGGCGGAGGAACATAACCAGAAAGGAGCCCCCAATTGTGGCTGAAGTCACGATGAAGCAACTCTTGGAGGCCGGCGTCCATTTCGGTCATCAGACCCGACGTTGGAACCCCAAGATGAGCCCCTATATCTACGGGGAGCGCAACGGAATCCACATCATCGACCTTCGTCAGACCGTTCTTCAGGTAGCCGAAGCGGTTGACTTTGCCCGTGACGTCGCGGTCGAAGGCGGCTCGGTCCTCTTCGTCGGCACCAAGAAGCAGGCTCAAGCAGCCGTCGCCGAGCACGCGACCCGGTCTGGCCAGCCCTATGTGAACTTTCGCTGGCTTGGCGGAATGCTCACCAACTTCAGGACGATCCAGAAGCGCATCTTCTACATGAAAGAGCTGAGTCGCATGGAGGAGTCCGGCGACATGGACTCACTTCCCAAGAAGGAGCGTCTCAAGTTGCGTCGTGAGTTTGCCAAACTCGAAGTCAACCTCGGTGGTGTGGTCGATATGGCGAGGTTGCCGGAAGCCGTTCTCATCATCGACGTCAATACCGAGGCAACCGCTGTCAAGGAGGCAGATCGCCTCGGCATCCCCATCATCGCTCTGGTCGACTCAAACTCGGATCCCGATGCCGTCGACTACCTGATTCCGGGCAATGACGATGCCATCCGTGCCGCCGACCTGATCGCCGGGGCCATTGCCGATGCGGTGATTGAAGGTAAGGAGATTGCCTCCAAGAAGAAGCCGGCAAAGGCCGAGGACGAGGCCGAGGAGTCTTGATCAGGTAGGAGATCCGCATGGCCGATTTCACAGCCAAAGACATACAAAAACTTCGCCACGACGCCGGTGTCGGCATGATGGACGCCAAGAAGGCCCTCGCTGATTCAGATGGTGACCTGGATCAGGCCTTCGATCTGCTGCGAGAACGTGGCCAGGCCAAGATGGCAAAGCGCGCCGACCGCGAGGCCGGAGAAGGTGTCATCGGCAGCTATGTACATATCCAGAATGATCGTCCGGTTCTGGGGGTGTTGGTCGAACTCGCCTGTGAGACAGACTTCGTGGCTAAGAGTGCCGAATTCAAACAGGTGGCGGATGACATCGCCATGCATGTCGGTTGGTCCGACCCACAGTGGGTTTCCCGAGATGATGTGGACGAGGACGCCATCTCCAAGGAGCGCAAATTGATCGCTCGTCAGGCCGAGACTGAGGGCAAACCCGCGGAGATCATCGAGAGGATCGTCGCCGGCAAGATCGAGTCGTGGTACGCCGAGAACGTTCTCTCCGACCAGGAGTTTGTCGACACTGAGAGGTTTGACGGCACCGTTGGCGACATGGTTGGTGCATTGGGGTCGAGAATGGGCGAGAACATCTTGGTGCGTAAGGTTGCTCGTGTTGCTGTCGGAGGCTAGGAGAACAGTTGTCTGAAACCCCGAACAGACGAGTATTGCTCAAGCTTTCCGGTGAGGCTTTTGCCGATCCATCTATTGGCTACGGCATCGATCCACTCACCGTTCATCGGGTGGCCGACGAGATCTCCGAGGCCGTGGCGACCGGAGTCGAAGTCGCAATTGTCGTTGGCGGGGGGAACATCTTCCGCGGCGTTTCCCAAGCCGCCAAAGGGATGGATGCAGCCACCGCCGATTACATGGGGATGCTTGCCACCGTGATCAACGCTCTCGCTCTGAGGGATGCGTTGGAGAATCAGGGTGTCATCACCCGAGTCCAGAGTGCCATCACGATGCAGGAATTGGCAGAGCCGTACATCAGGCTGAGGGCCATCCGACACCTCGAGAAAGGCCGGGTCGTGATCTTCGCCGCCGGCACCGGGAACCCTTTCTTCACTACCGACACAACCGCCGCTCTCCGTGCCATCGAGATCGGTGCCGACGCGCTGCTCAAGGCTTCCAAGGTCGATGGCATCTATGACTCGGATCCCGCAACCAACAAGGATGCCAGCAGAATCAGTGAGCTCTCCTATATGGAGTTCATTGCTCGCGAACTTCGGGTGATGGACACCACCGCCGTTACGATGTGCAAAGAGCACAACGTGCCGATTCACGTCTTCGATATGACCACCCCAGGCAACATCGTCAGGGCCGTTCACGGCGATCAGATCGGCACAGTGGTCCACTGAAGAGGAGAACGAGTTGATCAGCGATCTTTTGACCGAAGCCAAGCAAAAGATGGAGATGGCGGCTGATCACGTGGGCAACGAGTTTGCCACCATAAGAACAGGTCGGGCCAATCCTCAGCTGCTACATCGGATAACAGTGGATTACTACGACACTCCGACACCGCTTCAGCAGCTCGCATCGATCTCCGTGCCGGAACCACGGTTGCTGGTGGTCCAACCGTTCGACAGGTCGACCGTCGGGGACATCGAGAGGTCACTTCAGCAAGCGGACCTCGGTCTCAACCCTACCAACGACGGAACCGTCATCCGGATCGCCTTTCCACCGCTCACCGAAGAGCGTCGTCAGGAGTTGATCAAAGTCGTCAGACACATGGCGGAGGAGGGTCGCGTGGCTATCCGAAATGTACGCCGCCACTCGAAGTCCGACATGGAGGCCCTTCATGGGGAAATTTCCGACGACGACATTCGACGTGGCGAGGAGGAGCTTCAGGATCTGACCGACAAGTACGTCGAGATGATCGAGTCCCTTCTTGGCAATAAAGAAGACGAGCTTCTCGAGGTTTGACTTGGCCGATCAAGACCCCACAGACCAGAACGGACAGGAATCCAAACGTCCCCGTGAGGACGATGACAAGGAAGCTGCCGAAGTGGCTCCCCCGCCCGGAATAGATGCCTCCGAGTCCGATGACGACGCCGAGTCGGACGTCTCCGAATTGGCTGACGAGTCGGCTGTGGAGCCGGATCAGTCTGGCGAGAAGACATCGGATGAGTCTGGCGAGAAGACATCGGATGAGTCTGGCGAGAAGACATCGGATGAGACAAAAGATTCTGATTCGGACGACGTCGATTGGGAGGCGATGGCGGAGAGCAAGACAAGGGTCGACAACTTCACGTCTGGCCAATACCTCTCCGCCACCACGGAGGAATACAAGGGTCTCGCGGAGGCTGTGAGTCGCGCCGCCGAAGAGGAATGGGAGATGCAGGCGGTGGCAGCAACCCTCCCCGGGGTGGAAAGCGGTCTCGTCGGGTTCGAGGACGTTTCCGGAAAAGTGACCGACTCCGAAGAGTCCTATGAGGCTGTCGAACAGGCTGCCTCATCTGACCTGACGATGCGTATCGCGTCTGGATTGACCATATTCGGCTTATTCTTGGGGAGTCTGGTTCTTGGTGGGTGGTGGTTCACTGCCTTCGTGATCCTCGTCATGGTCGTGGCCGTCGGAGAGTTGTACGCCAATCTCCGCACAAAGGACTACCGCCCGATTGCTTTGTTTGGCATCGTTGGTGTGATCCTGATGGGTGTGGGCGCCCACAGCGGTGGCGCTGCGGCGATTGGAGGGTGGGCCGCCCTTGTTGCAGTAGCCACGGTTCTGTTGTTCTCGCTGACCCCGAGAAAGAGCCCCGTCGAGAACCTCTCGGTGACGGTTCTCGGTTTCGCCTGGGTGGGAATGCTCTCCTTTGCGATCCTCGTGGCAAACGGGCCACATCCGGTCGCCTACATCCTGTTCGTGGTGCTTCTGATAGCTTTCAATGACATCGGCTCATTTTTCGTCGGCCGCGCATTCGGCCGGCGAAAGATGGCTCCCAAGGTTTCGCCCAACAAGACAATCGAAGGCTTTATAGGAGGTCTGATCGTTGTTGGGGTGGTGGCCTCGATCTTGGTCACCTTCCCGCCCTGGGATCCGATTGGACTGGCCAAGGGCTTGGCGGCCGCCGCGGTGGTCGGGTTGTTCGCGCCTCTCGGTGATCTCGTTGAGTCCATGGTGAAGAGAAGTATCGGGGTCAAAGACATGGGATCGGTGCTCCCCGGTCACGGCGGGATGCTCGACCGGATAGACGGCTTCCTTTTCGCCGTTCCTGCCATCTATTTCCTGTTCAGAGCCTTCGAATTGCTGTGAGTCGCCCGGTTGTCGTCCTAGGGGCGACCGGTTCGATTGGATCCCAGACCCTTGAAGTGGCAGATGCTCTCGGCATGGAGGTGTCTGTGGTAGCTGCTCTAAGACCCTCCCGGCGATTTGCCCAGGTAGCCGCTTCCCACCCGGACGCGAGGCTCATAGTCGTCGGCGGCTCATCCGAGGAGAGGGCCGACTTCGAGTCCGTCGTCGGCAGGGAGGTGGAGTATGACTCTCCGGCAGTTCTAGATGCATCCGCAACACCGGGAGCCGTTGTTGTCAACGGGATCGTCGGGGCTGCTGGGCTCCGGGCGACGTTGGCCACTCTCGAGGCGGGAAACCGCCTTGCCCTAGCGAACAAGGAGAGCTTGGTCGCTGGTGGGCCAGTCGTGAAGCAGGCTCTTCGGCACGGTGGTGAAATGATCCCCGTGGACAGTGAGCACTCTGCTCTGTTTCAGTGTCTTCAAGGTGAGCCGCCGGAAGCTGTTGCCAAGTTGGTGCTTACCGCCTCCGGAGGGCCGTTTCGCGGCCGCAGCCGCGACTCGCTCAAGGAGGTGACCCCCGAGGAAGCCCTGAAACATCCGACTTGGGACATGGGTCAACGTGTAACGATTGACTCGGCCACGCTCTTCAACAAGGGTCTCGAAGTCATCGAGACGCACTATCTGTTCGATGTCCCTTACGACCGGATAGACGTTGTGGTCCACCCACAATCGGTTCTCCACTCGGCGGTCGAGTTCATTGATGGCTCCTGGAAGGGGCACTTCGGGCAGCCCGACATGCGTATCCCCATTCAATACGCCCTCACTGCTCCGGCGCGATCAAACTCACCCGCCGCTCCCTTCTCACTCGCAGGGCGGGAACTGACCTTTGAGGACGTTGACAGAACGACCTTCCCTGCGCTCGACCTGGCGTTCGCGGCCGGTCGGAGAGGAGGTTCGGCCCCGGCCGTCCTCAATGCGGCGGACGAGGTGGCCGTCGAGGCGTTCCTTCAACATCGACTTGGTTTTCTTGGGATCACCGATGTCGTTGGTCTTACCCTCGACAAGGTCGAATGGCGAGAACTGGGCAGTGTTGACGATGTACTCGAAGTCGATCGCGAGGCAAGGGCGATTGCCGCGACTCTGGTCGCCGGTGCGTGCTGAGTAGAGAAGCGTGGGGGTACCGTGACGTCATCCTGGGGGGCATATCAGCAGCGATTGCCATGGTTTTCTTTTGTCGCTGCCCATGAGGCGGGTCACTTTTTGACGGCTAAGGCGGTGGGGGAAGTAGGGTTCACACGAGGGTCGAGAACGTTTGGCCCATGGTCTGCGGGTGGTGATCTAGATGCTTGGGGGCATAGCTGCGGTGATAGCCATGGTTTTCTTTGTCACTGCCCAGAAACGTTTGGTCAATAGTCTGCGGGTGGTGATCTAGATGCTTGGTGGCATAGCTGCGGTGATAGCCATCGTCTTCTTTGTCACTGCCCATGAGGCGGGTCACTTCTTGGCCGCCAAGGCGGTGGGGATGAAGGCGACCCAGTTCTTCTTTGGCTTCGGACCAAAGATCTGGTCGATGCAAAGAGGCGAGACCGAGTACGGCTTCAAGTGGATTCCTCTTGGTGGCTACGTGCGGATTGTCGGGATGAACCCCATGGAGGAGGTGGCTCCAGGTGATATAGGGCGCACCTACCGGGAGAAGAAGTTCTGGGAGAAGAGCGTGGTCGTTCTCGCCGGGGTGGGGATGAATTTCCTCATCGCCTTCGTTATTTTCTACGGGATTATCCTGGCGGTCGGTGTCCCCGGTGGCCCCACACTCGAGGTGGGTCTAGTAGTCGAAGAGTCCCCTGCCGAACAAGCGGGTTTGCAGGAGGGTGATGTGATCGTTGCGATCGGCTCTCACGTGGTCACGGAGTGGGACGAGTTCACCACGGCCATCCAGTCCGAGGGACCGGGCCCGACGTCGGTCACAGTTGATCGGGATGGCGAATTGATCACTCTCGAGGTTGATCTTACGGAGAGCGAGTTGATCGCCGGAGCGGGTTTTCTGGGGGTGGCTCCGACGCAAATGCAGATTGATGTCGGTCCGATCGAGTCCATTGGCCTGGCAGGGCAACTGGTCTGGGGTGGCATAGCGGACACGTTCGGTGCCCTGTTCCAGATGGTGCGCCCCTCTTCGCTGGCCCAGTATCTTGGGGTGTTCCTGGGCGATACCGACGTGCCAAACGAAATTCGTCCCGTGAGCCCAATTGGGATTGTGGCGATCGGCAGCCAAGTGGAGAACCCAGCGGTCTTTCTGGGGATCCTCGCCTATGTCAACGTGTTCCTTGCCACTATCAATCTTCTCCCCTTATTCCCGCTCGACGGGGGCCATTTCGCGGTGGCTCTCTACGAGAAGGTGACAGGTAGAGAGCCGGACATCCGCCGGCTCGCGCCGGTTGCGGTGGCGGTCATCGGTCTCTTCTTGTTTTTGGGGTTCGTGGCCATCATCCTCGACGTGACTGACCCGATCAGCCTGTAGACACGGCCTCCTGGGCCAGCCGGCCTATGACCATTCGCCCGGAGCGTTTGACCTCTGCAATGAGCGACAGGGTTGCAGCCAAGACGGCGTGCCACGCCCCGAAATGGATGGCATCTTTCCACATGCGGGATCAGCGGGTCTACCGTTAGAGGGTGACCTTCGAAAGACGTCTGACCCGACAGCTTCACGTCGGTGCCGTCCCTGTGGGTGGGGGAGCGCCGATAACCGTCCAGTCGATGACCACGACGAAAACTGCTGACGTCGACGGGACCCTTGCCCAGGTTTATGCCCTCGCAGGAGCCGGGGCGGACATCGTTCGGATCACTTGCAACGACGTGGAAGCCGCACAAGGTCTCGCCGAGATCGTGCCGCGTAGCCCGGTTCCGATCATTGCCGACATCCACTATCAATACCGGTTGGCCCTTGCCTCGATCGAAGCCGGCGTCCAGGGGCTTCGGCTCAACCCCGGGAACATCCGCAAAGAGGACCAGATCAAGATCGTGGCCCGCGAGGCCAAGGATCGAGGGCTTCCTATTCGAGTAGGTGTGAACGCAGGTTCTCTCGACAGGAATTTGCTGGAGAAGCATGGTTCTGCTTCGCCGCAGGCTCTCGTTGAATCTGCCCAGACGGAGATTCGGTACCTGGAAGAGGTGGACTTCACAGACATCAAGATTTCGGTCAAGCACTCCAATGTTTCGTCAATGGTTGAGTCGTATCGATTGCTCGCCGACACAATCGATTACCCGCTGCATCTCGGCGTTACGGAGGCCGGCCCACCACCAGCCGGTCTCATCAAATCGGTCGCGGGGATCGGAACTCTCCTCAACGAAGGCATCGGAGACACGATTCGGTTCTCGCTGACGGCGGATCCAGTCGAAGAGGCCAAAGCCGGGCGACAACTCCTCGAATTTCTCGGGCTGCGGGAACGGAAGGGTTTGGACCTGATCGCATGTCCGTCTTGCGGACGAGCCGAAGTCGATGTGATCGAGGTGGCCACGGCCGCGCAAAAGGCGCTCGAGGAAGCAAATCTTGCGATTCAGGTTGCTGTTATGGGCTGCGTAGTCAACGGACCCGGGGAGGCCCGGGAAGCCGATATTGGTATCGCAGCTGGACGGGGGCGGGGCCACCTATTCATCAAGGGGCGTGTGGTCCGTGTGGTGCCTGAGGAAGAGATGGTTGATGCATTGCTCGACGAGGCCCAAAAACTCGTGGACGAAGGCGTGGAAGCCCGACTTGCTCACGCCGAGGAAAATGCCGAGGAAATCGCCGCAGCGGACCGTCGACAACTCGTAGAGATCCAGGGCGATGCCAACCGGGCCACCGAGCGTCGGGCTCGGGTCGCCGAAGTAGCCAATAAGGACTGATCGTCTGAGCTGGTCGGTAACGGCCGTCGTGCGTAGAAACAGTCGAGGGATGGTTGCGGCTGATTCTCGATTCGCCGATGACTGAATTATTGG
>Ga0209980_10001404_pt1 | contig 13234 bp, 8 predicted proteins | sample CR02metaG_FD_183611 | JGI IMG/M metagenome (GOLD analysis project Ga0209980, IMG submission 183611) | Deep subsurface microbial communities from Mariana Trench to uncover new lineages of life (NeLLi) - CR02 metaG (SPAdes) (version 2) | ecosystem: Environmental > Aquatic > Marine > Ocean trench >... | reverse complement strand
ATTGATTATAACATCAATTATGATCATAGAATTAAAATAATTGCTCCAAAATTTAAATAATGAAAAAAACAGCCCTTTATGAAAATCACAAAAATAGCGGCGCAAAGATAGTAGAATTTGCGGGCTGGATGATGCCTGTGGAATATGAAGGGTTAAGACAAGAACACCTGGCTGTGAGATCGTCTGTAGGGATATTTGATGTTAGCCACATGGGAGAAGTAGAGATAGTTGGGAAAGACGCCCGGGAGTTTTCTCAGAAATTAAGTTCAAATAATATTAATAAAATTGTTTCCAACCAGGCTCAATATGGCCTGCTTTGCAACCACGGGGGCGGGGTTGTGGATGATGTAATTTTCTATATGTTATCTGATGATCATTTCCTTATATGCGTAAATGCTGCAAACACCGATAAAGACTATGAATGGATAATCAAAATAAAAAAAGAGTTTGGTTTTGAGAGTGAAGTGATAAACAGGGGCAGTGATTATTCTCAAATTGCAGTTCAAGGGCCAAACGCAGTAAGTCTTCTTGTAAAAATGATGGGTAATGAAATTTCTTCAATCAAGAGATTTCGTTTTGAAAAAATAGACTGGAACGGAGTTGGTATAATTATTGCAAGAACAGGATATACCGGTGAAGACGGTTATGAGGTTTTTTTGCCGTGGGACGGCGGGCCTGTTTTTTGGGAAGAATTGATCAAGCAAGGAGAGGTACTTGGATTAAAGGAATGTGGTCTTGGATGCAGGGATACCCTAAGGCTGGAAATGGGCTATCCATTATACGGCAATGAACTAAATGACATCACTAACCCGGTTGAGTCGGGGCTTGCTTATTTTGTGAAATCTAATGATAAGGATAATGAATTTGTTGGCAAAGAGGAGATAGTAAAACAATTAAAATACGGTTTAGAAAAAAAACTTATTGGATTTACAATGGTTGATCCCGGTATTGCAAGGAAGGGATATAAATTAACTGAAGATGAAAAAGTAATAGGAATTGTTAGCAGTGGAACGCATTCGCCGAGCTTAAACAGGTCTATCGGGATGGGGTTAGTTAATATTAATTGTGATGAAAATAATTTATCTGTTGACATTAGGAATAAATATAGAAAAATTGAAATAGTAGATATTCCATTTTATAAAAAACAATAAATTAAAGGAGAATTTACGGTGTTAATACCAGAAGATCTTAAATATACCATTGAGCATGAATGGGTAAGGGAAGAGGGCGAAAATATTGTGGTCGGGATAACCGATTATGCTCAGGATGCTTTAGGAGAGTTGGTGTATATAGAACTTCCAAGTGAGGGGGACGAGATCAATAAAGGTGATACATTTGGAGCTGTAGAATCTACAAAGTCAGTTTCTGATCTCTTTGCTCCACTAAGCGGCGAAGTAGTAGAAGTAAACGAAGCATTGCTTGATTCACCAGAACTGATAAACCAAGATCCCTATGGTGAGGGCTGGTTGATAAAGGTAAAACCTTTTGAAGCAGATGAGCTTTCTGGCTGTATAGATTTCGAGGAATATACTGATATTGTAGAACAAGAGCTGGAAAAATAGCAGTTTTACCGAACAATTTACAACTTTGAGTTGTATTTAAGTTTAAGATTATTATAATCTCGCTTCTTTTACATAAACCCTTTATTAGTTTTATATTTCTAGAGAATTATGAACTACCCTAACGATAGTTTTATAAGCCGTCATATCGGTCCTAATGAAGCTGAAATTGCGCAGATGCTTCATGCTATTGGATGCAGTTCATTGGACGGGCTTATAGATGAAACAATTCCAGAAGCAATAAGAAATAATAAACAGTTAAAAATATCTGAGGCTCAGTCCGAGTTTGATTATTTAAGCAATCTTAAAACAATTTCACTTAAGAATAAAGTCTATAAATCTTATATTGGGCTTGGTTATTACGACACTATTACCCCGGGGGTTATATTAAGAAATATTTTTGAAAACCCCGGTTGGTATACCCAATACACGCCATATCAATCCGAAATAGCACAGGGAAGGCTGGAGGCTCTAATCAACTTCCAGACTATGGTTATAGATTTGACAGGGCTTGAGATTGCCAATGCCTCTCTTTTGGATGAGGCGACAGCGGCTGCCGAGGCAATGTCTATGGCTGCGCGTCTGAGGGATAGAAAATCTACTGAGAGAGGGCAAAACAGGTTCTTTGTTTCTGACGGATGTTTTCCGCAGACAATAGAGGTACTCAAAACCCGCGCTGAGCCGCTTGGAATAAAGCTTGTTATATCAAGTACTGGTGAAATAGATTTAAATGAAAAATATTTTGGAATGATTTTGCAGTATCCTGATCAGTTTGGGCAAATAAATGATTATTCAAATATAATAAGTGACGGCCATAATTTAGGTATTAAAACAATAATCGCTGCAGATCTACTGAGCCTTACACTACTAAAACCACCCGGCGAAATGGGTGCAGACGTAGTTATTGGATCGACCCAGAGGTTTGGCGTGCCGATGGGGTTTGGCGGGCCACATGCGGCTTTCTTTGCAACAAGGGATGAATTTAAAAGGAATGTTCCGGGAAGAATAATTGGGCTCTCTATTGATTCAAATGGCAATAGCGCGTACAGAATGGCGCTTCAGACAAGAGAGCAGCATATTAGAAGGGATAAGGCAACATCTAACATATGCACGGCTCAGTCGCTTCCTGCAATTATGGCCGGTATGTATGCCGTATATCACGGTCCGGATGGCCTTAAGAAGGTTGCAAGTAAAATACATGGTTTAACCAGGCTGCTAAATAGTTATTTGTCAGCCTTGGGCGTAAAGCAGGTAAACAAAAATTATTTTGACACATTAAGACTAGATTTATCTAACTACCCCGGTTCTACTTTGGAAACTATAACAAATCAGTGCATTAAAAATAAGATTAATCTAAGGTATATAGACGGTAATAATATTGGAGTTTCTATAGATGAAACTAAAAGCATAAAAGATGTTAAGAAGTTGATTGAGATTTTTTCTACTTCACTCGATAAACAAATTGATATAAAAATAATTGATTCTGAATTAACTAATATTGAGCTTGATTTACCAAGTGCTCTCAGTAGAAAAAGCAGTTTTTTAACCCACCCTGTTTTTAATAAAAACCACTCTGAAACTCAGATGCTTCGGTACATTAAGAAACTAGAAAACAGAGATTTATCACTGAATACATCGATGATTCCTCTTGGCTCCTGCACTATGAAGCTAAATGCCACCTCTGAGATGATTCCTGTAACATGGCAAGAGTTTTCCAGGATACATCCTTTTGCACCCGCACAACAGGTCAGAGGCTATAGTGAATTGATTAAAGAACTGGAAAAAGATCTTATTGAAATCACAGGATTTAAGGGTGTATCACTACAGCCTAATTCAGGCGCTCAGGGTGAATATGCAGGGCTTATGGTAATCAGGGCTTATCATAATGATAATGATCAGGCTCAAAGGAATATAGTTCTCGTACCAAGTTCTGCTCATGGTACAAACCCGGCAAGCGCTGTTATGTGTGGTATGGATGTTGTAGTGGTTAAGTGTGACGGGGATGGAAACATAGATTTAGATGATCTTAGCAAAAAGGCTGCAGATAATAGCAATAAGCTTGCCGCAATAATGGTTACTTATCCATCGACCCACGGGGTATTTGAAGAATCGATAAAGCAGGTTTGTGAGTTAGTTCATAAAAACGGCGGACTCGTTTATATGGACGGCGCAAATATGAACGCCCAGGTAGGACTCACAAGCCCTGGGGTAATAGGCGCAGATGTTTGTCATCTAAACCTTCATAAAACATTTAGTATACCACATGGAGGAGGAGGGCCTGGAATGGGTCCAATATGTGTTGGGGAAAGTCTTATTAAATATCTTCCAAATCATGTATACGCTGATGTAGGGGGCAAAAAAGCAATTAGTGCTGTAAGCGCAGCTCCCTGGGGAAGCGGCAGTATACTCATAATTTCTTATGGATATATAAAAATGCTTGGAAGGAGTGGCGTTACTAAGGCAACAAAGGTAGCAATTCTAAATGCAAACTATATAAAGTTCAGGCTGGAGAAATATTATAAAGTTTTATACAAAGGAAAAAAAGGAAGAGTCGCCCATGAATTAATTATAGACCTTAGGGAGTTTAAAAGATCGGCAGATATAGAGGTAGAGGATATAGCTAAAAGGCTTATGGATTATGGCTTTCATGCACCAACGGTTTCATGGCCGGTACCTGGTACTATGATGATAGAACCAACTGAGAGTGAACCAAAAGAAGAACTTGATAGGTTTTGTGAAGCGCTTATATCTATTCGTAAAGAGGTAGATGAAATAGCAAGCGGCAATTTTGAAAAAGAAAATAATGTACTGAAGAATGCTCCTCATACAGCTGAGCATATTTGTTGCAGTGAATGGAATCATCCTTACAGCAGAGAATTTGCAGCTTATCCTTTGCAATTTTTAAAAGAAAACAAATTCTGGCCGCCTGTTGGAAGAATAAATAACCCTTATGGGGATAAAAATTTGGTTTGCACCTGTATACCTACTGAGGATTAAGAGTAGTATCTTTTTGCTGGCTTTTAAAGATCAGAGTTTGATCTCTATATAAGCGTTTTCTCTTATGCCGGCAATATATTTTTCTAATTCTTCAGTTACTTTTTGTTTATAAATTTCTTGTCTTAGCTGTTCTCTGTACTGGTCTACAGAGCTTTCATCGAGTGTCTTTCTGTCTAACACTTTAATTATATGAAAACCTGAAATTGTTTTTACCGGTCCCGATGTCTTTCCTACTTCAGTAACCGATACAACATCTTCAAGTTCAGAAACAAGCTCTCCCTTTTTAAAATATCCAAGCACTCCCTCTTTATCTTTTGAAAATGTATCGTCAGAATATTCAGAAACCAGTTTGCTGAAATTCGATCCCGACTTTGCAAGTTCAGCCACTTTGTTTGCTTTTTGTAGCGCTTGCTGTTCCTCAGAAGCATCAAATGATATCAGAATATGGGCTATCTCTACTTCATCAGCATTTTCTATTTCACCGTAATATTGTTTATAAAGATCTTTTATCTCCTCATCTGTAACTGCAATCCTGCCTTTAACTAATGTACTAACTAACTTGCCGCTTAGGATTTGCAAGCGCCACTGATTTCTAAATTGTTCGGTGGTCAGATTTTGTTTAGTTAACATTTCATTCATTTGTTCATCTGACATATCCAATTTGCCCTTTACACTTTCTATTGATCTGTCGATTTCAGCATCTGTGACTGTGATTCCGAGTTTAGCAGCCTCCTGGGTTAAAATCATCTGTTCAACTAAATCATTTAAAGCCTGATCCTTATTAATTTCAACTGTTTGCTTAGGCAGTGAAACTATATATTTATTAAAATCTGAAAGTGTAATTATGTCATCATTTACTATTGCTACTATTCTGTCTATGACCTCAGTTGCATAGGATAACCCAGAAAATAGTGTTAAAAGCGCCATAAGCGTAATCATTCTAATTTTGAGCATTTTGATTTATCTCCTTTTAAATATTATCAATATAAATCTCTATTCCGGCTAAGTCCTTAAGGTTATTTAAGTAATTGTTAAAATTATTATTTCTAATAGCAAATTTTATATTATTTTTCACGTTTTTAAATGGTATATAACCCGGGCCGTTTAAAAATTTAAATATAACATAAGAGTTATTTAGTTTGACTGGCTCAGAAACTTCCCCAATATTCATATTAAATACGGTATCAGCTAAGATTTTGTTGTATTTGTCTTTATTAATCTCAAAAGATTCCCTGATTTTTACTGAATATAAATTGTTTTTTTTAAAATCATCCATGCTCCCGTCTTTTTCTAATTGCGCTCTTATATTATTTAACACGCTTTCCAGATCCCTGGGATTATCATTTTCTTTATCTCTTGGAGTTACAGATACCTGAGTGACTAAAGCGGTTTTATATTTTTCTCTGTTTGCCCCGTAGTATTGCTCTATTTCTTTGTCCGAAATTTCTCGTTTTAATATCTCATCCGTTAAGCTTTTGATAAGAACTTTCTTTCTATATTCTTCTATAGACTTCTTTATGTTTTCTCTTTCGCTAAAACCCCTTGTTAGCGCTTCTCTATAAAGAACTTCCTTGTTTATATAAGATTCAATATACTTATTCATTTTTTTAGGAGAGGACTGAATAAGTATTTTTTGTTTTAGTGGTAGTTTAGAAATAGAATCCAGGAGTTGCTGCCGAGTGATGTAATCAGATCCAATTTTAACTACAATTTTATCATTCGGGATTTTTGCTGATTTCTCATTTTGTTCACTTTCTAAATGATTAAAATCATTACAAGCTGACAGTAAAATTATCATTGATGCTAATATAATAGATTTCAACATGACGTCCTTTAGTGTAGAGATGGCTCTTTTATTTGATTCATATATGGCGGTTTGCCTGCAGTGAACGAAGACATAATTTTCTTTACAGATTTTAAGTCAAAGTCCTTACTGTCATGAAGCTTATATATTCCAGATGGTCTGAAATAATCAAATAGTGGTGAATTTTCTAAAAACTCCATAGCTACACTTTTTTGTTTAAGATCAAGTTTCTTAATAAAAAACTTTTTCATATAAATTTTTATTTCTATTAAACTAAACAAATTATTTAGAGTCTCGGGAACTTTTCCAAACCTGTCTGAAATATCACTGTAGATTTCTTTCAGTTCTTTAAACGTTTTAACAGATGAAAGTTTTTTGTATACCATAAGTCTCTCAGAATCATCTTCGATGTATTCATTTGGTATGAAGGTAGGGTGCGATGATTTTATCTCGGGCTCAAAATCAAACTCCTTTTTTTGATGGCTTAGATCTTTTATAGCACTTTCCAGTATTTCCAGGTACATCTCTAAGCCAATATTGCCAATATGGCCTGACTGTTCTGTCCCAAACAAGGTTCCGGCCCCTCTTATTTCCAGATCAGATAACGCAAGTTTAAACCCCGACCCTAGTTCCTTTAATTCCGATATTGCTTTCAGCCTTTTTTTCGATGCTTCAGTAAGCTGTTTTGATTGAGGGATTAGAAAATATGCATATGCTTTTTTGTCCGCCCTGCCCACCCTGCCTCTTAGCTGGTATAAATCAGCAAGCCCAAATGTGTGAGCATCGTTTATGATAATAGTGTTTGCTCTTGGAATATCCAGGCCTGATTCTACTATTGTTGTTGTTATTAATAAATTTATTTCCCCATTTATAAATTTGCCTATGCTTTTCTCCAGCATGGATTCGTTCATTCTTCCGTGGGTAATTTCATATTTTGCATCGGGCACAATTTTTGAGATTCTCTCTGCAACCCCGTGTATGTTTTCAATTCTATTGTGAATAAAAAATACGGACCCTCCTCTTTTTAGTTCGTTTGAAATTGCATTTTTAATAGTATTTTCATTGTAATGATACACATATGTTTCAATTTGCTGTCTACCTTCCGGCGGAGTATTTATAAGGCTTATATCTCTAATATTTACGAGGGATAGCTGAAGGGTTCTTGGAATTGGTGTTGCACTTAGTGCAAGCACATCAACTGAACTTTTCATTTTCCTTATATTTTCTTTTTGTTTTACACCAAATTTGTGCTCTTCATCTATGATTATAAGTCCCAGGTCTTTAAAATTAACTTTATTTCCAAGCAGTTTATGCGTGCCTATAATTATGTCGGTTTTACCTTCTGATAATGATTTTAAAATTTTAGTTGTTTGAGCAGAAGTCCTGAACCTGGAAATCATTTCTATGTTTACTGCAAAGTCTTTCAGTCGTGACCTAAAAGTTAGATAATGCTGAAAGCACAGCAGTGTAGTAGGTACAATAACTGCAACCTGTTTAGCATCCATAACGGCCTTAAAAGCTGCTCTTATAGCGACTTCTGTTTTTCCAAAACCTACATCTCCACAGATCAAACGATCCATGGAGTTTTGAGATTCCATATCGGTCATTACGTCATTTATAGCGCTTATTTGATGAGAAGTTTCATCATGCTCAAACGAGGATTCAAGCTCATTGTAGAGCTCGTCGTTTTTAGAAAATCTAAAGCCCTTTTCGGCTTTTCGTCTGGCGTATAGTTGCAGTAAGTCTTTTGCAATAAGCTCTATTGATTTTTTAACTTTTTTTAGGGTTTTAGACCAGGTTTCTTTGCCCAGTTTCTCAATTACTGGGGATTTCCCATCACCTATAAATCTTTGAACTATATTGAATTTATCAACGGGTACATATATTTTATCACCGTCTCTGTATTCACACACCAAAAAGTCAGCTTTTTTATTTTTTATATCCAGTTGTAAAAGACCCTTATACAAGCCTATTCCAAATTCTTTGTGTACTACGTAATCACCTGGTTTAAGTTCACTGAAAGAGGTTATAAAAGCAGATGGCGTGTCATCACTCTTTATATCTTTTTTAATCTTCCTTTCTTTATATATCTCATTTTCAGTAATAAGCACAATCTTCGATTTGTCCGATATAAAGCCACTTCCAATATCACCCATATCAAATTGGATGTTCTTCAAGTTCCGGGATTGGGTAATTTCTTTAAGTTTATTGATCTCATTTGTTGTTTTTAAAACAAAAAAGATGAGATAATCTTCAGCTAAAAGTTGTTTTAAATTGTTTAGCAGTTCATCATAGGGGGAATCCTGATTTCCTGTGTTATTTTCCGGGCGGTTCTCTATTCGGTTTTCTGCATGTTTACTGAAATCAATATTTTTAAACTCCAGATTAAAGGTATTTTTTTTATTTAGAGGTAAATCGGCTATATAAATTTTTCTAAATCTTAAAAGTTTCTTATTTAATTCAGGCCTGTTTAAATATAGCGAATCGGTATCGGGGATTATCTTGAATTTTTTTCTAAGTAACTCGAGCTTATATGAAATATTTTCTAAGCACCTCTCAAAATACTGATCATCCTCACTATTATAAAAGATCAAAATAGTATTTTGGGCTATATAATCAAAAATAGAATCTAGGGATTTGCAGCAAAATGGCATAAGCCAGTTTGCATAATCAGGTCTTTCGCCACTCTCCAGTTGTTGTAATAGCGAATTTCTATATGAAGCTGAAACGCCGTTTTCATTAGAGAATCTTTTTACAGAGGATTTTATGAAATCAATGTTACCAGAGTTAATTATTAATTCAGTTGTTGGAATTATTGTGATTTCATCCGTTTTGCTTATTGTCTTTTGATTTGCTGTACTAAAAAATCTTATTGACTGGACACTGTCACCAAAAAATTCGATTCTGAGCGGCAGGCTGTAAGATGGTGAAAAGATATCAACAATTGATCCCCTGCGGCTATATTCTCCTGTTTTTTGTACAAAATCTGTTTTTATAAACCCAAAACGGATAAGATTGTTTTGTAATAAACTTCTTTCTAAATTGTCTTTGACTTTAATTTTAACCCTATTTTGTTTATAAAAATCATTGGGTATAAATCTTTCAATTAAAGTCTGCGCATCGCATATAAGCATATTGCTGTTTTCTGCTTGATGGAGCCAATTGCTTCTCTGACTAAAAACATCTGATTTTGATGAAAACAAAGGCTTATCAGCATCCGGCTGTTTTCTGGGTAGATAAGGAACCTCAGCATCTATGAAATAAGAAATTTCTTTTTGGGCCTTCTCTGCTTCTTTTTCATCTTTGGTTATTATGAGAGTTTTTTCTTTGCTTTTATAACTAAAAAAGGATGAGAAAAAATTTTTAGAAGAGCTTTCTAAGCCGTTTATATGAACTGTACTCTCATTATTTAGTTTATAAGTTATGTCTTCTACAATCTGTGATAGGTCTGTTTTAGAGTATAGTTGCTTCAGTATAATAGCTTCAGTTTTTGACACTTCTTCAGTATTAGTAATTAGTTTTTAAATCTTCTAAGATTAGATTTCCCATCTCCGTACAACCCACTTTTTTTGTTCCTTCTTCGTAGATATCGGCGGTTCTATAACCACTCTGTAAAACGTTATCTACAGATTTATTTATTTTATTTGCAAGCGAATCCATTTTTAGTGAGTATTTAAGCATCATTGCTGTACTAAGTATTGAAGCAATTGGGTTTGCCAGGTTTTGCCCTGCAATATCGGGAGCGCTTCCGTGCACTGGCTCATAAATAGCCCCATGGGTTCCAATACTTGCCGAGGGCAGCATCCCCAGTGATCCTGTAAGCTGAGCGGCTTCATCACTTATTATGTCTCCAAACATGTTTCCTGCTAAAATTACATCAAAGCTTTTTGGTCTTCTTATAAGCTGCATCGCTGCGTTATCAACATAAAGATGTTCTAATTCAATTTCAGGAAATTCGCTTTCTTTAACTTCAGTAACGGTATCTCTCCACAGCTGCATTACTTCTAACACATTGGCTTTATCCACAGAAGTTACTTTTTTGCCCCTTTTCGATGAGATTTCAAACGCAACTTTTGCAATCCTCTTAATCTCGTTTGTAGTGTAGCTAAGAGTGTTTGTGCCTTTTTTTTCACCTCCTCCTATGTTTTCAATACCGCGTGGTGTTCCAAAGTATATTCCGCCTGTAAGCTCCCTCACAACCATTATATCTACCCCTTCTACAACCTCGTTTTTAAGAGTCGAAGCATTTTTTAAAGGCCCAAAAACAACCGCCGGGCGCAGGTTAGCAAAGGCATCAAGCTCTTTTCTTATTCTTAAAAGTCCTCTCTCAGGCCTTATTTCGTGAGGCAGCTCGTCCCATTTCGGTCCGCCAACTGCTCCCATAAGCACTGCATCTGATCCTTTTGCAATTTCAATAGTTTCATCTGTTATTGGGATATTGTTTGCGTCTAAACATGCTCCGCCAAACAGAGCCTCTTCGAATTCTAATCCCAGATTCTCCCTCTCATTTAATAAATTCAAAATTTTTATGCTTTCATTTGTAACCTCGCTTCCTATACCGTCTCCTGGTAGCAGTAGAATATTGGGCATTTGCTTTTCTCCTATTTATTGGTAATTAGAACTGCGTATTCTACCTGAAATTAAAAATTAGATGGAATTGTTAGTCCTAATATGGTTAAAATATATGCCAAATCTGAAATTCAATTCAAAACTTAGAAAAAATTGGGAAAGAAAAAAAGAGTAAGAAGCACTAATAAAAAATCTGATACTGTAAATAACTTGCAGGTTAATTCAGATGTCGAACCAAATGGAAAATTGACTCTAAACTTGCCAATATGGCTTAAAAGCGAGTTGTTCATTTCCATATTGTTTTTCCTGCTCGGTTTTTTGCTCTACTCGCAGTCACTTGGTAATGAGTTTGTTTGGGACGATGTAGAGGTTATAAAAAAAAGCTATTTTAAATTTGAAAATGCTAATTTAAAATCGATATTTATTCCGGCTGTAAAAGAAACAAAAAAACTGCTTTATTATAGGCCTACGATTCCCATATCATATATAGCCGACTGGAATAATTGGAAGCTAAACCCTTTTGGCTATCATCTGAGTAACTCTATTTTTTATTCATTTACTATTGTTGCGATGTTTTTCTTAAGCAACAGGCTTGCAGGGCTTTTCAGCATCAGGCGGGCGCTTACATTTTCAGTTCTTGCCACACTGCTCTTTACCCTACATCCAATGCATGTTGAGTCAGTATCGTGGATTGCCGGAAGAACTGATGTACTTTGTACTCTGTTTTTCCTTTTTGCTCTCGGTTTTCATATCTTATCCTATAAAAAGTTATATTTTATTCCTATCGTATGTTTTTTCTATCTGTTTTCACTTTTTTCTAAAGAGGTAGCGGTTGCTTTCCCTATTTTAGTTGTATGTCTGGATTTCTTAATAAAAAGGCCTTTAAACAAACGGGATATATTTAAATATTTTATTTATTTTGGAATTTTAGCCCTATATATGTATGTGCGTTCCAGATCATTTGTAAATGTCCCTGGGGTCTATAATCCGGATATAATAAGTAGTTCTGGAAGCACGAGTCTATTTCTATACTATTTAGGAATCCTAAAAGTATTTATTGCCTCATATGCTTATTATTTAAAACAACTGTTTTTTCCATACTCATTTAATTCATTTGTAACATATTTGCCAACTAATACATTATATTTATCAGTATCGGCAATATTAGTATCTATTCTGGTCGTATTTTTCTTTTATTCGTACAGAATAAAGAAAAACTTTATAACACTGAATATTTTCTGGATATTCTTAACACTCGGCCCGTCGGTTCTTATTGCAATATTTGCTTTTATTGCAACCCCGGTTTCAGAACGATATCTCTTTTTACCCTCGGTGGGTTATTGTATGTTAATTGGCTATTTGCTTGTAGGTCTTATTGATAAGCAGGGCAGCAAAAAACTTTCATTAGCAGTTACAACCGTACTTGTCTGTAGCTATTTGTATTTTACAATTGACAGGCAGAATGTCTGGAAAAACAGAATTAATTTTTGGGAAGATGCCTCGAGTAAATCAGATCATCATGCAATACCTCATATAAATTACGGGATGGCTCTTTTGGATGCAGGAAGGACTGAGGAAGCAATTTCGGAGTTTAACATAAGCTTAAGATCTGATATCGTTAATACCCCTACAGGCAGAGCGATTGCCGCTAATAACCTGGGTGTAGCTTATATAAATAAAAAAGACTACGTAGGTGCAGCAAAATCTTTGCTGATTGCTCTTGAAAGTGATCCTACTTTCTATAAAACTTATTATCACTTTGGTTTGTTATATTATATAAAAGCTGCCAAATCCAAACTCAAAGATGATTATTTACACAGCGAAAGATACCTGGTTCAGGCTACGCAAATACATCCCAGATACGGAAAGGCATTTCTGCTTCTTGCTAAAGTAAATTCTAATATGGGGAATAAGGATAAAGCTGTTAACTACGCTCAGAAGGCGCTTCAAAGTGGGCTTATTGATCAACTGGCCCTGCAGGCAGAGCAAATTTTAAAGAACTAATAATTCTAAAGTTTGACTAAGCTATATCTGAATTCGTGTGTTACAATTATTATTTTATTTAACATTATAGTTTTTTATTGAGTTACCTAAAATTGTTAGAGTATTTACAAATTGGTACATTTTTACAGATACGTGAAAATTTAACTGTACTATAATGTAGGAATTATTTTCATAAATGATATCTAAACTTTTTAGTATTCAATATATATTAATATTATATTTGAACGTTTATTCAAGAATATTGTGAATTCAGAAATAAATTAATGTTATATGCATTTAAATGTTAAATTATTACAAAAGA
>Ga0209980_10001403_pt1 | contig 13238 bp, 11 predicted proteins | sample CR02metaG_FD_183611 | JGI IMG/M metagenome (GOLD analysis project Ga0209980, IMG submission 183611) | Deep subsurface microbial communities from Mariana Trench to uncover new lineages of life (NeLLi) - CR02 metaG (SPAdes) (version 2) | ecosystem: Environmental > Aquatic > Marine > Ocean trench... | reverse complement strand
CTTCGGGCCAGCCTGGCGTACGGATCGCAAGGGCAAGGTAGCATCCCTGGGGACGCGGTCCTCATTTTCGAGATCACCCTCATCAGCATTGTAAAACCTCAGGGGTAACGAGAGGTCCTCCCCTCGTGGAGGACCACGCTCGGATGGGGATGGATTGCGCGCCTGGCACTCGGGGCAGCCTTCGGGCTCCGGGGGTCCTCGGATTGACGCTCGACGCCCACGATTCTCGCCGGTTCCTGGCCCTCCCCGGTTCCTGTCCCCCGGAGTTCCTGCCCTCTCCCGGGCCTGAACAGTATTCACTTCGGTACATGCACCATTCTGCACAAATAGTTGTTGACCTGGCCTCTTGACTGGTTTACACTGTTAACATGGCTACGCAAAGAGAAAAAATCTTGAGGGCGGCGTGCGAGCTCCTCGTAAAGGGCGGACTCGACGGATTGTCGATGCGGAAGCTCGCAACGCAGCTGGGGGTCACGGCGCCCGCGCTGTACCGGCATTATGAGAGCAAGGAGATGGTGCTCGTGGCCGTGGTGGGCGAGGCCTTCAAGGTCTTTGCCCAGTATCTGTACCGTGCTGTGGAAGGGCGCACGCCCATCGAGCGTTTCAGATTGACGGGCCGGTTCTACTTGGCCTTCGCGCTCGAGCACCCGCAGTACTACGCGTTGTTGCACGTAGCCCACGAGATCATGGGCCACGATGCGCTTCCGCATGAGGCGACGGATCATGCCAGCGCGGTAGGCCAGTTCATGGTGGATCGAGTGCGGGAGGGGATGGAGTGCGGAATGCTGAAGCCGGGACCGCCCGAGACCGTGGCCCGGACCATCTGGGCCCACTCACACGGACTGGTGTCGATCTATCACCGTGGCCTTTTCCGAATCGATGAAGCCGAGTTTCGTCGGCTTTTTCTGGAGTCGAGCTGGCGCCTCATGGAAGGCCTGGCGGAGCCCGAATTCGCCGAGGCCATGGGAGAGAACGTGCGAGCCGCCCTCGAAGCCGGGGAGGGAGTTCAGGAAGCGGACGCCGGTGCGGAGAAAGCGCCTGTCGAGGCCAGGAGTTGAGGGAACGATGGGAGCGTACGGAAAGTTGAGCGACACAGGAACGACGGGAGATCAGGGGATGACCATGCGCACATATGGCTGGATAGCGGTGATTCTGGCGGTTCTGGCTGGAAGTGGAGGCGCCGCGGCGCAGGAGGTTTTCACGCTCGAAGCTGCCGTAAGATTGGCCCTGGAGCAGAATGAGGACCTTCGCGGCGCCCGCTACGGTCTCGTGGTGGCTCAAGAGCAGGCGTCCGAAGCCCGTAGTGACCTCTTTCCGAAGATCGACCTCAACGCTTCCTACGCACGAAACGTGTTGGTGGCGGAGAACTTCCTTCCGGCTTTCATCTTCGATCCGAACGCCGACCCCAATGACCTCGTCCCGGTTCGTTTTGGAGCCGACAACGTCTGGTCGACCAACGTCACCGTCGAGCAGGCTCTGTTCAAGCCGTCCGTGTTCGTCGCGCTCGGCGCGGCCGGTCGCTTCGAGAACTTCGAGCAGGAGACCCTGCGCGGTCGTACACAAGGGATCGTCACACAGGTGCGCTTGCTCTATTACGGGCTCCTCCTGGCCCAGGAACAGGCTCGATTGGTGGAAAACTCCGTTCAGCGGGTACGGAAATCCCTGCACGACACCCGGGCGCTCAACAAGGCCGGCCTCGCGGCCGATTACGATGTGCTCCGCCTCGAGGTCGAGTTGGGCAACCTGGAACCCAATCTCTTCCGAGCCCAGAACTCGGTGGCGCAGGCTCGGCGGGAGCTCGGCATCGAGCTCGCGCTCGACAATCTCGACGACGTGCGCGTCGCCGGCTCTCTCGCGGCGATCGATCTCGATGATTTCGAGGCCAACTCGCCCGAGAATCGGGAAATTTTGGCATTCTCGAACTGGGCCACGGCGCCGTTGACCGAGGAGGTCAAGAGTGCGGCGCGAGAGGACCGTTCGGATCTGCGGCAACTCTTTTTTTCGGAGCAGCTCCGGCAGTCGGAGTTGAGCCTGGAGCGAGTGCAGTACCTGCCGGAGATCGTGCTCTTCGGGTCCTACGGAATCCTGGCCCAGCAGAACGGGAACCCCGCGTTCTTCGGAAGGTCCGAGCAACGCACGAACTCGAGTCAGCTCGGCCTTCGAGTCACATGGCCCCTTTTCAGCGGCTTCTCAAAGGATGCGCGCATCGATCAGCGGCGCGCATCCCTACGCCAAGCCGAGGCCATGAGCCGGGTCGCGCGGGCCCGGGCCGATAGTGAAGTCGAGACTATTTGGGATCAGATGCTGGAGGCGAGGGCGCGTGCCGATGCCCAACGCATGGCGGTCCAGCAGGCGCACCGCGGGTTCGACATCGCGAGTGCCCAATACCGGGAGGGCCTCGGGAGTCAGCTGGAGCTCACCGACGCTGAGGTGGCCCTCCGGCAAAGTGAGTTCAACTATGCGCAGGCTGCATACGACTTCTTGGTGGCACAGGCCAATCTCGATCTGGCGGTGGGCTCCGTGCCCATGGTGGATTCGGGACCGTTGGCCAGCCGCCTTCAATGATAGACGAAGGAAGAGGATGATGAGAATTCACGCTCGCGTGAAGGCGAGCTTGCTGGCCCTCCTGGTGGGTGCTCTGGCCTGCGGCGGAGACGCCGAGGCGGGTGGCGGCAGCGAGGCCGGGGTGCTCGTCGAGGGGGCCTCACGCGTTATCAACGTCGAGATCTCCAAGCTGAAGACGCGGGAGTTCGTGGAGCGTATCAATCTGACCGGCACGGTGGTGGCGGGTCAGGACGTCACGCTCTCTGCCCAAGAGGCCGGTGTCATCCGGCGTGTCGTGGTCGAGAAGGGCTCTACCGTCACCGTAGGCCAGCCACTTCTGGAGGTGGATGACGCGGTGCTTCGGAGTCAGGTGGACGAAGCCACGGCGCAGGCCGCCTTGGCGAGTGAAACCTGGGTGCGCCGCAAACGTCTGTACGAAGAGGACCAGGTGGGTTCGGAACTGGCCTATCTGGAGGCCAAGTACAACGCCGATCAGGCGTCGGCCCGTCTGGCAACGCTTCAGACGCGTCTGGAACGCACGGTGATCCGCGCTCCCATCGCGGGCGTCCTGGAGACCCGTTTGGTGGAGGTCGGGGCCATGGTGAGTGTCGGCACGAACGTGGCGCGGATTGTCTCGCTCGACCCGGTGAAGGTGGTAGCGGGTGTACCGGAGCGTTATGCGAGGGACGTGACCGTCGGGGCCTCGGCCGTAGCCGTATTCGAGGTTCTGGATATGTCGTACGAGGGTACCATCAGCTACGTCGGCGCAACGGTGAATCCCCGTAATCGCACGTTTATGGTCGAACTCGAAATGGCCAACCCGGATGGCGTGATCAAGCCGGAGATGGTGGCCAACGTCGGATTGGTGCGCCAGACGATCGCAGACGCCATCGTCATCCCTCAGGAGGCGCTCGTGAGGGTCGAGGACGGATACATCGTCTTCGTGGCCGAGGGGAACGGGGACGACGCTGTCGTGGTGGCCCGGTCCGTGGAGCTGGGTGCCAGCCAACGAAACGAGGTCGTCATCGAGGCCGGTCTGAGTGCTGGAGAGCGACTCATCGTGGTCGGCCAGCAGCAGGTGACGGCCGGTGACCGGATCAACGTGGTCGGGACGAGGTGAGGGGAAGATGATCAAACCTTCTGACGGAACTCCCGACTCCAACGGGAACTCCCCCGACGGAGCGCCCGAATCCGACGGCCACGCTTCGGCTGAGCCCAGCCACGATCCCGGATTTCTGGCGCGCTTCAAGGAGTTCCGCCCGACCAGCTTGGCCGTCGACCACCAGACCAGCGTGCTCGTGCTCTTCACCTTCATCACGGTGGTGGGCCTCTTCGCCTATCGGGTGATCCCCCGGGAGTCCTTCCCGGAGATGGAAATCCCGATGATCGCCGTGAACACGATGTATCCGGGTGTGACGCCGGCCGACATCGAGAGCCTGATCACTCGTCCTCTGGAGGATGAGCTCTCGACCATCTCCGACATCAAGGATTTGACGTCGACTTCGGTCGAGGGTTACTCGAGCATCGTGGCTGAGTTCGAAGCCACGGTGGACCTCGAGAGTGCGCTCCAGAAGGTGAGGGAAAAAGTGGACTTGGCGAGGCCGGAATTGCCGGCCGAAGCCGAGGATCCGACGATCATCGAGTTCAATTTCTCCGAGATTCCGATCATGCAGGTGAATCTCTCGGGGGAATACGGGCTCGTGCGGCTCCTGGAGCTCGGCGAGGAGATGCAGGACCGTATCGAGCAGATTCCGGGGGTGTTGAGGGTCGACATTCGGGGGGGGTTGGAGCGGGAGGTCAGGGTGGACGTCCACCTCGCCCGACTACAGTTCTACGGCCTCGAGATCCAGGACGTGATCGACGCGATTCGTGATGAGAACGTCAACATCCCGGGAGGGGCCATCGATGTCGGGCCGCTGCAGTATCTGGTGCGGGTCGCTGGCGAATTCGAGGACCCGATGATCATTCGGGACCTCGTGATCGCCACCGAGGACGGCCGCCCGATCTACATCCGTGACATCGCCGACGTGGATTTCGGATTCAAGGATCGAACGAGCTACGCGCGCCTCGACGCTGCCCCCGTCGTCACGCTGGACGTCCTGAAAAGATCTGGCGAGAACATCATCGAGACGTCCGAACTCGTGAAGTCGACGATTCGGGAGATGGAGCCGCTGCTGCCACCCACCACGGTGGTGAAGATCACGTCGGATCAGTCGGTGCAGATCGACACCATGGTGAGCAGCCTGGAGAACAACATCATCTCGGGGCTCATCCTGATCGTCGCCGTGCTCCTCTTCTTCCTGGGCGCCGGAAATTCCATTTTCGTGGCCATATCGATCCCCACCTCCATGCTCCTTTCCTTCGCGATCCTGCAGCTTCTCGGGATCACGCTGAACATGGTCGTACTCTTCTCGCTGATCCTCGCCCTGGGGATGCTCGTCGACAACGCTATCGTCGTGGTCGAAAACATCTACCGGTACGTAGAGGAGGGCTGGGACCGGCGCACAGCCGCGAAGAAGGCCACGGGCGAAGTAGCCATGCCCGTGATCGTCGCCACCGCCACCACGCTCGCCGCCTTCGCTCCGCTGCTCTTCTGGCCCGGCCAGGTCGGCGAGTTCATGCAGTACATGCCGTCGACGCTCATCGTCACGCTCTCCAGCTCCCTGTTCGTGGCGCTCGTGATCATTCCCACGTTGTGCGCGATGTTCCTCCGGCTCGACGATGATCCGGCTCCCCCCCTTAGGCCTGCGGCTCGCTGGACCATGATCGGCGTGACGGTCCTGGCAGGGATCGCAATCGGCATAAACAATCCGCTCATGGTGGTGCTCCTCGCCGGGACCGTCGTTGGGCTTTATGGGCTGCACAAATTCCTCCTGCGAGAGATGGCGGCCCGTTTCCAGGCGGTTCGTCTTCCCCAGATGTTGAACGTGTACGAACGGACGCTCCGGTGGGCTCTGGATCACAGGGCCTATATACTCGTGGGCTCCTTCCTGGGTCTCATCGGGACGGGCCTTCTTTTCTACCGTTTCAACGCCGGCGTCGAGTTCTTCGCCGAGGACATGCCGCCCAACCAGATCCTCGTGGACTTGGAGTTGCCGGTCGGCAGCAGCCCGGAAGCGACCGACGCGATCGCCCGGCGGCTCGAAGAGGAAATCCAGGCATTTTCCGGCATGTCGGACGCGGAGTCGGTGGTCGCGACCGTAGGTGGCTCGGGGGGTGGCGGAAACCCCATGGAGGGGGGCGCCTCGGGTCCCAACGCCGGGCGCGTGACGGTCAGCATGATCGAGTTCGGTAAGCGGCAACGGGATTCCCAGGATCTCCTGAATCTCATGCAGGCAGGGCTCGGCAGGGGCATCGCCGGAGCGAACATCAAGGTGGACCAGACGGCTCAGGGACCTGCCCAGGGCGATCCAGTGAACATCGAGCTCGTGGGAGAAGACCCCGCAATACTCCAGGTGTTGTCCGACCGCGTACTCGCGATTCTGGAGGGCGACCCGGTCTACGGAAAGCTCGTGGGGTTGGAGAGCGACCTGGACGCCGCCCGGCCCGAGCTGTCGGTGTCGGTAGACCGGGAGAAGGCGGCCCTTTATGGAGTGTCCAGCCGAGACATCGGGATGGCGATTCGGGGTGCGATTCAGGGAATCGAGGCGGCGAAGTTCCGCACTGGGAACGATGAATACGACATTGTGGTGCGTCTCGCCGAGGAGTACCGCGGAGAATTGGGGAGCCTGCGAAACCTGACGGTGATGAACGAGGGGATCCAGATCCCCCTTCTTTCGGTCGCGAGTTGGGAGGTCCGGGACGGGTACGGGAGCATCCGCCGGAGGAACCAGCAGCGCATGGCGACGATCAGTGCGGACGTGCGGATAGGTCTCAACAACAATCGGGTCCTGAGGGAGGTCCAGGATGTACTGGCCGATTTCGTCACGAACGAACTGCCGGTCGGCTATCAACTCCAATACACGGGCCAATCCGAAGAGCAGGCGGAAGCCCAGGCCTTCCTTCAGACGGCATTCCTCGGGGCGATCATGCTGATCGGGCTCATTTTGGTGAGCCAGTTCAACTCTGTGGTCAAACCCGTGATCATTCTCACCTCGGTGTTCATGTCCACGGCCGGGGTGGCCCTCGGCCTCCTCGTGTTCCGCATGCCCTTTGGAATCATCATGACGGGGGTGGGCATCATTTCGCTTGCGGGAATCGTGGTGAACAACGCCATCGTTCTCATCGACTACGTCGAAATTTTGAGGACTCGAGACGGACTCGGGCGGCGGGAGGCCCTCGTCCGTGGTGGAACCGTACGCTTCCGGCCGGTGATCCTCACGGCGGTCACGACGGCGTTGGGCTTGATCCCGCTCGCCATCGGATTGAATTTCGACTTCTACGGCCTGTTCTCGCGACTCGAACCCGAGTTTTACTGGGGAGGGGAGCAGGCCGCTATGTGGGGCCCGATGGCCATCGCCGTGATCATCGGGATTCTGTTTGCGACCTTCCTCACACTCATCCTGGTGCCGGTGCTTTACTCGGCCGTCGAGGACGTGTCGGATTTCTTCAAGCGGAACTTTACGCAGGGCGGGAAGGTGCTGGCGGGAGAGTTGGGTGCCGGAATGGCGTCGGGAGGGACGTCGAGCCAGGAGACCGGGGGTATCGCACAGCCGATCGCGGTCCCTCAGGCTTTTTCAGGGATGCCTCCGAAGGAGGCCGGTCCCTCCGGCCTCCTTCCGCAGCCCGAGTAGGCGACGCGGGCTTCTGCACCGTGTGATGGCTCCCTCTTGGAGGTATTCGTGATGGACGCAAGTGTTCGGTGGACCCTTATCGGCGCATCGGTGGGCGGAGGTCTGTTCTTGGCCCTGAGTCTGTACCGGTCCATAGCGAGCGGCGGGCCCTCCGTGAGTCATCTCAACCCGATCGGAGTTATGACCGTGATCGGGATCACGGTCGGGGCCTTGGTCGGCCCCCTCGTCGGCGCCATCGTCGCCCGGCGAAGAGGCCATTAACGATTCCTTCGACGGTCCCGCCATCGAAGAATGAAACGCGCCTTCGGGCGTTGAACGAACGGGTCATAGCATGCGCCCGGTGTCCACGTCTGGTGGAGTGGCGCTCGACCGTGGCTCGCGAAAAGCGGGCCGCATATGCCGCGGAACCCTACTGGGGACGTCCGGTTCCCTCGTTCGGGGATCCGCAGGCGGAGGTTCTGATCGTCGGTCTCGCCCCCGGGGCGCACGGCGCCAATCGGACCGGGCGCATGTTCACCGGGGATCGCTCCGGGGATTGGTTATACCGGGCTCTGCACCGAGCTGGGTTTGCCAACCAGCCGGACGGACGCACGGCGGAGGATGGGCTATGTCTTTCGCGAGTCTATATCACCGCGACCGTCCGCTGCGCGCCTCCTGCGAACCGCCCCACCTCGACCGAGAGGGAACACTGCCGGCCCTATCTCGAAGAGGAGTTGGAAATTCTTGCCTCTGCTCGTGTCGTGGTGGCGCTCGGGCGGTTCGCCTTCGATCAGGTTCTGCGAATCCTCCGGAGCAGCGAGGAAAGCGTCTCCCGGCCCCGTCCCGAGTTCTCGCACGGGGTCGAGGTGAAAATCGGAGGAAGAACGGTGCTCGGCAGCTACCATCCGAGCCAGCAGAATACGTTCACGGGCCGGCTCACCGAGTCGATGTTCGACTCGGTGTGGGAGAGGGCGAGGCGCCTTATCTCACCGTAACGGGTAGCCGGCGAAGGTGCCGCGCTCGCACATCGTCCGGGGTCAATTGCTCATCGATGATGCGAGCCAATTCCTCTTCGCGTTTCCACGTGAACTCGAGGGCCTCGAGCTCCAACTCCATCGTGCGGCGTTCGACGCTGTCGGTCACGGCGATCTCGAGCGCGATGGAACGCGTCTTCCCCATTCCCCATAACGACCTTCGTTCCTTCGTCACGAGGGCCTCGAAGGCCTCCGAGGACCCGGCGGTCTCGATCACGAGGGAGGCATCCTTGATGGTGCGTTCGGATGCGCCGGAGATGTGTTGATAGGCCAGAACCTTACGGAGGACGGTCTGCGCCTCCGGGCCTCCAATCTCGTAGACCTTCTTCGGTGTCCAGGGGTCACAACGAGGGCAGGGTACCTCGACCACGGTCCGGCCGGTATCGGGTTCGATGCGAGGGAAAACCCACCATGAGAGGTCGTACCTGAGGGCTTTTAGCGAGCTGTTACAGTACCTACAATCGACGGAGCCATGCCACGCGGCCCACCCGAACCTGCGCCACCGGAGAATGTCCGCGGTCGGTTCGTCATCCCACCCGATGCTGAGATCGTCATCGCCGAGTCCCATGACGTCGGACAAGTATGCCATGGCACCGAACGTGTACGCCGCCATTCGAGATCGCGCACCGTGAAACCGGGATCGCCGCTCGTGCAGCTCGCGGCCATAGCGCCACCAGGCCCTCTCCGCGAGTCCAGCTTTGCCCACTCGGATCAGAAAGAGCTCGCCCGCGGATAGCAGCGCAATGTTGTCGGTTTCGGCCACGAGCTCGGATCGGTCACGCACCATCCGTTCCAGCTCATGGAGGGCCTCCCACCGCTGCTCCATGGCGCAGAGACTCCACCGGCCGCACTCCTCACAGACTGCCCACAACCGCCCCTGTTTGGGATCGAAAGCCAGATAGCGGCCTGGAGGAAGGCGTCCGAAGACGCCGTTCTCCGGGAATTTCGTGTGGCAGAAGATGCACCGTGTGAACAAACTACCTCCCATGTCTCGGCTATTGCAGACCCCGGGCGGGGTCCATCGGTTCCGAAGAGGGAGCGGCCGTTGTTGAGGTGCCCACGGCGGCCGATGTGAATTTCTCTGGCGCCGGTACTGGGCATGGATGATCATTGTAAATGGCGAAACAACTACCCGAGGGCGGTCAGGCCGGGCCTCTCGTGGCTCAAGCGGTCGAGCGCATGGCGGCGGCGAAGATCGCGATGGGTCTCCCGCCGCTGGCGGTCCTCGCGTTATACGGTCTGGTGCAGTCCTTCCGGCACGGTTTCCAGCCCTCCGAACATGTCGTGTTCTTGATGGGCGCCCTGATTTCTATGGTGGCGATGGTCGCCTACGGGCTGCAAGCGGTCTCGAGAGTCTTGGAGAAACCCAGCCGTTGGGGTGGTCTGGTTTTTGCGGGTGGCTTCGTGCCCCTCCTCTTCGCCGGTTACGTGATTGTGACCCGAATCCTATACCTGGTCCAGCTCGGTGGAACGGCAGGTCTCGGGCCGGTTGCCGGCAACCTGGGTCTGCTGGCGCTCGCCGCATGGTGCATACGTGCACAGCGGAAATTGAACGGGGTTCATCTGCTTGCGAGGGAGATGGCCGGGGTCGGCAGAACGGGCCTGGAGCGGGGCGCGCCTTGAACGCAGGCAGGGACGGTCGAGTGCGGCGGGCCGCCGACGCCGAGGACTCCCCGGGCGTGAGCTCCTCCGGCGCTACCCGCCGGGTCGGAGCCAGGCTCATCGCCCACCTCGAAAGCTGGCCTCCGAAAACCGCGGCGCGGGTGGCCCTCGCCCTGGTCATTGCGGTGGGTGCGGCTGAGATTTCCTCGGGTTTCGAGCCCTCTTTGCTCTCCATTTATGCCATTCCGGTCGCGCTCGCGGCGTGGGCGGCCAGTCCCCGCACTGCCTACGGTCTTGCGGCCGTCGCCGTGATACTTCCGACGCCGTTTTCTGTCCTGGCTGGCGAGCCGATTGGTGGGGCGATCACCTGGAGCGTGTTGTCGGACTTCGTCCTCCTCGGGATCATCGTGATGTTGCTCGTCACGCTGAGGCGTCGCCTGACCGACGAGGCTACGTTCGCGGCGACGGATACGCTGACGGGGCTCCTCAGTCGAGGGTCATTCATCGCACGACTCGACGGCGAGTTGAGCCGGGCGGCGCGCTACGGGCGGGCGTTCACGCTCGCCTACGTGGACCTCGACAATTTCAAGGCGGTCAACGACCTGGAGGGACACGACGCGGGCGACGAGCTCCTCCGGCGAACCGCCGACGCGCTCCGGTCCAGCACACGACAGACCGACATCCTCGGGCGCCTGGGAGGGGACGAATTTGCGGCGGTCCTGCCGGAGATAACGGGCGGTGCCACTGGATCGGTGCTCGAGAATCTGCGTAAGCAACTCATCCGGGCCATGGCGAAGGGCGGGTGGCCGGTGACGTTCAGCATCGGTGCCGTGACGTTTGAGACCCCCATCGGCACGAGCCGAGAGGCGCTTCGGGTCGCAGATGAAGCGATGTACACGGTGAAACGTTCTGGAAAGGATGGGATCCACCACTTGCTGTGGGATGGTGACCCGGTGGTGTGGGACCGCAAACCGGTTTCATTATGAGATGCTTCGCACAGTAGGGCTCATCCTCGGGGACCTCGGGCTCGCTGCTCGGGTTTCTCAGCGGGGCCGCAGTTGCTAAAATGACCTACCGCCGCCGCAAGGTCGCAGGGGCCGCGCGGGGCCCCGTCCGCGCGCTGCCATCCGTGACCCCTACCCACGTGGAGCTTTCCGCATGCGTTTGACCGCCGCCGAAATGTTTGGAGGCCTTCTAATTTTGGTGGGAACGCTCCCCGTGGGGCCGGTGCGTCCAGTCGCCGGCCAAGGCATCACGGTGCAGGAGTACGAGCCGCGCAACACCCTGGTCGTTTCAGAGCACATGGTAACCCGTTCCCGCTTTCCCTTCGTGGACATCCACGGGCACCAAAACGGGACCCGTATGTCACCGCGGGACGTCGACCGGTTGATCGGGGAGATGGACGAACTCAACATGGCGGTCATGGTGAACCTCTCGGGCGGAAGCGGGACCAACCTCGTCCGAGGGCTGGAAAACATGAACCGCGACCACCCGGGCCGCTTCGTGTTCTTCGCCAACGTCGACTTTAGAGGTGTGGGCGAGCCCGGTTGGGGTGAGCGAGCAGCGGCCCAGCTCGAAGCCGATGTCGCCGCGGGGGCTGCTGGTCTCAAGATCTTCAAGAACTTGGGGTTGAGCGCGCTCGACACAGATGGGAATCGGATCCCGGTGGACGATCCTCGGCTCGACCCCGTCTGGGCCAAGGCAGGTGAGCTCGGAATTACGGTGTTGATCCACTCGGCCGACCCCGCGGAGTTCTGGCAGCCCTACGACCGCTTCAATGAGCGCTGGCTGGAGTTGACGCTTCGCCCTCGGCGGTTGCAGCCCCCGGGCAGGAGCGCCCCCTTCGAGAAGATCATCGGGGAACAGCACAACCTCTTCCGGAGGCATGGAAACACGAAGTTCATCTCGGCGCATCTCGGATGGTTGGGCCACGACCTGACTCGGCTCGGAGGCCTCCTGGACGAGATGCCCAACATGTACGTGGGCCTCGGCGCGGTCATCTACGAGTTGGGAAGACAGCCGAGATTCGCGAGGAAGTGGCTCATTGAATACCAAGACAGGGTGGTGATGGGCAAGGATTCCTACAACCAGGAGGAGTTCCACACCTACTTCCGTGTATTCGAAACGGAGGACGACTACTTCGACTACTACCGGAGGTACCACGCATTCTGGCAGATGTATGGTTTGGACCTTCCCGATGAGGTGCTTCGGAAGATCTATTACCAGAACGCACTTGACCTGGTCCCCACCATCGATCGGTCACTTTTCCCTAATTGAGGCACGTCTTCATGGCAGGGGAGCGAAATTGAGGCAGGTGTTCTTGGAACCGGAGCGAATGTGAGTCGCGATCGAATCCAAACTTCCATCGTGGCCCGTTTCCACTACCGGCACCAAGCGGAGTTGGCTCACGGGTACCTGGAGAACGCAGGCGTGGATGCCGCTCTGTTGATCGACGACGCGGGTGGAATGGACGTGGGCTTGGCGTTCGTCAATCCTGCTCGGATCGTGGTTCGGGCCGAGGACGAGGAGCGGGCCCGAGGGGTGTTGGTCGACGCGGGGATGCTGGAGAGTTAGAAAAAAGTTTGCCAGGAGACCACGAAGGTCCGGTCGAGCGATAGCTGAGGCCCGTTGAGATCCTCGTGGAGGGGGTAATACCACTCCAACAGGAGCCGGTGTCCTGATGCCGGTCCTTCTCGGAAGAAGAGGCTGACGCCAAACGGGATCTGAAGCCGCTCCCCTCCTTGAGCGAAGGAGTTGGCACCGGGATCGATGGTCCCGTCGGTTCCCGGTTCGGACCCGGTCACGTCACCCCACTTCTCGTAGAGGGCTCGTAGCGACACGCTCACCCAATCCGAAAGATTGTGCGCACCCCACACGGAGAGGCTGAACTCGTTCCCGAGGCGATAGCCCCGGCTGTTGTCCATGACGCGCGTGACCGTATTGATCTGGGCACCGACGGAGGCGAGGTCGTTCTGGGTCAAAAAGGTCAGGCCCGCCAAGACGTCGATCGTTCCGGAGCCACCCTGGAGAGCGAAGGGCAGGATCTCCCTGGTCCCGGAGGGGCCCACGTCCCGCTTCTTGAGCTTACCCGTCGGGACGGTGGCACCCAGGGTCAGGCTCACCCGGTACTCGTCCATCTCCAAGAGATCGAAGAGCCCCCGAACGCTGACATCGCCCCAGGTCTTCGAAGACGTCTCGAAGAATAACGCGTCGGTGGTGCTGAGCATCTCCGCCTTGGTGACTGGCATTGAGCCCTCCAAGGTCACGAACCCGAACAGGCCAAGCCGGAGTTCCAATTCGGCGGTCCCTTTGTCGAGGGTCAAGGGAGCGACCGAGAAGAAGTCCA
>Ga0209980_10001402_pt1 | contig 13241 bp, 11 predicted proteins | sample CR02metaG_FD_183611 | JGI IMG/M metagenome (GOLD analysis project Ga0209980, IMG submission 183611) | Deep subsurface microbial communities from Mariana Trench to uncover new lineages of life (NeLLi) - CR02 metaG (SPAdes) (version 2) | ecosystem: Environmental > Aquatic > Marine > Ocean trench... | reverse complement strand
AAAGACTTAAACCAGTTTCATTTAAAAAACACAATTAAAACATTAAAAGAAAAAGATACCGAAGTCGCTGATTCGGTAAAAAAGTTGATTAACAAATCAATGGCTAGCTATTATTTTGAGCGCATCGGCAACACTATTTTGGAAATAAGAGAAGCGGTTAAGGAACCTTTCTATAACAAAAATATGGCCATTTACGAAAGCAAATTGAAACAATTAGTCGATGCCTATAATATTCATTCCGTGAATAAAGTAACTTACCAAAATGTAGTTCCGGAGGAACTAAACATTATCTTTAAAATTAGAAATTCTTAAGGAGTCTTAAATGAAGTCAAAATTAACAGTCCTGGGATTAGCTGCCAGTTTGGTGGTTTGTGCAAGCGTTGGATTTGGTCAATCCGGCAAATTTGGTGTTGGTATACAAGGTGGAGTCCAAAAACTTTATGGAGATTCAAAGAATGTGAGCCTCGGGCCCGGTCTAGACGGTTTTCTTTCTTACCGCGTTTTAAAATTTGCCGATCTTGCATTAGGTTTCGGCTATAGCAAACTAAAATTTGATGGGGTTACGAACGACCTTTTGACTGCTGACTTAAAAACAAATTTGGAACTAATTTCTAAAGGTATTTTTAGACCTATGGTAAGCCTGGGTGCCGGAGTTGTAAGTTACGAGGGCGCCTCAGGGAGAAAGCTAACCCCGTCATTTTTTGGGGGAGGTAGTTTTAGTTTTAGGTTAAGCCCCAAACTGGCATGGCACACTGGAGCGGATTATCGTTTCACAACGACCGACCAGATTGATGGAGCCCCTCCAGGCAGTAAGAGCAAAGACGGGTATTTGAACGTGCGAACAGGAATTATATTTTATCCAGGAGGTCAGGAAGAGGGTCGTCCTCAAATTCTTGCTTATCAGAGAGCGCCTCTTTTCGAAGTCGAAGAGGACCCCGATACGTATCGACCTTTTCTGGATGAGCCGGTTTATGACAACGTGGATGGTGGAATGCCTGGGCAACAAGAAGCCAAAGATATGGAAGAGTACGTCAAGTTTAAATCCAGAATCGATGCACTGTCTCAAGATATGGATTCTAAGGAAAAAAAGATTATTCAAATGCAAAATGCTCTGAATGAGCGCAAAAGAACCCTTGCTTCCATGGAAAATAGAGCGGAAAAACAACCCGGAAGATCACTTCCTAAGAATTCATCCATGGCAGGATTCTCCGAAATCTACGAGGAAGCATTGATAAATTATTATAATAAAAACTATAAAGAGGCTATTTCTCTTCTCCGCCTTCTCCTGCAGCAATATTCCAGTCACTCTCTTGCCAGCAATTGTCAGTATTGGATTGCCCAAAGTATGTTTTCGATGAATCAATATGGTGACTCAATTGATGAGTTCTATAAGGTTTTGAGTTATCAGCGGTCCCTGAAAAAAGACGATTCCATTTTTCTATTAGGGCAAGCTTACTTAAAAATAGGCGAGGGAGAACGGGCTAAAGAGTCGTTTACCCGCTTGATAAGGGAATATCCCCATAGCGAATTTGTTCAGGGGGCACAAAGTTATTTGCGAAACTTGTAAGGAAGTGACTTGAAATTGTCCCACATTGCCTGACTAGCATCAAAAACTTTTAATCCACCTTTTCATTGGCAATCTTCGTGAAATAAACGTTGATTTTGTAAATTATTTTTCTAAAATTGTGTAGAACGTAATACCTACACAATTTGGGGTGGCTAATGAACAACCTTAGGGTACTCATCGCTGGTACGAGCAGCTCTTACCTCGAGATTTCCAAAAAAATATTAAAATTCCACTACCATGACTGTGAAGTGGATTTTGCCCTCTCTGGGAGTCAATGCATTGAAAAAGCTTTGAAGTCAAGTTATGATATTGTGCTATTTGATTACCAAATGGGCGATAGAACCGGTCTTGAGGTTATCGATTCCTTAAAAACTTCGAATAACAGAATGCTTTTAATTCCATTGATTGATGAAGGAGATGAGGGCAAAGCAATCCAATCCATGGAAAAGGGTGCTACTGATTATATTATCAAGGCAAGAGGTTATTTAACAGCCCTTCCTTTCACGATGAGAAATATTCTTGAACGGAAAAGTGCGTTTAAACGGGAATTGCCAACACTAAAATTGGTTGACGAGCCTGATGTTCATGAGGGTCATTTTATATTAGATAGGAAAGGCCGCATCCTCTCTGCAAATCAAAACATGGCTAAGATAACCAATTATTCAAATGAAGAATTATTGGAATTAACTTTCACTGATTTGTTACCAAAGGACCAAGAAAGATTATTTAACAATCAGTTGGATTTAATTACGCATAACGGCAAGTCAATTGAATCTTTCAAAACAGAAATCCTCGGGAAAATGGGAAACAAGATGTTATTGAATATTATTCTGACTGCCGTGAGAGATGACCAAAAAAGAGTTGTAAGTTACCGGGGAAAAGTTGAACGTCTCACTGCTGATGTAAAAACATACAGAACAACTGAAGCAGAGATCGATCAGTTGAAAATGATCGATCAAATATCTCAAGCAATTATATCTTCTTATGATGAGCCTCTGAATGCTTTGCTGGAAAAGTTTTCAGAGATTGCCTGCCAGATTTTTGGTTTTCAGAGATCGACAATTGCCTTGCTGGACAAAAGAAAAAAAGCGTATATCAAGCAGTCAATGACTGGTTTTCCAGTGTTAACCAGCCGTAACAACACCGATGTGGAGGTTCCAAAAGAAATCGTCGATAAAATATTTTCAAATAAATTTCTAGTGAAGTTAATTTATTACAATCAGTCTCACAGGCATTCCACCAGCCAGCTAAACGCGAAATCAATAGAACGCCGGACACAAAAACGCCGCCCCGAGAATAAATGGCACCAACGTGACCTGATTTTAGTAAATCTTCTGGTAAGGAACGGCGATTCATTCGGTTATATTTCTCTGGATAGCCCAACCTCTAAATCGCAGCCGGCCAGAAATGCTTTTCATAATCTCGAACTGTTTGGACGACTTATTTCCATGGCGATTGAAAATTACTATCAGTTTTCCGAACTCGAAAAGCGGTCGCGGCGTTTGAAGCAAATACTAGTCACAAGTAATATTTTCAAGCTTTACTTAAGTTTAAATGATTTGCTTAAAGAGGTTGTTTGGTCAATTAAGTTTTCTCTGGATTTTAATTTAGTTGCATTGGGATTGGTTAGCAAGAGGAGTGGCAATCTTGAAATTAAGGCTGTTGCTTGTGATGACAAGAATAAACGAAATCAACTGCATGGATTAGCTTTTCCCCTCGATCCTTTAGCCGAACTATTCAGAGCAGAGTATAACAATGGCAAATCATTTTTGGTGGAAAAAGAAGAAGAAATTCTTTATTCATTAAAGAAAATTTATTACGGCGACAAATTCAATACCTCACAAAACGGAGGCTGGCCCACTTGCGGAATATTACTAGTCCCGGTAAAGTCACGGGCTAGCAAAATAATTGGCTTGTTAATGGTCGATGACCCGGTGAATAAGAAACTACCCACAAAGGATGTAATAAAAACATTAGAAATATTGGCTAATCAAATCGCCGTAGCCATTGATAATCGAGTGCTCTATGTTCAAATGAAAGAAAAAAATCGACGAACAGATAAAAACGGCCAACAAAAAAAAGAAAAATCGGCCGATGAGACCTCTGGTATAAAAGGTTTTGTCGATAGAATTTTTAAATAATTTTTTTACCCTCCTGTTACTTTTGACCAAATCCTCATGATTTCTTCTTGACTTGAACAAGACGTTTTATTACTTTGAGTATCTAACTAAATTAAATATATTTAGGTTATGATATTTTCGTGTAACTTAGGTAAAATATTTCGTATACTATTTGTATTTCTAAATCTTGCGGTTTAATTCGATCAGCATTCATATTTTCCCAAAACTTGCTTTGCTAATCCTACTTTTATCATGCACGGATCGCGAACGATCGAACCCACTTGACCTAAAAAATCCTGAAACCTTGGGGCGTCCCACCGGGCTTAATGTGATTTCAATTCAAGATACGATATTTTTAAACTGGGATATAATTGAATTGAGTGATTTAACTGGTTATCAAATTTACCGTGGGTCGGACACTAATACTGAACCAGTTTTACATGCCTTTGTGTCAGCTCCGTCGAATACCTTCAAGGATTTTACAGTAGTATTTGACATTGAATATGATTATCAAATTTCTGCAGTTGGGGATAACTTTGAAAGCTCGCGGTCCGATTTTGCTAAAATCAAGCCCGGCCCAACCTTTAATTGGGTAACTGAAAACGGGAATCAACAAATAGCAAAATTGACTCATGACTCCAGACATCTTATTCATAGAACAGGCAGATTCTCAGCAATTGTTGATATAGAACCAAATCCAAGAACAGGCGAGGTTTGGGTGTTAAACAATTTTATCGGTATTGAGGGCAATCTTAAGAAGGTTACTCCTGAAGGTAGAGTTGATGAGCGCTTTATTACTTTTGAGTCGCCAACGGACGCAGCTTTAAATTATGATTTAAATGAGATTTGGGTTGCCGATCCGCAGCAAAGTTCTGTAACCAAACTTGATTCTAAATGGAATACCATTTTTACCATACATGAATTCACAATACCCACTTTAGTTGCAGTGGATCAACGAAATGGAAATTGTTGGGTGGCTCATAACGACTCCGTTTCGCGGGTACTTTCAGATGGTACTCAAGTGCTGAAGTCAGGGGTGCGGTTTGACTCGATCACATCCATGGACTTAAACTCAGAAGATGGCAGTGTCTGGCTAGTGGATGGAACTCGAATCGTTAAAATTAATCAAAATGGTGATTTCCTATTAGAGATTAAGGCGCCTTTGACTTTTCCCGGGAAAATCGCAATTAATGACTCCACCGGCGAACTCTGGGCAATAAATGATAATCCTGCCGGCCTATACAAGTTTTCACCGACAGGAGAGATGCTCTTTGATGTCAATGTCAGTTTTAATCCCGATAATATCTCTGTAAATCTATATGACAACAGTGTTTTGGTTTCTGATGTCCGAGGGCATACTATTTACAGAGTTTCAGAAGGTGGTGAAATATTGAGCTTGTTTAAGGGCTTGATATTCCCTGATCTTGTCAGTGTTCAAAATCAGGCCCGAACCAATTGAAGTTAACAGATTTTTATTTCGGTTTGGTATTGATAATATTAAAAGATTTAATATATTATAGGCAAAACAGTGGCTGAAAGCAGCTATTGGATTATTCTAATTTTTCTCAGAGGTAGAACGCAAACACTAGAGAAATTTAGCTCTATTGTATTTTCTAAGGAGGAGTAAATGGAAGGGTTTGAGGTTTCAAAAAGTGAAAATGGTGACATCTCTATTCTATATCTGAAAGGGTATTTAGATGCTCACACAGCGCCTGATTTAGAAACCGAGTTCCAGAAATTAGTCGATGCAAAAAAATACAATATCATTGTTAATTTCCAGGACTTAAGTTATATCAGTAGTGCCGGTCTTGGTGTTTTTATGGGATTTATTGAAGACATTAGAAAAAATGGCGGTGATATAAAGCTTTCCGACATGAAGCCCAAAATTTACAGAGTTTTTGATCTTTTAGGTTTTCCGACGTTATACGATATTTTGGATGAGGAAGCGAGGGCGTTGGAGAAATTTGGAAAATCCTAAGTGAAGCGCTTGTAGAATCTGAAACCGTAAACATGGGCCTAAAAAAAGAGGGTAAAAATCTTGCCTAAAACTCAGAAAGAGTATCAATTAAAGATACCAAGTCAATCCGATAACCTTGCGATAATTCGGGATGTCGTTGCCAAAGTTGCCAGCCGGGTAGGGTTTGATACGGATGAAGCAAGTAAAATCGAACTCGCCGTCGATGAGGCTTGCACGAATGTAATTAAACACGCCTATGCCAACAACTCAAACCAAATGATTGAAGTTTCAATCAAGGTCGATCAAAAGAAATTGATTATTATCGTTGCCGATAAAGGCAAGGGCTTTAATCCGGATGAAATAAAGCTGCCCGATTTAAATAAATCGATAAAAGAAGGACGTAAGGGGGGACTGGGTTTATGTTTGATAAAAACTTTGATGGATAAAGTTGAATTTGAAATAAAACCTGGCTCGAAAACTCAAGTTAAAATGATCAAGTATATTAGCTGACCCGCCAGTTGTCCATTCTCTATTTAGCAATCTCAAAATTGGTCTCGTGGAAAAAGTAACGAAAGAAGAAAACAAATTCACCTATTTAGACGAGAAGCTTTACGAACTTCAGGCTTTATTTGATCTAAGCAAGGCCCTCAATTCCTCCCTTAACTTAAAAAAAATCCTCGACACGATTCTCCTCACTCCTATGGGCAAGCTCTTAATTACAAAAGGGATCATTTTAATATCCAAAGGAACTGATGGTTTCGTGATTGAATCCTTGAAAGGGATTTCTAAGTCGCTCTCCGGAAATCGTATTCAAGTAGATAATTATCCCTCGAATCCAACTTACTTAAGTGAATTACCGGCTTCTCCCTGGCAAGCCCTTCTTCTGAAGAATGGCATTGAATTGATAATTCCAATTCTCCATGACGAAAAGAAGCTCGGTTTGATCGGGTTCGGAAAAAAAATCATTGGCGATGTTTTTTCGGACTCTGAATTGGATTATCTGCATTCTCTTTCAAATATCGCGGCGACAGCGATCCAAAACGGGCTGATATTCGAGGAACTTAACGATGTTAATCGGCAATTGGACAAACGTGTTCAAGAACTCAATACACTTTTCGAGATAGGGAAGGAGTTAAATTCAACTTTTGAAATTGACAAGGTCCTAAATCTCCTGGCTTACTCTATCATGGGTGAGTTAATGGTCAAGCGATGCTTGATATTTTTAGTTGAAAATGACAATTTGGTGCTTGCTTTAAACAAAGGCTTTCAGGGTGAACATGAACTGAAAACAATTAATGATCCTAAATTTCATAGTAAATTACTTGCTGCGGAAGAATCAGTATTAATTGATGATGGAGATGAATCTAAAATTGGCCAACTTTTAAAAGACTTGGGTATCGCGGCTTTTTTCCCGATGCGCATCCAAAACGAAACGAAAGGTGTGGTTGTGCTCGGGGAAAAAATCACCAATCTTAAATTCAACAAAGATGAGCTGAATTTCTTGACAACTCTGGGCAATCTTTCCATGATTTCAGTTGAAAATGCCCGCCTGTTCGAGGAAACCTTAGAAAAACAAAGATTAGAGAAAGAGCTTCAGGTAGCAAGAGAAATTCAAAGACAACTCCTTCCTGATGCCTGCCCCAAGATTGAAAATTTTGAAATAGCGGCAATCAATATTTCATCACTGGAAGTTGGCGGAGATTATTACGACTGCATTAAATTAAACGACAACAAATATGTGATTACCATTGCTGATGTTTCGGGAAAAGGGGCTCCGGCGGCCTTATTGATGGCCAACTTGCAGGCTAGTTTACACGCGCTTGTAAATACTGATCTGGATATCGAGGAAATAACGTATCGGATTAATAATTTAATTTACCGCAATACAGGCTTCGATAAATTCATTACATTCTTCTTTGGCGTGCTGGATGTGAAAGAGAAAACATTTACCACCGTAAATGCGGGACATAATCCGCCTTATCTGTTCCATAAAGATCGCTCGTTTCAACTTTTTGAGGAAGGGGGTCTCATCCTTGGCATGATGCCTAATATGCAATATGATTCTGAGACCGTTTTACTTAAATCAGGCGATTGCGTGGTCATGTTCACAGATGGGGTTTCAGAAGCGATGAACGGCAAAGAAGAAGAATTTGAAGATAAACGCATTCAAGAATGCGTCCTAAAAAGCTTTGATTGCTCTGCTGAAGATATCATGCAAAACCTAATTGCTTCGGTGAAGGATTTTTCAAAAGGTGAGCCCCAGTCTGATGATATTACAATTTTAACCATGAAAGTTCATTAGCTTGTTATCGCTATCTGGGGGCTCCTTCCTCCTTCATTCTGCTTTCTTGATTTGACCGCTATGAGTTTCCTTTCTCTTTAGTTGGTCAATGTTTGCCTGACAAATCGAGTTAACAAGGTTTCTTAAAATAAATTTCCTATGGCTTCTATAATAGTGGTTGACGACGAAAAGTCGATTACATATCTCCTTTCTGAAGTTCTAAAAAAAGACGGGCACAATGTTAAAACCTTTTCCGACGGCAAGCAGATTGAAGACGAGCTCAAAAAACGGGAATATGCCTTAGTTATCTCGGATCTTCAAATGAAAGAGGTCGGAGGACTTGAAGTTTTAAAAACAGTGAAAAGTTATTCTGAAAATACCGAAGTGTTAATTCTCACGGGTCGTGGAACGATCTCAAGCGCAGTTGAAGCGATGAAATTATCTGCATTTGAATATCTCACCAAACCAATTGATATGGAAGAATTCCGATTGAAAGTACAAAAGGCGCTTGAGAGGCGAGACTTAAGACTTCAGATTGAGAAACAGCAAAAAGTGTTGACCGAACACCAGGAAATGATCAAAAAAGATTTGGCGCTTGCTGAACAAGTGCAGGCCAGTCTCGTGCCGCAATCAATAGTTTTACCAGCGGTCGATGTTAAAGTGAAATATATGCCCATGATTGGCGTCGGAGGCGACTTTGCTGATATTTACTATGACGGCGGTGAAAACATCTACCTGACTTTGGTTGATGTCACCGGACACGGCATTACAGCAGCCTTGTTAGTTAATCGTGTTTGCAGTGAGATAAGAAAGCATGTCCGCGAGCAGCGACAACCATCGACAATTCTTCACAGGGTAAACAATTTTATTTTTGAGGCGTTCGAAGGAATGGCGACCTTTTTGACTATGTTTTCCGGTGTCATTAATTTGCGAAAAGGTTCGCTTACTTATGCCGGCAGCGCCCACCCCGCCACAATTTTGTGGAAAAGCCGGGAAAATAAGTTTGTCCAGCTTGAATCGCAAAATGTGATCATCGGTTATGAAAAAAAAACTGAAAATAAATTTTCACAAGATATCGTTATGATTGGGCCGCAAGACAAAGTCATTATGTACACAGACGGTATTATTGAAGCGGAAGATGTCAAGGGAAAGCAGCTCGGAATAAATGGGTTTATTGATTTTTTTAAATCGAGCATCTACCTTTCTGTTGACGAAATTCTAGATACTATTATAACTGGAGTTTATGAGTTTTCGCCAAATCCCATTAAGGATGATGTCTATTTGATCCTGGCGGGCATGAAATAATCCACGCGACAAAAGTGTCCTCTCAAATTATTACATTCTTAACTGATTGTGCCGGTTTCAATCCATTTCGCAAGCGGTCCGGAATTTAAAAACAGGGCAAAGATTTTTTGATGATAACAAAAGTGACTTTCAAAAATACAAGACGCAGGGAATGGCCTGACTGGCAAGGTCGTTTATATTTGACCGGTTGGTAGATATGATTTCAAATATTCTAAGAACGGCAATCAGGATTCGTTTTACGGATCAAATGAGGGAGTAATGGACAACGATCACCCACAGCAAGATGAATTTTATTCGCGACAATATTCTCGAAGACGATTGAGAATATTTGATAAGCTCCGCAGCGACAATCCCAGGTTGAACCTTTATCTTTTTCTAGGTACTTGCGTAACTACGTTTTTAACCGGATGGCTTGGAAATGGGAACTGGCAGGCAGGCATTTGGTATGGCGGTGCAATTATTTCAATTCTACTGGCTCATGAAATGGGGCACTACATAATGTGCAAGAAATACGGAATAAGCGTCACATTACCGTTTTTTATTCCATTCCCTCCGTTTATTAGCCCTTTTGGTACGTTGGGGGCCGTCATTAAAATAGAGTCCAGAATTCCGAGTCGCAAAGCCTTGTTTGATGTAGCCGTTGCCGGACCCCTGGCTGGTCTTTTCCTGACCATCCCGGCGATCTATTTTGGTATCCAGCTTTCCGAAATTGTTGATTCTCAGCCCGCTGATGCAAGCGGAATGATCTACCTTGGTGAATCGTTCTTATTTGCAAAGCTTTCAAATTTGGCACAGAGTGTTCCGGAAAACCAGGATGTAATGCTCCACCCTCTGGCATATGCCGGTTGGGCTGGTTTATTTGTAACTGCGCTAAATTTACTCCCTATCGGCCAGCTCGACGGCGGTCATATCGTTTATGCACTTATTGGACGAGGGCATAAAATAGTTGCAACGACGGCGTTAATAGCATTTGGCGGGATTGCAATTTTTATATTTCATGGCTGGATTTTGCTGCTTATTATGCTGATCTGGTTTGGATACAAACATCCACCAACTATGGATGAAACACCAGTTGACACAAAAAGAATTGTAATAGGTGTTATTACTCTGCTTATTTTTCTTCTTTCGTTTACTCCGGAACCCTTTAAAGTTGCCGCTTTTTGACAGAGATTGACAAATTTAAAAAGTTAATAAATTCTTGACATGAAGTTTGGTTTTCGAAAGGAAGCTTGTTATATTGGCTCCCTATTATTTTCACTAACTAACCAGGAGATGTAGTTGACATGGCATTTGATTTTCCACAGTCGATTGATTTAGCACAATTGCCAACACCAGTTGAGAAGCTTGAGAGAATTTCGAACATTTTTGAGGGGCCGCAAATTTACATCAAGCGTGACGATTTAACAGACGTTGGTATGACCGGCAATAAAGTTCGAAAGCTCGAATTCTTGTTAGCAGAAGCCGTCCAAAATAAATGCGATTATGTAATCACCTGTGGGGGATATCAATCTAATCATGCCAGGGCTACTGCTGTTGCTTCGGCAAGGGTAGGGCTCAAATGTCTGCTTGTCCTCAGAAATAGCCTGAATGCACCCCTCGAAGGAAATTTGTTTATCGATAGATTGGTTGGGGCTGAATTTGAGTACATCACTCCAGAAGAATATATGCAAGTTGACGATGTGATGCTGAGAATTGCTGAGAAGTTAAAAGAGAAAGGCCATCAACCATATGTTATCCCTGAAGGGGGGTCAAACGAAGTTGGTTCGCTGGGTTATGTCAAGGCAGCCGGAGAACTAGCCCAACAACTCAAGTCTATGAAGTTAAGAATTGACCATATTGTTCTTCCGGTCGGCTCGGGCGGAACTTATGCTGGACTATTGCTGGGCAAATTTCTTTATGACCTGCCCGCTCAAATTCACGGCATCAACGTTTGTGACGATGACTCTTATTTTGTCAACAAAATATCCAGCTTACTGACGGCCATGCAAAAACGATATAAGCTGACATTTAAGATAGACAAAAAGGATATCAGCATCATCGACGGCTATGTCGGCAAGGGGTATGGATTAAGCAGCCAGCATGAAATTGATACAATTAAAAAAGTGGCCAGAGCCGAAGGGGTTATTTTAGATCCGATTTATACCGGCAAGGCTATGTTTGGATTGTCCGATCAGATTCGTCAAGGTAAATTTAAGCCAGGCGAAAATGTACTATTTGTTCACACCGGCGGGATTTTCGGACTCTTTCCAAAGAAAACGTTGTTCTTCTAGAAAAGGCTTTGACCAATGATACCACGCTTGAAGCGATGGTATCGGTAAATGACTAAACCAGCAGCCTGCCACCATCTACCACAACAACCTCCCCCGTGACAAAGTCGCTTCCCTTCAAAAGGAAAATCGCGGCATTGACGATATCTTGAGGTGTACCGAGTTTTTTGAGGAGGGTCGAATCTTTAATTTCAGTCTTATATTCTTCAGTTGCATCTTCCGACATTAAGATTGTGCCTGAGGCAATTGCGTTCACTTGAATGTTAGGCGCCAGAGCTTTCGCCAGGCCCTTGGTAACCGCAATCAAACCCGCTTTAGAAGCGCTGTATGGAATGAACTCAGGCCAGGGTGAAATGCCTGCCACATCCGTTATGTTGATGATTTTACCGCGCTTCTTCTGCTTCATTAGGTCAGAGACGTACTGCGCGCAGAAATACGGAGCCTTTAAATTAATGCCAAGCAGATCATCCCATTCTGGTTCCGAAGTCTCGCCTACCGGCGTTTTGAAATAAAGCGCAGCGTTATTGATCAAGACATCTATTTGCTTGAAGTGTTCGTGGCATTTTTTTACGACATTCTCAATTTGGGCTACGTCTGCAAAGTCCCCCTGAATTGCAAAAGCCTCTGCGCCAAGTGCTTTAATCTCTTCCAGGGTTTGATTTGCTTGTTCGTGAGATCGGTTGAAATGCAGGGCTATTTTCATCCCTTCCTTAGCCAGGCCGAGCGCGATTGCTTTGCCGACCCGGTGTGCGGCACCCGTAATGAGAGCGACTTTTTTTTGCAGATTCATCTTTTCTTTGTTTTAGACAAAAAAAGCGTGACGAGTCACGCTTTAGAGAAGTGTTGCGACCTTTTAGTCAGATTAAGTCAGTCCGTTGGTTTTCAAGTCTTTGCCCAAAGCATATTCTACTTCAAGCACATTATTTTTGAGCCTGTTTTGCAGATCTTTCCGGTCATCGATGACAATATTTGTGACAACTCTGTCGGCAAAAGTTTTTATTTCATCGTGGCATTTTTTCACAATAACCATAATCTCATCCCAATCCCCTTCGATAATTGTTCCCATCGAAGTGAGTTGATAGTCTAATTCGCTTTTTTCGATAATCGCAACGGCCTTGGCTATCATTTCTTTTAATTCTTCTCCGGTCCCAACCGGGGTAATTGTAACTTGTGCGAGCATTTCGATTTATTCTTAAGTTATTAAATAAACATGATTTAGAAAGATGGATTTAATATATTAAAAATACAGAAAATGTCAAGCCAAAAAATGAAATATGGCTTAATTAAAGTATTGACATTAACCATCGAATTTGTATATTTTTACTTTTAATTGTTAAAACTTTGTACCGCTCAAAACCTTTGGGAGCTAAATTTTGCATTTGGTTTTCAGCACTGAATATAGAAACCTTTCCCGAACGCCTGTTCTGAGTTTTTTATTTGTAACTCCGATTTGGTGCATTTATGAATTTTTTACTTTCAGATTGAACAATGACTGGCATGGCAACCTTAGAACGGGATTGGATTTTTTAATAAGAAACGGTCTGGAATCGGTCAATCTACCTGTTTGGATTCTTGCGGTGCTGGTTGCTTCATTCTTGATTTTCTACTTTTTTAAAAAAAAAGCTGGATCCGGCAAAACGCAGAACCTGTGTTTTTTGCCTACATGTTCTTGGAAAGCCTGATTTATGGGTCGCTATTGGGATTGGCGGTAGGGAGCCTTACAGGTGTTTTGCTAACTCCACAG
>Ga0209980_10001401_pt1 | contig 13241 bp, 10 predicted proteins | sample CR02metaG_FD_183611 | JGI IMG/M metagenome (GOLD analysis project Ga0209980, IMG submission 183611) | Deep subsurface microbial communities from Mariana Trench to uncover new lineages of life (NeLLi) - CR02 metaG (SPAdes) (version 2) | ecosystem: Environmental > Aquatic > Marine > Ocean trench... | reverse complement strand
GATTAATTCCTTACAGGCGAGAAGGGTGGCCGCGTGCTGCTCTTCATCCAGGGCCATCTGCCACCAGAAATCCCTCAGCTCTGGGTGCTGGAGAAAGAGGTGAGAAAAGCGAAAATAGACCTTCGCTGCAAGCCGCTCGATCTCGGCGAATCCCTCCAGAGGATCGAATCGAGACTGAGACCCCACAATTTTCACCTCTACCCTTCTCTTAATTTCCGCCTTAAAAACTCAAGTATCTCTACATGCTTTTCCGAATCGCGGATAATAGAGTGTAAGAGCAGTACAAAGACACCGAAATAGTAGCCTTTGCTCGACTTCATCAGTTTCTTATAGTGTTTGATCCCTTCCTTCTCATGCTTAATAAAATCCGCCGTAACCTTTAGCAGCTCTTTGTTCTCCTTTTCCTCATTGAACTCACCAAAGCCCTGGAAGGAGTCTTCCCGCTTGGTCCAAGTGAGGTCGCCCTTTAGCGTCGAGACTATGGCATGAATGGCCGCACGGTGTTTCTCTTCATCTGAAATGATGAGGTCAAGGAGGAATTTAACAAGAGGATTCTTCGATCTCTCAGCGATCTCCTTATACTCCTTGATGAACTCTCCCTCCTGTTCCTCATGGTAGTCAAATTCGTCCATTAACTGCTCTACCGCGGAAATTTCAGGAGCCGAAGGGTCACCTAAAACCTGGGGCCCATAAACCATATAAAATTCTTCCAAAGGAACTTTTTCCATCGAACTTCTCCTCTCTCAAAGATTTTTCCTAGCCCTCATTACGAGAAATTCTCTGCTCTCGGTTTTTTACATACGCAAGTGATGTGCCAGGCAAGAAGAGTCCGCAAAGGTATCTATCACCAACTATAAAATCCAAGAATTAGGAATATTTACGAATTCGTTTCTCAATCTTGGGAAGACTCATGCCACAACCCACAGCTTTCATCTAAATCAATACCGACAATTCGGTTGGCATATAACTTGCGGCAAAACTATTCAACGAACGGATCGGAACGAACAACCGTTCGAGCGGAGCCGAGACGAAATGACTTCCGAGAACTTCGTTGATCGATATAGAGAGCTGATAGAAGATCCAACTTTCAGCAGGATCGTGGAATGGAAGGCAAACCACTCTGGCTCAAAGATTATCGGCTGCTATCCGGTTTACACCCCTGTGGAGCTCATCCATGCAGCCGGAATGTTGCCAGTAGGGATCCTTGGGGGAGGCAACCGTCTCGAGATCGCCCATGCCGACTCCCGTTTCCAGTCCTTTATTTGTTCTATTGTCAAAAGCACATTGGAGCTGGGTCTGACCGGTAAACTCCACTTTCTGGATGGCATCGTGTTTCATTCGATCTGTGACCCCGCAAGAAATCTGGCGAGTGTCTTCCAGCGCAACTTTCCTCAGATGATGGTGGAGTTTATTCACTTCCCGCAAAATATGGTCTCCCCTCACACGGTGAAGTACTTGTCGGCGGAATACCGACGGATTAAATCCGCATACGAAGGGCTTGCCGGAAAAGCCGTTACAGACGAGGCCCTTCGGCAGAGCATACGCATCTATAATGAACAGAGAAAGTTGATCCGAGAGCTTTATCGCATCCGCAGCGAAAAACCGCACAACCTGTCGACTGCCGAGTGTTATGTCCTCAACCGCATAGGGACCCTGCTCCCTGTTGAAGAGCACATAGCCATTGTCAAGGAGGCCATCGCCGCGATCAACCAAAGGGATGAAAAACCCAAAGACCGTATCAGGGTCATTCTTGAGGGCTCCTTCTGTGAGCAACCACCGCTGGAGCTGATCGAGGGGTTGGAGGCCGCCGGATGCTACCTACTGGATGATGACTTCCTGCAGGGTTGGCGCTGGTTCTTGAAAGACATCCCTTTGGACGGGGAACCTATCCAAAATCTGGCACGTGCCTACCTGGACCATAGCGTGTTTTCCGGCGTCAAGCATGATCTCAGAGAACCCAAGTCCAAGCACCTGATTGACAAAGTAAGGGAGACAGGGGCAAACGCGGTGATTATCCTTGCGGCCAAGTTCTGCGAGCCTGCCCTCTTTGACTACGCACTCTACCGGCAAGCCCTGGAGCGTGAAGGGATTCCACATCTCTACCTCGAGTTTGAAGAAAAGATGTGGATCTTTGATAAGTCCAGAACCGAGGTCGAGACCTTTGTCGAATCGATGCTTTTCGACTAGGAGGATGTGATGGCAAAAACTGCCGATGCTGAAAAAACAACTTATCAGGGCCAGATCCACCTCCTGCAAAAGGAGCTGATGGGCCGTTACTTTGAGAGGCTCACCCGTGCGGACGAGACGGGGGAGGGCAAGGCTGTTTACATGATGATCAGCGGCAACCCCGTGGAGCTGGTTCAGGCCTTCGACATGATCCCGGTCTACCCCGAGGTCAACGCCCTTCAACTGGCGGTCAAGAAGGTGTGCCTTCCATTTATCCTGAAGGCAGAGGAGCTCGGCTATTCGATGGACAATTGCGCCTATGTAAAAGCGGATATCGGCTTTTTTCTAAGCGGCCGCAAGGGCCCATTTGGTACGATCCCCCTCCCCTCTCTGATTCTATGCAACTACGTAGGGTGCAATGTCTACTTACAGTGGTTCGAGCACCTGGCAGAGTACTCGCAGAGGAAAATTTATAACCTGGATATCCCTTTTAATCGTGAAGCATCAGGAAAACCCAGCCCGGCGGATATAACCTACGTGGTCCGACAGCTCGAGGAGGTCATTGAACTATGTGAGAAGATCACAGGGAAAAGATTCGACTACGCCAAGCTGCAAAGGATCGTTGCCCTTTCGGGGGAGACGGGAGAAATCTGGTCTCGTATCAAATCCTTGACGAGGCATGCCCCTGCTCCTTTTGACGCCTATTTCGACTCGGTAAGCATGATGGCCCCTCTTTACTGCCACAGGGGCACCGAGGAAGGACTCAGGTTTTTTGAGGTAGCCCTCAAAGAGATGGAGGAGAAGGTCCAATTGGGAACGGGGCCCCTTCCTGAAGAACGCTTTCGCATTGTGATCGAAGGTCCTCCTCCCTGGCCCTATCTGCGGGCATTCCGTAACCTCTTTTCCAAGTGGGGGGCTGTCGCAGTGGCCTCAACCTACTCCACGGTGGGCGGGTTATGGGAGTTCGGTTTCAAGCACGACTCCATGCGGCCCTTGGAGTCCATTGCGGAACACATGCTGGAATGGAACCTCTGTAACCGCAGTTTTCTCCAACGCTACGACCAGATCCGTCGGTACGTGGAGGAATGGTCGGCCGATGCCCTGGTGATCCATTCTGTAAAAAGCTGCCGCCTCTTTTCCGCAGGACAGGGCGATATGCGGGAATACTTTACCAAGGAGCTGGGCATCCCCACCCTGCTCGTCGAGTCCGATATAGAGGACCCACGATACTACTCGGAGGCGCAGATGAAAAATCGGATCGATGCGTTTTTTGAATCCCTGGAACACAGGAAAATCTTGCAAAGCGCCCAAGCCACCGGAGGAACGGCATGATCTACACTGCGGGTATTGACGTCGGTTCCGCCCAAACGAAAGGTATCATCATCAATGACAGGCTGAAGATCGTCTCCAGAGTGCTGATCGACACTGGCGCCTATGTCACACGGGCAGCCGAGAGGTGCTTCGACGAGGCCTTGAAGCAACCCGGACTGAGGCGAGAAGATGTGGCCTATGTAGTGGGGACAGGTTACGGGAGGTACAAGGTTACCTTTGGCGACACCCAGATTACCGAGATCAGCTGCCATGCGCGCGGGGCGAGTTATATCTTTCCAGGCACGCGGACAGTCATCGATATGGGAGGGCAGGACGCCAAGGGGATCAAGGTGGGAGAGGGAGGAGAAGTGAAGGACTTTGTCATGAACGACAAATGCGCTGCAGGGACGGGCAGATTTCTCGGCAATGCAGCCGATGTCTTGAGCCTTTCTCTGGACGAGATTGGTAAACTCTCTCTTCTAGCCAAATATCCGGTGCGCCTCACCACTGTGTGCACGGTCTTCGTCGAATCGGATATCATGTCCTACCTCGCACAAGGGAAAAAGGTAGAAGATATTCTGGGGGGGGTGCATAGTGCCATTGCTGCCAGGACCATCTCCCTGGTCCGGCGCGTCGGAATCGAGGAGGAAGTGACTTTTACCGGAGGAGTCTCACGCAACATAGGCATGGTCCGGGCCCTGGAGGACAAACTTGGCATGAAACTCAACGTGAGCCCGGAGTCCCACTTCACGGGGGCCCTGGGGGCAAGCCTGTTTGCCCTAGAACGGGTCTCAAAACAATCAGGAGCCAAGGACAAGGATGAAGCTCAAGTAGGAGCGGTCTGAACATTGATCGATCGTCCCTTAACAACCGCTCACCCATCACTATTTTAAAGGAGGTACCATGTCGTTCGTTGCAGGCATCGATATGGGCGCTAAATCCACCAAGGTCCTGATCCTGGACGAGGAAAAGCGGATCCAAGGAAGAAGCGTTGTCAAAACACGGGTCGACTTCCCGGCAGTAGCCAAAGAGGCTGTGAACACCGCGTTGCAGCAAGCAGGCCTGAAGGAGAAGGACTTGAGCTATATCGCAACTACCGGTTTTGGCCGATACAATGTGCCTTTTCGAGACATCCAAATTACCGAAATCACCAGTGTCGCTCGCGGCGCCGTCTTCCTCTTTCCCAAGACTCGTTGCGTCCTGGACATCGGAGCCCAGAGCACTCGAGCCATGCGGATCCTGGGTACCGGAAAGGTCCAAAATTTCCGCACCAACGACAAGTGCGCGGCTGGAGCCGGGGGCTTCATCGAGAGGGCGGCAAAATACCTGGAGGTAAAGATCGAAGAGGTGGGGGATCTTTCCATCCAGGCTACCAAACCGCAGACCATCAGCAGCGTCTGCGCGGTCCTGGCTGAATCGGAGATTATCAATCACGTCTCTTCCGGGGAGAAGATCGGAGACATCTTACGGGGCGTCCACAATTCGTTGGCATCCAGGGCTCTTGCCTTGATCAAGAGGGCCGGGCTGGAGAATGAAGTCACATTCGTCGGAGGCGTAGCGCGGCAAAAAGGAATGGTGAAAGCCCTGGAGGAGACCGTGAAGAGAAAAGTGAACGTTAGCGAGGAGCCAGATATGATCGGGGCCCTCGGCGCCGCTCTCCTGGCACTGCGACGGTTGGAGAAGATCCGCCAAGACAGAGAGAAAGAGACGACAACGGAAGAAACGAGGGCAGTATAAACCCCGTACCACGGACTTACGTCCGTGGCTTTGGGGCGCTGCCCTTGCAGGGAGTTCAGAACAATCATCCCCGCGCTCACACACGGGGCGTTCTGTGGTACGGGGTAAACTGACAACATCAGCGATCAGCCTTCAGCCCTCGGTATGAGAATGACCCCCAACTGCTGTTTGCTAAAGGCTGGCCTTGAAGGAGAGACAATATGAAACTCGAAGGAAAGACAGCACTGGTCACAGGAGGCGGGGGCGGCATCGGTCGGGCCACAGCCCTTGCCCTGGCCCGGGAAGGGGCTCACGTGGCCGTAGCCGATATCGTGGTCAAAAACGCCGAGTCGGTCAGGGATGAGACCAAGGCAATAGGGCACCAGGTTATGGCCTACCAGGTGGACCTGACCAAGCGACTGGAAGTGGAGCAATTGATGGCGTCCGTCCTGTCACAATTCGGTCAAGTCGACCTGCTGGTGAACTGTGCCGGATGGGACAGGCTGGAACCCTTTGTGAAGAGCGAGGAGGAAACGTGGGATCGGATCCTGTCCATCAACTTCAAATCGGTCCTGTATACGGTCAAGGCCGTCTTGCCACATATGATATCCCGTAAGTCGGGGAAAATCGTCAACATCAGCTCCGATGCCGGACGGGTAGGCTCGAGTTGGGAAGCCGTTTACTCAGGGGCCAAGGGGGCAGTCATCGCCTTCTCAAAGTCGGTGGCCCGGGAGGTTGCCAGGCATAAGATCAACGTTAACGTCGTTTGCCCTGGTTTGACCGATACTCCACTACTCCAAGCGGTTCGCTCCCAATCCCCTGATACCGAGAAGCTAATCGATGCCATCACCAAGGCCACCCCTTTTAGACGGGTAGCAAGACCAGAGGAGGTGGCTGAGGCCGTGGTCTTTCTCAGCTCACCTAGCGCAGATTTCATCACCGGGCAGACCCTAAGCGTGAGCGGCGGTCTAACAATGGCATAGAAAGGGGAGAATGATATGCGTAATGGAGTCAGGGCCATCGATTTCATGTATTACGTAGCGACGCCGGAGTTTATCCACAGGTGGAATACGGCAAAGACGGGCGAGCTGATTTGTCGGATGGAGCGGGCCATCGGTGGCCTGCCGAAATATGAGAGCATCGATTCGATGATCGCTAAGATGGACGAGGCGGAAGTTGAGAAGGTATTCATTACCCAGTGTAAGATGTGGTCGTACCGGAACAAGTGGATGTATATGGACACGAGCCTGGACGAAGTGGTCCAGTACACAACCCGCTACCCTGATCGATTCGTAGGCCTCGCCGGTTACAACCCATTCCGGATAAAGGAATCCCTGGAGGAGATTGGGTACGCAGTCAAGGAGTACGGTTTCAGGGGAGTTTACGTCCATATCTACGGCTTCGACATACCCCTGCACGATCCCAAGATGTATCCGCTCTATTCTAAGTGCGTGGAACTCGACATCCCCGTATCTATGCAAGTCGGCCATGTGTTAGAGGCGATGCCGAGCGAGCACGCCCGTCCAATCTTTCTCGATCGAGTCGCCTGCGATTTCCCGGACCTCAAGATCATTGGGGCCCACACGGGCTGGCCATGGGTCGAGGAGCTGATCTCGGTCTGCTACAAATGGGATAATATCTACTTCGGCGTCGACGCCTGGATGCCCAAGTACCTCAAGCCCGAGATCATCCAGTTTGTCAATAACCGCATGGGACAGGACCGTTGCCTGTGGGGAACCAACGGGCTCTCCTGGAAAGAGTCCCTGGAGCAACTGGAAAAAATTGGGTTGAGAGAAGATGCCAAGAGAAAACTCCTTCGAGATAATGCCGCCCAGCTCTTTAAGCTTTGATCTTTGGAAGGTCTTAATCTTACATCGGAGGAGTGGAACTAACCCCGATCCGTAAAAACAATCGAGGTATTTGCGGTGTTGGACACCATATGACAGGAGTTACCGACATTTTGATCTTCAACCTGCAATTATACTAGAGGTGAGTTGCCAATTCACGGTAAAAGCAGCTCTTTGGCGAGGCCTGATGCTCATCAGGGGCTATTTCACGAGCGGAATAATTTCGGATCGGGGCTAACATACCAGAATTCACAGAGGGAGTATGTATCAGAATCTGATCTTTCTGAAGGAAGGGGCCATCGCCACTGTTCAGCTTAACCGGCCGCAGAAGAAAAACGCTCTGAACTCTGAGCTGAGGCGGGAGATGGAAGAAGCATTGAGAGGGATTGAACGCGACACCAGTTTGAAAGTTGTCATTGTCACCGGGAGTGAGGAGATCTTTTGCGCGGGGGCAGACATCGGTGAGATCAAAGAGGCCACCACAGCGGAAGCAAACTACAAACACGCCCGGGAATATCAGCTTCTCTTTGACCAGATCGAGAGTCTTCCGCAGCCGGTCATTGCAGCAGTCTCGGGCTATGCCTTGGGAGGGGGGTGTGAACTGGCCTTGGCCTGTGATTTTCGAATCGCCTCAGAAGGCGCCAGATTTGGCCTGCCGGAAATTAAGATCGGAGCCTTTCCTGGGGGCGGTGGGACTCAGAGACTTCCCCGGCTCATTGGGGCTGCGAAGGCCAAGGAGATGATCTTTACCGGCGATTCTATCAGCGCAGATCAGGCCCTCTCGTTAGGGCTCGTCGTGAAAGTGGTGCCAAAGGATAAACTGACGGAAGAAGCCAAAGGCCTTGCTGCCAAGCTATCCGTACTCCCCCGCCTTGCCATGGAGGCGTCAAAAATGCTCATCAACAAGGGCTTGGAAATGGATCTCGTATCAGGCTTGGAGCTTGAGGCCCGCTGCTTTGGCAACCTGGCTACAAGCCATGACTTGAAAGAGGGAATCCTGGCGTTTTTGGAGAAGAGAAAACCAAATTTCACCGACTAGGATAGAACAACTTCGCACCAAGGCTTCTCAGCTTCTTGAGTAGAAAGCCGTATCCTTCAATTCGTATTTTTGGGAATTCTTGCAATATATTTTCCTGAAAATTGGAAAAATACGATTGGGTATTCTCAGTTTTGTAGGAAAAACAGGTTCTTAGACTCATAAATCGGCGGCATACATCTTGCTCTAAAAACACCTTGTTATGGCCTCCAATACACACATCAGTCGGGCTACCAAGGTCGAGATAGGATTCGAAATATTCCCTTCAGACAATTGCGCAATTGAGGCAAACAGACTCGCCCAATCTCTAGACGGGGTAATTCAGATCCTTCCCGATCCCCCTGTTCGGCGGATATCGGTTCATTTCGATCCAGCAAAGGCTAATATTTCCCTTATTCTGTCAGCCCTGGAGCCTTTCGGTTTAAATCCAAGGGTGGTTTCCGTGACAACACCAGTGAGAGTGGCTGGGTAATGAAAAGGATCACAACGAACAGCGAGGTAAGGGATCGGCAATATTGAAGAGTGTACACGAGACTTCCCCTCTAGGGTGATGATCCTGGTATGCCATTAAGACCATCTCTCTTAGATTTGCGGCAGTATCCTCTTTGTGAACGGTCCATGCAGATCTATTCGTCTCTCAAGGGCATGGGTACAGGTGACACCCTTTTGATTGTGAACGACAACAATCCCCGACTTTTATTGGAACAACTGAGGCCTATTATCGATAGGAATTTCACCTACTGGATAACCGAAGACGGTCCACAAATCTGGCGGATTATATTCTCACGTAGTGAGTCACCCTAGGGTTTCTGCAACAACGATGAGGTGGTGGTTTCCGGAAAACGTATCAACCCACGGTTTTTCTGATACTCCTTGTTGCAAGGCACCCTCTCTACGCGCTCGCAATTGTCCCGCTTCTGATCGTCGTCGTATTACTGCTTGCCCTATTCCCTGACTCTGTTTTCCGCAGCTAATGTGGTCGCCCCCTTAAAATCCCCGGTAGACAAGAAGCCTCTTTCCCCGCTTATGGGAAGAACAGCCCGCCCAATTACTCTTTTTGAGAAAGAAAGAGAGCAACCCTTCGTCTCGCTTTCCGAATCTCTTGGCACACTTTGTGCTCACTTCTAAAAACAGGAACGAAACCTAATTTGTACCAGCGGGAGTACTGTAATGGGTAAAAATATTCATATTAGAAATCTCGATAAAACGGACCTGGGGTCCATAGTTAACATCGAGGAGCGTGTAACGGGAGTTGCACGCCCCGGCTATTGGGAAAAGAGAATTGAGATTGCCGAAGCCATCAGGCCCCACTGGGCCTCCCTGGTTGCCGAGGTAGATAACCGCGTGACTGGTTTCATACTGGGTCGAGCCGGCGAACTGGAGTTTGGACTCCCTGGAAGCGTGGCCTGGATCGAAATCATCGGCGTGGACCCTGCCTATCGGGGGCAAGGGATCGGTCGGTCATTGATAGAGAAATTCGCCGAATCTGCGGAAGACCACGGGATCAGGAACATCTTCACCCTTGTGGATCATAGCAACTCGGAGATAGAGCGTTTTTTCAACCAGCTAGGATTTATCCAGGGCAAAATGTTGCACTTCCAAAAAGATATTACGTGAAATGCATTTCGAGGTAACCAATGAAAACAGAAAATGAGAAAGGGAGGTCCTCCCTAAAAACCATGTATCTGCAATCCGAAATCATCTACGGCCCTGTCCATTCTCGACGGCTTGGCCTTTCGCTTGGCATCAACCTCCTACCGTCAACATACAAGCTCTGTTCATTCAACTGCCTTTACTGCCAGTACGGTTGGACAAATAAACCCACGCTCAACCTCACCCATCAAATTAAAGATCTCCCAAAGGTCGAAGAGATCTCGGTAGCCTTAGAGAGATCTCTGCAAGAAATGATCCGACAGGGATCCAAAGTTGATTCAATCACCTTTTCCGGCAACGGCGAGCCCACCCTCCATCCAGATTTGGCAATGATCATTGAGAGGACCAAGGCGTTACGGAACACATACTGTCCCCGGGCTAAACTCGCGATCCTCTCCAACTCCTCAACAGTGAGTAGAAAGGAAGTGCGCGACGCCTTAGAAATGCTAGATTTGAGGATCATGAAGTTAGATGCAGGTAGAGAAGATATATTGCACCAACTCAATCGCCCTACTCCACCTCTTTACCTTGGGGAGATTGTGGGCGGGTTGAAGAAACTCAGGGAGGTGATTCTCCAATCCCTCTTTGTCCAAGGAAGGGTGACCAACGCCGATCCCAATAGTTTTAGAGATTGGGTAGAGAAAGTAAAAGAAATCCAGCCTATTCTCGTACAGGTCTATACCCTAGACCGTGCTCCGGCAGAAAAGAGGCTATGGAAGGTCAACCTGCCTACCCTTCAATGGATTGCCAGACAGGTGTACTGGCAAGCCGGGGTCAGGGCAAAGGTTTACTGACAGGAATGAATACCACGTCGGTTCTCTGAATGGATCCGATCGCAAGAGATGCAGACCCGCTTACCTTGCCGTGGCTACCAGATAGAACCCAACCAGCATCGCCGCTGAAGCCACAAGCCGTGACCTTCAGTACATTTCTTGGGATCCCCTCGTGAGAACGGTCAGGACAGTACTCATAGCCACACCCATCAGGATCGTTCCCTTCAGCAGGGAAAACGCTTTTGGACTCTGACTCGATTTGGTCAGGTAGTTCCACCACACATGGATAACGGCCGAAAGCAATACGATAAAGACAGACGTTAAAGACACGCCACCACTCTCCCGAAAGGCAGAGAGGAGCAAAAGATTATGCCCCTGAATGTCCGTAAATAATCCAAATGCGCTATTCAGCTTCTAAACAAGTAACAAAACTTGTCATATTTGAATCTCTAGAGTCTGAACCAGTTAATGATTTTGCATCCATAAAAAACTGACAGACATAAAACCTTTATTAACAACACCTTATTGCGCCCTTAGACTTACTGCACTTTTGGCATACTTTATGCTCAATAAAACTAAATAATAATCACGTTATACCCCAACCCTCACAGGGGCATTAGAGGAAAACGAAAAGGAGACTTTCGCCAGTATTAGCGTTGTTGGAAAACCGGCAGATAGATTCTCATGGACTACTGTTCTTTGTCTCAATCATAGCGTCAGTCGTTGTTTTTCTCTTAGTATGGAGCCTTTTCGAATTTTGATTAGGCTCGGCGTTATAACGGTCTTTGGAACAAATAGCCATCATGTAACGGAGATACTTTCCGGAATAGAGGTAGAGATTGCACTGCCAAAGATGCCTAAATGAGGAAGCTCAGTATCGAGCTTATACCGACTCTATGGATATCCCGGTATGTTCCTTATGTGCCGAAGAAGCTCGAAATTATGGGATCCTGGTCGAGATCCTTGATAATTCCCACTCCCAAGCAGTCCCGATTAAGGTGAGCTCGAACACTCCGATAAGTATTAAGCGTTAGCCCGAACCCTCCTGGCCTCCCCACATCTCCTTACATCGACCGTAATGGCCCAACAGTCCGCATTGTTCTATCTATACCACTCGCACCAGGGAGTTTGACGGTTAACGGATAGCTTGACCTTTATAGCGCCAAGCCGGCAGCTCTACGATTCTTTGTCGCAGGAATACCTGGACCCTTTATCCTCGTCTAGCCACTGACAGCCCCCTCCGCATTCGCGTGAATGCAACGGTAGAGGGAATAGACACCGCCCAGGAAGAACGCCAAGGCAGCCAATTTGACCACGCCCGGCGAAATCCAGAAAGGGACCGAGATGGCAATGAGGCCAACAGGAACGTAGAAACGCGCCCAGAGTGTATGGCGGTACTGTTGCCAGAAGGGAAAAATCAGGGAAATAACGGCCAGGATGACGAAAAAAAGAGAAATTGGCCGGGTGAAGAAAAGCAGTGGATTGGGGTCGCTCATGTATGCTCGATTCAGGTTCACCTCGGCGATATCGCCCAGAATGACACCCAGTATCATGGGTGCAAGCGGGAAACCAAACTTCTTCATCAGGTAACCCAGGATACCAAACCAGAATAGCGTCCAGATATCGAAGGTGACGTTGTGGAGGGCAAAAACGCCCGTTGCACAGAAAATCAGCACGGTTGAGGCCAGGATGTATTTGGGAAGTCGCGTCACCCGCAAGAAGATCCGCATTCCGAATGCCTGCAGCGCGATCATGACGAAGTGAGCTGTGAAGAAGGCAACGAAAATGCCGTAGACAAGCACAGGCTCCTCAGAGATAAAAGTAGGGCTGGGGATCACGTTGTGGATCAACAAGGCGCCCAGCATGACGGCTACTGTGATGTCGCCCGGGATACCAAGCGCAATCATGGTAATGAGGGCGCCACCCGCGGTACCGTTGTTGGCCGCCTCTGCTGCAATGATACCGTCGGGGATCCCGGTGCCAAATTTCTCGGGATACTTCGACGCCTTTTTAGCCTGATCGTAGCTCAAGATGTTCGAGATGCTTCCGCCCGCAGCCGGAAGGGCCCCGACAAAGACACCGATGCAGGCCGAGCGAAACAAGTTGATGGGTTGGCGCCAGATCGTCTTGATCGCGCTCCAGTGTTCAACTTCAATGTTGGTGCGCTTCACATCCATGAGCGATTGCTGAGCGCGCTCACCGCCTTCGATGTCGGACATTAGTTGGGCAAAAGCGAACAGGCCGATGAGAACCGGCAGGAAATCGAATCCCTGTTTTAAGGCTTCGATTCCGAAGTCAAAGCGCGAAATCCCCGTGATGTCATCGTCGCCCACTGTGGCGATCAAAAGGCCCGCGAGGCCCGCAATTCCACCCTTGAGCATGGAATCTCCCGACAGGCTCGCGATGATAGTCAGGGCAAAGACGATGAGGGCGAAAAACTCCCAGGGGCCGAACTTGAGGCCGAACAAGGCGATGGGCGGCGCAAAAAAGACGAGGAGGACCGCCCCGATAAGCCCTCCAAAAAATGAGGACCATATTCCCACCCCGAGGGCCAGGCCCGGTCTTCCCTGGCGCGCCATAGGATAGCCGTCAAAGGTGGTCGCTACTGAGGAGGGCGTGCCGGGAATCCCCAGCAGGGTTCCCGAGATCAACCCGCCCGAGTAGCCTCCTACGAAAACGCCCATCATGGTCGCTGAGCCTTGCAGGGGCGTCATCCCGAAGGTGAACGGCAGAGTCAAG